>Ga0224512_10003014_pt1 | contig 15026 bp, 12 predicted proteins | sample SF_May12_sed_USG_4_FD_169103 | JGI IMG/M metagenome (GOLD analysis project Ga0224512, IMG submission 169103) | Sediment microbial communities from San Francisco Bay, California, United States - SF_May12_sed_USGS_13 | ecosystem: Environmental > Aquatic > Marine > Sediment | place: USA...
CGACCAGGTGATCGGGCCTATCCCGCCAGCCGGCGAGATTGCGACCGTGCGCAGCGTCGCGGTCCATGCCGTTATGGCGGGGTGCAAGCCCGAGTATTTTCCGGTCGTGCTCGGGGGTATCAAGCTCATCTTGCGCGAGGAACTCAACATGGGCGGCGTGCAGTGCACGATGCACGGAGTCGCGCCGCTCATGATCGTCAACGGGCCCTACGCGGACAGAATCGGGCTGCGCGGGGGCAACGGCTGCTTCGGCCCCGGCTTCCGGGCGAACGCCACGATCGGGCGGGCGATCCGGCTCATCCTCATGAATCTGGGCGGCGGTATCCCGGGGCTCGCATCGGCAACGGTTTTCGGCTCGCCGATCCGATATAGCGCGTGTCTCACTGAGCACATGGCGCGCAGTCCCTGGGAAAGCCTCGCGGTGTCGCGTGGCTATGCTCCGCAGAATAACGTGATCACCTGCGCCATGGTGGAAAGCCCGCGGCTTCATTTCGACGACGTGAGCACCGAACCTCAGCGGTTGCTCGCGGGCATCGGAGACGCGATGACGGCGCCGGGCTCGTGGAACATGTGGTTCAATTCCGACATGGTCGTTGCGATGAGCCCGCAACACGCCACGTTGTGCGCCAATGCGGGCATGACGCGTGCCGAGGTTCAACGGCGGTTGTGCGATCTCGCCGTGCGCGAGCAGAAGAATCTGAAGCGCGGCGGAAACTGGCGCCCCGAGCGTGCGCGGGCGATGGGTCTTGATCCGGAGGACGACGACTGTCTCATCAAGGCGGTGAAGGATCCCGATCGGCTTCACCTTATCGTGGCCGGGGGCCTGGGGCCGGTCACTGCGGTCTGCCACGGCTGGAACGAATCGAGTCGCGCTGTTCATGGCACCTACGAGGCATGACGGGCCGGGCCGGTTGGGTCATAATGCCGGGACTATATCGCTCTCACGATGGACGCGAGCATGACGGAGAATCTGGGCTTCATTGATCCGACCGCCGGCGGAAGCCACCTGAAAATTGCGATGGCGCCGCGCCCGATGGACCTCGCCGGAAAGGTGGTGGGTCTGCTGGACAATACCAAGGAGCAGGCCGACGTCATTCTCGAGACGGTGGCGGAGGCGCTGCACAGCCGTTACGGGGTCGCCAAAGTCATCATCCGGCGTAAGGAGCACTACTCCAAGCCAGCGACCAGCGCCACGATTGATGAGATGGCGAAAGAGGTCCAGGTGGCCGCCGCCGCCCTGGGCGGGTGAGGATCCTGCACGTTGTGCAGTGTGCACGACACGATCGAATTCGAGAAACGCGGCATTCCGGCCACCGTGTTTCTCACGCAGGTTTTCAAAAATGCCGCGGTGTACCAGTTTCGCAGCAAGGGAATGGATGGCCATCCGTTCATCGAATTGCCACATCCGGTCAGTAATCTTACGTCCGATGAGATGCGTGCGGTGACGGAGCGGTATGTGGACGATATGGTCAGGCAGCTGACCCAGCATCGTGAATCGTGAATCGAGACCCTTAGAACCCGAGAATGAGACGCCGATGGATGACGATAAGCGCCGACAGAATTGAAAGATTGTGATTACCCTGGATTTTTATCGGCGTTCATCTGCGTTTATCTGCGGCTAAGAATGTTTTGTACTTATTGATTTTCGTATTGACGAGGAGGGTAGCGTGAAAAATCGATTTTTCTGGATTGGCCTGGTCGCGGCATTGTCGGCAATCAGCACCCATGTTTTTGGCGCGCAGGCTGGGGCCTATCCCCAGCGGCCCATACGATTTATCGTGCCCTACTCGGTCGGCGGCACATCGGATCTGATCGGCAGACTGCTCGGCGCCAAGTTGACCGAGGAACTGGGCGTGCAGCTGGTGGTCGACAACCGGGGCGGCGCCGGGAGCACGCTGGGGACGACCCTGGCGGCCCGGGCGAACCCTGACGGTTACACCATGATCCTCAACAACATCGGGCTCGCGGTGAATGAGACGCTGCGGCCCAAGCGTGCTTACGTGGCCCTCAAGGATCTCGCGCCGATCTCATTAGCCGGTTTTGCTTCGAGCGTGCTAGTGGTTAACAATAACTTGCCGGCAAAAACTATGGCTGAGTTCGTGGCGCTTGCGAAACAGCAACCCGGAAAGATCGCGTTTGGCTCGGCAGGCGCAGGGAGCTCTACACATCTGTCGATGGCCTACCTGCAGAGCGTGGCCAAGATCGAGCTTCATCATATTCCCTACAAAGGGGGCGGCCCGGCCGTGAGGGACGCGATTGCGGGGAATGTGCAGTGCGTGCTGGCACCGATACCAACCGTTTTTGGACACCTCAAGGCCGGGAGGTTGCGCGCATTGGGACTCACCGGCCGCAAACGCTCTGCTGTCTTGCCAGATTTACCGACGATCGCCGAGGGCGGGGTAGTCGGATACGAGTTCAGTACGTGGTATGGAGTGCTTACGCCCGCCGGGACTCCGAAAGCGGTCATCGCGCGGCTCAATCAAGCCGTCGTCAAGAGCCTGGGCCCTGGCCCGACGCGCGACAAGCTGGAGAAGGCGGGCCTCGATCCACAGTCCTCCACGCCCGAAGTGTTCCGTAAGCTCATACAATCGGAAATCGTCAAGTGGGGGAAGGTTATCAAGTCGGCCGGGATCACCCGGTAGTATCCCGCTACGCTGATTTGGAGTAAAAAGGCCTGCGATATGCAGGCCTTTGCTCTATTTGACGTGATTTACGATCGGACCAAGAAACCGACTAGTAGCCGCAGATAAACGCGGATCAACATATACAAAAGGTAGAGGCCCAAAAGCAAGGGCAGAATCTTTAGCCGCCGATGGACGCCGATCAAGTGCCGTGAATCGTAAATCGTGAATCGGGGTTTTCTTGGCGCTCTTGGCGGTTTGATGATGGTTTCCGGTTCTCTCCGTGCCTCCGTGGTTCAATTGTTTTTCTTGCTCTTCTTGGCGTGCTTGGCGTCATGGCGGTTCAAACGTTAATCTTATCTGTGTTCATTAAGGTTTCTGATCATGGAACCAATCTTCGTCGTTAACGAGGACCAGCGCGCCATCCTGGAGACGGTTACCCGGTTCGTCGAGCAGGAAGTGCGGCCGCGCGCGGCGCGGCTCGACGCCAACCCGGACCCGGCGGAGGGGTTTTCTTGGGAGATCGTCGAGAAAGCCCACGAGCTTGGCATCCGCACGATGACGCTGTCGGAGCAGTGGGGGGGTCTGGGCACGGACTCCCTCACGACCGCGATGGTGATCGAGGAGCTCGCGAAGGGGGATATCGGCGTGTCCGTAATCTTTGCGCAAACGCTGAAGATCGCCCAGATCATGGGCAAGGCGCTCAACGCCGAGCAGCAGGGCCGCGTCTTGCCGAAGTTCTCGTCCGATCCGCGCGGCATGCTGGCCATCGGAATCACGGAGCCGGACACCGCCTCGAACTATTTCCTGCCATACCCTGCGCCGTTTCGCACGAGCGCGCAGAGAGCGTCCGGCGGCTGGATCGTTAACGGGATGAAGCATTTCATCTCGAACGGCAACCGGGCGAGCTTCTATCTGCTTTTCGCGCAGACCGAGCCGGGCAAGCCGTTGGCCGAGGGCTCGACTTGCTTTCTCCTCGAGCGCGGCCGCCCCGGCTTTACCATCGGCCGGGTGCACGACAAGATGGGGGAGCGGCTTGCCAACAATGCCGAGCTTGTTTTCCAGGACTGTTTCATTCCCAATGAGAATGTCGTCGGAGAGCCCGGCAAGGGGTTCCAGGTAATGGCGCAGTTTTTCCCGCAGAGCAATGCCTACGCCGGCGCAACGATCCTCGGCGTCGCCGTTGCGCTACACCGAAAAGCGATCGAATGGGCGCAAGTGCGCGTGCAAGGTGGCAAGCCGTTGATCGAACATGACGGCATCCGCGCGCAGCTCGCCGAGATGCGCATGCTGATCGACGCTTCCCGCTCGTATATTCACCGCGCGTGCTGGCTCGCCGACCACCAGGAGCACGGCTGGGATAAGACGCTCGGCGCGTTGCCCAAGGCGATGGCGGCGCAAGCGGCCTGGAAGATCGCCACCTGGACCATGGAGATCCACGGCGGGCACGGTTATATGAAGGAGGTCGGTATCGAGAAGTTGGTGCGTGACGCAGCGGCCTTCCTCCACTCGGACGGAGTCAACCGGACCCTGTTCCTCAAAGCCGCCAACTTCATGTTCCGGGACTGACCCGCGCTTTCGCGGAGCGACGTGCATGAAAGCAATGATCCTGAAGGCGCCGAATACGCCTTTCGAGCGGGTCGACGTTCCTGACCCGGTCGCAGGTCCGGGCGAAGCGGTCGCCCGGGTACTGGCCTGCGGCGCCGGCTTGACCATTCAGCATATCAAGGCCGGACGGATCGCCGCCGAGTTTCCGCGCATCATTGGGCACGAGATCACGGGGGAGATCGTCGAGGTAGGCAAGGGCGTGAACGGGCTTTCCGTGGGCGACCCGGTGACCGCTTACTACTATCTCAGCTGCGGCTATTGCCGCTGGTGTCTTGCGAGCCTTGAGCCGCTGTGCGAGAGCAGCGGGGGCAACGTCGGGCGCAACTGCGACGGCGGCTATGCGCAATTCATCAAGTTGCCGGCCCACATCTTTGTGAAGCTACCGGAGAGTCTGGACTACCGGGCGCATCCCGCCGAGATGGGTATCGTCACCGATGCGCTCGCCACGCCGTACAAAGTGTTGCGTCGAGCCCGCGTCAAGGCGGGGGAGACCGTCGCCGTGTTTGGCGCGGGCGGCGGCCTGGGGATTCATCAGCTGATGATGGCGAAATGGGCGCGGGCACGCGTCATAGCGGTTGACGTCGCGCGCGACAAGTTCGAGGCGTGCCGAAAGGCGGGTGCGGACACTGTCGTCGATGCCTCGTCGAGCGACCCCGCGGAAGCGCTCATGGACCTGACGCATGGGCAGGGCGTGGACGTTGCCATCGATTACGTCTCGACCACTGCCACGCTGGAGGCTGGCGCGAGGGCGCTGGGACGCCACGGCCGGCTCGTCACACTCGGCGGCGCGGGGCAGGGCTTCCGGGTATCCGCGCTCGAGATGCTCCTCAAGGAGCAGGACCTGCTCGGTAGCCGCTACGTCTCGCGCGTCGAAGTGCTGGAGGCGCTCGACCTGGTGGCCCGCGGCGAAGTGTGGCCGATGGTGACCGACATTCGGCCGCTGGAGGAGGCCGAGGCGGTGCATGCCAGAGTGGAGCGGGGTGAAGTGACCGGAAGGGCGGCGCTGCTCGTCAGTTGATGAACCCGTCACTCGTCACCGATCACGAGTCACCGGTCACTTCCCAAATAGCGCTCACCCGTCGATTGGCGCTGAAATTTCTGATCGGTCTTCAGGGGCAGTCGTTGTTGATTCGCAGCACGAAGAAGTCCTCGCCTGGCGCGACCAGGGGAGCGAAATCAGGGTGCTCGAAGAGGCTGCTGTTCGAGCGCGGCTCGAGCAACAGTGAGACGAGCCGCCGCGCAGGCTGGCGGAGGTCCACCCACAGCGTGCCTGCGGGCAAACGAACGCGTGTCTCGCGTTCTTTGATCTTGCTCTGCCAGCTGGCCAGGCCGCGCGGTGCCGCGTCGAGCTCCCGGCTCACGATATGCTGCACCGTTGCCTCACACTTCCGCGGCTCGCGCAGGATCTCGTACTCAATATGCTGGCGCGTGAGCACTTCCCTGATCCTTTCCTGATTACCGGTGATGGCGTACGCCGCTGGCAGCACGAGCTCCTCGGAGGGCACGATCCGGCCGAAATAGCGGAAGCTGCGCGTCTCGATTTTCCCGTTGTCGATGCGCTGCAGCTCGACCGCGATGGTCTTCTGGCCTGGAACTGGCGCGTAGCGTGCGACGAGGGATACGCGCTCTTCACCGCTCGCCTTCTGTCGCGCCTTGCGAGCCGCGCGGCTGCGAACGGCGATGGCGTCCCGTTCGGCGCGGCAAATCGCGAGCAGATCCTGAACGCTTTGAAGCTGCTTGTCAGCGCGCGCGCCGATATTGGCCAACGTCGGGTAGGTCCCGTGCGGAGCATCGAGGCGATTTTCGATCAACACGGAAAAGGCGCCTTCCATGCCGGCACGGTTGCGGATGTTCCGCAGCGTCAGGCCGCCGTGCATGATCCGCTGGTTGATATCGATGATCTCGCCGATGTAGTTCGCGGCCTTGAGCCCGCGGCGTTGTACGCGGGCGAGCGCCGCCGGGCGGATGCGCTCGCGGCTGAATGCGGCGACCGCCGAGTCGATGTTGGGATTGTTGGCGATCTCGAGCTGGGTTTCAAAATTCGTCATGTAACCTTGACGCGCAAGCGTCTTGGCCTTGAACACCCCTGATTCATGGAGATCGACGAAGACATCGGGCCGCCAGAGCACCAGGGCGTCCAGTAGGGCGCGGCTTTCGGGCTGGGTGAGCGCGGAGAAATCGGTGCTGAGGTTGACTCCGTTGTCATTTTTCCGGCGGCGTGCCTCACGGCCATCGGGATTGGCGAGCGGCAGAAGGATGAACTCCAGATCGGCCAGTAGTGAATGCTGCGGTCCTTCCAGCAGGTTACGGGCCAGCATCAAGACCGCCTCCGCCCCCGAGAACTCGGTGCCATGCTGCGATCCGACAACCATCACCCGCAGCCGGTGAGCAGGCGGCGCACTGCGCGCGAGCGCTTCCAGCGTCTCCGAAATGAGCAGTCCATCGAGGGCTCTTCCGCCAGCCGAGCGGCCAAGAACGATGTGCTTGGCCTCCGGCGGGTTCCTCCTCTGAAGATCCGCCAGGAAACTCGCGACCTCCGCTGCCGAGCTGAGGCGCGCATATCTCGCTTTCTCGAGCGGCGTCTGCAGCGCAGGCGCGCCCAGGGAGCCGCCGGGCAGAAAAAGAAAGGTTGCCCAGGCAAGGTACGCTGCCCACCTTAAACGGCCAGAACACAGCTCAAGATCGAACAACATCATTAGCCGCAGATAAACGCAGATAAACACAGATACATATATCAAAAAGCCAGAAATACCAAGGACCAGACCAGGATCGATTGGCCGCCGCCGAACCTTACCAATTATGATTGACTTGGGCTTTCTATCTGCGTTCAATCCTTCATTCCGGAACCCTTCCCCGAAGGGAGAAGGTTGGCATCTGTTTCCTCTCCTCCTTTGGGAGAGAGGGAAGGAGTGAGGGCTGGCGTTTGTCTGCGGCCATGTTGGTTTTTGTATGTGTGGGATAAGTTATAGTCACGGGTATGAGATTCGGCCTTTTCGGAACTGCGCAGGCCAACACCAGCGACCTTGGCGCCGGGCTCGGCCAGGGGTTCAAGGCCTACGTCGACTTCAATATCGAAGCCGAGGCCCTGGGCTACTGCAGCAGCTTCCTGGTCGAGCATCACTTCACCGGTTGGAACCAGGTCTCGGCTACGTTGAACCTGCTCACCTGGGTCGCGGCCCGAACCCGCACATTGCGGGTGGGAAGCGCCGTGATGGTACTGCCGTGGCACAACCCGGTGCTGCTGGCGGAGCAGGCGGCGACGCTGGACCTCCTCTCCAAAGGACGCCTCGATTTCGGCGTGGGCAAGGGCTACCGCTACACCGAATTCAGGGGTTTTTGCATCCCGATGGAGGATGCCGAAGCGCGCTTCGAGGAGGCGCTCGAGGTCATCACCCGGGCCTGGACGGCGAACGGGCGCTTTTCTCATCGCGGGCGGTACTGGCAGTTCGAAGACATCGCTGTCGAGCCGCCGACCTTCCAGAAACCGCACCCGCCGTTCTGGATGGCGGCAGGGAGTCCGGCCTCCATCAAGCGCGTTGCCGAGCGCGGCTACCATCTTCTGCTTGATCAATTTGCGGCACCCGAGGTCATCGGCGAGCGGATCGCCCTGTTCAAGGCAGAGGTCGAGGCGCGCGGCCGGGTTTTCGATCCGGCGCAAGTTGCCGTGGCGCGGGATGTCTATGTTGCGAGGGACCGCGCGGACAAGATGGCTGCGCTGGAGCGAAACGCTAAGCTGCGCCAGCGAACGGTGGACGTGGCCCGCGTGCCAGGTCAGCAGGGCGGTTCACACGTCCTGTCTTACACCCATACGGCGGAAAGCACCGAGGGCGTCGCCCTTTATGGGATGCCCGATGAGATCATGGGGAAGGTCGAGGCGCTGCGATCGGCGGGCGTGTGCTACGTGCTTGCAAACATTGGTGGTGGCTCGCGTGAGAGCTTGCGACGCTTTGCGCGCGAGATCATGCCGGCGTTTGCGGCGCGCGAGGCCGCGGTCGCCATGGGCAAGTAGGGCAGGAACATTGGTGGCAGATAAAACGCAGATGAACGAAGATCAGATCAACATTTGAACCGCCAAGACGCCAAGAGAAGTAATGACCTCGAAACCGTGGTCGATTCACGATTTATGATTCACAATCATTGATCGGCGTCCATTGGCGGCGGACCAAACTTAAGTCAGAAGTCAGAAGGGTTTTTGATTTGTATCTGTGTGTATCTGCGTTTATCTGCGGCTAATAATGGGTTTTTCATTTCGAATTGCGATTTACGATTTACGGCAACCGGTCGAGGATAGAGAGGCATGAAGAAGAAACTGGCGGTTCTGGGGGCGGGCGCGATTGGCAGCAGCGTCAGCGCCGATCTGACGAAAGCGGGGCACGACGTCACGGTCATCGACCAGTGGCCGGCGCAGGTCGAAGCGATGAAGTCGACCGGCCTGCATATTCAGATGAAAGACGGGGACGTCAAGGTCCCGATCCGGGCCTACCATCTGTGTGACCTCGCTTCGGCCAACCTGGAGTTCGACATCGTGTTCCTCGCGGTCAAATCGAACGACCATCGCTGGCTCGCGGAATTCATCAAGCCCTACCTCAAGAGCGACGGCGTGCTGGTTGGCGTCCAGAACGGCATGAACGACGACTCGCTCGCCTCTATCGTCGGGCGCGAGCGTGTGGTGGGCTGCGTAGTGGAGCTGTCGGCCGAAATCTTCACCCCCGGGCTCGTTCAGCGCAACACGACGCATAAGGGAACGTGGTTTTCGGTGGGCGAGCTCGACGGCTTCTACACCCCGCGCGTGAAGGAAATTGCGGCGCTCATGGGGCACGTGGGCCGGTGCGATGTCACCAACAACATCTACGGCGCGAAGTGGACGAAGCTCATCGCCAATTCGATGACGATGGGGCCGCGGGGGCTGCTGGGACTCACCAACGGCGAGGCGTCCGAGCTGCCCGGCATGTTCGACCTGGCCGCGAAGATTGGTCGCGAATCGCTCGCGGTGGGCACCGCCCTCGGACACCGGATGGAGCCGATATTCGGCCTGCGGGCGGACGAATTTGCGGGCTCCAACGACGAGAATCTCATGACGGCCGTGAAGGCGTTGCTGGGCCACGTCGGCAGCCAGTCCCGCACCGCGCCCATTCACGATCACATCAAGGGCCGCAGAAGCGAGATGGAGTTCATCAGCGGCGTCGTGTCGCGGAAGGGCAAGGAACTCGGCATCCCGACACCGTGCAACGACGCGGTGGTGGAGATCGACCGCCAGATCAACAAGGGCCTGCTCAAGATGGACCCGTCCAACTTCGCACTGCTCAAGGAGCGCGTTGGAGCGTCGGAGTAGCGCCCCGCGAGGAACCCTTCGGGCCGGCCATGCGCGGGAAGCGGGGTGCCCTCTGCTCAACATCCGGCAGCCCTGGTCCATGCGCCAGGAAAAGGCTCGTGATTTTCACGCACACTTGCTGGTTTGCGCTGCGGTAATCCCTGATTCTTATCCTTTATTGCCTATTGCTGACAAGCCCAACCCCTTGGCATACTATGTCTCACTTCCCGGTAGCGCAGGCCTGAAAGAGGAGGAAGCCTGTCTACAACCCCATAGTTTTCTCTATAAGAAGTGGGTCGTGGGAGATCGGTTCCGCCTTTTCGTTGCGACGAGGGCGGGTTTGCGAAATGCGGCGTCCGTCGGGGGTAAGGAACTGACGCTGGCCTCGGCGAGGGCACGGTCCTTCGCCCGCCAGCGGTTTGCTTTTGACCCGGCTCGCTGCGCCTGGCCGAGGATGCGTGCATCCTTTGCCGGGCCTCATGTGGAAAATGAAGGAGGAGCACCATGAGGCATCGTATCGAGCCTTTTGCCTTGAAAGTTAGCGCTGCATCTGCAGTGGCCCTGTTTGCCGTAGCTACGTTCGCGAGCGCGGCGGATCTCTCGCCGCAGGAAAAGAAACTCATTCCCCTGGCGAAACAAGAGGGCGCGGTTACCATCATCAATCCGATTTTCAGCGACGCGACGTCGACGCGCATGGCCAAAGCCTTCAAGGAGCGCTACGGCCTGGGCGACGCCTTCCAGTTCAACAATCTGCGCAAGGGCACTGGCGCCACCGTCGCTCAGGTGCGTCAGGAGATGCAGGCGGGCCGGTTCACCGTTGACGTTCATCTGGTGAGCGACCCCGGCTTCTTCGCGGCAGCCGCCAAGCGGGGCGCCTACGAGAAGCTTGACAGCGCTTACTGGAAGAACCATACCGAGCTTGTAGAGAAAGCCGGCCAGTACTCGAACTATCCCTACGTGGTGGTGCCGCTGGCTTACACCTTCCAGCCGATCTGGAACAGCTCCTGCCCCGGCATGGAGAACTTCAATGTGACCTCGTATAGCGACGTCCTGGCGTCGTCCTTGAAGGGAAAGACCATTGCATCCGACCTGACCAAGAGCGCGACCTACACCAACACGACGATCGCTCTCACGGAAGCGGGCATCAACATGAAGGGGATTTTCACCCAGCTCAAGGCAACGGATCCGCTGATCGAGTTCCGGACGGAGCCCAAGATGCAGCTGGTCATTTCCTGCGAGCGGCCCCTCGACATGTGGAACCTCTCCGGGCGCGCCTATCAGAACGTCCTCAAGAAGCCCGAGCTCGCGAAGGCCCTCAAGATCGGCTACTACAAGGAAGGCCAGGTCATGCTGGGCAACCAGGCTGCCGTGCTGAAGGGCGCGCCGCATCCCAACGCCGGCAAGCTGCTGATTGAGTTCCTCCTAAGCAAAGAGGGAACCGATATCTTTGTCGAGATCGAAGCCCTGTATACCTTTATGAAGGGCTACCAGCCGCCCGCAGCGGCGGCGCCCTACTTGCTCGACCTCAGCCAACACAAGCTGCTCGGTTTGAAGGATTGGATCGCGGCCCGGAAGAAGTTCAAGCCGGTGCGGAGCGATTGGACGAAGATGTTCAAGTAATGACGGGCCGGCGTTCATCCGCTTGACGAACTCTGGCCGGCCGTCAAGGCCGGCCAGAGCGTTGCCCGATCGAACACCAGACGCATGAGAACTGAAGCCGCTGTAGGAACGCTTGCCGGCGCGCCATCGTCGATAGGTCGCTGGCGGAGCCTGTTCACGCAGGAGTCGATCGCGACCATAGCGGTGAGCCTGGTCGTGGCCGCCGCCGTGCTGCTGCCGCTCGCCACGCTCGTTGTGAGCAGCTTCCTGGTCCTCGACGAGCTGGGGTTCGACACCACCTGGGGGCTCGATAACTATCGCTTAATGGTCACCGACCACGTTATCCCCGGAGCATTCGTCAATACACTGCTCGTCAGCACGGGATCGATGCTGCTCGCCACCTTCCTTGGCGTGTCGCTCGCCTGGATCAACGCACGCACGAATTGTCCGTGGCGGGAGAAGCTCGAGCCGTACAACCTGATCCCGTTCTTCCTGAGCCCTTTCGTCGGCGCCATCGCCTGGCACAACCTGGCGGCGCCGAAGACGGGCCTGCTCAACGCGTTGGCGCGGAATCAATTCGGCATCGAGGGACACCTGCTCAACGTTGACAACATCTACGGGATAATCTGGGTAACCGGCATTTTTTTTGCGCCGCTCGTCTACCTGTTCGTCGTGGGCTCGCTGCGGCGGATGGATCCGTCGCTCGAGGACAGCGCGCGCACCACAGGCGCGGGCTTGCTGCGCACTACGCTGACCGTCACGCTGCCGCTGGTTGCCCCGGGGATCCTTTCGGGCGCGATCATCGTCTTCGTAACCAGCGCAGGGGAGTTCGGCGTCCCGTTCAAGCTCGGCGCGCCCTACGGCGTGGAGACCCTCACTACGCAGATTTTCACGAAGGCGGTGGGGGATGACGCCAACTACTACCTGGGCGCCAGCATGAGCATGGCGCTGGGCGCCATCACTGCGTTCTTCATCTTCGTCCAGCAGCGTTACATCGCCCCACGCTCGTTCACGACCGTGACGGGCAAGGGCTTCCGTCCCAATGTTCTGGACCTCGGACGCTGGAAATGGCTGGCGCTGGGCTACAACCTCGCGTTCATCCTCGTCGCGGTCGTGCTGCCCATATTCTGCCTCCTGGTGGTGAGTCTGCACCCGGTGTGGGAGGGCGAGATCATTCTCAGCGATCTGACCTTGTGGAACTACCAGAAGACCCTGTTTTTCTGGCGTTCGGACAGCATCCAGGCCGCGACGAACGGCATCTTCAACAGCTTCATCCTGGCTTTTGCCGGCGCCAGCATTGCCATGGTGCTGTCGATCGTGGTGACCTACATGATTCATCGCACCAAGGGCTTCGGGTCGAGGATACTCGATCTCCTGTGCGTCATTCCCATCGGTTTTCCGGGAATCGTGCTTGCGATGGGCGTGCTGGTGACCTACATCAAGACACCGATCTACGCGACCCTGTGGATCCTGCTGCTGGGCTATATCACGCGCTTCTTCCCCTACGGACAACGCAATATTTCCTCGGTGATGCTGGCGATCTCCGAGGAGCTCGACCAGAGCTCGCGGATGGCGGGCGCGTCGTGGTTCACGACGCTGCGCCGGATCACCATTCCGCTGCTCAAGCCGGGGATCTTTGCGGGTTGGCTGCTGCTGTTCATCATTTTCCTGCGAGAGTTGTCGATCTCGATCATTCTCTACACTTCGGGAACGGAGACGCTCTCCGTCGGCGTCTACTACCTTGCGAACTTCGAGAACGAGTCGCTGACATCGGCGCTCTCGATCGCGCAGACCGTCCTGCTCCTCATATGCATTGTCATCTTCCGGCGCGTGGCCGGGCGCGAGGCGCTGTCTGCCTGACCCCGAAAGGAGCGCTGCCGAGAAAATGGAGAACGCGAACGCCACCGTGCCGTACCTCGAGGTCACCGGGCTCGTCAAATGGTTCGGAGCCGACCGGGCCGTGGATAACATCTCATTCGGCGTCGAGCGCGGCAAGTTCCTGACGCTGCTCGGGCCCTCGGGTTGCGGCAAAACCACGACGCTCATGTCGATCGCCGGCCTGCACGGCATCGACGGCGGCGAGATCCGCGTGGGCGATGTCACCTATACCTCGTTCAGCAGGAAGCTTTTTCTGCCGCCGGAGAAGCGCGATATCGGCATGGTCTTCCAGAGCTATGCGATCTGGCCGCACATGACCGTGACACAGAACGTCGCTTATCCGCTCGAGATCCGCAAGGTTGACCCCGCCGAGATCGAGAGCCGCGTGGCGGATGTCCTGCGGCTGGTCGGCTTGAGCGACATGGCCAGCAAGCTCGCGACGCAGCTCTCGGGCGGCCAGCAGCAGCGCGCGGCGCTGGCGCGGGCGATCGTCTCGAACCCGCGGCTGCTGCTCTTCGACGAGCCGCTTTCCAACCTCGATCTCAAGTTGCGCGAGCAGATGCGCATCGAGTTGAAGCGCATCCAGAACGAGGTGGGTATCACATCCGTGTACGTGACCCACGACCAGGCCGAGGCGCTGGTCATGAGTGACGAGATCATCGTGATGAGCAAAGGCCGCATCGAGCAGAAAGGCGGTCCCCACGAGATCTACGCGCATCCCGTCAATCGCTATGTCAGCAACTTCATCGGGGTGGCAAACCTTCTCGAGGGCCGCGTGATCCGCGTCACAGGGCCCGGACGTGGCGACTTCGAGGTCAACCACGGCAACGAGCGCGTACAGTTGCCCTGTTGCCTGGGCGAGGGCGTTAGCGAGGGCGCGTCCGCCGTGCTTTCGGTTCGGCCGGAGAACGTAAAAGCCTCGCGCAAAGACCCCGGCGGGCCCCGCCTCGAGGGCGAAGTGCTCGAATCCATATTCCTTGGCAATTGCGTCGATTGCCGGGTGCGCTGGGGCGAATTCGAGTGGAAGGTGCTGGCGCATCCGCGTGAACGCCTGCGCCCGGGCGAGCGCGTTTTCCTGCATCTGGATCCGAACCACTCACTGGCGGTGCAGCCATGAGCGCGCACGACAACACCTTCGTCGAGCTCGTTCGGCTGAACAAGCGCTTCGGCGCCGAGCTGGCCGTGCGGGACGTGAACCTTGCGGTCGCGCGGGGCGAGTTCGTGACTCTGCTCGGTCCGTCGGGTTGCGGCAAGACCACGACGCTGCGCTGCATCGCGGGCCTGGAGCGCCCGGATGCGGGCGAGATCCGTATCGACGGGCAAATCCTGACGGCGCCGGAGCGCGGGATCCATCTCGATCCGGAGGCGCGCAACATCGGGATGGTCTTTCAGAGCTACGCCGTGTGGCCTCACATGACCGTTTTTGACAACGTGGCCTACGGCCTGCGCGTCCGCCGCGTGGCGGCGGCGGAGTTGAGGGCGCGGACGAACAAGGCCCTGGAGCTCGTGGGGCTGGGCCACCTTGGCGATCGCTACGCCACCAAGCTCTCCGGCGGTCAGCGGCAACGCGTCGCGCTGGCGCGGGCCATTGTCTACGAGCCCAAGGTGATTCTGTTCGACGAGCCGCTGTCCAACCTGGACGCCAAGCTCCGCGAGCAGATGCGCATCGAGCTCGTCCGGCTTCAGCGCGAGGTCGGCATCACGTCGATTTACGTGACTCACGATCAATCCGAGGCGCTCGTGATGAGCGACCGGGTGGTCGTGATGGACAAAGGGGTCATCCAGCAGGTGGGAGACCCCGTAACGATCTACGCGCGGCCGGTCAATGCCTTCGTGGCGAACTTTATCGGCGTTGCCAACCTGCTGGAAGGCAAGTTTCTCAGCCGCAACGGCGACGTCTCCGAGATGGAAATTCCTATGGGCGATGGCCTTGCCCCCCTTCATCTGAAGGCCGAAGGAGGCAAGGGTGCGTCGCGCGGCCAGAGAATCATCCTCAGCCTGCGTCCCGA
>Ga0224512_10003016_pt1 | contig 15015 bp, 13 predicted proteins | sample SF_May12_sed_USG_4_FD_169103 | JGI IMG/M metagenome (GOLD analysis project Ga0224512, IMG submission 169103) | Sediment microbial communities from San Francisco Bay, California, United States - SF_May12_sed_USGS_13 | ecosystem: Environmental > Aquatic > Marine > Sediment | place: USA...
TCTTGCGGTAAGCGCGTCGCCCTCTGACATCTCTTCGACGAGTTCGAGCGTGATCGATTCGAGCAGCTCGAGGACTTCCTCTGGATAGGGACGAACTTCGACATTGGGATCGTTGATGAGCTGCTGTAAGGCGTTGGCGTTGCCGTAAGTGTACTCGGCAACCATATCGGTGGTGATGGCCTGACAGCTTACCTCCACGATCGCCCGCAGGTCGTCGGGCAGCGCTTCCCAGGCCTCGCGATTCACAATCGTCTCCAGACCCGGACCGGGCTCCTGCCAGCCCGGGTAGTAGTAATAGCGTGCCGCCTTGTGCAGGCCGAAAGCCACGTCGTTGTACGGACCGATCCATTCCGCGGCATCTATCGCTCCTGTTTGCAGCGAGGTAAAGATTTCGGACCCGGGCATCGTTACCGGCGTGGCGCCCGCGCGCTGCAACACCTCGCCGCCCAGCCCCGGGATGCGCATCTTGAGTCCCTTCAGATCGGCGACAGAATTGATTTCCTTATTGAACCAGCCGCCCATCTGCACGCCCGTGTTACCACAAGGTATGGGCACGAGATCGAACGGCGCATACAGCTCGCGCCATAATTCGAGTCCGCCACCATAGAACAGCCAGCCGTTGAGTTCGACGTAATTGAGGCCGAAAGGAATCGCGGTAAAGTACTGTGCCGCAGCGACCTTGCCCTTGTGGTAGTAGGATGCGTCGTGGCCCATCTCGACCGTGCCACGGCTGACCGCGTCGAACACCTCGAATGCTGGTACCAGCTCGCCACCGCCATAGACCTTGATTTTCAGCCGCCCCGCAGACGCGGCCTCGATTCTTGCCGCCAGGTTCTCCACACCGATGCCCGCACCCGGATACTTCGGTGGCCATGATGTAACGCACGACCATTCGAAGCGCTCGGTTGCCGCTCCGGCCGATGCTGCGCAATCGGCCGCTTCCTGGCTGCACGCGGCAACACCGGCCGCTGCCGCCAGCCCGCCCACGAATTGTCGTCTTTTCATTCCTGCCCCAAGCCGCAAAACACAAGCCGTCAAGTCTATTGCCTGTCGCCGGATAAGCCAATGCGCTTGTTGGCTCGGTTCGGGAACAATTGAACGCCTTTTACCACTCAGTGGTATTTTTATGGCCTATATATCACTATTTTTCCTACGTATCTCTTATATTGACGATAGTGGGATAATTGATTTATTTACAGGCGATTATTAGGCCTTATGTGGCGGAATGCTATAAACCGGGCCCCGATACGAAGTCCGGGGCCCGTTCCCTCCATGGACCGGCCGGCGGCCAAGTGCCCGGATCGGCCATCCGTGGCTTGATCCGGCGGCGAGTCCGCACGGAGCGTATCGAGGAACCCCACCTGCCAGCCGGTCCTGAGAGCTTCGCAGGGACGGCGGTGCGCTATGGCATTCGTATCTCTTTGATGCATTAATAAACACCCGCAGCACCGCATAAATCGGAACAACGCCTTGAAATGATTGGACTACTGCAGCGCGTGACGCAGGCGCGTGTGACCGTCGGCGACGCAATCATCGGCCAAATTGGCGCCGGCCTGCTGGTGTTCGTCGCCGTGCATCGTGACGACACGGAGCGTGATGTTGCCAGGCTGGCAGAGCGCATCCTCACCTACCGGGTATTTCCGGACGCTGCCGGGCGCATGAATCGCAGCCTGCTGGATGCGAAGCTTGCGCTGCTGCTCGTGCCACAATTTACGCTGGCTGCCGACACCCGCAAGGGCGCGCGTGCAAGCTTTACGCGCGCCGCGGCACCAGCGATGGGCGAGGCGTATTTCGAAGCGCTCGTGACGGCGTGCCGCGCACGCCTCGAAACCGTTGAAACTGGCCGTTTTGGCGCCAATATGGAGGTTGGGCTCGTCAATGACGGTCCGGTGACCTTCTGGCTCGAAACCTGAGCGGGCGAACCCGTGTGACAGCCGCACGGTATTGTCTTGCGAGTAGGGTTATCATGCGCATAACGACTGAATACGGGGCGCCGCCCCAGGAGATTGAAGATGCTTTCAGGCATTAGCTGGCCGCAGTTGCTGATCGTGCTGGTCATTGTGCTGGCAATTTTTGGCACAAAACGATTTCGCACACTGGGCTCCGACCTCGGCAACGCCGTCAAAGGTTTTCGCTCTGCAATGAGCGACGCCGAGGAAACGAAAGAACAACTCAGTGACGATTCCGGTGAAGACGCGAATTTTGACAATACGCCGGCCAACGAGACGCGCAAAGACGCATAAGTTGACGGCTAGCCATGTCTGGTGTCAGTTCCGCGGAATTCCTCCTCCTCCTGGTGATCGGGCTCATCGTGCTGGGGCCCAAGCGCCTGCCCGAGATCGCCAATAAGATCGGCGGCTTCGTTGGTCAGGCGCGCCGCATGACGCGGGTCATGAAGCGCCAGCTCGAAGAGGAGCTGTCACTGGATCAGAGTCCAACCATTCGGCCTCCCGATATGGCACGGCGGTCGGCCCCTGCGGCGACGCCGGATCGGGCAGATCCGGCTTACGATACAGACGATCTTGACGAGCCTGTCCCTCACGTACCGAAAGACGACGATACTTACTCGCCCCTGCATGGCGAAGACGACGAGGGTGCTGCCAAGACAGAGCCCAACGCGTGACCGCTGCAGAGGACAAGGAAGAAGAAGACCTCGCGGAAGGGACGCTGCTCTCCCACCTGGTCGAGCTGCGTAATCGCCTCGTAAAAATTGCCGCCGCCGTCATCGTGTTGTTCGCGGCACTGTTGCCGTTCAACCAGCGCATTTTCGAGTTCGTTTCCCATCCGCTCATTCAGGCGGCGCCGAGCGGCCAGATGATCATAACCGGTGCCGCAGCACCGCTGCTCGTGCCGTTCAAGCTGACATTTCTTGTGGCGCTTTTCCTTGCGATGCCCGTCGTGCTTTATCAGGTCTGGGCGTTTGTCGCTCCGGGTCTCTACAAAAAAGAAAAGCTGTTCGCTTTCCCTTTGCTCGCGTCGAGCATCGTGCTTTTTTATGCGGGTGTAGCATTTGCCTACTTTGTCGTGTTTCCACTCGTATTCGGCTTCTTCGGCTCGATCGATATCGAGGCCGCGCCGTGGACGCCGGATATCGGCTCTTATCTCGATTTCATCACCTCGATCGTGCTGGCGTTTGGTATCGCCTTCGAGGTTCCTATCGCCACCGTGCTGCTGGTCTGGGCAGGACTCACTTCCCCGGCGAAGCTCGGCAAGGCGCGCCCTTACGTTTTCCTGATGGCCTTTGTCGTCGGTATGTTGCTGACACCGCCCGACGTTATCAGCCAGACCCTGCTCGCGATTCCGGTTTACCTCCTGTATGAAGCCGGCATCGTGATGTCACGTTTTTTCGTCAAAAAACAGCCTGCAACAGAAGACGACGCCGTCGCCTCGGACGCCTGAGGCAGACACGGGACCGGTCGGGACATGCTGCATCGCGAACTGGTAATTGCTGCCTTGAAAAAGTCAACTGCGAGCACGCGCCTTGCTTGGCATTGCGGCGACAAGCGGGCGCCCCGGGGGCAATGAACAATGACTGACTCGGTTGCCGTTACGGCGGACGACTACGCACACGACGCGGAATTTCTGGGTCATCCGACAGGCCTGTACGTCTGTTTCGCGACCGAGCTATGGGAGCGATTTTCATTCTACGGCATGAAGTACCTGCTGCTCCTGTACTTGACCAAGTACCACCTGTTTGCCGACGAGGCCGGCCTCGACGTACTCGGCGCCTATGCCGGACTCGTGTATGCGTTACCGGTCATTGGCGGGCTGATTGCCGATCGGTTCCTCGGCATGCGCAAGGCGGTCGTATTTGGCGGCATCCTGCTCTCGCTGGGCCACATCCTGATGGCGGTGGAGGGCCACCAGGCGATCAACTACCCCGCAGGCACGCTGTTGACCGAGAACCTGACGCTTGCCAGCGGCGAGGTGCTCGCGGCGGGAACCGTGCTTGCCGAGGCGCTGACGTTTCGTGACACGGCTGCGCTCAGGGTTTTTTACTTCGCACTGGCGCTGATCGTCATGGGGGTTGGCTACCTGAAGCCCAATATCTCGACCATCGTTGGCAGACTTTATGCCGCCGACGATCCGCGTCGCGATTCCGGATTTACGATTTTTTACATGGGTATCAACATCGGCTCATTCAGCGCTACGCTGCTGTGTGGCTGGCTCGGCGAGACGTTCGGCTGGAGATACGGCTTCGGCGCCGCCGGTATCGGCATGATTCTCGGCCTGTTTACGTTTATCTGGGGACAGAAATTCCTCAAAGGCCACGCCGAGCCGGCGGAGCCCGACAAGCTGACAGAGAAAGTGCTCGGACCCGTCAGCCGCGAGTGGTCTATTTACCTGCTGAGCCTGCCGGTGCTCGGTGTGCTTTGGCTGCTCGTGCAGCACGAACCCGTCGTGCTGCTGACGCAGAACCTGTTCCTTATCTCATCGGTCGTCGGCATCATCCTGTACTCAATGGTGTACAGGAAGACGTCGGGCGGCAATCGCAATGCCTTTCTGTTCGCCGCCGCTGCGATACTGCTCGGCTTGTTCGCGGTCGGTGCCAACCTCGGGTTTATTCCGGGTACGGCGGCGCTCGCAGAAAATACCGCCTACCTCGCCATCCTCGTCATTGTCGGCTTCGTCATTTACGGCTTCATGACGCATAACTCGCCGGAGTTTGGCCGCACGGTCGTGCTCATGGTCCTGATTCTGTCGACGGTAGTGTTCTGGGCGCTGTTCGAGCAGTCCGCCGGCTCGATGACCTTGTACGCCGATCGCGTCGTTAATCGAACGGCGGGCGATATTACGTTCACCGCGGCACAGTTTGGCTCCCTCAATGCAATGTTCATCTGGCTGCTGGCGATTCCGTTCGCGGCGCTGTGGACCTGGCTGTCAAAACGTAACCTGGAGCCGACGACGCCGGTCAAGTTCGCGCTCGGCATTATTCAGGCGGGCCTGGGTTTTGGCGCACTGGTCGTCGGGGCAAGTTTCCCGGATCAATCCGGCAAAGTTGCCATGATCTGGCTGGTTCTCGCTTACCTGCTGCACACCACCGGCGAATTGTGCCTGTCGCCCGTCGGCTTGTCGGCCGTGACAAAACTGTCGATCGGCCGCGTTGTGGGCGTCAGTATGGGCACGTGGTTTCTCGCTACTGCATTATCGGAGACGGTCGCAACCCGCCTTGGTAAAATGGCCGCGATCAACACCGCAGGCGGCGAGGCCGCAGATCTTGCCGGCGCCCTGGCCACCTATACGCAACTGTTCGAATTCCTGATGTACGTCGGCTTCGGCTTCGGCGTATTCATGCTGGTCATTTCACCGCTGCTGCGGCGCGGTATGCACGGCGTACATTAGCGCAGCGCAGGGACATCGGATGAGACACTGCGCAAAATTGCTAGCGGCCATCCTGCTCACCCTGTTATTGCCTGCCTGTTCACAGCAGGCCAGCGAACAGGCAATTGCCGAACCACCCCGGCGCGCTGCAGCAGGCGAATCGGCAGAGGCATTTGTCGCTCGCATCAGCACCGAGTTCGAGGGCTGGTGGAAAGAGCTAAATGCAGCCAACTGGCTGCGCGAAACCTACATCAACGAAGACTCGGCTATGGTGCAGGCGCTGGCGAACGAGCGTTATGCCGCCTGGCACAGCAAGATGGTCAAGGAAGCGCTTTACTATGACGGCCTGGCGATGTCACCCGCGACACGCCGCGCGCTCGATCTGTTCAAGAGAAGTGCGCTGATCGTCGCCCCGGACGACGCTGCCAAGCGAAAAGAACAGGCCCGGATTCAGACCGAACTCGCGGGCCTGTACGGCGCCGGCAGCTACTGCCGGAGCCCGGGCGATTGCCTCGTACTGGGGGAACTCGAACAAATCATGGCGCAAAGCAGGGACTACGACGAGCTGCTTGACGCGTGGCGGGGGTGGCGTAGCGTCTCACCGCCGATGCGCGACAAGTACGCCCGCTTCGTCGAACTGGCCAACGAGGGCGCAAACGAATTCGGCTACGAGGACCTCGGCGACATGTGGCGCTCGGCCTATGATATGAGTTCTGCCGACTTCGCGGCCGAGGCCGAACGACTGTGGCAGCAGGTCCAGCCGCTCTACGACGCACTGCATTGCCACGTGCGCGCAAAGCTCGGGGAGTATTACGGCGCGGACCAGGTGCCGCAGGACGGGCCGATTCCCGCGCACCTGCTGGGTAACATGTGGGCACAGGACTGGACCTACGTTTACGAACTGCTGGAGCCGTATCGCGGCGTGGCCGAGTTCGATGTTGAAAAGACGCTGCGCAGCGAGGACTATACGCCGCGAAAAATGGTCCGCTCTGCCGAGAGTTTCTACGTATCGCTCGGCCTGCCGCGTCTGCCTGACACGTTCTGGGAGCGTTCCCTGTTCGCCCGGCCGGTGGATCGCGATGTTGTCTGTCATGCCGGTGCCTGGAATATGGATGCGGCGCAAGACCTGCGCATCAAGATGTGCATCGAACCGACCTACGACAAACTGCGTACGATCTATCACGAGCTCGGCCACAACTACTATTACTGGGCCTATAACAAACAGCCGATTCTCTTTCGCGATGGCGCGCACAGCGGCTTTCATGAAGCTATCGGCGACACCGTATTGTTGTCCATGACGCCAGAGTATCTTGCCGAGGTCGGCCTGATCGCCGCTGTGCCGGAATCGGAGCAGGCAACCATCAATCGGCAGATGCAGCTGGCGCTGGACAGGATCGCCTTTTTGCCCTTCAGCAAGCTCATCGACGCATGGCGCTGGAAAGTTTTCTCGGGTGAGATCCTGCCTGCGGATTACAACAGCTCGTGGTGGGAGCTGCGGACCCGTTACCAGGGCATAGCCGCCCCGCTCGAACGTAGCGAGGCCGATTTCGATCCGGGCGCCAAGTTCCACGTGCCCGCCAATCGGTCCTACACAGGGTATTTCCTCGCCCACATCCTGATGTTCCAGATACATCGCGCGTTATGCGCTAGCGCAGGCTTCGAGGGCGAGCTGCATCAGTGTTCGATCTACGGCAGCAAAGATGCGGGCGAGCGCCTGTGGGCCATGCTCGCGGCCGGTGCGAGCCGACCCTGGCAGGATACGCTGGAAAAACTGACCGGTACGCGGGAGATGGACGCGTCCGGGATCATCGACTATTTCGCACCGCTCTTGGAATACCTCGAAGTACAAAACGCGGACCGTAGCTGCGGTTGGTAAGCGCCAAGAACACGAGCGCTGCGGATCGCCTGGCGCATCACGCCCCACGTCGCTGACGCGACGCCAGAGACCCGATTGAGTAAACTCTGCCGCATATTCAGGCGGGGGTCCGACATGGCCGAGGAAAAACAAGCAGCAGCAAAAGTCAGCCTGAGCACTCGCATGCTCGCGTCCGTTGAGCGGGTTGGCAACAAACTGCCCGACCCGGCCGTGTTGTTCATAGTCCTGCTGTTTATCGTCTGGGTACTGTCATGGCTGCTGTCCTACGTCAGCTTCAGCGTGGTCGACCCGCGCACACAGGAAGCGCTGGTAATCAACAACCTGCTGTCCGGCCGTGCGCTAACCGAATTCCTGTCGGTGATGGTTACCAACTTTTCACACTTCCATCCGGTCGGCGTCGTCCTGGTTGCAATGCTCGGCATCGGTGTCGCAGAGCACACCGGCTTCATCAACTCGGGACTGCGGGCGCTGCTCAGCGTGACGGCGAAATGGCTGCTGACGCCGATGGTGATTCTTGTGGGTATCGTCAGTCATTCGGCCGTCGATGCGGGATACGTGCTGGTCATACCATTGGGCGGCGTCATTTTCTACGCTGCGGGACGACACCCGCTGGCCGGCATAGCGGCGGCATTTGCCGGGGTTTCCGGTGGCTTTTCTGCCAATTTCGTGCCCTCGTCACTCGATCCCCTGCTGCAGGGGCTAAGTCAGGCTGGCGCCCAGATTCTCGATCCGGCCATCGTCCTGAACCCCCTCAATAACTACTTTTTTACGACCGCGTCTTCACTGCTGATCATCGGTTTCGGCTGGTACCTGACCGAAAAAGTCGTCGAACCGCGGCTGCAGGGAACCGAACTCGACGGGGACCTGCAAGATCTGCCGCGAATGCATGAGCTCGAGGAGCATGAGCGCCGGGGCTTGCGTGCGTCCGGTATAGCCTTCCTGTTGGGCATCATCACTATGGTCGTCACCGCCTGGCCGGCAGACTCCGCGTGGCGCGATGCGAGCGGTGACCTCACGACCGGTGCCGCACCCATGATGCGTTCGATTGTCTCGCTGATCTTCCTGATGTTTGTCGTGCCCGGCTACGTGTATGGCATCGCCGCAGGCACCGTGAAAAGCTCGAAGGACGTGATCGAGGGCATGACCAAAGCGATGCACCAGATGGCGTATTACCTCGTCATCATGTTTTTTATTGCCCAGTTCGTGTACGCGTTCGGCGAGTCGAATCTCGGCGTGTTGCTGGCACTGCAGGGCGCAGCCGGACTCAAGGCGCTGGCGATGCCGTCGTTCGTTACGATTGTCGGCATCGTATTACTTACCGCGTTTATCAATATCTTCGTCGGTTCTGCCAGCGGCAAGTGGGGGTTGCTGGCGCCGATTTTCGTGCCGATGCTGATGACGCTCGGCATTTCACCGGACCTGACGCAGGCGGCATATCGTGTCGGCGATTCCAGCACCAACATCATCACGCCGCTGATGCCGTATTTCCCGCTCGTTGTCGTTTATTGTCAGCGCTACGTCACCCGTACCGGCATCGGCACGGTGACCGCAATGATGCTGCCGTACTCGATGACGTTCCTGATTATCTGGACGATCTTCCTGCTGTTGTATACGCTGACGGGTCTGCCCCTCGGAATACAGTCGAGCTATACCTACCCGTAACGGCGCAAGTTCGGTTGCAAAATTTCAGTCGCCGAAACACGCACCAGCGTAGGCTTTTTCGACCCCGGCATTGTCGAGCTGGCATTCATTGTCGTAAGTGACGCCGTCGAGCCCACAAACGGGCAGATACTCGCGCGTGCAGTTACGGCCCTGGTCTTCGCAGACGCCGGCGTAATCGATTCGGATTCCCTGCCGCTCCGAGTGACAGGCGTTGGCATAGGTGCGTCCGTTGGCACCGCATACCGGCACGAACAGCGTCGGGCAACGGCGAACTCCGCATGCCCCTTCCGTGAAGGTCGCGATGCCCGCCCCCTCTGCATGGCAGGCATTGTCGTAGGTCACACCGTCATCGCCACAGACCGGCGCGAATACGAGCGGACAGTTCTCGACAGCACAGACACCCTTGCGCTGCACGGGCACCCGTTCGACATCGGCCTCGCAGCGGTTCAGAAACGTCCGTCCGTTCATGCCGCATACCGGGTCACTGACACTCGGGCAACCGCTTTTGGTACAGGCACCGAGCCCGGCAATTTCGACCCCGGATTTGCCGGCAAAACATTCGTTAATGTACGTGTTGCCGTCGATGCCGCACACGGGGTCAAACACTTCGCTGCAGCCCGAATCCGGCGCATGGCACATCCCGGCACTCACGACCGCGACGCCGGCGGCTTCAGCAACACACTGGTTGCTGTAAGTCTGTCCGTCATCGCCGCAAACCGGATCGTATTGCTGCGTGCAGGCCGTGTCGGTTGCCTGTGCAAGACGCACGCCATCGTCACTGCTGGCATACGGCGGATAAGCATCGCGTTCGCTGGCGGACAACGGCGCCGCCGCCAGCACCGCGAGCACGGGGACCAGCAATAATCGCAATGGTCTGTTTTGCATCGTTGCCATGTCTCGTTAGAGCCTGCCGGCAACTGCGGGTTCAAAGGACCTCTCCAGGGCCTTGCTAATCGGTACCAGTTCGAATTCGTCGCTATCGAGAATGCGCAGCTCCCGCTCCAGAAAATCGAGCGTCTCCGGATACGGGTGGCCAATGCCAACCGCTATGCCGTGTTGCCGTGCCACAGATTTCAGGCGCTCGAACTCTCGAGCCAGCGCCTCGGGCGACGGATCGGTGTCCAGAAATACGTCGCGCTTCGTCGCAACGACGCCCGCCTCCCTGGCTATCTGTAACGCAACACTCTTATGCGTCGTGAAGCTGTCAATAAAAAACAGGTCATTGCGGGCGCGGATTTCCTGCATCAGCCAGGACATATGTCCCGGATGCCGGGTCAACAAACTGCCGCGGTGGCTGCTCACACCGATGACGAAAGGCACCGATTCGAGCGCCGCGGTAAACGCATCGCGCAGCGACGCCTGGCTCATGTCGAGCGTAATGCCGCCAGGCTCGGCCCGGTGCGGATGTTCGACTGCCTGCAGCGGCAGGTGCAACAAGACTTCCTTGCCGCGCCGGTGGGCGGCCTCAGCCAGCAAACGGGCGCGCGGCGTGCCCGGCAGGATCGCATACGCCAGCGGCCCCGGCAGCTCGATGGCACGGCGGCCGGCTTGCAGCTCGTAGCCGAGGTCATCGATGATGATCGCAATTCGTGGTGTCGTGCCCGCAAGCGCTTGCGGGAGAGTCGCGAGCAGGATCGCGAACAGCAGGTACCGCGGGGCAATCATTGTGCGCTGCTGTGCATCACCCGGCGATGTTGCAGACGGCCAAGCGCCTCGAACAGCTGCGCATCGTTTTCGCGGTCGACACCGCCGCTCAGGCTGAGGTCCGGAAAGCCTGGCGTGCCGGCAACGTAAATGTCGGGCGTTATGCCCGTCTCATGAATCGAGTCGCCGGATGGCGTGTAATACCGCGACGTTGTCAACTTGATCGCTCGCCCCCGGGACAGCGGCATCACGGTTTGCACGAGACCCTTACCGAAAGTCGATGTGCCAACGATCAGGGCTCGACCGTGATCCTGCAGCGCGCCCGCAACTATTTCCGACGCCGACGCGGAACCTTTGTTCACCAGCACAATCAGCTCGGCGCCGTCGAGGACGTCGCCACGATGCGCCGATCGGGTAAAGCGCGAGTCCATCGTGCGGCCCTCTGCCGAAACGATGGTGCCCGTGTCGAGGAACAGGTCCGAGACGTCGACCGCCGCTTCGAGCACGCCGCCGGGATTATTGCGCAGATCCAGTACCAGGCCATCCAGCATGCCGCCCCTGCTTTCCTGTAGCAAGTCAATCGCACGACTGAGTTCGCGAGCAGTCGCCTCACTGAACTGATTGACGCGCACGTAGCCGAATGAAGGTTCAAGAATCTCGTGATAGACGCTGGCGACGCGAATCACCTCACGGCGCATTTCGTGAACAATCGCCTCGTCGTCACGCAGCACGGTGATGCTGATCCTCGAGCCGCGGCGGCCGCGCATGCGGCCAATGGTGTCCTGCAGATGGCCGGGTTCGACCGCGACGCCATCGACGGCGATGATCCGGTCGCCGCTGCGAATGCCGGACCGGGCGGCGGGAGATCCGCCGATCGGCGTAATCACGCGAATTTCGCCGTCGACGTCGGAAACCTCGATGCCTACGCCCGTGTAGCTGCCGGTCGTGCTGATGCGAATATCGCGATACTCATCGGCATCGAGGTATTGAGAGTGCGGGTCGAGATCGGCGACCATGCCACGAATGGCACTCTCGAGCAGCTCGCTGTCCTCGATCGGTTCTACATAGTCGTGCTTGACGCGCTCCATGACCTCCGCCAGCAGGCGCGCCTGTTCCCAGGCAAGTTCTTCACTTTGCGGCTGTTCCCTTTCAGCCAGCAGGCTGCCACCGAGCGACAGGCTCAGGCCCATCACCGTACCGATAACCAAAACCAGAATTGCCCTGGTTTTCAAAGACATAAAAAATCCCCAGGCAGCGGGCCACGACGCCACATCGCCGCCCTTCGGCGACGATAGCATAGCCCCGGGGCAGCGCCTATATGCCGCCGTCACGTTTTGCCGCCGGGCTTCCGGGCCGACGTGTCACCCATTGGCGCGGGTTCACGGCCTGCGTGCCGCGCCGTATTTCGAAGTACAGCGCAGACTCGGCCTGGCCCCCGCTATCGCCGACCGTCGCGATGACGTCGCCCGGAGCGACCCAATCGCCGGTGTCTTTGATGATCGTTTCGTTGTAGCCATACAGTGTCATGTATCCCTCGCCGTGATCCACGACGACCAGCAGGCCCATGCCCGCCAGCCAGTCCGCGAATACCACGCGACCATGATAGACGGAGCGTACTTCGCGGCCGCGTGGCGCAGCGAGCACGACGCCGTTCCATTTGAGCTGGTCGCTGACGCGGGGCTGGCCGAAATCGTGCAGCAGCGTCCCGGCGACCGGCCAGGTAAGCCGACCCCGATGCTCGCTGAAAGGCTCCTCGGAACTGATCGGATAATCCGACAGGATGCTCGTCAGCTCCGCGATCAGGCGCGACAGGTCCTTTTCCTGGGCGGCAAGTCGTTCGATCTCGCGGCCCTCATTGCTTATCCGGTCCTGCAGGGCCGCCAACAGCGCCTTGCGTTTTTCCTGAGACGTGTTCAACTTCGTCAATTCTGCGTAGCGCTGCCGGGCGAGTTCTGCGCTACGCGCCTCTTCCGCGGCAACTTCGCTCTGAATGGTCGCCAGCTCACGAATATGCTTGCCAACCGCGTCGATGTTTGCCGCCCGATGGTCGTTCAGATACGCATAGTAGGTGAGCAGGCGCCCGAGCGTTGCCGGATCCCGCTGGTTGAGTAATAGCCTGATACGCTCCTGGCTACCGCTCATGTAGGCGGCGCGGACCTGGGCCGCCAGCCGCTGCGATTCAAGGTCAAGCTCCGCTTCGCGGGCGACAAGCTCAGCGTCCAGTTCCGCCTTGCGGCTGGCATGGTAATCCCGCTCGCGCTCGAGTTCCTTCAGTCGCAGCCGCTGCTTCGATATCTCTACCTCGGCCGCCTGCAGCTCGCCCGTGAGCCGATCGCGCGCGGTCGCGCCGTCGTCCATGCTTTTCTTCAGCTGGCTGATGCGACTGCGGACCTCCTCGAGCTGCTGTTCCTTGATCTCGGCCAGCGCTCCATCGGGAGCCTGTGCCCAGACAGGCAGAACAGCTGCGAAAACCAGCAACAGGAGACTCTTCCCGAACTTCATGGTTGAGCAGTTTGGTATAATGTGTGCTTTGCCACAAGCCGGGCACAGCATCTACGGTCCTCGATAATAATAATGGAAAAACTTCTAGAATTTACCAGCCAAAATATGCTGCTGGTGCTGTTCCTCATGATCAGTTTCTTTTTGCTGATCTTCACGGAACTGCGGCGCAAAGCGAGCGGCCTGGTGTCGGTCGATCCCAACGATGCTGTTGCCCTGATCAACAATGACGCCGTTGTACTCGATCTGCGCAACGCTGAAGCGTTCGGGCGCGGCCATATCGTCAACGCGAGGAACATTCCGGCCGATGAGCTGGATGTAACGAGCAACAAGATCGCCAGCCTGAAGAACAGGCCGATTGTCACGGTGTGCGATGCTGGCATCACATCCACAAAGGCCGCAGACTCGCTGCGCAAGTCCGGCTTTGAGAGCGTTTACGGTCTAAAGGGCGGCATGTCTGCCTGGACCCAGGCAGGTCTGCCTGTCGTTACCGGCAAGAAGACCAAGAGTAAACGTCGAGCAAAAAACAAGTAGCCGAAGGCACCATTCGGCCCACTTCTATTCAACCCAGGAATACAATATGACAGACCAGCAAGCTAGCGACGGCGACAAGCGCCTGTCTATCGCTAAAATCTACATAAAGGATTTCTCATTCGAGTCGCCTCAGACACCGAAGATTTTCAAGGCCGGCGAATGGTCTCCGCAAACCAACCTGAACCTGCGCAGCAGCCACAGTGCCGTTGATGACAATCTTCATGAGGTGGTGCTGACCATTACCGTCGACGCGAAAGAGGGCGACAATACGATTTTTCTCGTCGAGCTGCACCAGGCGGGTCTGTTCGAGGTGTCGGGTTACGGGCAGGATGAGCTTGGCGCCATCATCGGCAGCTTTTGTCCCAACATACTGTTTCCGTATGCGCGCGAGACGATCGCCGGCATGATTCAGAAAGGCGGCTTTCCCGAGTTTGTGCTACAGCCAATTAACTTCGATGCGCTGTACCTGCAGGCGCAGGCGCAGAAAGCACAGGCTGAAGTGGCGGCAGAGGAGAAACACTGATCGGCGGACCTGCCGCAACAAAGGTCGCGGTCGTCGGCGCGGGCTCGTGGGGCACTGCGCTGGCCCTGCAGCTCGCGCGCGGCGGCAGCAGCGTTCGGCTCGGAGGTGTACTCGAGCTCGATTTGCTCGACGCTATGGCAACCACCGGCGAGAATACCCGCTATCTGCCGGGCGTGCGCTTCCCTGCCAACCTGGTCGCCGAACCTGACCTTGCGGCTTGCGTCAAAGATGCAAGCATCGTCCTCGTTGCGGTGCCCAGCCACGGCCTTCGGCATACGCTAACGACGATCAATCCAATGTTAGTCGGCGAGTCACGGATTTGCTGGGCGACAAAAGGATTTGAACTGCACACGGGCAAGCTGCCGCACCAGGTTGCGGCGGAAGTCCTTGGCGTCGATCGAGCGATGGCCGTACTGTCCGGTCCGACCTTCGCCAAAGAAGTCGCGGCGGGTTTGCCGACCGCGATGACCATAGCGGCCAACGATGCGGATTTTGCGGCGGCCCTGGCCAGTGCGCTGTCCAGCGACAAGTTTCGTGCCTATACCTCGGACGACATGGTCGGCGTCGAAGTTGGTGGGGCGATCAAGAATGTTCTCGCCATCGGTGCGGGGATGTCCGATGGGCTGGGCTTTGGCGCCAATGCCCGAGTTGCGTTGATCACCCGCGGGCTGGTCGAAATGACGCGACTGGGTGTCGCGCTGGGCGCCAGGAAAGAAACCTTTATGGGTCTTGCCGGCATGGGTGACCTCGTCCTGACCTGCACGGACGACCAGTCGCGCAATCGGCGCATGGGGCTCGCGCTGGCGGCCGGCAAGACCACTGCACAAGCGCAAGAGGAAATTCAACAGGTAGTCGAAGGCGTTTTGGCGGCAGAAGCCGTGCATGAAGTTGCCATGAAACTCGGCATCGAGATGCCGATCTGTCACCAGATCTATAGAATCCTGTATCAGGGCGT
>Ga0224512_10003017_pt1 | contig 15014 bp, 15 predicted proteins | sample SF_May12_sed_USG_4_FD_169103 | JGI IMG/M metagenome (GOLD analysis project Ga0224512, IMG submission 169103) | Sediment microbial communities from San Francisco Bay, California, United States - SF_May12_sed_USGS_13 | ecosystem: Environmental > Aquatic > Marine > Sediment | place: USA...
CATCGTGGCGATCGGGTTTCGCCGGCCGCGACGTCCCATCAGAATCTCGGACATCATCACAGGCATGCCGATAACGACGACACAGGCGAGGTAGACCAGCACGAATGCTCCGCCACCGTTCTCGCCAACGACATACGGGAAGCGCCAGATATTGCCGAGGCCCACGGCTGAACCTGTCACGGCCAGAATAAAGGCCATTCGTGACGACCAATGACCGTGCAGGGAGTTGCGTCTCGCCGGATCAGTAGGCTGATTACCTAGCATTATTATTCTCGTCAACGGTAGGAAGTCTCGCGATTCTTATATAAATAGCGAGGACTGACAACAGCACGCGCCGTATAATCGCGACCCCGCAGGTCTGCTGATACCGCATAGCTATGAGTAGCAAGAAGTCGAAAAAGCCCTCTGGGGATGTGATTGCCGTCAATCGCAAGGCCCGCCACGACTACTTTATCGAAGATACTTTCGAGGCTGGTCTGGTTCTGGAAGGCTGGGAAGTCAAGAGTTTGCGCGCTGGCAATGCACAGTTGACCGAGAGTTATGTTTACATACGCAACAACGAGGCCTGGTTGATCGGGGCCCACTTTTCGCCGCTGAAAACAGCCTCAACGCACGTCAAGCCCGACCCGACACGCAGTCGTAAGCTGCTACTGCACCGCCAGGAGCTTGATCGGCTGGTTGGGGCTGTTGAGCGCAAGGGATTTGCGTTGGTGCCATTGGACCTGCACTGGCACAAAGGCCGCGCCAAATTGAGCGTCGGTATGGCAAAGGGCAAAAAACAGCACGACAAGCGTGCCGCCAAGAAAGACCGTGACTGGGAACGCCAGAAAGCGCGGATTCTCAAAGGATAACTTTTTAATCAATAGGTTATAAATGATAATTAAAGTTAATTATCATTAACTATTTGGCCATTCTTGGCGCCCGTGCATTGTATTTCAGGCCAGAGCCCATACACTAACGAGACACCGGGGGTGATATGGCTTCGACGTGGGTCGCGAAACTCCGAGTGCATGCCGAGGGGCGGATTACCTCGTAAATCCAGCTGCAAAACTTATAGTTGCCAACGACGACAACTACGCACTAGCTGCTTAAAAACCAGTTTAGTGCCCTCTGACCAAACGTGCCTGTGCGTCTGGGGTTCAGGGGTCACCGACACGGGACCGCGGCAAGGGCATGTTCAGGGCCCAAACCGTTAAATCCTTCCTGAGCTGGCTGTGAGTCTTCCCTGCCCGTCGGGTAGCTTATAGTGAGATTAAAGACGGAATAAGCATGTAGACCTTAGGGCAGAGGGCTTGCGGACGCGAGTTCGATTCTCGCCACCTCCACCAAACCAAAAAAGGCCGCCATCAGGCGGCCTTTTTTTATTGCGGTGATATAGGTTTATTTCTCGGCCAGACGTTTCACGACTACCGGCTCAAGCCGTGTCAGTCCGCCTTGCTTGCCGTGTTGAAGGGCCTCTTCATCGCTGGCACCTTTCAAACTGCGGCGCAATGCCAGCATTGCCCCCACCCGGTTGCTGCTCGCACAGTGCACTAGCACCGGCCCATCGTAGGTCCCGATGAGTTCGTCAAACTCCCTGGCCCTGTCGAAGCTAAGTTCATCATCGCTGGTGATCGGGAATGCGACGTACTCCAGGCCCAGGCCTTCAACGACTCCCTTTTCATCATCCATACCGCGATCTTCATCCGGACCGCGCATATCAACGACCGCGACATAGCCAGAGTCAGCGAAAACCTTTAGCGCAGCCACGTCCGGTTGCCCCGCCGCCGTAATGCCGTCAACGGCCTGAACATGGCCACTCTCAATAACGCTTGCGATTTCAACATACGTACTCGGCCCGGAATCGGGCCCGTTGTCGGCAGCACAAGCTGCAACGAAACCAAGCAGCAGCCACAACGGTAAGGACAATATTTTCTTCATATGAATTCGCGCGTTATCAGTCTTTTAGCGTGACCGAGCTCTCCAGTTCTATGCCACGTTCGGTGAGATCCACATCAACACTCATGCGATCATACAGTTCGGAAATCACATCCATAATGTCGTTAACGGCTGCCTGTATTTCAGGGGGCGGAGCTTTGCCGTCGTCATCCTGCTCAGCCATCGCCACGGCGTCACCAATAAATGAGTAATAACGGGCCGCGTCCATGCTGAAACTCATGAGTGGCGCAGGTTCCTTGGCCTCTGCCGCGAGCATTTTCTGCAGGTCCTTTTCGGCGTCATCGCCCAGACCGATTGCAATGGCATCTTCAGTCATTGCTGCATACGGGCTAAACCCCATGGATTGGATTTGAGCATTTTTGAGCGGCACGGGTTTGCCGTCCGCTTGCAGGTTCAATTCGGCCACCTCCGGGCTAAACATGGCACCCATCGATACCAGTGCCTGTGCATTGTCCATTGCCAGCATGAAGCGCCCATCAATGGATGTCGGCGGTGCCTGAGAACCGATATCCAGGCCCTCAATATCGTCGATGACGGCAAGGAAGCCCCTGAAATCGTAAACCATTGGAGGCACTGGCTGATTCAGTGCTTCACGGCCACCGGCAATGCCGTTCTGCAGGTCAGCAAACAACTCACATTCGTACGGTTCCGCTTCCAGCGCATCGAGTCTGGCTTCGAAAAAGTCACGTGCAGCTTTTACGTCGAGGCTGAAACCGAACGACAGCAACCCACCGTGGTCGCCTCCGAGCCCGGGCACAACGGCTGGCAACTGTGACAGCCCAGCTGCGATATCGGACCGCAGTTCGACAATGACTGAAGACTCAAAGCGATTGAGATCAACCGTGGTATAGCCCATGACCATGCGCGGTGCTATTCCTGCGGTCGCCTGAATCTCAGTACGACAAACGTCAGACAATTCTGCTGTATCGTGATCCATCAGGGCCAGGAGGTCTGCATCAGATCCGGACGCCTCGCTGGTGAATCGTGTAGCGATCCTCTCAAAGTCGAAGAAACCGACGTAATGATTGGTATATCCGTACGTTTTTACAATTTCTCGCAAGGTGTCGGAATCAGTGATGCTGTCGGCTGGTAACGTCAAGCCAAGCGCGAGACTTGTCTTGGCGTCATCGGATCCGGCGGGCAGTAGCGTAATGACAGCCTGGTTATCCAGCACCGCAATGATGAAGCGGACCTCGTCTGCATCGAAGTAGCGGTAGGAGTATTCGCCGATGTCTGCGACGGGCAGTTTCTGCTCCGCCTTGTCCTCTATTCGGGAGAGTGCTGCTTCAAACAAAGCTCCATCCGACAATTCCCATCGAATAACCGGAAGCAAGCCGTTGCCATAGAGCGCGCCAGTCGACTCGCGACTGAATCCCGCGCCGCGCAAACCTTCAATCGACAGCAAAGACGTCATCTCTTCGACAACAGCCGTGAGCTTTTGCACGTCGTCGCTGTTGCGCTCCTCCTCGGACATCTCTTTCTGATGTGCAGATATTGCCGCCTTCAAAATTTCCTGATACGACGCCATCATCTGGTCTACGTGCGGTTCGATCTTGTCAAGGACATCATCGGGCAGTGGTTCAGTGGCCGCGAATATGTACGGCGTATCAGCTGCCACGTAGCGCAGAATTGTTTCGTCCGAGCTAAAAACAGCTGTGTCGCCCTTATCGTCCGACTTGCTGCAGGCAACAAATAAAAACGCACTGATGAGGGCGGTGAGAAAGACCTTTCTATCAATCGACTTGAGCATGAGAACAGCTTCCTAAGCAATAATTTGCCACAAGATTCCGACATGGAACCCTGGTTTCCGAGGCAAGGCGAGTAAAGTAGCGAATGCTGACGGTCTGATTATTGTCCATCGATTGAATCGATTGCCGTCGTGTTCGCAGTATACAAAATAATGACCGCGAATTGCGAATCTCATTCACGCTGATATTGAACATATTCGTCGGTGATAGTTCAGATTTGTGACGCGAGCCCGCTTTGCACCCGCGTCGCCGCCCACCTACACTTCGGGCATGGACTGGGAAATCTGTGATGTTGAGGCTTCCGATCTCGAAGCCGTGCTGACCCTGAATCAGACCGAAGTGCCTCATGTTGGCAGTGTTGATCTGGACAAAATGAAGTGGTTCGCAGCGAATGCGGCCTATTTCCGCAAAGCGACTGTTGATAAGCAGCTAGCGGCCTACCTGATAGGCATGCGACCTGGCACTGCTTACGAAAGTCTCAACTACCGCTGGTTTTGTGATCGTTACGACGATTTTGCGTACGTCGATCGAATAGCGGTCGCGGAATTCGCCCGCCGTTACGGCCTGGCTTCCAGGCTGTATGACGATTTCGCCAGGTCTGTTCCGGGATCAGTAGGCATTATGACCTGCGAAGTCAACATCAAGCCGCCAAACGAAACCTCAATGCGTTTCCACGAAAAGCTGGGGTTCAGGCAAGTCGGGTCGCTTACCCATGATGACGGTGAAAAAGAGGTAGCGATGCTACTCAAAGACCTTAATGTTCAAGGGCCTCATAAAGCGTAGGATCGAATTTCTCACCAGCCTCAATTCGAACCGGTAAGCGGTTTCGAGGCGAGGCAACCGGGCAGGTTGCGAACGAATTGAACGCACAAGGCGGGCTATAGGCCTTGTTGAAATCAAGGACCGTTTTTCCGTCCTCGTCCGGCTGGCTGGAGTAGAGAAAACGTCCCGCCGGATACGTTTCCCGGCCGCTGGTCTTGTCACCAAAAACGAAGAACAGCGAATCGCCTGATTCGTAGGCCTCCAGCTCGAAGGTCTCGCCGTCAATGTCGAACGCGATTTTTCCAGGAGATTCCGGCCGATAGCCCAGTCCTTCGATGACGGTGTCCACGTTCATGATTTTTGGTTCATCAAATGCGCGCAATGTTCCGCTCACCCGCAAATCGGGGTCAATCGGAAAGTAGTCCGGCGCTTGAAACGTCTCGAGTGCAGGGCTTTCGTAGTCTCGCAAGCGAATTGCGTATTTGCCATCACGCTCGATGGCCATCCATGCCAACGACCCGTGGGTTAGCAGCACGGGATCAGCGCTTGTATCAGCACGCATCAGAATTGACTGAACCGGGACATCGTCGTTGCGCACATCTACGCCGGGCTCAACCGTTAGCTTCAAACCCGATTCTGTGATCTGTACGAGGCCAATATGCTCAGCGGCATTTCCCGGGAACTGAAAGTCATTGTCGGCGGCTGAACCAATGCGAACGCTATCCTTCTCCAGCCAATACAAGCCGACAAGAGTCAGGTAGCCATCGGGTGCCATCAGGCTGGAGAATCGTCCTTCCCGCCATTCCATGATGTCCGCCTCATAAGCGGCAGTATCCAAAGGCGGTTCATTGTTGCCGCATGCGACCAGCAAAAACGCAATAGCACCGAACAACAGGTTTCGTGATGTAATCGTCATGGCGGCGGATACTAATACACGAGACCCATGGCGAAAACCCCAGACAGTGCGACGCTGGCTTATGCAGCATTGCAGCCGGAGCAGATTCTCGACACGCTTGAGGAGCTCGACTACCGCTGCGACGGTCGATTTCTCGCGCTCAACAGTTACGAGAATCGGGTTTACCAAATTGGGATCGAAGACAGCGCGCCGGTCGTTGTGAAGTTCTATCGGCCAGATCGCTGGAGCGACGCCGCCATTGTCGAAGAACACAGCTTCACCCAGGAGCTGGCCGACGCTGAGATACCTGTCGTCGCGCCATTGTCGATCGGCGGGCAGACCCTTCATTTCTCCGGGCCATTTCGACTGGCGGTGTACCCATGCCATGGCGGTCGATCGCCCGATCTCGACAATCTCGACCTGTTGCAGCAATTAGGACGACTCGTCGCGCGGATTCATCTTATAGGTGAAACGGCCGAGTTTTCCGATCGGCCAACGATCGACATCGAGAGTTATGGCATCTCGTCCTGCAACTTCCTGCTCGATAATGATTTCGTACCAGCGGAGTTACACCCCGCATACGAGAGCGTTGCTGAGTTGGTTCTTGCTGGCGTAGAAGACTGTTTCGATATGGCCGAGCCATTCAGTCAATTTCGGCTTCACGCTGACTTTCATCCTGGAAATGTCCTGGTTGCTGGCGAGCAACTTCACATTGTCGATTTTGACGACACGCGGCGAGGACCGTCTGTGCAGGATCTTTGGATGTTCTTGTCGGGTGACCAGGTTGAACAAACGCCGCAAATACATGCACTGCTCGAGGGGTATCAGGAATTCCGGCAGTTTAACGCGCGTGAATTGCACCTTGTCGAGGCCCTCAGAAGCTTGCGCATCATGCATTACTCGGCGTGGATAGCACGACGATGGGAAGATCCGGCATTCAAGATTGCTTTCCCCTGGTTCGATTCGCGCCGCTATTGGGACGATCACGTACTCGCCCTGCGCGAGCAAGTCGCGTTGATGCAGGAAGCGCCGCTGGAGTGGCACGGATTCTGAGAGGCACAGCCAACAAATAGCTACCGAGATGGCAGCGGGCGACGGCGTGGTGCCAGCTCGAATCGATCAATCCACCGTAAAAAGGTCGCTCTGCTCAGTGACTGCAGCGCGTCGATCGACCGTGGTGTCTTTGCCCGAATCTCATCGGGATCTGTTCGACCCGCTTCATCTTGCAGCGTGGCCCGGTTCTCAGGCACCGATAGCCAGCGCTCAATTAATGAGCTGTCGACCTCAAGGTGAAACTGCAGTCCATATGCGTGCTCGCCATGCCGAAATGCCTGGATATTGCTTGCCGGGGAGCTGGCAAGGTGCACCGCACCGGGTGGCAGACTCATACCGTCCTCATGCCACTGGAAAACGCGCTGGCATCGCGCGAATGTCGACAAGACGGGGTCAGCTTCGCCCGCCGGCGTCAGGTCGACGTCATGCCAGCCGATCTCCCGCAACGGATTGCGCTGAACCACACCACCAAGCGCTTTAGCCAATAACTGCGCCCCAAGGCATATGCCGAGAACCGACATGTCCCTGTCGACGGCTTCACGGATAATTTCAACTTCAGTTACCAGGTTCGGATACGTGTCGATTTGCTCGGAACTCATGGGGCCACCCAGCACGATAAGCGCCGCGTATTTGTCGAGTATCGGCCGATGATCAGGATTGCGGCCAAAATTGACATAACGGATCCGAAACCCGGATTCCTTGAGCAGCGGGTCCAGAGTGCCCAGTGGCTCGTACGGAACATGCTGAAATACAAGAATTTTTGGTCGCGGCATCGCTGTGAAAAACTTCGTTCATGTTGGCTGTTAGTGAAAAACCTTTATACCTGCGTATGCCACGTTCTTGAAGCTATCGCACGCATTGATTCTGATGGCATGCCGCACTAAAGTGTCAGGAATCGTATTTAACCGCCTGTTAGCGGAACTCTGTTGCTAAAGCGCGCTCTGATATAGGGATCGCACAACCGATAATTGTCACCGGACGCGTCTATTTGAATACAGTGAAATGCTCTCCATTAATGGCGCTGTTGCTTGCGGTGCTGATTTCCGGCTGCGCGTCTAGCGTCAAGTTGGTCACGCCAACGATTCCGTCTCCGCTCACCAACAAGATCCCGATTTCCGTAGGTTTGCGAATGCCGGCGAATTTTGAGCATTTTGTGCACGAGGAAAGCGTCTTCGGTCGCGAAGAATGGACGATTGATCTCGGTAGCTCCAACGCCGCACTTTTCAAGCAATTGTTCGGCCATATGTTCGATCGGGTAACAGTCGTTGCTGCAACGGATGACCCGGAATTGATGGACATAGATGCTCTGGTTGAGCCCAGCATAGACGCTTTCGAGTTTTCGACCCCGGAACAAAGCAATACCGACGCGTTTGCCGTATGGATTCGTTACCGGCTCAAGGTATATGATCGGGCGGGTACGCTTGTTTCCAATTGGCCAGTCAGCGCGTATGGCAAGAGCCAGACAACGGCAATGAACAAGTCAGATGCACTGCAGCGCGCCGCCGTATTGGCGATGCGCGATGCAGCGGCCCTTATGATCATTAAATTTGACGAAGTTACCGGCATTGGCAAACTCGGTAATTCCGTGCCGGCCGCCAGCATCCCCGTTGCAGTGCCGACATCTGATGCCGTTGACGGAGACGACGTGCAATCAAGTGCCCTGGAGGGACAACCCGATGATGCCTCCTGATCAAACATTAAAACTGCTGGCCTGCATGATGGCGATTGTTACCTTCAGCGGCTGTACCACTTCAACAGTTCAGGACGTTCGCAGGGGCGGCACTGGAATTGGAGATGGCGAAGCTATTGTCATCATGGGCAAGAGCTATCACCTTGGAAATGAAACCGAAGCGAAATATATCCAATGCGTGGAAGATGCGATGGCGCAAGGCCGCGAAGGCCTCCGCGTAATTCCGAGAAAAGAATTCGTAGACTTGCTGTTTCCGTGGTTCGAGCCTCGAACGGCCCCGGCAGAAACCAAGAACCTGGCTAAACTGATGACCCGGCCTGGTGTCGCCGAAAAGATTTCGGAGCAGAACATTCGTTATATTGTGTGGCTCGCCGGAGATACCGAGAAAGTCGCTGGCGGCGGCAGCATGTCCTGCGCGGCTGGTCCCGGCGGCGGCGGATGCTTTGGTTTCGCGTGGTGGCAAAAGGACGCAGATTACGATGCGTCAGTTTGGGACCTGGATGGTCTCGAGTCGGCTGGAACCGTATCAACAGATGTGAGCGGCAAATCATTTATGCCGGCGCTGGTCATCCCTCTTCCGTTTATTGCGAGAACCCAGGCGAAAGCGTGCCGCACATTGGCCGATCAGTTGCACAGCTTCATAACCGACGAAGAAACAACCTAAAATCCATCACTCCAGGGAGCTGTTTGCTATTTCGGGCGACCCGCCCGAATAAACGCCCGTCTGTAATATTCGGAGTCGAGACTTTCCACTGAAACATGACGTCCGCTCGACGGTGCGTGGACGAACTTCCGACTCCCAAGATACATCCCGACATGAGACATCTTCCCCGCGATGCTAAAGAAAAGCAGGTCACCAATCCGTAAGCTCCCATTGTCAATTGGAGCAAGATCGGACCAAAGCCCCGCTGTTGTGCGCGGAACCGACATGCCCACGCTGGAGTAGGCGTAGTGCACCAGGCCACTGCAATCGAATCCGGTCGGCGAGCTGCCACCGTATCGATACGGCGCGCCAAGCTGTCCAAGAGCAACCGCTGCGGCGCGTTCACCAATCGGGATTGCTGTACGCGGCTGGACAACAACTCGCCGATCCGCTTTTGCTGCCGGGGTCACAGACGGCTGTGACGAACACGCTGCGGCCGCAACTGCTATAACGACAATCAGGGCAAGGTGGCGAACTATCTGGGCGGGCTGGGATATCATGTACATCAGTCTGTATCAGCGCTTGACAACCAAGAGTACATTTTGAGGCCACGGATTCGTATGACCTGCATCTCAAGTTTAAGAGTTCGAAGCAACGGCGATTCATTCGCAAAAACGGCGCGAGTGCTCATATTCCTGTGTCTTGCTTGCTCTGTGGGCTGCGGCGAGCAAATGACCCAATCTACGCTCGCACTTGGACCGCTGAGCTATGGCATTCGCTACGACGTTCGTCCAAACCCGGCAGACAAGACGGTCGAAGTCACGCTAACCCTGAATCAATCCAGTTCACTGCTCCTCGAAATGACAATGCGAGCAGATTCGCGAACATCCAGCTTCAAAGCCGATGGGGCGCTCGAAGTCCGGGACGATGCCGTGAGCTGGCGGCCGCCCGAAAATGGTGGGGCAATCAGCTGGCAGGTTGCACTGCCACATAAACGAAATGCAAACGGATATGACGCTTGGCTGGACACGCAGTGGGGCTTGTTCCGTGCTGAAGACATTATCCCGCGTGTATCGACCCGAACGCGCAAAGGCGCGACGAGTGAGACGCAAATGAGGTTTTCCATTCCCAGCGGCTGGTCTGTCGTCACTCAGTATTACGGTGAGAACAATCAATTCGCAATCGATAACCCCGCAAGACGGTTTGACCAGCCGAACGGCTGGATCGTGATGGGCGACCTGGGAGTGCGCCGCGAAAATATTGCTGGTGTCCGTGTTGCTATAGCCGGCCCGGTCAAAAATAACGTACGGCGAATGGATACGTTGGCGTTGTTGCGCTGGACATTGCCCGAAGTCTCCAGACTTTTTCCGGATATGCCGGCTCGACTCACAATCGTTAGTGCAGGCGACCCAATGTGGCGCGGAGGTCTATCGGCGCCGCAGTCGATGTTCGTGCATTCGTCACGGCCACTCATTAGCGAAAATGCAACCAGCACCCTGTTACACGAAGTTATGCATTTGCTTCTGCGCCTCTCCGCTGATGATGGTTCTGACTGGATCGTGGAAGGGCTCGCCGAATTCTACAGCCTGGAGATCCTCCATCGCAGCGGGACGATCTCCGACGAGCGTTTTGCCGTCGCCAGGGCCGATACAGCCGAATGGGCCAGCTCAGCTACAGATCTTTGCCTGCCCGTGTCCTCGGGCGCAACGACCGCATTGGCCGTGACGCTCCTCGACGCATTGAACGTTGAAATCAAGGAGAGAACAGATGGCGTGGCAAGCCTGGACGATGTGGCTCGCGCTCTGCAGCACGCTGACAAAGACGTCGACCTTGCCATGCTAATCGGCATCGTTGAACAGCTTGCTGGCGATAAACCGGACACACTGCACATCGATAAGCTCCCCGGCTGTCGTAGAATCGCCCCTGCCAACCGGAACACGTAAACCGCCAAATGGACCGACGTCACGATCTTGAAGTAATTCTGCGTTCGCGAACCCCGATTGTCATCATAGAATCACGGGAAGAAGCGCGCATGCTCGAGATGTTGCAATCCATCACGATCTCCGGAGCGACTCTCAGCTATCAACCATTATTTCGTTGGACAGTTACCGACGGCCTGCAGCGACTCGATATCGCCCTGGAGCCACAGCCACTAAACTCCGAACCAACGGAGGTCCTCAAACATATCCGGGCGGTGTCCAAACCGGGTATTTACGTCCTGCTGGATTTTCACCCGTTCCTCGAAAACCCGTTGCACATTCGCTTGCTGAAGGACATCTGCATTCGCTACCGCGAAATACCGCGGCAGATTGTGCTCATCAGTCACACGATAAAGCTGCCCGATGAACTCGAATCATTCAGTGCGCGTTTCGAAATGGTGTTACCCAGTGAAGATGAGCGACGCCAGATTATCCAGGGCGTTGCCGATGAATGGGCTCGGGAGCATCCTGGTTCACGTGTACAAGCTGATTCGAAAGCGTACGAACTGCTGATCCGAAACCTGGCGGGACTAACCTACAGTGACACAACGCAGCTGGCCAGAAACGCGATCTATGTGGACGGTGCGATCACCAAGAGCGATCTCCCCGGCGTCATGCAGGCGAAGTATGAACTCCTGAATAGCGGCGGCGCCCTTCAGTTTGAATACGAAACCGCAGGTTTCAGTGACGTCGGTGGACTCATGCGTCTAAAGCAGTGGCTTGCGCAGCGACGGGCCGTCTTTCGCGGTGATGACAGCGCCGCTCACCTGGATTCGCCCAAGGGAATCCTGCTTCTGGGAATACAAGGCTGTGGTAAGAGCCTGGCGGCGAAAGCGACAGCAGGAATTTTCGGTGTACCTCTTCTGCGCCTCGATTTTGGCGCGATTTACGACAAGTACCACGGAGAAACCGAGCGCAAACTCAGAGAGTCATTATCAACTGCGGACGTCATGTCGCCGTGCGTCTTGTGGATAGACGAAATCGAAAAAGGCATTGCCGGTCGTGGCGGGGAAACCGGAACCACCCAACGTGTTTTGGGAACATTCCTAACCTGGCTCGCGGAGAAGAAAAGCCACGTGTTCGTAGTCGCAACTGCCAATGACATCACAGTTTTGCCGCCTGAACTCGTGCGCAAAGGACGATTCGACGAAATATTTTTTGTCGACCTGCCTGACAGAAATATTCGCGCGTCAATTGTGGCCATTCATTTAGCCAGCCGTGACCAAGAACTCGGTAACTTCGACGTTGAGGCGCTTGCTATGGCAACACGGGGTTTTTCCGGTGCCGAAATCGAGCAAGCCGTCGTCGCTGCACTTTATGCCGCACACAGCAAGAAAGAAGCGCTCGAAACACAGCACGTACTCGATGAAATCGAACTGACCAGGCCACTCTCGGTTGTGATGCACGAGCAGATTGAGGCACTGCGCCAATGGGCGGACGGACGTACCGTCCCCTGCGACTAGTAACATTCTTCGCAATTTTACGTAACGAGGAATGGCGCATACGCGTCGTTGTGGGCGATCGCATGCGTGGTAGTATGCGCGTATGGCTAATGATAAAAACAACATTAACGAATTAGTCATCAATGATGATGACCCAACGGCGGAACTGGAAACCCTTTCGCTCAAGAAAGTATTACCTGAAACCAGCAGCAGTCAATCGGAAGTTGCAGCAAAGACCCATGGTTTTCAGAAAGAAGCCGACACCGACGACAGCGCGGCGATATCTGCACTTAAGTACGAGCTAGCGGCGCGCTCGGAGACCATTGACCGACTACAGTTCGACATCGAACAACTGCTTCTAAAATGCAAAGGACTCGAGACCGAATACAAGGCGCGCGAGGAAATAACCAACCGGCAAAATTCAGATCTTGAAGCGATCCGAACGAAGCTCGCCAATAAGAACAAATTACTGAAGAAACGTAATCTTTCCATCAAGGCATTAGAGTCGGAGATTCGGGATCACAAAAGCGAATACAACAAACTGCAAGCATCGATCGATGACCTTGCCAAAGCCGCAAGCGAATCCGTTGGTGTCGATGCGGGCGACGAGCGCACCTTCCGTGAGACACAAGCCGGGCAACTTGCAAGCAACCGAATTCTCATACGTGAACTGCGTGCTCAAATAGAGCGAACGGACTCTCACGCAGACGAATTGCGACGGAAATTGCAGGAACGTACTGAAATTGCCAGTCACGCTGTTGACAATCATGATTACCTCGCAGCCGAACTGGCCAAGGCAAATCACAAGATCGGTGAACTCGAGCAAGCCATCGAATCTGAAACCGACACCACCGCAGAGCTCCGAGTGGCGATCGAAAAAATCAAAGACGCCCATGCTGAAGAAATACGAATAATTCGGTTCGAGCTTGGTGAAGCGCAAGAAACGGTCGCACAGCATGAATTGGTCACCGAACAACTGGCTTCCGACCTTGTCGAAACGCGCGGCTATCGCAATGACCTCGAGCAGATGCTGAACCAGTCCGAAGAATCAAACCAATGCAAACTCGAAAATCTCGAGCGAGAAAATCGCAAGTTACGTCAATCGATTGACGACCTGGAAAGCAAACTCGAAACGAAAAGTGAAGCCGTAAACTACTTTCTCGGTAAATTGGCCAAGAAAACCCAGCAGGTCGAATCGATCGGTGAAATCGAGAACGTTATTCACGAAATCGATGATCGCGTCTCTGAGCACATCGATGAGCCGATCGTTAGCGAACGCGATCGTGTGACCCGGGTACTCATCGGTTTTGTCGACGGTCAGGAATTGCGTTTCCCACTGTTCAAAGACCGCCTCACTATTGGTCGCACCGAGCAAAACGATATCCAGTTAAGGGCGTCCTACGTGAGCAGACGCCATGCCGTCATTGTTACGGATGGCGAAAAGACACGCATTATCGACTGGGGCAGCAAGAATGGTGTGTTCGTCAATTCGTCACGCATAACGGAGCATTTCCTCTCGAACGGCGATACCGTGACAATTGGGACGGCCGACTTCCACTACGAAGAGCGACCCAAACGCGACAGCTAGCGACGCCAATTTCTTGAGACTGTGAGAGCAATCACGGCAGTGCGCCGTCGTAGATCGTATGCTCTCGGCTTATCCCCAAGGACGGCACCCGCAGCATGATGCTCACAAATACCGCAAGAAAACGAACACATCTCAGTGACACCCAGGAAATGACTCGCGACGCCGGTCGGTTGATGTCACGAATCATCTGGCTGCCCAGGATTCTCTATGTCGCGCTCCCCTATTTCTATATCGCCGCCGGTATTGGGGCGCTGCTTGCGACGCTGTATATCAGCAACTGGTTTTGGATATTGCCGCACTATCTCTTGTTTGCCGCCGCATGCCTGCACATGGGCGTTCTCGTTTACCGAAAACGGCATAAACGCTGAACGCTTGATCTTTACGAATTCGTGAGCAACGATATCGCTCCGGCAGCGTAGAGATCGATCGTGAGACAAGCTCTTCACAAACAACGCATTCTGAAAGAAGTGGCGTTATTTACAGGCCTTCTGTTCCTGGGATTTGTTCTTATGCCCATTGCCATCTATTGGGTCGGACAAAACCTGCTCGGTGAGTACGGTGGACAAGGTTATAGCGATTTCTTCGCCACGCTTAGCGCGAAAATCAGGGGCGGAGATCTTGTCTCGTGGTTTTTTGTCTTGTCGCCCTATTTAGCATGGCAACTAATTCGGCTGACATTCTTCGCCTGGCACCGTGTCACCCCCGCCAAGTCCTGATTCGGCGCAACCTGGCGATTGTGTGACGCGGATCACATTTTCCTCTTTAACAACAGTCTATTGGCCCCTTAAGATAGAAAATATCTTAACAATAAGGCATGCTCCCCTGAGGAGAGTCTTGTACTCGCCTCCCAACTACCTTACAGGCAATAGACGCAAGAACACCGATGACCAATCGTCTCACCAAATGGATTACATCCAAGATACCGTTCAGGAAAGAACCAAAGCGCCCGAATCTGGTTCAAGCGGCACAACTGCGCCAAACCGGTAGCCTTAATATCCAGCCGAAGCGATCCACGCCGAAGCGATCCACGCCGAAGCAGGCCGTGCCAAGACGTCAGCCCGAGTTTGTTGATCTGGATCCGCATATTGCTGGGCGGATCGAGGACAATGGGCCTGGCAAGAATGTACTTATTCGCAACAAGTACGTCCGAGAGGACACCGGGACACACGAAACGCTCAAGATCATTGATGATTCGATGATCGACACCGAAGAAGCGGAAGGCATCGATCCCTACAATACTGGTCAGTTCGACCGCTCCAAGCACTGGGACAAACGC
>Ga0224512_10003018_pt1 | contig 15013 bp, 12 predicted proteins | sample SF_May12_sed_USG_4_FD_169103 | JGI IMG/M metagenome (GOLD analysis project Ga0224512, IMG submission 169103) | Sediment microbial communities from San Francisco Bay, California, United States - SF_May12_sed_USGS_13 | ecosystem: Environmental > Aquatic > Marine > Sediment | place: USA...
GTCCACGCGGAAGTTGGGCGAGGCCGAGGCCTGGGTCAGCGGGAAGGGGCGCTTGCACTGCGTCGCGAGCGCCTCGATGGTTCCGGCCATGCAGAGCGTGGGGAGGCTCACCGACTGGAGCTCCGTTTCGCTGAGCAGCTCGTGCGCGGGCGAGACGGGCACGAGCACCTTGACGCGGGCGTCGGCCGGAACCGTCTCCACGCTGCACGTCGAGATGCATTCCGCGCCCGTGGTGCAGGCGTCGCCGTAGTCGCTGTCCGTCTCGGTGTCACAGAACCTGCTGGTGTAGCCGCTCGCCATGGCGTACGTCGTGAACCCGCCGAAGGAGTGCCCGGTCATGCCCAGCTTCGTCTCGTCGATCGATCCGAAGAAGTCGTCCAGCGTGTCCTGGTTGCGCGCGAACATGTAGTCGATGCTGAAGGAGGCCTCCTTCGGACGCTGGCGCGCCGTCACCAGGAAGGGCTGCGAGTTGCCCAGCTGCGTGTCGAAGCTGTTGTTGAAGTAGTGCGTCGGCGCGACCACGATGAAGCCGTGGCTGGCCAGCGTCTCCACCAGGACGATGGACTGGATCGCGACGCTGCCGCTGCCGTGGGAGAAGACGATCAGGCCCCTTCCGCCGGTGCCGGAGACGGGAACGTCGCGCTTTGCGACGGTCGAGTCGATCGCGAGGGTGGCGAAGCCGAGCTCCGAGATCAGGTAGCTGGTGAAGGCCCCGACCCAGTCGACGCCGTCAACGGGGTACCAGATGTCGAAGAACTGTGTCGCACCCGACGGCAGGTGGGGCGGCGAGGAGACGAAGGTCTCGCGGTGCCCGACCTTCCAGGGCCCGAGAGCATCCGGGTCGTCGAAGGCCACGGCGGGCGCGGCTGCAAGGGCCGCGGCCGCAAGGGCGGCGAGAACGCGAGCAGCGAGCCAGGATCCGAATCGGGGTGCGCGCACGAATGACAACCTCCACGTCTCGTCGATGCCGGCGGCCGGACGGCCCCGGCGGTCCCTCGTGAACGGGGATTATGGCAGGGCGGGGCCGGTCTGCGGGAAAATTCCTCTTCCGTTTCGCCGGCGGAGATCCCGGCGGGCGTTCCAGAGGGCGTTCGAGACCGCGTTCTCGACAGGCACGGGACGGCGACCTAGGTTTCCGACCCGGGCGTCGCCCGAGAGCGTCCTGCGGGCGCCGCGCCGGGTTCGCACAGCTCCGGGAGGGCGGATCGTGTCGGATCGCATCTTCAACTTCTCGCCCGGACCGGCGGTTCTTCCCGAAGAGGTGTTGCGCGAGGCCCAGGAGGCGCTCTGGAACCTGGACGGGTCCGGGATCGGCGTCCTCGAGCACAGCCACCGCGGCCCTGCGATCGACGAGATCTTTGCGAGCACGCAGGCCGCCTGCCGCGCGCTGGCCGGGATTCCGGATGCGTACCGCATCCTCTTTCTCCAGGGCGGCGCTTCGACGCAGTTCGCCATGCTCCCCGCGAACTTCCTTCCCGACGACGGCACGGCGGACTACCTGTGCACCGGAAGCTGGTCGAAGAAGGCGATCGCCGAGGCGAGCCGTTTCGGCGCGGTCCACGTGGCGGCCTCTTCCGAGGAATCCAACTTCAGCTTCGTCCCGAGGGGCGACGAGGTTCGGTACTCGACGCGCCCGGTGTACGTGCACTTCACGTCCAACAACACGATCTTCGGGACCCAGTACGGCGAGGAGCCGGCCGCACCGGAGGGCGCGTGGCTCGGCTGCGACGCGTCGAGCGACCTCTTCTCGCGACCCCTCGACGTCACGCGCTACGGGCTGATCTACGCGGGCGCGCAGAAGAACCTGGGACCGGCCGGCGTCACGCTCGTGATCGTGCGCGAGGATCTCCTCGAGCGCGCCGTGCGCGAGCTTCCGACCATGCTCCGCTACCGCATCCACGCCGAGAAGGACTCGCGGTACAACACGCCGCCGGTCTTCGGCGTCTACCTGATGGGCCGGGTCTTTCGGTGGCTCCTCGAACGCGGAGGTCTGGAAGCGGTGGCGGCGGCCAACGAGGCCAAGGCCCGCCGGGTCTACGACGCGATCGACGCCTCGAGCTTCTTTCGCGGCACGGCCCGACCCGACAGCCGTTCGCTCATGAACGTGACGTTCCGAGCGCCGAGCGAGGACCTCGAGGCGGCCTTCGTGGCCGAGGCGGCGAAGCAGGGGCTGTCGGGTCTCAAGGGTCACCGCTCCGTGGGCGGCATGCGCGCGAGCCTCTACAACGCGCTTCCCCCCGTCGCCTGCGAGGCCCTGGTGCAGTTCATGAAGGACTTCGAGCAGCGCGAGGGCTAGCGCATCCGGAGGGGGAGCCGGCGGCCGGGGCCAGGCTTGACAGCCCGAGACGCCGGGCCGCAACCTCGCCGGATGGACCCGCTTCGCAGCGCCCGCTACCCCTTCGTCGCCCCGCCCGGAGCGGTCCCGTTCGCCGTCGCCCGCAGCGAGGGCGTCACCCTGATCACGCCGGACGGCCGACGGATCCTGGACGCAGCCGGCGGCGCCGTCGTGGTGAACATCGGTCACGGCCGTCGCGACGTCGCCGAGGTCTACGCGCGCGCCGTCGCCGAGGCGACCTACGTCGTTCCGCCGTTCGCGACGCCGGATCGCGTCCGCCTCGTGGAGCGACTTTTCGATCGCTGGCTGCCGGAGGGGCTCACGCGCGCGTTCTTCACGAGCGGGGGCTCGGAGTCGATGGACGCCGCCGTCCGCCTGGCGCGGCAGCATCACGTCTCCTCCGGCCGCCCCGAACGCTGGAAGGTGATCGGCCGCGACCTCGCGTACCACGGCACGACGCTCGCGACACTCGCCATCGGCAGCCACACGAAACGACGCCGCGGCTTCGAGCCCTGGCTCGCGGATTCGCCCCGGGCGCCCGCGTGCTACTGCCTGCGCTGCCCCCTGGGACGGCGCTACCCCGACTGTGCGGTCGCCTGCGCCGACGCGCTGGAGCGCGTGATCGAGGGGGAGGGCGCGGAGACCGTCGCAGCCTTCGTGGCCGAGCCCATCCTCGGATCCACGGCGGGCGCCGTCGTGCCCCCGGACGAGTACTGGCCGAAGGTCGCGGAGATCTGCCGTCGCCACGGCGTGCTGTTCGTCGCCGACGAGGTGATGACCGGCTTCGGGCGGACCGGTCGCCGCTTTGCCCTCGATCACTGGGGTGTCCGCCCCGACATCCTCGTGAGCGGAAAGGGGCTGACCGGCGGCTACGCGCCCATGGGCGGCGTCTACGCGCGCGAGGAGGTCGTCGCGCCGATTGCCGCGAAGGGCGACGAGCTCATGTTCTTCACCTACTCGGCCCACCCCGCGGCCTGCGCGGTGGCGGAGCGTGTGCTCGAGATCCTGGAGGAGGAGAAGCTCGTCGAGCGCGCGGCCGAGCAGGGAGCGCGGTTGCGGGAGCGCCTGTCGCCTCTCGAGTCGCACCCGAACGTCGCGGAGGTGCGCGGTCGCGGCCTGCTGCTCGCCGTCGAGCTGGTGAGGGACCGCGAGACCCTCGAGCCCTTCCCCAAGGCGCGCAACCTGACGGCGAAGGTCGTGGGAGCCGGCCTCGCGGAGGACGTCTTCTTCTACCCGGGCGGCAGCGATCCCGCCCGCGACGTGGTCGTGCTCGGGCCTCCCTTCATCATCGGCGACGAGGAGATCGAGCGGATCGGCAAGGCGCTCGAGAGCGCCATCTCGAACGCGGTGGCCCGCGCGCAGTCCGAAGCCGACTGAGATGGAGAAGCTCGTCTATCTCGTGTGGAAGCGACGGGGCGGAGAGGCGGACGTCGTCCGCGAGTCGCTCCTCGACGAGTGCGCGCCGCGCCTGCTCGCACTCGGGCCGCGCGGGCTCTCGATCAACGTCGACGACTCCGACGCTGAGGTCCCGGCGCCCGTGCCCTGGCCCGAGCACGAGCCGCCGCTCGTCGCCGAGATCTCCCTCTGGCTCGACTGCTACCAGCGGCGCGGACCCTACGAGGAGATCCTCTCCGGCGTCGGCGACGAGATGGCGGGCTATCTGGTGACGGAGTCGCTCTACACCGACTACGGCGGCAACGAGCACTCGCGTCCGCGCGCCTGGCCCGACGGCGAGCGCTCGCCGGGTGTGCTCACGGTGACGCTGCTCGAGAAGCCCGAGCGAATGAGCCACGCGGACTGGATCGCACACTGGCACGGGGTGCAGTCTCTGGTCTCCGAGGAAATCCAGCCGCGGGCGCGCTACGTCCGCAACGCGGTGGTCCGCGCGCTGACGCCGGCTGCGCCTCCCTACCTCGGGATCGTCGAGGAGGCCTGGCCTTCCGCCGAGCACGTGACCGACCCCATGCTCTTCTACTGCGGCGACGGCTCGAAGCAGAGGATGCAGCGGAATCTCGAGCGCATGCTGGAGAGCGTGCGGGGATTTCTCGACCTCGACCGCATTCGCAACGTCACCATGAGCGAGTACCTGCTCGAGACGGGTTGGGCGGCGCGCGCGCCGGGTCGCCCCGGCGGGACGGGATAGGCGTCGGCTCGCAAACCGGGGTCGCATGCGCCACGATTCAGCGGGCGCGAAGGGCCGCCGATGAGGGAGCGACGGCCCGGTGCGACGAGGGGGGTGTGTACGACATGACGGCTCGAATCGCTTCACTGGCGCTGGTGATGGTGCTCGCCATCGCCGGCTACTCGGCCTATCGCCTGGTGCTCGGGAGTGTCGAGGTCGACGTCTACCGCGAGCGGCTCGCCGAGCTCGGTGCCGACTACGCGAGCCTCCGCGAGCAGTACAACCGGGCGGTGCGCCGGACGGCGGTCACGGAGCTGGTGGTGCGGGACGGAAAGCTCAGCGTCTCGATCCGCACCGCGGAGGGCGAGCTGAAGACCCTCGAATCGCCGTTCGATCCGAGCCTCGAGGTCTACGTGGACTACGTGATCGTCGACGGGCGCCTCTGGATCCGGCGGGTCTTCGACGCCCGGACGCCGCCGGGCGAGGGCATGGTCATCGACCCGGCTTTCGCGGACGTGGACTGGAACGTCGCGAAGGCCGCACACGGCAAGGCCGCGTATCGACCCCTCCACGAGGGCCGCTGGGTGGTCACCGTCACGGGCGACGGCTCGCTGGGCCTCGCTCCTCGCGACGAGAGCGAACGCGTCGAGCTCTCCGGGCCTCCGCCGGTTCGGAGCTACGAGCCCGTCGAGACGGAGGTCCGGGCCGCTCTGGGGCGGCTCACGCCGGGCGAGGTGCTGCGGAGCCTGGCCCGACACCTCTCGTTGCCGACCTTCGCTTCGGGCTGATCGGCATCCGGCGCGTCGGGCATCGCCGGTGGGTGCTTTCGCCCTCACGGCGGTCGTCCTCCACAGGGGGTGACCCTCGTTTGCACTCCCGCGGCGCAGTCGCGTGGCGACCTTCGGGTCGCAGCGGCGATACTGGACGCCAGGGAGGAACGCCCATGTCCATCGAGTCGCCGGTGCTGCGCGATGCGTGTGATGGCATCGTGTCCCTGACGCTCAACCGACCGGGGCAGCAGAACGCGCTGTGCGAGGCGATGCTCGCCGAGCTCCAGGCCGCGCTCGACGAGGTCGGCCGCGATTCCGACGCGCGCGTCGTCGTGCTCGGCGGCGCCGGACGCAACTTCTGCGCCGGCCACGACCTGAAGGAGATGCGCGCCCACCGGGAGCGGGAGTACTACCAGCGGCTTTTCGAGCAGTGCAGTCGCGTGATGGGGACGCTCGTCCGGCTCCCCCAGCCGGTGATCGCGAAGGTGCAGGGCATCGCGACGGCGGCCGGCTGCCAGCTGGTGGCCATGTGCGATCTGGCCGTGGCTGCGGAGACGGCGCGCTTCGCGACGTCCGGCATCAACGTGGGGCTCTTCTGCTCGACACCGGCGGTGCCGCTCTCGCGCAACGTATCGCGCAAGCGCGCCTTCGAGATGCTCGTGACCGGAGACTTCATCGATGCGTCGACGGCGCGCGACTTCGGTCTCGTGAACCGGGTGGTGCCGGAGGCGGGGCTCGACGCCGCGGTCGCCGCTCTGGCCCGCAAGATCTCGGAGAGGTCCCCGTCGGTCGTCGCCTCGGGAAAGCGCATGTTCTACGGGCAGCTCGGCATGCCCTTCGAGCAGGCGGCGACCTACGCCGCGGAGGTGATGGCCGGCGACATGATGTCCCACGCAGCCGGCGAGGGGATCGACGCCTTCATCGAGAAGCGTCGGCCGGTGTGGGAGAGCTGAGGCGCCGGGAGGGCGGATGGAAATCCGGAACAAGGTGGTCGTGGTCACGGGCGGAGCGAGCGGCATCGGGGCCGCGCTGTGCCGCCGCTTCGCCGCCGAGGGCGCGCAGGGCATCGCCGTCGCCGACCTCGACGCCGCCGGCGCCGAAGCGATCGCGAAGGAGGTCGGCGGGCTCGCGGTTCCCACCGACGTCTCCGTCGAGTCGGAGGTGCGCGAGCTGGTCCGTCGTACCGACGACCGGCTCGGCCCGATCGACCTCTTCTGCTCGAACGCGGGCGTCGCCGTCGGCGGTGGCCTCGGCGACGGCGCCGGCGGGCCCTTCGCGCCCGACGACGACTGGGAGCGGAGCTGGCGCGTCAACGTGATGGCGCACGTCTACGCGGCGCGCGCTGTGCTGCCGGCGATGCTCGACCGCGGCGAGGGCTATCTCCTCAACACCGCCTCGGCGGCCGGGCTGCTCACCGACATGGCCGCCCAGGCCTACTCCGTGACGAAGCACGCCGCCGTGGGCTTCGCGGAGTGGCTCGCCATCGGCTACGGCGAGCGCGGCATCGGGGTCTCGTGCCTGTGCCCGCAGGGGGTCCGCACGCCGATGCTGGCCGCGGCCGCCGCCGCGGGCGGAGGGGGGCACCTCACGCCGGGCATGATCGAGCCGGAGGCGGTGGCCGACGCGGTGGTCGCGGGCCTCGCGCGCGAGGAGTTCCTGATCCTGCCCCACCCCGAGGTGCGCGAGTACCTGAAGCGGAAAGCCGCCGACCCCGACCGCTGGCTGAGCGGAATGCGGCGCCTGCGGGCGCGGCTCTACCCGCCGCCGGGCTGACCCGGGTCGGCGCGGAGCGCGCGAATGCGAGCCGCCTCGAGCGGCGCCAGAGCGGTCGGGATGCGGAGCAGGCCGGGCTCCCCGTCCGCGTCCGCGAGCGCGAAGACCTCGACCGGCTCTCCCGGGAAGCCGTAGGCGTCTTCCGGAAGCATCGTCGAGAAGAGGTAGTCTCCGCGTCGGCTCCGGAAGGCGGGTGCGACCGCGTGAATCACGCCCCCGACGGCGACCGCCACGTAGAGCGGCTCCTCGCCCGTGGGGTTGCGATCGAGAAGGCCCGTGACCCGGGCGAGGGCGAAGGCGTCGGGTCGCCGGTCGGCGCGTTCGAAGGCCCTCTGCATCAGGCCGGCCCGCGCCTTCGCCGCGCCGCGCACGCCGATCTCGTCGACGCGGCGTCCGACGAGCTCCCGATGCGGCCCGATGCGGAAGAGCCCGTTCTCCCGCGACCCCGAGCCAAAGAGCGTCAGCTTGCGCTCGAGGCTGTTGCGGCGCTCGAGCAGGGCAGGGTCGAAGCGCAGCGGCACGTCGTCGCGGCTGTTCATGAGCTTGTGATCGCGCCGCGGGCAGGTGCTGTCGAACGCGGAGCAGCCGTCCCAGTCCCAGGAGATCCGCACTCCCAGCAGATCGGCGATCGTCGGCAGGATGTCGATGGTCTCGACGTTGCGGAGGCTTTCCTCCCCCTCGCGCTGGTAGGGGCGCTTGATGAAGAGCGGCACACCGAGGACGTCCTCGGGATGTTCCATGTTCGCGGGATCCCGGCGCGACTGGCCGGCCCGGAAGCTCGCGCCGTGATCCGCCGTCACGATGAGCAGCGCAGGGTCGTAGAGGCCGACGCGCTCGAGGCGGTCGAGCAGCTCGCCGAGGAGGGTGTCGACGAGGGCGAGCTGGAGCAGGTGCCGCTGGTAGCCCTGCACGACCCACCACTCGCGCTCGCCCCACACGTTGTCCCGGAAGTCGAAGTCGGTCGGCGGATAGTACGCGCGACCCGACGGCGCGTATTGCCACGGCACGTGGGGCAGGGGGACGTGCAGGAAGTAGAGCGTGGGCGTCGCGCTCGGCCCGATCGCCGCCACGAACTCGCGGAAGCGGCCGGGACGGTCCGAGAAGGCGCCGCTGCGATCCTCGTCTCCGCGCGGGCTCGCCGCCCCCAGGAAATCGTTCCACGCTTGGGTCACCGAGGGGAGCGAGGCGCTCCATTCGTTCGGGAGCAGCAGGTGGAGGTACACGACCGAGAGGTCCGCGACGAGCGACCGCATCCGGGCGAGCCGCGCGCCGGGCGGGCCGTTCGCGTCTGCCGGCCGGTAGACCGCGGTGAAGGGCTCGACCACGTGGAGCGCGTAGCGGCCCGCGAGGAGCGTGAAGAGATTGCGCGGGTGGTCCGAGGCGATGGGCAGCCGGGTCGGGTCTGGATAGCGACCGGTGAGAATCGACGGGATGGCGTGTTCGGTGAGCGCGTGGACGCCGCTCGCTCGGCGAAACCAGGTGGCGTGTCGCGCGAGCCGCGCGAAGGCGGGGTAGCGGATCGCATCGATCCGCTCCTCCTCGTCGAGGAGCGACGTCGTCGGAAGCTCGTCGAAGATCACCACGACGACCGGCGTTTCCGCCTGGATCGGAACGGAAGAGGTCGAGTCGGAATTGCGTTCGAACAGCAGCTTGGCGATGGAGGCGTCCAGCGCGAAGGCCCCCGCGAACACGAACGGCGCGAAGGCGAGCACGGTGACGAGGGTCCGGACCGTCCGGAGGCGCGCGAAGGCGAAGCCGGCGAGGGCGCCCAGGGCGAGGGCGACGGCGAGCAGCAAGGCGCCGGCGAGGTCCGCGCTGCGCGCGAGCAGCGGGAGTGCCGCGGCGGCGACGAGCGCGGCGACCCAGGCCCGGTGCAGGGCGCGACCCAGCGGGCGACTCAGCCGCCCCAGGATCTCCTCGAGCAGCCAGGCCGCCGCCGGTGGCCCGAGCAGCAGCGCCGCGACCAGCAGCGCGATGTCCCCGGGCGTCGCGTGATGCGCCACCAGGAACGGCGGGTGGCGGGCCAGCAGGTCGAGCAGCGGCTGGGTGACGGCGAGCGAGAACAGGGCAAAGAGCTGAAGCGCCCGGGCGAGGGCGCCCTCCATGCCCCGAATGCCGTTCGCCACCCGACCTCCGCTGCGGTGGGTTCCGCGGCCTCGAATCTAGGCGAGTCGAAGCTCCCGGGCCCACGCGGCGAGCAACGCGCGCAGCGCCTCGGGCGAGTTGCGCGACGGATCCTCGACGACCTGCTCGGTGAGATGAGCGAGCGCCCGGCCGACGATCGGGCCAGGAGGACAGCCGAGGCACTCCATGACTTCGCGGCCGTCGATGGCGAGGTCGAGGCGCTGGAGCGCCAGTTGCCCGGCCCGCCGCACGTTCGCTACCGCCCGCTCGAGGGCGTGTAGCCGGTCGCGCGCGGCGGCGGCGGCCTCGCGGTTCGCGTTGCGACCGTGGCGCAGCTCGGATGCGCGCAGTGCGATCAGCGCGTCGAGGTTCTCGTCTCGGGCCCGCATGAGGAGTCGTCGCACGGCCTCGCCGCTCGAGGCGTCGACGCCCTCCTCGATGGGGTGCAGGCGCAGGAGGTGCTCCACACCGGCGGTCACGCGCCGCGGGAAGCGCAGGCGCCGGCAGATGGGACCCACGCGCGTGCCGCGCAACCAGCCCGCGAGCCGCAGTGTGAGATCGCAGGGCAGGGCGGCGACCACCGCAGCGGCATCCGCAAGAGCGCCGGGCGCGAGATCCTGGTCGATCCCCGTGCGACGGAGCAGCGCCAGCGCGTCGGCCACGCCGGGCCCGAGCAGGAGCGCAGCAACCTCGCGCCGCACGCGCTCGCGAGCGACGCCCTGGAGCCCCTCACGCGCGGCTGCCATCGCTCGCTCCACCTCGGGATCGACGTCGAAGCCGAAGGTCGAAACCAGGCGCGCGGCCCGCAAGGCCCGCAGCGGGTCCTCTGCGAAGCGATCCGCGGCGCAGCGGACGGCGCGGAGCCGGTGCTTGAGGAGGTCGGTGAGGCCGTCGAAGGGATCGAGCAACGCGCGCCCGCGCGGATCGTAGGCCACGGCGTTGAGCGTGAAGTCCCGGTGCCCGAGATCGTCCTCGATGCGCGGCCCCGCGCGGAAGCTCGTCACGTCGACCGGGCCGGCCGCCGTGGGCAGCATGACCGTGCCGTGTCGCAGGCCGATGGGAATCGCGGTGGGGAACAAGCTCAGGACCGCTTCGGGCGAGGCCGAGGTCGCGACGTCGAAGTCGCCGGGCGGCCGGCCCTGCACGAGATCGCGCACGCAGCCGCCGACCAGGTAGGCCTCGTGGCCGGCCGCGGCGAGCCCGTCCACGAGCTCGCGGACCACCGGGGGGATCGGTTCCAGGTCGCGGAGAATCGGCTCCATCGGCAGAGTGTACAACGGTGCGGCGGTCGGGCCGTCGCACCAGCTGGGTTATCCTGAGGCTGGCAGCCGAAGCCGAGAGGAGCCGCATGCCGCTGGGGCGAGCCGGTCGGGAGATCGAGTTTCCGGGGGACGGGGATCCCGTTCCGGGCTACCGATCCGCGCCGGCCCCCGGCCGCGGACGGGGCGTGGTCGTCGTCCACGAGGGCGCGGGCCTCGTCGATTTCGCGAAGGACGTCTGCGACCGGCTGGCCCGCGAAGGCTTCGTCGCGCTGGCGCCGGACCTCTACCGCGGTCGCCGCGCCGCGGACCCGGCGGCGGCCAGGCGCCTGGTGGAGTCGTTGGACATCGCGTGCGCCGCCGGGGACCTCGACGCGTCGGTGACGGCGCTGCTCAACAGCGACGCCGTCGAGGGCTCCCGGGTCGGCGTCGTGGGCTTCTGCATGGGCGGGCACCTGGCGCTGCTCGCGGGTACGCGCAACCGGCGCATCGGAGCGGTGGTGGACTTCTACGGGGTCGATCCGGGCGTGAGCCTCGACCTCTCGGGCCTGGCCGCTCCGGTCCTCGGGATCTTCGCCGAGGACGACGCGTACGTGCCGCCGGCGGCGGTGAAGCGCCTGCAGTCGGATCTCGAGGCCGCGGGCACGCGCGCGGTCTTCCGCGTCGAGCCCGGCGTCGGCCACGCCTTCATGAACGACTCGCGCCCGGACGTGTACGACGGGATCGCCGCGGCCGCCGGCTGGGACGCCATGCTCGCGTTCCTGAGGGCGGAGCTGTCGTGAGTGAAGCCGCCCTGGTTCCGGTTTCGCGGACCTACCAATCCCGGAAGCACAGCTGGCTGCTGCCCGCGCCGCTGCGGACGCTGGCGCGCGAGATCGATGAGCGCATCGCGCGGATTCCTACGCGGCTCAACGAGTACGGCTACGATCCCTTCGGCTTCGATCCGAGCTACGCGCGTCCCCTGCTCCTGGCGATGACGCTCATCTACCGCCACTGGTTCCGGGTCGAGACGCGGGGCATCGAGCGCGTGCCGCCCGGACGCGTGCTGCTGATCGCGAATCACGCCGGCAACACCTTCGCCTGGGACGGCACCATGCTCGGCATGGCCCTCTTTCTCGGGGCCGAGCCCCCGCGCATGGTGCGCGGCATGGCCGAGTACTACCTGCCGCAGATCCCGTTCTTCAACGTGTTCATGCACCGGATGGGCTCGGTGGTCGGGACGCCCGCGAACTGCGCCCACCTGCTGGAGCAGGAAGAGGCGATCATGGTGTTTCCGGAGGGGCAGCGGGGCTTCGTGAAGACCTACCGCCAGCGCTACCGGCTCCAGCGCTTCGGACTCGGCTTCATGCGCCTCGCCCTCGAGACCGGTACGTCGATCGTGCCCGTGGGCATCGTCGGCGGCGAAGAACAGTCGCCGGGGCTCGCGAACGTGCGCCCGCTCGGACGGCTGATCGGCGCGCCGGCCTTCCCCATCACGATCGGGTTCCCGTGGCTCGGTGCGGCGGGCTTCCTGCCGCTGCCGGTGAAGTTCCGCATCCACTTCGGCGAGCCGCTGCGCTTCGAGGGCGATTCGGCGGACGACGACGCGACGATCGAGAAGAAGGTCGACGTGGTGAAGGGCGCCATCGACGAGCTGATCGCCGAAGGCCTCGCGGCGCGCCGGGGCTGGTTCACGTAGCCGCGGCGACCGGCGCCAGCCGCGTATTCGCCTTCAGCGGCGGCGCCGCTGCGCCGATGGCATTCGCATGGCGGCAATCCGATCCTGTCGCGCGGTGCTCCTCGCCCTCGCGCTGCTCGCGTTCGCGGGCTGCGCGATGCCCAGGAAGGGGACGCCGGTCTTCGTGGACCTTCGCGCCGGCGACTTCTGGTCGGGGCGCGGTAAGCTGCTCGAGGTGTCCGAGGACCGGTCGCGCTGCCGGGTGGCGGTGCGGGACCGGGCGCTCCTGGTCCAGAAGCTCTGGGTGGACTGCGCCTGGATCCACGCGCGCCACGAGAAGAGCTGAGTCCCTCCGGCCTCACGGCGCATAGCCGAGGGCCCGCAGGCGCTGCTTCTGCTCTTCGCTCAGATCGAACTGCAGCTCGGCGCGCGAGCGCAGCGGAGACGTCTCAAGGTGGTCTACCCAGCTCGCGAGCGCCCGCTCGAGGTCGGCGCTGCGACCCGGCCCGCCTGCGCTCAGGTCCCGACGCTCGCCGGGGTCCGCGCGCCAGTCGAAGAGCATGGCTGCCTCGGTACCCGCGATCAGGTGGGAGCTCCCGAGCACCGCGCTGCGCAGGTCCGGTCCGGTTCCGAGCTCGCTGAAGCGCGCCGTCGCCGGCTCCTCCGCGCCTCGACCCCGAATCGCCGGCAGCATCGAGGCCCCGTCGCTGGGTGGCGGGGGAACGCCCAGCAGCGCCAGCAGGGTCGGCATCACGTCGGCGAGGCCGACCGGCTCGGCGACGACGCGGGGCTCGAGGCCGGGCCCGGCCAGGATCCACGGAATTCGCAGGCACTCGATGTAGAGCGTCTGGTGCCCGATCTTCCCGTGCTCGAGAAACTCCTCTCCGTGGTCCGACACCACGACGACGAAGGTGCGGTCGAGGACGCCCTGCGACTCGAGTTGCTCGAGGAAGCTCCCGAGCAGGTCGTCCGCGTAGCGGATGCTCGCGTCGTAGCGGTCCGACAGGAAGCGGGCTTGCCCCGAAGTGAGCTGCATCTCGTTGAAGTGGGGGTCTCCGCAGCGCTCGCGCGTCTCGATGTGGTCGGCCGGCGGCCGCGTGTCGAAGCGTTGCGCGTAGTCCGCCGGCGGATCGTAGGGGCAGTGGACGTCGTAGGTGTGGACGAACGCGAAGAAGGGCTCGTCCGGCTCGATCCCCGCGATGCGACGGGTCGCCTGGGCGAGGGCCGTGCGGAAGTCGATCGGCCGCATCTCCTCGGAATCGTAGGTCCGCATCGCGGACGTGTAGGTTTCGAAGCCCCGCCCGAATCCGAAGTTGGGGGCGACGTTCAGCCCGCCGGTGAAGGCGAAGGTCCGATAGCCGTGCTCCTGGAGCACCTCTGCGAGCGTCGGGACCGACGCCGCGAGCCTGCGCTCGTGGCTCACGACGCCGTGGAGCGTCGGAGGCAGCCCGGTGAACAGCGTCATGTGCGACGGCAGCGTCCAGGCCGATTCGGCGATCACCGTCTCGAAGCGCACGCCGCGCGCCGCGAGCGCGTCCAGGCTCGGGCTCGTATCGCGTGTGTAGCCGTATGCGCCCAGGCGGTCGGCGCGCAGGGTGTCGATGGAGACGAGGATCAGGCTCCGCCCCGGCGCTGCATCCGGTCCCGCCTGCTGCCCGCTGTCTGCGCAGGCGAGCGCGACCGCCACCGCGAGGCCGAGCCCCGCGACGCGGGAGCCACTTGCCGACAACGCTGGATCCTCCGGTGCCGCGGACGATGCTATCACCGGGCTCCCGCGGTCGCATCCGGCGCAGGCGCGGCTGTCGCGGGGCGTCGCGGCCGCTGTGATATCGTGTCGTGTTTACCGTGAACGAGCGACGCGACGTGCAGAGCGCCGGATGGCTGCGCAGGGCTCTTCCGGCGTTGGGTCTCGGCGCGCTCGTCGCCCTCTTCCTGCTCGAACGCGCCCTCTGGGGCGCGGAGCGGCTGAGCGGCAACAGCGTCGATCTCCGTTACTACTTCTTTCCGCTGTACGAGGTGGCCTTCGACGCCATGGCGGCGGGGCGGCTTCCCCTGTGGAATCCCTACCACCTGGCGGGGCTCCCCCAGCTGGCGACGCTTCAGGGCGGCTTCTTCTACCCTCCCCACGGCGTCTACCTGCTGCTTCCGACGCACGTCGGCCTCGCGCTCTCGCACCTTTTTCACCTCGCGCTGATCGCCCTCTCGACGTTCGCCCTCGGCCGCAAGCTGGAGCTCGCGCGACCGGCGGCGGCGCTGGCGGCCATCCTGTTCACGTTCTGCGGGACGCTCCAGTGGTGGCTCTTCTGGCCCAACATGCTGGAGGCCGGGTCGTGGCTTCCGCTCGGCTGCATCGCGGTGCTGGGCCTGGCGCGGGGCGAGGGGCTGCGCGCGGTCTGCGTACTGGCCTTCGCCTGCGGGATGAGCCTGCTCGCGGGACACACGCAGGTGACGGTGTTCGTCGTCGTCGCATGGGTGACCCTGCTGGCGGCACTTCGGATCGGGGCCGGCGCGGCGCTGCGCGTCGAGGCGACGCGCGCGGCGGCCTTCGGCGGCGCACTCGCGCTGGGCGTGCTCGTGAGCGGCGTCCAGACGTTTCCCAGCCTGGCGCTCGCCCTGGAAGGGACCCGCACGGCGACGGCGCTGACCGAGATCCAGGCGGAATCCACGGGGACCCCGGGCATCGGGTCACTGGCCGGGGCCGTGGCCGGGAGTCGCTTCGCCTTCGGCGCCGTCGCCCTCGCGCTCGCGCCGGCGGCGCTGCTCGTGTGCCGGCGGCGCCGGCTCGTCCTGTGGGCGCTCGGCCTGGGGCTCGCGACCGGGGCGCTCGCGCTGGGATCCGGGACGCCTCTCATGAAGCTCTACGTCGCGCTGCCGGGCATCGGCTGGTTCCGCCAGCCGCATCGTCTGCTGTTTCTCACGCACTTCGCGGCGGCGCTCCTGGCCGCAGTGGCCTTCGATGGGCTGCTGAACCGC
>Ga0224512_10003019_pt1 | contig 15013 bp, 8 predicted proteins | sample SF_May12_sed_USG_4_FD_169103 | JGI IMG/M metagenome (GOLD analysis project Ga0224512, IMG submission 169103) | Sediment microbial communities from San Francisco Bay, California, United States - SF_May12_sed_USGS_13 | ecosystem: Environmental > Aquatic > Marine > Sediment | place: USA: California...
ACTACTGCCGCCCCTGCCGCCCCTGCCGCCCCTGCCGCACCGTCGCCGGTTCAGGCCGTCGAGAACGCGCCACCGCAGCCCACCGACATGTGGGAGCGATTGCGCCTGGGCTTCCGTATTCCCGACATGGACAACCGGCGCGTGCGAATGTGGGAGCGGTGGTACTCGGCGCGTCCGGAGTACGTCGCGCGCATGCTCGATCGGAGCAGCCGCTTCCTTCACCATGTGGTGCAAGAGGTCGAGCGTCGCAACATGCCGGCCGAGATTGCATTGCTGCCCATGATCGAAAGCGCATACAACCCGTATGCGTACTCGCGCGCCCACGCTTCAGGGATGTGGCAATTCATTCCGTCGACCGGCCGTCTCTACGGGCTGCGGCAGACCTATTGGTACGACGGCCGCCGTGATGTTCTGGCTGCCACCGACGCCGCGCTCGACTACCTCGAGGACCTGCACGAGATGTTCGGCAGCTGGGACCTCGCGCTCGCCGCGTACAACATGGGCGAGGGTGGCCTCAGCCGCGCCATCGCGCGCAACCAAAGGAGAAAACGCCCTACCAACTATCAAAGCCTCAGGATGCCAAGGGAAACGCGCAACTACTTCCCCAAGCTGCAAGCGGTCAAGAACATCATTTCGGATCCGGCCCGTTACGGTCTGCAGCTCGCGGCCGTGCCCAACCAGCCATATTTCGCGACCATCACGACCGAACGGCACATCGACGTCAAGCTCGCCGCCCAATTGGCCGAGGTCTCCCTCGAAGAATTCCGCATTCTCAACTCCGCTCACAAAAAGCCGGTGATCAAGGCCAACGGATCGGAAATCATCTTTCTGCCCCAGGACAACGTCGAGATTTTCCGGAAGAACCTAGAGGCTCATGACGAGCCGCTCGTCTCATGGGGCGCGTACAAGATAAAGCGCCGCGACCGGCTGTCAAGAATCGCCCGCAAGCACGGGGTTTCGATGGCGTATCTCAAGAAGGTGAACGGCATCTCCAAGCGACGCCGAATCAGGGCGGGCCAGACCATCGTGGTGCCGCTGCAAGACGGGGTGAAACCGTACCTTCCCGACTTGCCCGCACCGAAGATCAGGCGCGTACGCTATAAGAAAAAATATAAGAAGAAATTGAAGCGCCCCGACACCCGAACCAGCGCGCCGGCACAACGCAAGACCTGGATCGTGCGAAAGCCAGCCGAAACCACGCGCGTGCAGGTCGCTATCCTGAGCACGCCGCGCAGGAACAGTCTGATCCTCCCCCAGCATCCCGCAGAGTAGGTCCTCGGCGTATCCCTACCAGCTGTTTCTGCCGGGTCCCAAACGTTCTGGTCACTGGTCACTAGTCACGCTGTTCGTAGCGTAGAGGTGGCAGTGCGCTGAATGCGTCGCGCTGAAGCGTGACGCTTCCGGATAGCTCGCGCCGCAGGGGCCGAACGCTGCTGGGCAACGCGGGTGAAAATGGCAGCCTACCGGCGGCTTCACCGGTGAGGGAAGATCGCCTTCCAAACGGATCACCTCACGCTGCGCTGCCTGATCCATCACCGGCACGGCCGACAGCAGCGCGCGGGTGTAGGGATGCTTCGGATCCTCCAATACCTCGTCGACAGCCCCGTGCTCCACGATACGCCCCAGGTACATCACAGCCACCTCGTCGGCCAGGAACTCGACGACGGAAATGTTGTGCGTAATGAAAAGGTAGGAGAGACCCTTCCGTTGCTGCAGTTCCTTCAGCAGGTTGAGGATTTGCGCCTGCACCGAAACATCGAGCGCGCTGGTCGGCTCGTCACACACGATCAGCCGCGGCTCCACGGAAAGCGCCCGGGCAATCGCCACTCGCTGCCGCTGCCCCCCGGAGAACTCGTGCGGGTAGCGGTACTTCACCTCCGGGGTCAGTCCTACCTCCTGCAGCAGCCCGTCGATCCGGGCTTGCCGCTCGGCGCGGTCCGCTCCCACGCCGAGGGCCGCCATGCCCTCCTCCAGCGTCTCCGCCACACGCATGCGCGGGTTGAGTGACGAGTACGGGTCCTGGAAGATGATCTGCACGTGCTTGCGATAAGGAAGGAGCTTAGCCCTGCGGAGCCGCGCGAGGTCAGCGCCCTCGAACAGCACCTCGCCGCCGGTCGGCTCGACCAGTCGCAGCAGACCTCTGCCCACCGTGGTCTTGCCACAGCCCGATTCTCCGACCAGCCCGAGCGTTTTTCCTGCGGGAATCTCGATCGATACGCCGTCGACCGCCTTGACGTGACCCACGACCCGCTTGAACAGACCTTTGTGGATCGGGAAGTGCACCTTCAAGTCGCGCACCGCGAGCAGCCGCGCGCCCGACGGATGAAGGAGAAAGGAGGACGGAGGACGGCGTGTTGAGCTGCTTCGCGGACTTTCTTCGTCCGCCTTCCGCCGTTCGCCTTCCGCCTTGTAAAGATGGCAGCGCACTTTCTGCCCTGCTCCGGCATCGTGCCAGCCGGGTGCAGCGCGGCTGCAAAGCTCCCATGCCGACGGACAGCGATCGGCAAACCGGCATCCGGTAAATGCCCCTGTCAGCGGCGGAACGTTGCCACCGATCACGGAAAGCCGCTCACCACGCTTGTGGCCGGTGGGCAGCGAGTCGAAGAGCTTGCGCGAATAGGGATGCAGCGGCTTTTCGAAAAACGCCTGGCGCGTGCCGGTCTCCACCACCTCGCCGGCGTACATCACTGCCACGCGGTGCGCCATTTCCGCCACGACGCCCAGGTCGTGCGTGATCAGCATCAGAGACATGCGCCGCTTCCTCTGGAGCTCACGCAGCAGGTCGAGCACCTGGGCCTGAATGGTGACGTCGAGCGCAGTGGTCGGCTCATCCGCTATCAGCAGGTCGGGATCGCATGCGAGCGCCATGGCAATCATTACGCGCTGCTTCATGCCCCCGGATAACTGGAACGGATACTCGTACCGCCGGCGCTCGGCATCCGGCATGTGCACGGCGTCCAGCAGCTCGAGCACGCGGGCACCCAGCGCCGCCCCGGAAAGGCTGGTGTGCTGCCTGAGCGCCTCTGCGATCTGCTCCCCGGCGGTCATCACCGGGTTGAGGGAGAGCATTGGCTCCTGAAAGACAATCGCAATGCGGCTGCCCCTGATCCTGCGCATCTCCACTTCTGGCAGTTTCAGCAAATCGCGGCCCTCGAGCTCGACAGCCCCGCCGACGATGCTTCCGGCATCGGGCAGCAGTCGCATTACCGAAAGGGCGGTCATTGACTTGCCGCACCCGGATTCGCCCACCAAGGCAAACGTCTCGCCATGAGCGACATCGAAAGAAACGCCATCGACCGCGCGCACGACCGCGGTGCCCGTGTCGATCCACGTCTTAAGGTCCCTGACGATCAGTAATGGACGGTGCTGGGTCATTCAATCCCCAAAGGCGTGAATAGTGACCAGTGAATGGAGCGTGATCGGTGATGGGTGACGAGTGACGAGTGACGAGTGATGACTGACGGGTGACGGATGATGGGCCTAAAACCGGTGAATGGTGAATGGAGTTTTGTTCTTCTTGGCGCGCTTGGCGCCCTGGCGGTTCAATTCTAGTTCTTGCTTCTCTTGGCGTCTTGGCGGTTCAGTTCTGGGGTTCATCGGCGTTTATCTGCATTTATCTGCGGTTAATAAGTAATTGCGATCTACGATTAACGATTCACGGCTTCTGAGCGGCGAGCTCGCGCAGGCGGGCCACCGAAACCGTCCGGCTGCGGATGCGCGGGTCGAGAGCATCGCGCACCGCGTCAGCAAACAGGTTGGCGGAGAGCACGAGCAGCAGCATGAACCAGAACGCGGCGGCAAGGGACCACCAAACTATCGGCTCGCGCGCCATCTCGAGCCGGGCACTGTTGATCATCGTTCCGAAGCTCGTCATCGAAGGGTCCACGCCGACGCCCACGTACGAGAGCACCGCCTCGGCGAGCACCAGGCCGCTGAAATCCATCACCACCGAGATCAGCACGATATGCATCACATTGGGCAGGATATGGCGCGTGACGATGCGCAGCTCCGCCACCCCAAATGCATGTGCCGCCTGGATAAACTCCATCTCTCGCAGCTTGAGCGCCTCGCCTCGCAGCAGCCGGCAAAGCCCGGTCCAGCTGGTAATGCCAAGGATCAGGCACAGGCATAGCAGCCTGAAATCGGCACGCTCGATCGTCACTTCGAACCGCTCGGGGTTGATCTCGATATAGACCTGCATCATCAGCACTGCCGCCGCGATGAGCAGCACACCGGGAATGGACGACAGCGTGGTGTACAAGTACTGGATCAGGTCATCGACCCAGCCCTTGAAGTAACCCGCCATCACGCCGAGCAGCAAGGCGAACGGGAGCATGACCAGCGTCGTGAGCGTGCCAATAACAAGACCGGTACGGATGCTCTTCAGCGCCAGATAGAAAACGTCCTGCCCCACTTTGTCGGTTCCGAAGACGTGGTAAGCGCCGCTGAGCGAGAGCAGCGCGCCGACGGTGAGCAGCACGAGCGCCAGGGTTGCAAGCACCGCGCGCCAGGGCACCTCGCTCTCGCCGTGCCACATCGTGGCGAACATTGCGTGCGTGGGGACTGCGGCGCGACGCGCCAGCCACACGCAGAGCAGCAGGACCCATGCGAGCCACACCGCGGCCCCCGTTGCCATTCCTGCCAGCGCGCGCCGCGTGACGTCCAACCCCCAATCATTCTGCGGGTACTCGAGGTGTGCACCGCCGTAGCGCAGGCGCGGGTAATCGCGGATTGTCTTCCCGCCGGGACGCTCGATCGTCTCTTTTGCGAATAGGTGGGTCGCCAGCGGCGCCGAGTAGGTCTTCTCCTTACGCATCCTGAGCGAGCTTGCCAGCACGTCCAAAACGCTTAGCACCTCCACCGAGTACATCGTGGTGCCGCCATCTGACGGCAGTACGCGGCGAAAGTGAACCGAGTCGGCAAGCCCGACCACCACGAAGAAGGCAAGTACGGTCGCCGCCGCCATGCCGCTCGCACTCCGCACGACCTTGCGCCACGGCGCACGCAGGTGCTCATGCCCGCGCACGTACCACGTGAACGCCAGGGCGATCGCGACCAGCATCCAGATCAGGATGTCGGTCAGGAGAAATTCTGGCTGGATTGGCATAAAGCGTGACGTGGCGTGGCGTGACGTGACACGGCGTGACGCGATAGGGCGGGCGCGGGAACCTCACGCATCACCCTGTCACGGATTACCACGCCACGCTCCGCCATTTAACACTCTATTCAAAGCGAACTCTTGGATCCACCAACGTGTACGAAATATCAGTCAGAATCAGCCCTACGATGTAGAGCACCGAGCCCAGGAATACCATCGCCCTCACGACGGCAAAGTCCTGGGAATTGATCGCGTCAATGGTGTAGCTGCCGAGCCCGGGTATCGCGAAGAACGCTTCGGTAATGAGGCTACCCATGAACAGGAGCGGTATCACCACAACGACCCCGGTCAGTATGGGAATCATTGCGTTCTGCAAGACGTGGCGGAAGAGAACCCGCATCTCCGAAACGCCCTTGGAACGGGCGGTACGCACGTAGTCGCGGTTGATCTCTTCCAGGAAGATGGTTCGATACCAGCGCGTGCTGGAGCCGATACCGCCGATCACACCGACCACGATCGGCAGCATCAGAAACTTCAGGGCGTTTGCTCCCACGTCGTAGCCCGATATCGGCACCAGGTTGAGCAGCTTACCGACGAGAAATTGCCCGCCGATGATGTAGAAAAGGCTCGAAATCGACATCATGGCCACACATACGATCACTCCCCAGAAGTCCACGTAGGTCGCCCGAAAAAAAGCCATCAGCAGGGCAAAGGTGATGTAGCTGACCAGACCCACGAGAAACACCGGTAGGGCGATCGCGAGGCTCGGCCACATGCGGGTACTGATGTCGTAGCCGATGTCGCGTCCCTGATCGGACCGGCCAAACTCGAACGCGAACAACCGTACCGACTTGTTGAAAAAGATCGTGTCCGTCAATTTTGCCGCCCCCGTGGCGCCCGAGTTGAAGACCAGGGGCCTGTCATAGCCGCGGTCCTGTTTCCACTTCGTGATCGCCTCTGGTGTTACGCGCTTTATCCCCAGATGCACGCTTGCCATGTCATCCGGTGAATTGACGACGAAAAACAAGAGGAACGTGATCAGGTTGACGCCGACGAGGATTGGGATCGCGTAGGCGACGCGGCGGATGATATAGGCGATCATCTTTGAACCGTGACCGGTGACCGGTTACCCGTGACCCGTTGCTCGAACCCCGTTACCGGTGACCGGTGACCGGACAATTCAGTGACCGCTGACCGGGGACTGATGACCGGAAACTTCGAAATCGCCGATTTCATCAAATCACGGGTCACGGGTCACTGACTACTGATCGCTGGTCACGGCAGTTGCTGTCTGGCGCTCGCGGCGTCGGAATGAAACGACGGCGGGCACAAGAGACCCACCGACCAGCAGAAAACCCACGACCAGCGGCCAGAGCACGGGCTGATTCCACTCCCGGCGCAGCTTTTCACGCAGGGCAGGTTCGATTCGCAGGTATTTGAGGCCGTTGTTCGCCATCTGGTTGGGCTTGCTATTGAAGACCCAAGCATGTTGCAGAGAGAAGTTCTTGGGAAAGAAGCTCCAGACCCAGGGCGCGTCCTGGCACGCGACCGCCACCATGTGGTCGATGATCGACTGCCGCTCAGGCCCGTTATCCATGTTCTTCATGCGCTCGAACAGACGGTCGAACTGGGGATTCACATAATTCGAGGCGTTCTCCCCTGCGGTTTTCACCTTGTGTTGCTTGCCGTGGAGCAGAAACAGGAAATTTTCCGGGTCGGGATAATCGGCGCCCCAGCCTAGGTAGTAGAGCTGCGTGTTACCCTTGCGGACCTTGTCCTGGAACCGGTTCCAGTCCGTCGCGCGCACAGCGAGCTGCACGCCGATCTTCTCGAGCTGCTTCACGTACCAGTCGAAGCGCGCCTTGGAATCCGGGCCGGCGCCCGCTGCGTCCAGGTTGAGGAGCAGCGGCTCCCCGGTCTTCGCGTTGCGGCCGTTCGGATAGCCCGCCTCCGCGAGCAGCCGCTTCGCGACCTGGATCGATTTGCGTCGCGGCGCGCCGTCCTTCCAGTCGTAGACGTACGGATTGATGCCCGCCTTGCCCTCCCGGTAACCGAAGATGCCGGGTGGAATAGGACCGTGCGCAGCGACGCCTCGCCCGTTGCGGAAAATCGATATGAATTCCTCCTGGTCTATCGCAATCGAGATGGCGTGACGCAGTTTCTTCGCCCGCGCACCATACCCGCCTACGACTGGATCCAGCATATTAAATCCGAGGTAGAACACCGTCGTTCCCACCGACGTCTGCAGCTCTATACCCCGCTCGCGCATTTCGTCCGAGAGCGTGACCTCTCCCTGCCCGCTGAATTGCACGGCCTGGTCGAACGTATCCGATCCAATGCCTGAGGAATCGTAGTACCCCTGGAGAAACTTGTTCCAGTAGGGAATCTGCTCCTTCTCGAGACTCAAGACCACCTTGTCGACGAACGGAAGCGGCTTGCCGGCATCCTTGAGCATCCCTGCTTCGGCGTCGCCGGGCTCGCCTTCCCCGGGATAAACCTCGCCCTCGTAGTACGGGTTGCGCTCGAGCACCATCTGGCGGTTGGGGTTGTTGACGGTGAGCATGTAAGGCCCCGTGCCGATCGGGAACCAGTCGAGCGTGATGTTTTTTTCCGCGAACCCCGCCTGTGCATAGAAGCGGTCCGCTTCGGGCGGAACCGGCGCGAAGAACGGCATTGCGAGCCAGTAGAGGAACTGAGGGTATTTCCCGCGCACGCGTACCCGGTAGGTATAGCGGTCGATCACCCGAACGCCGGCGATTTCGAACTTCGTGAGGTCGAGGAAGCCGCCCCGGGGAAGTTTCTTGTTTTCCTCCGCGAGCTGGTCCGCCAGCTCCCTGAGCCCGACGATGTATCCGCCCATCAACTGCATGATCGGAGAATGCAGGCGGGGATGCGCAAGGCGCTTGAGCTGGTGCACGTAGTCCGCGGCGAGGAGCTCCCGTGTCCCTCGTTCCTTGAAATCGCCGATCGCATGGATTCCGGCGAGATCGCGCCGATTGAGATCGTGATACACGAAACGCCCCTGGTCATCCTTCGCGAGTGCAGGATGCGGTTGGTAGCGGATGCCGGGCCGGATGCGAATCACGTAATCGCTGTAGGCGATATCTTCCGCGCGTGCGTGTTGGGGAAGCCTTCGCCCCTGCGTGTCAAAAAACTCGGGCTGCGGCACGGCGGTCGCGGCAAAGCCGATCAACTGATAGGGCCGCTTCAGATAGTGATACTGCAGGGGCGGTTGATAGATGTTCGCGATCAGTGCGAATTCGTTCATCGCGTATGACTGCACCGGATCGAGGTGCCGCGGACGCTCTGCGAACGAAGTGTAGAGCGTATTGGTGCCGGCATCGCGTGCCGGATACGGATTGTTCCAGGGCGCGGGGCTGCAACCGGCCGCAAACACGCCCGCGAGGACAATCACACGGTTGAGAAAGGCCGCCATCGGGTGGCCAGTGTAGCTGAAGGCCTGCAGCCCGTCAGCCCCGAAACCGTAAGCGCGCGACCGGTTTACGCTATAATTTTTGGCGTTCGCCCCCTCGGACCCGCGTCTCGTAGCGCAGCCAGTTTGCGCCGAGGGAAACCGTGTGTAGAAACAAGGGAAACGAAATGGGATTTTTGCAGGGCAAGAAGATCCTGGTGACCGGCCTTCTGTCGAACCGCTCGATTGCCTATGGGATCGCAAAGGCGCTTGCTCGCGAGGGCGCCGTGCTGGCCTTTACGTATCAGAACGACGATTTGCGCGCGCGGGTCGAGCAGCTTGCCGGGGACTTTGGTAGCGCGCCCGTCCTGCCCTGTGACGTGGCGAGCGACAAGGAAATCTCCGCGCTGTTCGTTGCGCTGGGCCGGCAGTGGGACGGGCTCGACGGGCTTGTCCATTCGATCGCTTACGCGCCCCGGGAGGCTTTGAACGGCGATCTGCTCGAAGGGATGAGCCGGGAGGCCTTCCACATCGCTCACGACGTGAGCTCATATAGCTTTTCCGCCCTGGCCAAGGCCAGTCTGCCGATGATGGAAGGCCGCAAGGCCGCACTGCTGACGCTCACCTACCTGGGCGCGGTACGCGCGATGCCGAACTACAACGTGATGGGGCTCGCCAAGGCCAGCCTGGAGGCCTCAATTCGCTACCTCGCGCCGGCGCTGGGGTCCCGCGGCATACGGGTGAACGGCATTTCCGCCGGCCCGATCAAGACGCTCGCGGCGGCCGGCATCAGCGGCTTCGGCAAGATCCTGAAATTCGTCGAAGACACTGCGCCACTCAAACGCAACGTGACGACCGAAGACGTCGGGAACGCAGCAGCCTTCCTTCTCAGCGACCTCGCTGCCGGCATCACGGGCGAGATTACCTACGTCGACGGCGGATTCAATGGCGTCGTCGCAGGCATAGGTCGAAACGGGAACGGTTAGAGCCTCTATGCAGGCGCGTGAGGCGCGACCAGTGACCGCTGGCCCGGACTGAAGAAGTGACGGGTGACGAGTGACGAGTGATTGGCGACAACACGAAATCTGCGATTTGGAAGTTTCCGGCGATGAGTCACCGGTCACGGAAGACGGTCACGGGTGACCGTTATCGTTGCTCGAGCCGCTCTTTGTTGATCTGAATCTCGGTTTTCTGCCTCGCGCTCGCCAGATAGGCCGCAAGCTCCTGCTGCCCCAGGACCTGCCGCAGCGCTTCCGAAAAACCCCTGCGCTTCTCCGGTGCTATAGCCTCAGCCGGCACGATGCGAGAGACACGTAGTAGCGTGTAGCCGCCCTCGGGATTCTCAACCCCGGCATACGCCGGGAGATTTGTCGCATCAACACGAAACGCCTGACGCACCATGGCCTCGGACAAACCCTTGTGCTCGGTGCGGTTGATGACCTGCGGTGTGCTCCAGGCGACCGTAACGCTCTTGCCTTGCTTCAGCTGCTCGAGCTCACCGCGCCCCGCTTCGACGGCACGCTGCACCGCCGCGCGCCGTTGCAGCAGCTTCTCAATGTCTGCGCGCACCTCGGAGAACGGCCGCGTACTCGCGGGACTGTGCTCGGCCAGACGTACCGCAACGAGCGTGCTCGGCGCCACCTCGATGGCCTCGGAGTTGCGACGATCCTTGAGCACATCCTGGGAAAACACGGCTTCCAGCAACCGCGGATGATTCAACGCAGCCGGCTCAGCGCTGGTGCGCGTGATCCAGCCGCTGCGCTGCACGTCGCTTTTCAGGAGCTCCGCCGCCGCTTCAAGGCTTTCAGACTGCTCGTAGACGGTGTTGCTGAACTGATCCGCAAGTTCTGCGAACCTGTGCCCGGCGCGTTGCTTCTTGAGTTCTTCTTCGATCTGCCCCCGGACCTCCTCGAAGCTCTTGCCCTGCGCCGGCCGGAGTGTCGTCGCCCGGATGATATGAAAGCCATGCTTCGTGGCGACTGGCTGCGCAATCTCCCCCTCCTTCAGCTTGAACAGCGCCGCTTCGAATTCCGGCACATCTTTCATGTTGCCAAGGCTGACGAATCCCAGATCGCCCCCGTTCGCGGCCGAGCCGGGATCCTGCGAGTATTTCTTCGCGAGCTCGGCGAAGCTCGCCGGTTTCTCGGCCAGCTCTTTGTAAATCCCCTCCGCCCGGGCCCGCGCATTCTGCCGCGCATCGGCGCCGGCAGACGCATCGACGCTGATCAGGATATGGCTAGCCCGGCGCGCTTCCTGGGTCTGGTACTGGGAGCGGCGGCTCTCATAGAATTGCTTGAGCTCGGCCGGCTCGAGCTGGATCTGTGACGCCAGCGACTCGGCCGATAACATGACATAATCGACCTTGACTCGCTCCGGAATCTGGAACTCGCGCGGGTTCGCCTCGTAGTACTGCTTGACGGCATCCGGCCCGATCTCCACCTGACCGGCATAGCGGTCCGGCGTGATGCGGTAGTCGCTCACCTCGCGTTGCTGCTCGGCCAGCCGCACCAGCCGGTCGAGCACGGTCTGCGACACAAAGCCACTGCCAAAATACCCTTCTCGCTGCTGTTCCAGCATCAAGTCCTGACGCAAACGGGCCTCGAACCCCGCCGGCGTCATGCCTTCGGACCTGAGAACCTGTTGATAGCGCTCATACGAAAACTGGTTCGTCGCGTCCTTGAACGCCGGCTGCTCGGCGACGACTTTCTGAAGCTGCTGCTCGCTCACGGTCATGCCGCTGCGGATCGCCCGATCGAGCAGCAATCGGCGCTGAATCAGGTTATCCAGCGTGGCATAGCGCAGCTCGGGACTGTCGAGCATAGCGGCGTCGAGCTTTCCCTGCGTCATCCGCCGCAGAGATTCCTGACGGTCGCGCAGCGCGTCGACAAACTCCGGCTGCGAGATATTGTAGTCGCCCACACGCGCAACCGATTGACCGCCGCCCGACGATCGAAAGTAGGAGTCCACGCCAAAGAAGGCGAACGGCACGGCGATCAGAACCAGGACCCCTTGGACGATGCGTTTGTTGCTGCCGACAATATTGAACATGGCTTTCCAAAACAAGGGCGAACCGGGTTCGCCCTTTCAAGCTAAATGGCGGAGCGGACGGGACTCGAACCCGCGACCCCCGGCGTGACAGGCCGGTATTCTAACCAACTGAACTACCGCTCCAATTATGCGATGCGGCACAGCGTCGCTACCGTGGTAACACCGCGCCGATCTTCCCATCCCACGACTATTATGTCCTCGTCCGACGTGCCGCATTGCATTAGTGGTGGGTGCTGAGAGGTTCGAACTCCCGACCTTCGCCTTGTAAGGGCGACGCTCTGCCAACTGAGCTAAGCACCCCGCCTCGGTGGCGGCCCGGCCAAGACAGCCACTTGCCGCACTAAAGTATTTTGGGGTAGATGCGACACCGCGCAACTACCCCAAGACAGAAACCTCGCGGAGTGCTTTCGGAGGCGCTTAGTTTAACTCGTCTTTCAATGCCTTACCAGCGCTGAACTTCGGGACCTTGGCGGCGTGGATCCGAATCTCCTCGCCGGTCCGTGGGTTACGGCCTACGCGCGCCGAGCGCTTGCCGACCCGGAAAGTGCCAAAGCCGACGAGCGTCACCGAGTGCCCTTTTTTCAGCGCGCCCTTGATGGCATCGAGCGCACCGTCGACCGCCCGTTCCGACGCCGACTTCGAAATACCTGCGGACTTGGCAACCAGCTCGACAATATCAGCCTTGTTCATTGTTATCCCCCCAATTTTCCGAATCAACAGACAAGTGCTGCGCTCTCGGCACGCTCTCGAAGGACGAAAGCGGCGCAAATCTTTTTACAACCGGGCTTTTATTGGCGGATGCCGTCAAGAAGCGCTGTGCTGCCTTTATAGCAAGCGCGAAATCCGACTGTCAAGCAAACGAGAACGAGTTCGCGCGTTTCAATCGCGCGCCGTCGTGGATTAGCGACATACAAAAACGAAACGGCCGCTTTCGCGGCCGCTTTGTTCCGGATCAATGTTTGATAGCTGCCGGCGGAGATGCTTCCGCAACTGGTGGAAGCGGAGCAACCCCCTCATCGTCGGAAAGCGGCTGAGGTTTTCGCTCGAGCGCCATATCGAGTACGGAATCAATCCATTTCACGGGATGGATATCAAGTCTGTCCTTAATGTTATCAGGGATTTCCGCGAGATCCTTGACGTTCTCTTCAGGTATCAGGACGGTCTTGATGCCGGCGCGCCGTGCCGCGAGCAGCTTCTCCTTGAGACCACCGATCTGTAGCACCTCGCCCCGCAGCGTGATCTCACCGGTCATCGCCACGTCCGCACGCACCGCGATACCGGTCAGAGCCGAAACCATCGCCGTGCACATCCCGATACCGGCGCTCGGGCCATCCTTCGGGGTTGCGCCTTCCGGAAGGTGGACGTGGATGTCGTGCTTCTGGTAGAAGTCCGCGGGAATGCCGAGTCGTTTGGACCGGCTGCGGACCACGGACAGCGCGGCTTGCACCGACTCCTGCATGACTTCGCCCAGCTTGCCCGTCGTGGTCATCTTGCCCCTGCCCGGCATGATGGCCGATTCGATGGTCAGCATTTCGCCACCGACCTCGGTCCAGGCCAGGCCGGCCACTTGCCCGACTTGGTTCTTCTTTTCGGCCGTGCCAAAGCTATAGCGACGCACGCCGAGATACTTCTCCAAATTGCGCGCGCTAACGGACAGCTTGCGGTCTTCGCCGGCACTCACCAGCGTCTTCACCACTTTGCGGCAGATCTTGGACAGCTCGCGCTCGAGCGCGCGCACGCCGGCTTCCCGCGTGTAGTAGCGGACGATGTCGCGCACCGCGCTCTCCGAAATCGCCAGCTCCGCTGGCTTTAACCCGTGGTTTTTCATCAGCTTGGGCAACAGATGCCGGAGTGCGATGTTGACCTTCTCGTCCTCCGTATAGCCCGAGAGCCGGATGATCTCCATGCGGTCGAGCAGCGCAGGGGGAATGTTGAGCGTGTTCGCGGTGCACACGAACATCACGTCCGAGAGGTCATACTCAACCTCAATGTAATGGTCGACGAAGGTGTGATTCTGCTCAGGGTCAAGCACCTCGAGCAGCGCGCTCGCCGGATCGCCCCGGAAGTCCATGCCCATCTTGTCGACCTCGTCGAGCAGGAACAACGGGTTGCGCACGCCCACGCGCGTCATGTTCTGCAAAATCTTGCCCGGCATCGAGCCGATATAAGTGCGACGATGGCCGCGGATCTCAGCCTCGTCGCGCACGCCGCCGAGTGACATGCGCACGAACTTGCGATTGGTCGCGCGCGCGACCGATTGTCCAAGAGAGGTTTTTCCCACGCCCGGGGCACCCACCAGGCAAAGGATGGGCGCTTTCAGCTTCTCGACGCGCTGCTGCACCGCGAGGTACTCGACGATGCGTTCCTTGACCTTTTCCAGACCGTAGTGGTCTTCGTTCAGCACTTTCTCGGCGGCACCGAGGTCCGTGCTGATCTTGCTCTTCTTCTTCCACGGCAGCGATACGACTGCCTCGATGAAATTGCGCACCACCGTCGCCTCGGCTGACATCGGCGACATCAGCCGCAGCTTCTTCAACTCGGACTCGGCTTTCCTGCGCGCCTCCTTGGGCATATGCGCCGTCTTGATGCGCTTCTCTATTTCATCGAGATCAGCGCCCTCGTCGAGCTCGCCGAGCTCCTTCTGGATCGCCTTGACCTGCTCGTTCAGATAGTACTCGCGCTGGCTCTTCTCCATCTGACGCTTAATGCGGCCGCGAATGCGTTTCTCGACCTGGAGGATCTCGAGCTCGCCCTCAACCAGCTTGAGCAGGTGCTCGAGGCGCTCCTTCACGCTGATCATCTCGAGCACCTCCTGTTTCTGCTCGAGCTTGAGCGGCAAGTGCGCGGCGATCGTGTCGGCGAGGCGCCCGGCCTCGTCGATTCCCGCCAAAGAGGTCAGGATCTCCGGCGGAATCTTCTTGTTCAGCTTCACGTATTGATCAAACTGCTGGATCATCGTGCGCCGCAGTGCCTCCGTCTCGTGGTCAAGCGTGCTGTCGGGCAGGATCGGCGTCAAGGAGACGACGTAATGGGTCGTGGCGTCCGAGATCTCATGAATCCGGGCACGCTGGCTACCCTCGACCAGCACCTTCACCGTGCCGTCGGGCAGCTTGAGCATCTGCAGGATGTTGGCGATGCTGCCGATCTGATAGAGATCTTCCGGGGCCGGATCGTCCTTCGCCGCCGATTTCTGGGCGGCCAGCACGATGCTCTTCCCCGCCTCCATCGCGGTCTCGAGCGCCTTGATCGACTTGGGGCGCCCCACGAACAGCGGGATCACCATGTGCGGAAACACCACCACGTCGCGCAGCGGCAGCAACGGAACTTGCGTCAGGGCTTGTTCTTCAAGCATCGAGTTTCACCAAACAAGGTTGGATAGCGTCTACGTTGGGAAAATTCCCCAAAATTCAAGCGCAAAATGCATACGCCTGATTCCACACCGCTTTTGACCGCTG
>Ga0224512_10003020_pt1 | contig 15012 bp, 14 predicted proteins | sample SF_May12_sed_USG_4_FD_169103 | JGI IMG/M metagenome (GOLD analysis project Ga0224512, IMG submission 169103) | Sediment microbial communities from San Francisco Bay, California, United States - SF_May12_sed_USGS_13 | ecosystem: Environmental > Aquatic > Marine > Sediment | place: USA...
TCGTCATACCGACCGGGAGTTTGGCGATCTCGGTGGTCATCAGACCCCCGGCCGAGTCGGGCGGATACAACAGAAGCCGGCGGACGTCGGCCTCTGCGGGGTCCTCCATCGCTTCGAGGATCCCCTTCCGCGCTTCGGGTTCCAGAGCGGCGATCAGGTCCGCGGCCTCGTCGGCCGGCATCTCCTCGAGGAAGTCGGCGGCCGTCTCGGGATCGAGCTCCTCGAGGAGGTCGGCTGCCAGATCGTCCTGCATCTCCTCGAGGATTTCGGCTGCGTCGTCAGGATCCAGCTCGGCCAGAAGATCGCTGGCGGCGTCTTCACCAAGCTCTTCGAGGATGTCCGCCGCGTCGTGAGGATCGAGTTCGGCGATCGCCGTCCACTCCTCGGCGTGAGTATCGAGGTATTCTTCGACCTCGCGCGGGGCGTGGCGAGCCCGGCGGCGCAACATCTGAGCGACCTCACGTGGTCGATGCAGCCGAAGTTTCATGATCGTCGAGCCACCGGCACGGTAATCCTCCGCCCAACTGATGGGGGTCGATGGGCGGGGTTCAGGCTACCGCCTCCGCGATGGCCCACTACGGACTTCCAACCCGGGATGGGTGCCGAATGCCTATCCTTCGAAGGGCCGGATCCCGGTGACCACCATCGTGAAAATACCGCCCGGTGCCTCGTAGGAGACCTCGTCATCGACCCGGGCGCCCAGCAGTGCCTTACCCAGCGGGCCGACCGGCGAGGCGAGCATGAATCCCGGGATTCTGTTTTCGGCTGGGGCAACGAAGTACTCGGACGTGTCGCCGTGCGCGTCGGTCACGGTGACGATCGAGCCGATCTCCACCTTGCCGGTGTCCTTCGCCTCGCGGACCTCTGCCTTGGCCAGCAGATGGCGGATCTGACGGATCCGCGCCTCCATCATGCCCTGCTCGTTCTTGGCCGCGTCGTAGTCGGCGTTCTCGCGGATATCGCCGTGGGATCGAGCTTCCGCAATGCGTTCAGATATCTCGTGTCGCGCATCGCCCTGCAAGTGGGATAGTTCCTCCTGCAGCTTTTTGTACGCGGCCGGTGTGAGCCAGGTGGTCTCGTCGGTCATGAGCGGGCAGGATAGCTCTATGCAGGAGAAAATGAACCCAAGGTTTGGGTCGGCCGTTGGTTTAGCCCTCTTCGCCGCTGTGTTGTGGGGAGTGAGCGGGGCAGTTGCGGCGGACGCTTTCTTGGAGGTGCCGCCGGCCCGGGTCGCTCAGGTTCGTTCGCTTGTTTCCCTTGCCTTCCTCCTCCCCTACGCGTGGCGCCGGGGTCTCCTCCGGACCCACGGAGCGGGTGGGCAGTTGGTGGCGTTCGGACTGATCCTTGGCACCGTTCACGTCACGTATTACTGGGCGGTCGAACGCCTGGGGGTGGGCCCCGGCGTTACCGTCCAGTTTCTGGGGCCGGTCCTGGTGCTGGTCTGGATGGCCGTCGGCCAGAAGCGCCGGGTACCCCGGCCCATGTGGCTGGCCGGATTGGTGGCGCTGGCCGGCACCGTGATGGTGACCCGGGCGTGGGACGTAGGCTCCCTGGATCTGCTCGGAGTCATGGCCGGGATGGGCGCCGCAGTCACGTTCGCCGGGTACCTGTTGATGGGAGAGCATCTCACGCCCCGCCTCTCCCCGGTCACGCTGCTCACCTACGGCTTCCTGGTGGCGGCTCTCTGTTGGGCAGTCGCACAACCATTGTGGAGTTTCCCAACGTCTCTCTCGACGAAAGCATGGATCGAGTTGCTGTGGGTGGGGGTGGGTGGAACGATGATCCCGTTCCTGGCGACCATGGCCGCCTTGAAGCGTACGTCGGCAGGCGTGGTCGGGGTGATAGCTTCGATCGAACCGGTTATCGCGGCCGCCACGGCATGGCTGTTCCTCTCACAAACCCTGGCAGCCATCCAGGTCGCGGGAGGGCTGCTGGTCGTTGTCGCGGTCGCCGTGGTGCAGCGATGGGGGGTCGCCGACGTTGAGGTACCTCTCGATTCGGTGCGTTAGCCGCCCTTCCTTCCGGCCCATCTGGTGGCGGGACGTACTGGACACTCTCACAGCGAAGAGCACTCCAACTTCTACCTATTCACTGAGGGATTTCGTTCGAGAGTGCTCTGCTGAGAACGGCGAGCTTTTCGGGAACGGCCCAGTAGTAGACCCATCGGCCTCGCTTCTCTCGATCGACCAGACCGGCCTCGTGAAGCACTTTGAGGTGGTGGCTGACCGTCGGCTGGGACACGCCGATCGGCTCAACCAGATCGCAGGCGGCGCACGCCTCACCCATGCTGGCGATGAGGCTGAGCAACCGCAGTCTGGCCGGGTCCCCCAGGACCCGGAACCATTCGGCGAGCTGGGTGGCCTGGTCTTTTTCAAGGGGCTCCGCCACCAGTGGGGCGCAGCATTCCACAATGGGTTGCATTCCCCGATGATCCCACATATTGATGGCCATCGCTATAGCAGCAGGGCGGTGATCGCAGGAGATGTGGCAAACTGCCAGGCGGAAGGAGGTGTCGGCGTGGCAGTGAAACTGACCGAGTTCTCGCACGGCAGCGGTTGAGCATGCAAGCTCGGCCCTGACGAGCTGGCGCAGGTCTTGCGCCCCTTACACAATCATCCGACCACCAACCACCCCGACCTTGTCGTTGGTCTGTCTTCAGGCGACGACGCCGGGGTCCTTCGGCTGGCCGACGGGCGGCTGATGGTGCAAACGGTTGACTACTTCACCCCGGTTGTCGATGATCCCCGCGATTGGGGCCGGATCGCCGCCGCCAATGCTCTTTCCGACATCTATGCCATGGGCGGCACCCCGAGTACCGCCCTCCAGTTGATCGGCTGGCCCCGCGACAAGCTGTCGTTCGATCTGCTCGGCGAGGTGATCCTCGGCGGCGTCGCCAAGCTGGAAGAGGCCGGCTGTCTGCTGATCGGTGGCCACTCGATCGACGATCCCGAACCGAAATACGGTTTTGCCGTCACCGGATTTGTCGAACCGGACCGGCTCACCACCAACGCCGGGGCCCGGATCGGCGATCGGCTCGTGCTCACCAAACCGATCGGTACGGGCATCATCTCAACCGCCCTCAAGAATGGTAAGGCCGCCCCCGAGGTGGTCGCCCACGCCATTGAAATCATGGTCGAGCTCAACGCCGGCGCTGCCCGGGCCATGGCCGCCATCGGCGTGCATGCCGCCACCGACGTCACCGGGTTTGGTCTGCTGGGCCACCTGGGCGAAATGCTGGCTGCCAGCGGTGTGGCAGCCATCGTCGAGCACCGGGCGGTGCCGCTCATCGACGGAGTCCGTGAACTCGCCGAAGCAGGTATCGTGCCCGGAGGGACGGGACGCAACCTGATCGCCGCGGAGCGGTTTACCGATTTCGGCGACCTTGACAGCACTGATCGGCTCATCCTGGCCGATGCCCAGACCAGCGGTGGTCTACTGATCGCCGTGGCGGCCTCCAAGACCCTGGATTTGGTCGAAGCATTGACGGCTGAAGGCACCCGGGTGGCGGCCATCGTTGGTGAAATCGTCGAGGATCGTCCCGGAACCATCGACGTTCGCTAGGGGTCATACACTGGCAGTCTTGTGCAAGAAACCGGAACCGGATTCGGACGGCAAACCTGGGCGCTGACGGTGGCGATCGCCTTCGTGATGACCGGGGTGAGCCTGGTAGCTCCGATCATTCCGCTCTACGCCCTCGAATTCGGGGTCAGCTACACGGCCGCCGGTGCGCTGATCACCGGGTTCGCTCTCGCCCGCTTGATGTTCAGTCTGCTGGGCGGGGTGGCCGGCGACCGGTACGGTGCCAGGCGAATAGCCGTCGGCGGTGCACTTCTGCTGACGGTGTCGAGTGTGACCGCCGCCCTGGCCCCCACCTACGGTGCCCTGTTGATCTCTCGGTTCATCGAGGGAATGGGCTCGGCGATCCTGGCGACGACCGCGTCTCAATATCTGGTGCAGACGGCGCCAAAAGAATGGCTCGGCAGGACGATGGCGCTCTACCAGACCGGCCTCCTGATCGGAGTCGCCATCGGTCCGTTCATCGGCGGTCGCCTGGCCGAAATAGGGGACTTCCGGACCCCGTTCTGGGCGTATTCGATCCTGGGTCTGGTGGTGGCGGTGCTGGTGACCGTCTTCATCACCGACCTGCCACCGTCGGGCAAAACCGTCGGGGAATCGTTCCGCGCCACCGGCCAGATCCTGAAGCTGCCCTCCTTCCGGGTGATCTTGTTTGTGGCTTTCACCCTATTCATCATGAGGGGAGGCGCCCGGATCACCCTCTTTCCGCTCTTCGGCAGTGAGGTGGTTGGGTTGAGTCCCGCCCAGATCGGAGACGTGCTGTCCCTGTCCGCCATCACCAACCTGTTGATCGTCAATCCGGGCGGTCAACTGGTCGATCGTATCGGACGCAAGCCGGTGGCCATCTGGGGGCTGATCCTCGCCGGCTTGGCCACCGCCGCATACGGCTTTTTCGACTCGTACGGTCCGTTGCTCGTCGTGTCCGGGGTTTTCGGGCTGGCATCCGGGCTAGCGTCGATTCCGCCCCCCACCATGGTCGGTGATCTGGCGCCGCCGGGAGCGGAGGGTTCGGCGGTCGGCCTATACCGCACGGCCGGGGACCTGGGTTTCATCGTCGGACCGCTCTTGATGGGAGCGGTCGCCGATGCCGGCGCCTTCTCGAGCGGGTTCATCATTAGCGGCGTGTTGTTGGCCGTAGCGGCGTTGGCGGTGACCAGGATTCCCGAGACTCGCCACGCGGAGGGTACGGTGACAGGCTGATGGCCGACCTCGATCGCCTGGAGAGAATCGCCGCCGCCCTGTCGATAGGCCGGGCGCCGCGGCACATCTTCGTGTGTGCCCAGCAGTCGACGCCGCGCTGTTCAACGGCTGCCGAGAGTGGAGAGGTCTGGACGTACTTGAAAGGCCGGCTGAAGGACCTGGACCTCACCAGCGCCCCGCCGCACTGGCGGGAAGGTTTCGAGACCGACCCTCCCAACTCCGCGGCCGGGACGGGCAGCGTGTTGAGGAGCAAAGTTGACTGTTTCCGGGTCTGCGAGCAGGGGCCCATCGCGGTCGTGTACCCGGACGGCGTCTGGTATCACTCGGTCGACGTCAACGTTATGGAACGAATCATTCAGGAACACCTCATCGGTGGAACCCCGGTTGCCGAGTACGTATTTGCGGTCGGCCCGGAAGGAACGGTGGGTTGAGGAGGTCGTCGTGAGCAAGTTCTGGAAGCGGGTGCTGATCGCCGCCGCACTGTGGAGGCTGTTTGGCCCTGAGACCGGCCCCCGGTACCCACCCAAGCAGGAGCACCCGCTGCGGATACCGGGCCGTACCGTGTTCGTCGGCGACCGGGAATTCTTCCTCCGCGAAGCCGGACCGCTCGACGGCCCTCCGCTGGTGCTTATTCATGGTCTCGGGAACAACTCGTTGGAGAACTGGTATGAGTTGATCAAGCGGCTCCAAACCCGTTACCGGGTAGTCGCCGTCGACATGCGTAACCACGGAAAGAGCGACAAACCGCGCCAACGCTTCGAGATCGGTCAGATGGCCGACGAGGTCGCCGGCATGATGGACGCGGCGGGCATCGACCGGGCGGCGGTCGCCGGCTTCTCGATGGGAGGGATGATCGCCCAGGAGCTGGCCCACCGTCACCCCCACCGGGTGGAGCGGATGGTGCTGATGGGAACTACGGCCCACCGCGCTCGCTTTCGCAAGGAAATCAGTTGGCTCGGATTCGTGCTCGGACGGGCCCTCGAACGTCTGAGCGGCAAGGCTTTGTCGCTCTTCACGTACCGGTACATGATGCTGACGGGTGCGGTTCCTGCTCGGTATCACCGCTGGTATCGGGAGACCACGCTCGATCGGGACGCCGACCTCTACTACGAGGCGGCTTTTGCCGTGATCAACTTCGACAGCCGTGAGTGGGTTGGCCGCCTGGACACGCCGGCGCTTGTGATCATCTCGGTGATGGACCAGCTCGTCCCCTCCTCATGGCAGTACGACCTGGCTGCAAGATTGAAGGATGCCGAGGTGCTCGAACTGTTTGACGGGGCCCACGAGCATCCCTGGACCCACGCCGATCGGGTTGCAGCCGCCATCGACACGTTCATCACCGGAGTCGAGGCGTCCTAGTACCTCGTTCTTGCGTGACTTTCCTGCGCTATACGCGGGTTTCTGACGCAAGTTCGGGTAGGCATCCTGCCATCATGGCTCCATGACCACGCTGCTTGCCATCCAGGACACGTATCCCTCCGACGTGGCGCACTGTTACGGTTGCGGCCGCCTGAACGAACACGGCTACCAGATCAAGACCCGCCCGCATGGCGAAGGCACCCTCACCGAGTTCGTGCCCGAACCGTTTCACACCGCCATTCCGGGCTACATCTACGGGGGGCTGATCGCCAGCTTGATCGACTGTCATTCGACCGGTTCCGCCGCCGTCTTCGCCATGAGCGATGCCGGTGTCGAGATCGGCAGCGAACCCTCGCCCCGCTTTCTGACCGCCCACCTCGAGGTTGATTACCTTTTGCCGACCCCGCTCGAGAGCGTCACGCTCATCGGCAAAGCCGTTGAGGTGCAAGACCGCAAGATCACCGTTGTCACCGAATTCATCGTTGCCGGCAGAGTGACTGCCCGCGGGTATGCCGTGCTGGTGAAGATGCCGGAAGGGATGATCGAGGCGATTTCCGACGAGTGACCGGCGGGGTGCTCAAGGGTTCGTTCATCTTCCTCTCCGACCTGGCAAGGAAGCTCACGATCCCCCATCGGATCGAGTTCATTGCCGTGTGCAGCTACGGCGCCAAGGAGAGCGAAGCCGCCGATCCGGTTCGCCTCATCATGGATGTGCGCCATGCGATCGACGGCGAGCACGTCATCGTCGTCGAAGACATTGGCGACACCGGCCACACGGTGGTGTACCTGCGGCGGTTGTTCGAGGTGCGCGGTGCGGCTTCACTCAGGATCTGCACCCTGTTGCACAAGCCCGATCGCACCGAGCAAGCGGTTGATCTCGATTTCCTCGGCTTCACCATCCCGGATCTGTGGGTGGTGGGTCACGGACTGGACTACGCCGAGCGCTACCGGACGCTCCCTTACATCGGTGAGCTGCCGCCCGAGATGCGCTGATCTGAGATCGGGCGTTCACGGGCCATGAGCATGCCGCCGGTCAAGGGGCGGATTCACGCTTCTATCCTTGAGGGCATGAGCACGTACAGCGCCCCCCTTCGTGACATCGCCTTCACGCTCGAACACCTGGCCGGCCTTCCCGAGCTGGCCGCGTGGGAGTGCTTCTCGCGTGCCGACCCCGCCATGCTCTACGGAGCCCTCGATGAGGCCGGTCGGTTTGTTTCCGAGGTGATTGCCCCAACCAACGTGATTGGCGATGAGATCGGCTCCAAGCTCAACGACGACGGCACGGTCACAACTCCCAAGGGTTTCAAAGAGGCCTACGCCCGCTTCGTCGAATCCGGTTGGGGCACGCTCCCGTTTCCCAGCGCCTTCGGCGGACAGGATCTGCCCTGGGTGGTTGGGACGGCCGTCGTCGAAATGCTCAAATCCGCCAACATGGCCTGGTCGCTCTGTCCGATGCTGACCCACAGCTCGATCGATGCGTTGATCCATCACGGCAGCCCCGAACAGCAAGCGACATACCTCGAAAAGCTGGTCACCGGACAATGGACGGGAACGATGCTGCTCACTGAGCCGGAAGCCGGATCCGACGTGGGAGCGTTGCGGGCCAAGGCGACACCGGCCGGGGACGGCACCTGGCGGATAACCGGATCGAAGATCTTCATCACGTGGGGTGAGCACGACGTCGCCGAGAACATCATCCACCTGGTGCTCGCTCGCACGCCGGGCGCGCCGCCCGGAACCCGGGGCATTTCCCTTTTCATTGTTCCCAAGTACCTCGTGAACCCCGATGGGAGCTTGGGGGAGCGCAACGACATCAAGGCGGTTTCCCTCGAACACAAGATCGGTATTCACGGCAGTCCGACCTGCGTGATGTCGATGGGCGACGAGGGGAACGGGGCGGTCGGGTATCTGATCGGGGACGAGAACCGGGGCATGAGCTACATGTTCACGATGATGAACAACGCCCGGCTCTCAGTCGGGGTCGAAGGTCTGTCGATTTCCGAGCGGGCCTACCAGCAGGCCCTCGAGTTCGCCCAGGTCCGTCGGCAGGGGAGAGCAATCGGAGGACCCAAGACCGAGAGCTCGCTCATCATTGAACATCCGGACATCCGCCGCATGTTGATGACCATGAAGGCCAACATCGAGGCGATGCGCGGTGTCCTGTACCTCACCGCCGCCACCATCGACCGGTCCCGGCACCATCCTGATGAGACGGAGCGGAAGCGATTTGTCGAGTTGCTGGCGTTGCTCACCCCGGTTGCCAAAGCCTGGCCGACCGACCGTGGGGTGGAAATGACTTCCCTGGGGATTCAGATCCACGGCGGCATGGGGTACGTCGAAGAGACCGGCGCCGCCCAGCACTGGCGGGACTCGCGGATTGCCCCGATCTACGAAGGAACCAACGGGATCCAGGCTATCGACCTGGTACTGCGCAAACTCCCGTTGCGCAAGGGTGACGTGGCGCGTGAGTTCTTCGGAGAGATGGCCGCCCTAGATGCCGACCTCGAGGCAGCCGGCGATCGTTTTCTCTCGATCCGGGCCAGCCTGGCCGAGGGACTCCTTGCCCTCCAGGGCGCTACCGAGTGGCTTCTGGTGTGCGAGGACCCCAACGATGCGCTGGCCGGAGCAACGCCCTATTTGGAACTGTTCGGGACCGTGACCGGGGGTTGGCTGCTGGCCAAAGGTGCGCTGGTCGCCGCCGGGAAACTCGAGGAAGCCGACGACCCCTTCCTGCGCGCCAAGATCGCAACGGCCCACTTCTACTGCACCCAGATACTCCCGCGCGCGACCGCTCTGGTGCCGTCGGTGATGGCCGGCGCAGGCGATCTCTTCGAGATCGACCCAGAGCTGTTGCAGAGCTGACCGAAGGTTCCGGGCCATTCTTGGCCCGTCCCGGGGGGAGAGGCGCGAGCGCAGGCGAGCAGAGAGGGCGGCAAGCCCGTCGCAACTACCTACAAGTGACACGAACGTAGTCTGGGGCGGGTCGGCTTCGCCCGGCTGGTGAGTGCGGTTATGCGCTTCTGCGACATCAGGGAACTGATTGGCAGCACCAGGTCTCCTCTGCCCAGAGGTGTTCGTCGAGGTGACGTTTGATTCTTCCGACCTGACGTTTGCCTCTATCCGTGTGCGCCGCTGTGAGAGACGATCGGAAGACGGGTGTGAGCCAGCGCTGACCCAAGGGAAGCACATGCGTGTGACGGCCTTGTTCCTGAGTGTGGCTCTGTGTGCCGTGTTGGCCCTTTTTCCCGGGTCGCCGGTTGTTTCCGCATCTGGAGACACTGGCGACCACCCGGCGTTGGAGCGCAGCTTGGAAGACGTACGGCAGGCCCTCGGGATTCCCGGCATGGCCGCGGCCGTCGTCCAGGATCAGCAGCTCGTCTGGGCCCACGGATTCGGCTACGCGGATTTGGAGCGCAAGATAGAGGCCGGTCCGGATACTCCCTTCGGTCTGGCCTCGGTGACCAAGCCTGTTGCAGCGACCTTGATCATGCAGCTCGTGGAGGAGGGGGCGATCGATCTGGATGCGCCGGTTGCGACCTATGGGGTCGAGATCCCAGACGGCGCCGAAGTCACCGTCCGACACCTGTTGACCCACACGTCCGAGGGGGTGGCGGGAGCGGTGCATCGGTACAGCGGAAACCGCTATGGGTATCTCGGAGGTGTCATCGAGGGCGCCACCGGGAAGACTTTTGCCGAGCTTTTAGGTGAACGCATCCTGGTTCCGGTGGAGATGGTCGACACGGCCCTCAACCCGATCAACGCTTGGGGAGGGGTTTCGGTACGTGGTGTCGAGGAGTTGAGGTCGGCCCTCGGGTGGGGCGAATCGTTCGAGCATTACCCGGATGTGTACGGGCGGTTGGCAAAGCCCTATCAATTCGACGACGGGTACGGTGTGATTCCGGGGATGTACCACCTGTATCACAATCCTGCGGCGGGGCTGGTCTCCAGTGTGAACGACCTGGCCAAGTTCGACATCGCTCTCGATCAGGGTCTGCTGCTCGGCGAGCAAGCCCGGGCGGAGATGTTCGCCCCGGCGATCCCAATCTTCGGCGGCCGCTCGGGCCTCGCCTACGGATTGGGTTGGTATGTCCAGGAATTCGAGGGCATGCAGTTGCTCTGGCACCAGGGGCGGTGGCCACCGTCCACGTCCGCGCTCTATCTGAAGGTACCTGTCCTAAACCTCAGCTACGTGGTTCTGGCCAACACCGACAACCTGACGGTGCCGTTCCCCGGCATCGGCGACGGCGATGTGGTCGGGTCAACTCTGGTGCTCACCTTCTTTCGCCATTTCGTCTTCGCTCAACAGCATGGCTATGGGTTGCCATCGATCGACTGGGCCGCCGCCGAGCCCCAACTGGTCGGCCGGTTAGCCGCGGTGGAAGATGAAGCCTCGCGGGCGTTCCTTGAGCGGGAGCTGTGGTCCTTCCGACAGGCCTTCGCCAGCTCAGGCCAACACGAACAAGCTGCGGTATTGATGAGCGTGAGCCGGGAGGCTTTCCCCGATTCGACCCTACGATTCAACCCGACCTACACCTCCACTGCCGGCAGATTCCCGATCATCCCTCCGATAACGAGCGCCCGGACTTTCGTTCTGGTCAGCAAGGTGGTTCTGGTCTGGCTGATCGTCGTCTTGGCCGCGCTGATCTGGATGGTCGTACGGCTGGTCCGTTCTCGGGCGGCAACGGTGTGGGATTGGACCGTCTGGTTGTTGGCCACCGTTCTCCTCGGGCCGATAGCGGTGTTGGTGCATCGAGTAGTTCCCAGTCGGCCCGACGCCCGAAGTCCGGCTACCCGGTTGTCCGTAGTCTCCGCCTCGCTGCTCAGCATCAGCGGCTATGGAGCCGCCTGGGTCCTGGCCGTCCTGCTCCTGCAAAATCTGGGAGATGACCCCAACCCGCTGGCGACCCTGGGCTCCACCCTCCTGATTCCTCTGGCAGTTGGTTTGCTGTTGATCCGCGCGCCCCTGCTCCGCAGAGGTGGCATACGGCCCTTCCGCAAGGCGATTTCCCGTGGAGTTGTAGCCGAGCTCATCACGTTGAGTATCGGAGTGGCAGCGCTCTTCTCACTCACCCTCTACGTTGACAACAGGTTCTTGTCCACGATCCCCGACGCGACCAGTCCCTATTTCTGGGCGATGATGTCGTTCATGACCTTGGTTGGTTTGGTGGCACTCCTCCCGCTGAACTCCTTATTGGCTCGCCGGGGGTTCAGCATCTGGCCCGCAGCGGCGACCGTGCAGAGCACCGAATCGGCGGTATTGCGTTTGCCCACCCTCCGCGACTCCTGGTGGATGCTGCTCGTTGCGCTGGGAATCATGATCGCCGTGATCGGTCTGGCCGCCAGCACCTTCCAGTAAATCTGAAGGCGGATCGGTTGCGTACAAGCAAAGATGTCGCGCACGTCAGGTGACATTTCGTGATACTCGGGTGGGGTGATGTGCATGCATCCGCTCGACGTGTTACGTCATGGACGGATCGTTCAACTACCAGACGAAGAGATCGCCGGCGAGGTACTTCGGCCCGGTATTGTCCGGCGCAGGCCCAAAACGCCGCGGTGCCAATCGGGTTCTCTCAGGTGCTCATCACGGTGTCCGTCCACCGTGCACAACGTGCATGGTCCAATTGTCTGGAGAAATCATGTCACGAGAAAACAAGGACCTGGTTCGCAGGTTCTTCCAAATGCTCGAAGACGACGCTCGGATCCCCGAGGAGTTGCTAGGCCCCGGCTTCGTCTACAACGTACCTGGAGTCCCGCCAATGGACGTGGACGCCATTCAAGAGCGCGCTGCCACATTCGTCACTGCCTTCTCGGATTGGTCACGCATCGAAGACGACTTGATTGCTGAAGGCGACCGGGTCGCTTTCCGGTCAACACTCGAGATGACTCACACCGGAGAGTTCATGGGAGCGGCCGGCAGCGGTGGGCGGATCTCCGTTGTTGAGATGGGCTTCTTTCGAATTGTTAATGGCAAGATTTCCGAGATGTGGGGTCTTCTGGACACGATGGGTCTCTTGACGCAAATCGGAGCTATGCCGAACGGCGCGTAGTCCGCTGTCAGCGGCACTATGCGTGGCTGGGTAGGGCGATCCGCCTCCGGGACCGTCCGATATTCGGTGTATCTGCTGTTGGCGTTTCTAGTTCTCTGTGGGGAGGATGCAGCCTTCGAAGGTGATGGCGAAGGCGTCGAGGGAGTCCTTCCATCGGTTCAGGGCCTGTTCGGCTAAGCGCTGACCTCCCAGATTCGGGCTGTCCCGACCAGGCGGCTGCCTCGCTCCGTGAGGTCTATGACTTTGGTGCGCCTGAGACGAAGCAGCGCCGGGTGCTCAACCAGCGCCGACGGCAGCGGAATCTGCCGCTCGGATAACAGACGAATGGAATCGAAGGTCGACCTGGCCTTGTCGATGACGGACTGCTCATCCTGGAGGGTACCGGTTGGGAGAAACAGCTTCCCGCCCCGCCGAAGGACGCTCTTGGCTTCCTGGAGCATCCGCATCGGCAGCTCGGCTCCCGTCGCACCCCCCGACACTCCCGATGGAAACCAACCCGACGCTTCGGCGAGCTCGTCTGGTATTCCGGAAACGTCGCCGATAACGACATCTGCTCGGAGGTCGCTCGACAACGGTTCAAACATGTCAGCCTCGAAGAACTCCGTGATTCCTTCCACTCCTTGGGCCTCGGCATTGGCCGAGGTCACCTCGACCGTGCCTTCCGCCGTGTCAATCCCATAAACCTTCCCGGCGCCCAGCCTGGCGGCAACAATCGCCAGGACACCAGAGCCGCACCCAACGTCGACTACCACGCTGCCCTCTTCGATGTCGAGCGAGGCTGCAAGCAAAGCCGAGATGGTCGTTGGGCGAAACGTGGCCGGACCGACCTTGAGGTCGAACGGCCCGAACCGACCCTTCCAGGTGACACTGTCGAATTCCATCAACCAAGGCTATCTGAGACCAAGCGACTACGGCGTCTGGCGCCCACCGGATCCCGATCATCCGATCAGACTGATTCCCGGCGTCTCCAAGTGCCGAACCGTGGCTTCTGGGAAGGCCCCACCCGCATCGATGAGATTCTGAAGGCATATCACGGATGGAAACACCTGAAACCGACGGCCAGGACTCACTGGGCGGCGAGCCCTTCCTCGGTCCCCGATGCCGAGCCGCGACTATCGCTAATGTCCCTCCGGTTGCAGCGGCTCAAACCGGCCGCGAACAGGAGGAACACTTGTGCGACAGTCGGAGTGGGAGAAGGTCATTGAGGCGGCTATCGGCCCTGCCACCCGTTACCTCCGGTCGCTGCCGGATCGACCGGTCTATCGCCCGACCGACCCGGTGGAGATCCGAGACCTGATTGGTGGTTCGCTCCCCGAGGTAGGGATCAATCCTGAGGAGGTCGTGGCTGCTCTGGCGCGGGATCTGGAGCCCTTCGTTACCGCCCACGCCTCCGGCCGGTATTTCGGGTTCGTCATCGGTGGGCTCCATCCGGCTTCGTACGGGGCAGAGCTGCTGGCGTCTGCCTGGGACCAGAATGCCGGCCTCTACGCGGCCGCCCCCGGAGTGGCGGTGGCGGAAGAGGTAGCCGCCGGTTGGATACTGGAGCTCCTCGACCTCCCCAGAGATGCTTCGGTGGGTTTTGTGACGGGCGGACAGATGGCCACCTTCACCTGCCTGGCGGCGGCCCGTCACCATGTCCTCCGTGAAGCCGGATGGGACGTTGAGGCTGATGGTCTTCAGGGAGCTCCCAAGGTTCATGTTGTGGTGAAGACTGAGAAGCACTCGACGGTTCCCCGTTCGTTCCGTTTTCTGGGCTTGGGGGAAGCCACCCCGGTAGAGGTTCCCTCGGACAACCAGTCGCGCATCGACCCCGTGGCCCTAGAGCACGCCCTCGCCGACCTGGAGGGACCGACCATCGTGTGCGTAGAGTCCGCCAATGTCAACACCGGGTCCTTCGATCTGTTCGGGGCGGTAGCCGACGCTGCCGATCGGCACCGGCAACGCGGCAACCCCACCTGGGTGCACGTGGACGGGGCGGTCGGGCTGTGGGCCAGGGCCTCCGCCGGCCACGGCGACCTTGCAGCTGGTCTGGAGAGGCTCGATTCCTGGTCGACGGATGCCCACAAACTCCTCAACGTGTCCTACGACTCGGGGATTGCCATCTGCCGGCATCCGGCCGCCCACCGGGCCGCCATGAGCGTGCATGCCTCTTACCTCATCCAATCAGACGGTGAGGCCCGGGACCAAATGGACTGGAATCCGGAGTTTTCCCGTCGGGCGCGAGGGCTGGCCGTCTACGCCACGCTTCGCTCGCTCGGTCGGGGCGGAGTCGCCGATCTGGTGGACCGAACCTGTGCACTGGCGAGACGGTTCGCCGACGGCCTGGCCGCCAGCGGCCGGGCTGAGGTGATGAACGACGTGGTTTTCAACCAGGTGCTGGTCCGGTGGCTGTCTCCCGACGGAGACCATGATGCGTTCAACGATCGGGTAGTGGCGGCCATTCAGGCCGACGGAACCGCCTTTTTCAGCGGGACGACCTGGAACGGGATGCGGCTCATGAGGATCTCCGTCTCGGACTGGGCGACCGATGAGGAGGACGTCGACCGGGCGATCGACGCGCTGCTTCGCTGCGCCGTCTGACGGTCGGCGACCGCGGTACCGTCCCCATCCGGAGCGCCCCTCACCTTGCGCTACACCAAGGGCCGACGGGTTCGGACGGCCTCCCTCACCGAAGGTGGGGGAGGTGGCTCGGCTCGGAAGAGCCGAACCGGAGGGGGCATCACGCTTCACGAGACCTGCCCGTTGCCCCCTCAGTGCTCGCTTCGCTCGGACAGCTCCCCCGCTTGACATCGGGGGAGCCCGTGGGGGGCGGCCAGGCGGGGGGTCGGCC
>Ga0224512_10003021_pt1 | contig 15012 bp, 26 predicted proteins | sample SF_May12_sed_USG_4_FD_169103 | JGI IMG/M metagenome (GOLD analysis project Ga0224512, IMG submission 169103) | Sediment microbial communities from San Francisco Bay, California, United States - SF_May12_sed_USGS_13 | ecosystem: Environmental > Aquatic > Marine > Sediment | place: USA...
GTTGACGCCGATATCGGTGCGCGCGACGGCGGAGACGATGCCGCTGGTAACCGTCTGGCCGACACCGAACGGATTGCCGATCGCCAGCACCAGATCGCCAACTTCCAGGTCGTCGGAATCGGCGAATTCCAGAACCGGGAATTCCTCGTCGCCGTCGGAGACCTTCAGAACCGCAAGATCGGTCTTCTCGTCACGCAACAGTATCTCGGCGCGGTATTCGCGGCCATCTGCGGTCACGACCTGCACTTTTGCAGCATTCCGGATGACGTGGTGGTTGGTAACGATAACACCGTCCTCACCAACGATCACACCCGAACCGAGCGAAGAGCGCGCCCGTTCGCGCGGCATGCCGAAGGGTTGCCCGAAAAACCGTTCAAAGAATGGATCACCGGCGAATGGCGATTGCGTTTCGCGCCGCATCTGCGTTGCATAGACATTGACCACAGCGGGCGCGGAACGTTTGACGATGGGGGCAAACGACAGCCCGATTTCGTCCCGGCTTTCCGGCGCACGCTGCGCGAGGGCGATCGTTGCGGGGACGATAGCCAATCCAGTGGCAACAATGAGGGCCCGCACAACCATGGTCCGGGCAAAAACGGTCTGGAACGGCATGGTTTTCTCAAGCCTCGCTTTTCCTGATGGAATTAATGTAGGCCCGTCGGGTCGCTTATTGAAGGCTGACATTCCGACCGGCAGCAAAAAGGCGGCCGAAGCCGCCCTGATGAATTGCAGTCGCCGTCAAAACGCCATACCGCTCAGGCCGCGACTTCATCCTCGGCGAAAAGCTCCGCGTCGCGCCGCTCGCGGTCCTCGGCACCTTTGGCGCTTTCGTCACGGTCGACGAATTCAATAACCGCAATCGGCGCATTGTCGCCATAGCGGAAACCGGCCTTCAGAACGCGCGTATAACCGCCCTGACGGTCCTCGTAGCGCGGCCCTATGGCCTCAAAAAGTTTCTTGACCATCGCCTCGTCGCGCACCCGCGAAATGGCGATACGGCGAGCATGCAGGTCGCCGCGCTTAGCCAGCGTTACCAGCTTTTCCACGAAAGGCTTGAGTTCCTTGGCCTTGGGCAACGTCGTCTTGATCTGTTCGTGATTGATCAGCGCCGCCGCCATATTGGCGAACATCGCCTTGCGGTGGCTGGCCGTGCGGTTCAGCTTCCGGCCCGATTTACGATGGCGCATGGCCCCGTCTCCTCAAAAGCACGCCGGCGGCATGCGCCGCGGCGAAAATTCCTCAGTACTGGTCCTCGAACCTTTTGGCGAGATCATCGATATTGTCCGGCGGCCAGTTCTGCACTTCCATGCCCAGATGCAGGCCCATGGCCGCCAGCACTTCCTTGATCTCGTTGAGCGATTTGCGGCCGAAATTCGGCGTGCGCAGCATCTCCGCCTCGGTCTTCTGGATCAGATCGCCGATATAGACGATGTTGTCGTTCTTCAGGCAGTTGGCCGAACGGACCGACAGTTCCAGCTCATCGACCTTCTTGAGCAGCGCCGGATTGAACGCCAGTTCCGGCGGCGCCTCTTCCACGACCTCTTTCTTCGGCTCTTCGAAATTGACGAAAATCGTCAGTTGATCCTGCAGGATGCGGGCCGCATAGGCAACCGCATCGTCGGGCGTCAGCGAACCGTCGGTTTCAAGCGAAAGCGTCAGCTTGTCATAATCCAGAACCTGGCCTTCGCGGGTATTCTCCACCCGGTATGAGACCTTCTTGACCGGCGAATAGAGGCTGTCAACGGGCACCAGGCCTATCGGTGCGTCTTCCGGCCGGTTGCGGTCGGCGGCGACATAGCCCTTGCCGGTGTCGACCGTCAGTTCCATGCGGATGTCGGCGCCGTCATCCAGCGTGCAGATCACCAGATCAGGATTGAGGATCTCGACATCGCCGACTGTCTGGATGTCGGCGGCGGTGACGACGCCCGGACCGGACTTGCGCAACGTCATGCGCTTGGCGCCCTCGCCTTCCATCTTGATGGCGATTTCCTTGATATTGAGGATGATGTCCGTGACATCCTCGCGCACGCCGGCAATCGATGAAAACTCATGCAGGACGCCATCGATCTGGACACTTTTCACGGCTGCGCCTTGCAGCGATGAAAGCAGCACCCGGCGCAACGCATTGCCAAGCGTCAGGCCGAAGCCACGCTCCAGCGGCTCGGCGACGACCGTCGCCATCCGGCGCGGGTCGGAGCCATGCTTGATGTCCAGCTTGTTGGGCTTGATCAGGTCCTGCCAATTCCTTTGAATCACGACCTCTACCTCTTGGATTGTTTCACGCCACTTTGGCGGCACCCGCGCTGATCACGGGCTGGGAAAGGCGCGGGCAAGGCCGCGCCCGGATTTGCTAAATTAGACGCGACGCCTCTTTGGCGGCCGGCAGCCATTATGCGGAATCGATGTCACGTCACGGATCGTCGTGATCGTGAAACCGGCCGCCTGCAGGGCACGAAGTGCTGACTCGCGGCCTGAACCGGGTCCGGAAACTTCAACTTCAAGCGTCCGCATGCCGTGTTCCTGAGCCCGTTTGGCGACCGTTTCACCCGCCATCTGCGCCGCAAACGGCGTCGATTTGCGCGATCCCTTGAAACCCATGGCGCCCGCCGACGACCACGCAATGGTGTTGCCCTGGACATCGGTGATGGTGATCATCGTGTTGTTGAATGTCGAATTCACATGGGCAATGCCGGATGTGATGTTCTTGCGCTCGCGCCTGCGGATTTTTGTGCTGTCTTTTGCCATTGCTACTGAGTCCTGATCGGCATTATTTCTTCTTGCCGGCGATCGGCCGCGCGGGTCCCTTGCGGGTCCGCGCATTTGTGTGAGTCCTCTGGCCGCGAACCGGCAGGCCGCGGCGATGGCGCAGGCCGCGATAGCAGCCCAGATCCATCAGCCGCTTGATGTTCATGGCGTTTTCCCGGCGCAAATCGCCTTCGACGCTGAAATCGCGGTCGATCACTTCGCGGATCTGCATGACTTCCGCATCGGAAAGTTCGTTGACCCGACGGTTCAGAGCGATTTTTGCCGCATCGACGATCGTGTGCGCCCTGGTGGGGCCGATGCCATGAATGTATTGCAGCGCGATAACCACGCGCTTGTTCGTCGGAATATTGACGCCAGCGATACGTGCCACGTCCAGTGCTCCTCTGCCGCGCCCGTCCCGGGCGTCTTTCCACTGTGCTGCCTGGCCGGCAACGCAAAAACCGGTGCCAAGCCCAAACGGACTCCGGCTCCGCTCCAGATTCTTCAGGATGGAAACCGGTCAATAAGCCTTCGGCGGTCGCCCGTCAACCACCGTAACAAAACGCCGTTCTAACCTTTCAAATCCGCCAGGACAGCATCAATTTCCCTACCGACCGCATCGATGTCGGCCATGCCGTCGACGGCCTTCAATTTGCCCTTGGCATAATAGTACCCAACCAGCGGCGCCGTATCCTTGTAATAGGCCTGCAGCCGCGTACGCATCGTCTCCGCATTGTCGTCGGCGCGGCGCCTGAATTCAGTCGATCCGCAGACATCGCAAACGCCATCTTTCTTCGTCGGCTTGAACCTGTCATGGTATCCGGTACCGCAACCGGCGCAGGTAAAACGGCCGGACACACGCTCAACCAATGCATCGTCATCAACTTCCAGAAGGATGACACCATCGAGCGGCATGGCCTTTTGCGCCAGCAGCGATTCCAGCGCATCGGCCTGTCTGAGGGTGCGCGGAAAGCCGTCGAGAATAAACCCGCCTTTGACATCATCATCGTCAAGACGGTCGGAAATGATGCCGGTCACCACATTGTCCGGCACCAACTTGCCGGCCTCCATGATCGCCTTGGCTTCAAGGCCGATCGGCGTTTGCGCGGCAATCGCCGCGCGCAACATGTCGCCGGTGGACAGTTGAACGAGGCCGTAATTAACCACCAGCCGCTGTGCCTGCGTGCCCTTGCCGGCGCCCGGCGGCCCTAACACAATCAACCTCATCAGCGGCGTGTCCCGCGCAACTTTGTCTTCTTCACGAGGCCTTCATATTGATGCGCCAGGAGGTGGCCCTGGACCTGCGCCACTGTATCCATGGTGACGCTGACGACGATGAGAAGCGAGGTGCCGCCGAAATAAAACGGCAGCCCGGCCTGGCTGATCAGCAGTTCCGGCATCAGGCAGACGATCACCAGGTAAAGCGCGCCGGCAACGGTGATCCGCGTCAGAACATAGTCGATATATTCGGCGGTGCGCTGACCTGGACGGATACCGGGGAGGAAGCCGCCATGCTTCTTCAGCTGATCGGCCGTGTCCTTGGGATTAAATACGATCGCCGTATAGAAGAACGCAAAAAAGGCAATCAGCCCGGCATAGATCAGCAGATAGGCCGGCTGGCCGCGGCCCAAAAGCGCCGTGATCGTCGCCAGCCAGGACGGCCCGCCGGTGGAAAAATTCGCCACGGTAATCGGCAACAGCAAAAGCGAAGAGGCGAAGATCGGCGGAATAACGCCCGATGTGTTCAGCTTGAGCGGCAGGTGCGAGCTGTCACCCTGAAACATCTTGTTGCCCATCTGGCGCTTTGGATATTGAATCAGCAACCGCCTTTGCGCCCGCTCGATAAAGACGATGAAGCCGATCGTCACGACGGCCAGCACGATGACCGCCAGGATCAGCGCCGTTGACAGCGCGCCCTGCCGGCCGAGTTCCAAGGTCCCGGCGATTGCCGCCGGCAGCTCGGCGACAATACCGGAGAAGATGATCAGTGAAATACCGTTACCGATGCCGCGTGCGGTGATCTGCTCACCAAGCCACATCAGGAACACAGTCCCGCCGGTCAGCGTGATCACCGCCGTAAAACGGAAAAACCAGCCCGGATCGGCAACGATGGCGCTCGACGAGCCTTCCAGCCCGATGGCAATACCGTAGGACTGGAACGCCGCCAGAACAACCGTCAGATAACGGGTATACTGATTGATGACCTTGCGGCCCTGTTCGCCTTCCTTCTTCAACTGCTCAAGCGTCGGAATGACCGCCGTCATGAGCTGGATGATAATGGAGGCGGAAATGTAGGGCATGATCCCGAGCGCCAGGATCGCCATGCGGCCGATGGCGCCGCCGGAAAACATGTTGACCATGCCCAGGATGCCTTGCGACTGCTGCTCAAACGCCTGCTGCAGCGCCTCGATATTGATGCCCGGCAGTGGAATATAGGTGCCGAACCGGTAAACCAGCAGTGCGCCAAGCGTGAACCAGATGCGCTTTTTCAGTTCTTCCGCCTTTGCGAAAGCGGAAAAATTCAGGTTCGATGCAAGTTGCTCAGCGGCAGAGGCCATGGGAACTCCAGATTATCCGGATCAAGCGGTCGTTTCCGCTTCTTCCGCTTTGGCGGCAACTTTAATAGAGCTGCCGGCCTTTTCGATCGCCGCAATGGCGGGGCCGGAAGCGCCGGCAACGTCGAGCGTCACCTTGCTTGTCAGCTCGCCGCCACCCAGAACGCGCACGCCATCCTTGACACGGCGAATGACGCCGGCCGCTTTCAGCACTTCGGCCGTGATCGGCTGACCGGCATCGAGCTTGCCCGCATCAATCGCGGTCTGGATGCGGCCAAGACTGACTTCGGCGTATTGCTTGGCGAATATGTTGTTGAAGCCACGCTTGGGCAAGCGCCGGTGGATAGGCATCTGGCCACCTTCAAAACCCTTGAGCGCGACACCTGAGCGGGACTTTTGCCCCTTCATGCCACGGCCGCCGGTTCTGCCGGTGCCAGAGCCGATACCCCGGCCAACCCGCTTGCGGTTCTTCGTGGCGCCGCGATTGTCTGAAAGTTCGTTGAGTTTCATCACACTTGATCCGTATTGCTGGCCGAAGCTCAGCTTTCCCTAACGACGCGCACGAGATGACTGACCTTGGCGATCATGCCGCGCACCGCCGGCGTATCTTCCAGCGTCGAACGGCGGTGCATTTTGTTGAGGCCGAGCCCGACCAGCGTCTGACGCTGGTTCTTCGGCCGCCTTATGGGGCTGCCGGTCTGCTCAACGGTAACGGTTTTTCCTGCCATCATTCCAATCCCGTCAATCAGGCTTCAGCGACGCCGGCATCGCCCTCACGGCGGCGCGACTGCAGGACGGAGACTTTCAATCCCCGGCGCGCGGCAACACCACGCGGACTGTCCTGGCGCTTGAGCGCATCGAATGTTGCTCTAACCATATTATAGGGGTTCGACGTGCCGATCGACTTGGCGACAATATCCTGGATACCCAGCGTCTCGAAAACCGCGCGCATCGGTCCGCCGGCGATGATGCCGGTGCCCGCCGGGGCGGCACGCAGCACGACCTTGCCGGCGCCATGCCGGCCGTCGACGTCATGATGCAGGGTCCGGCCCTCGCGCAGCGGCACTCTGATCATGTCGTGCTTGGCCGATTCCGTTGCCTTGCGTATCGCCTCGGGCACTTCGCGCGCCTTGCCATGGCCAAATCCCACCCGGCCGCGCTGGTCGCCGACGACGACCAGCGCCGCAAAGCCGAAGCGCCGGCCGCCCTTGACCACTTTCGCCACGCGATTGATGTGGACGAGCTTGTCAACGAATTCGCTGTCGCGCTCTTCCTGGCGTCCCTGGCGGCGCGATCGATCACCACGCTGTCCCCGGTTTTGCTGTGCCATACCTGTTTTTCCGTTTCCGTTAGATCGGGTGTGCGATGCTAGAACTCAAGCCCGGCTTCGCGGGCAGCATCCGCCAGGGCCTTGACCCGGCCATGATAGATATATTCGCCGCGGTCAAAAATGACCGCATCGACGCCGGCGGCCTTGGCCCGTTCGGCGACCAGCTTGCCGACTTCCACGGCAGCGGCGGTATTGGCTCCGGTCTTCAGCTTTGCGCGCAGATCCTTCTCAAGACTCGACGCCGCAGCAACCGTGCACCCGCTGGCATCGTCGATAACCTGCGCATAGATTTGCTTCGACGACCGGAATACCGATAGCCGCGGCCGGCCATTGGTGGCGCGCGCCAATGCGCCCCGGACCCGGCCACGGCGGCGCTGCACGCGTGCTTTTTGACGAGAATTTGTGACAGCCATCCTGCAGCCCCGTTACTTCTTCTTGCCTTCCTTGCGGAAGACGTATTCATCGGCATATTTCACGCCCTTGCCCTTATAGGGCTCTGGCGGGCGGAAACGGCGGATTTCGGCGGCAACGTGGCCGACCTTCTGCTTGTCGATGCCTGAAACGACAATCTCGGTCGGCTTTGGGCATTGAACCTCAATGCCCTCCGGAATTTGAAACGCCACATCGTGGCTGAATCCGAGAGCCAGATGCAGGTTTTTGTCCTGCAGAGCGGCACGATATCCAACACCACTGATTTCCAGATGTTTTTCAAAGCCGCTTGAAACACCGGTGACGATATTGTCGACCAAGGTGCGCGACATGCCCCACATTGAACGCGCGCGCTTTGATGTTCCGACCGGTTGAACGGATACCCCATCATCTGTCGTGTCAACCGTAACATCACCGACAAGGGCCACGGAAAGCTCGCCCTTTGGCCCCTTGGCGGTCACGGTTTGACCGTCGATCGTCAACTGCACCCCGTCCGGGATACCGATCGGTTTTTTCCCAATTCGCGACATTGTTCCTACTCGCTCAGCTTGCCGGCCACGTCAAAAGACGCGGCAAAGCACTTCGCCACCAACATTCTGGTCGCGCGCTTCGTGGTCGGCCATCACGCCCTTGGGCGTCGAAAGAATTGATATTCCCAGACCGTTGTGGATCGTCGGTATGTTCTTCACCGATGAATAGACACGCCGGCCGGGCTTTGAAACCCGCTGGATTTCCCGGATCACCGGTTCGCCATCGGAATATTTCAGCTCGATCTCGAACTCGTTCTTGCCGGTGGCGAATTCCGCCTGGCTGTAACCCCGGATATAGCCCTCCGCCTGCAGGACGTCGAGAACGCGCCGGCGCAAGCTGGAGGCCGGCGTTTTCACCGTCGTACGCCCGCGCGTCTGCGCATTGCGAATTCGGGTGAGCAGATCACCGAGTGGATCGGTCATTGGCATACCATATCCTCCTTACCAGCTCGACTTGACCAGGCCGGGAACCTTGCCGTCATTGCCCATGTCCCGGAGCGCGATGCGGCTCATCTTCAACTTGCGATAATAGCCACGCGGCCGACCGGTCACCTCACAGCGATTGCGCAGCCGGGCCGGCGCCGAATTCCGCGGCAATTTCGCCAGTTTCAGCCGCGCTGCAAAACGCTCCTGATCGGTCAGCGATTCATCTTTCGCCATCGTTTTCAGCACGGCCCGGCGTGCCGCAAAGCGCTTCACTAGCCTGGCTCGTGATTTATTCTTTTCCACCGCGCTTTTCTTCGCCATCGTCTTCAGACCTTTCTATCCGTGCCGCGTTTAGTGCCCACAGCCGCTCCAAATAACCGCTTTGGGCCCTACTGCCGGAACGGGAAATTCATACCCTTCAAAAGCGCAAGCGCTTCTTTGTCAGTTTTCGCCGTGGTGCAGACCACCACGTCCATACCCCGGATCTCGTCGACCTTGTCGTAGTCGATTTCCGGAAATACGATGTGCTCCTTGATGCCCAGGGCAAAGTTGCCGCGGCCATCGAAGCTCTTCGGGTTCAAGCCGCGAAAGTCTCGCACACGCGGCAGCGCGACCGTCACCAGACGGTCGATGAACTCCCACATACGCAACTGGCGCAGCGTCACCCGCGCGCCGATCGGCATGCCTTCGCGAACCTTGAACGTGGCGATCGATTTGCGCGCCTTGGTAATCACCGGCTTCTGTCCGGCAATCAGCGCCAGGTCGTCGGCGGCCAACTGCACCTTCTTGCTATCGGCGACCGCTTCGCCGACGCCCATATTCAGGACGACTTTTTCCAGTCGCGGCACCATCATCGAATTGCTGTAGCCGAATTCTTCTGTCAGCTGCGGCACGACGGAATCGCAATAATACGCCTTCATCCGCGGCTCATATGCCGCCATTTCGAATGCTGCTTCAGCCATCGATCGTCTCTCCCGAACGCTTGGAAAACCGGACCTTGCGGCCATCTTCTAGCGTCTTGAAACCAACCCGGGTCGGCTTGCCGCTATCCTTGTCCTCCAGCGCCAGGTTGGAGATGTGCACCGACGCTTCCTTACGCACGATGCCGCCTTCCTGCGCCGCAGTCTGGCGCTGATGACGCATCACGACATTGACGCCGCGCACAAGCGCCCGGTTGTCCTTCGGCATGACCGCAATGACCTCGCCGGCACGGCCCTTGTCCTTGCCGGCAAGCATTATCACGCGGTCGCCTTTCTTGATCTTCGCAGCCATAACCAATCCCAATCACAAAACTTCCGGCGCCAGCGAAATGATCTTCATATGCTGCTTGGCCCTGAGTTCACGCGGCACCGGACCGAATATGCGGGTTCCAATCGGATCCTGCTTGGCATCGATCAGCACCGCAGCATTTTTGTCGAACCGGATGACGCTGCCATCCGGCCGGTGAATATCCTTGGCGGTGCGCACGACAACCGCCTTCATAACGTCGCCCTTCTTGACCTTGCCGCGCGGAATGGCCTCCTTGATGGAGACGACGATGATATCGCCGACATGAGCGTATTTGCGCTTTGAGCCACCAAGCACCTTGATACATTGCACCCGGCGCGCGCCGGAATTGTCAGCAACCTCCAGGTTCGTTTGCATCTGGATCATGGCCCGACGTCCTTCTCTTTTCGCACGTGCGGGAACGGTCCCGCAGTTTGCCTCGTTTCTTGCCTGTCGGCTCTACGTGTCGGCTCTACTTGTTCCGCTCGATCTCGCCGACCACGATCCAGCTTTTCGTCTTTGAAATCGGACGCGTTTCTTCAATGGAAACGAAATCGCCGATCTTGAAGCGGTTTTCCGCATCATGGGCATGATAGTTCTTCGTCCGCCGTACCGTTTTCTTGAACAGCGGATGAGTAAACCGGCGCTCGACCTTGACGGTGACCGTCTTGTCGGTCTTGTCGCTCACCACCTCGCCTCGCAGCAGCCTCTTGGGCATTGCCGTCTCCTTAAGCCTTAGCGTTCGCGGCGCGTTTTTGCGCCGCGATCGTCTTGATCCGCGCAATATCACGGCGCACCTGCCGGACCCGCGCGGTTTTTTCCAGTTGTCCCGTCGCCGTCTGAAAACGCAGGTTGAACTGTTCCTTCTTCAATCGCCCAAGCTCGTCAGCAAGCTCGTCGATCGTCTTGGTGTGCATGTCGCTCACGTCCATCTGGCGCCCTCCCTCAGTCGGCAATGCGCTGAATAACGCGTGTCTTGATCGGCAGCTTGGCCGCGCCGAGCCGCAATGCTTCGCGCGCCACGGCGTCGCCGACGCCGTCGATCTCAAACATGATCCGGCCGGGATGAACCCTGGCCGCCCAGAATTCCGGAGAGCCCTTGCCCTTGCCCATGCGCACTTCCGTCGGCTTGGAGGAAATCGGCACATCCGGGAAGATCCGGATCCAAACACGGCCGGCACGCTTCATGTGACGCGTAATCGCCCGCCGGGCCGCCTCGATCTGCCTGGCCGTCACCCGCTCCGGTGCCAGCGCTTTGAGGCCATAAGAGCCAAAATTGAGCGCCGTCCCGCCCTTGGCGGTGCCGTGAATGCGGCCTTTATGCGCCTTGCGGAATTTCGTGCGCTTGGGTTGCAGCATGGTTTTTCTCTCTAAACTCGCTCAGCTTCAGGCCGACGCGCCACGGCGCGTTGCTTCGGAACCTTCAAGCAGCCGCTTTTCCGACCCCAGGGGATCATGCTCAAGAATCTCGCCCTTGAAGATCCAGACTTTGATGCCGACCGTGCCATAGGCGGTGTGCGCAGTCGCCGTGCCATAGTCGATGTCAGCGCGCAGCGTATGAAGCGGCACGCGGCCTTCGCGGTACCATTCGGTACGCGCGATTTCCGCGCCGCCGAGACGGCCGCCGCAATTGATCCGGATGCCCTGCGCGCCAAGCCGCATGGCCGATTGCACCGCCCGCTTCATTGCCCGGCGAAACGCCACCCGGCGTTCCAGCTGCTGGGCAATCGATTGGGCGACAAGTACGGCGTCGACTTCCGGCTTGCGCACTTCGACAATATTGATGTGCACTTCAGACTCGGTCATCTGCGCAACCTTGCGGCGCAATTTTTCGATGTCCGCACCCTTCTTGCCGATGACGATGCCGGGGCGTGCCGTCTGGATCGTCACCCGACATTTTTTGTGCGGGCGCTCAATGACGATCTTGGAGACGGCGGCCTGCGCCAGTTCCTTTTCCAGCATGGCGCGGATACGGACATCTTCATGCAGCAGCTCGCCATAGTCGCCGGTGGTCGCGAACCAGCGAGAATCCCACGTTTTGTTGATGCCGAGGCGAAGGCCGACCGGATTAATTTTTTGTCCCATAAGTCCCTCTTCCTCAGGCGCTTTCTTCGACTTCGCGAACCACGATCGTCAGGTTCGAGAAGGGTTTCATGATCCGGCTGGCGCGGCCTCGGGCGCGCGGCTTGAACCGCTTCATCACCAGCGCCTTGCCGACATGCGCCTCGGCCACGACCAGGCTGTCGACGTCCAGATCATGATTGTTCTCCGCATTGGCAATTGCGCTCTGCAAAGTCTTCCTGACCTGGCCGGAGATTCGCCGGCGCGAAAATTCAAGATCGGCGAGCGCCGCAGCTACCTTCTTGCCGCGGATCATTGCAGCAACGAGATTGAGCTTCTGCGGGCTGACGCGGATCATCCGCTGCACCGCCTTGGCCTCGTTATCGCTGAGCACGCGCTCGCGCTTGCGCTTACCCATGGCTTAGCTTCTCCTCGCCTTCTTATCGGCCGCGTGCCCGTAATAGGTTCGCGTCGGCGAGAACTCGCCGAATTTATGGCCGATCATGTCTTCAGAGACGAGAACCGGAATGTGCTTGTGGCCGTTGTAGACGCCAAAGGTCAGGCCGACGAACTGCGGCAGGATCGTGGAGCGCCGGCTCCATATCTTGATCACCTCGTTACGGCCCGATTCGCGCACCTTCTCCGCCTTCTTCAGAAGGTAGCCATCGAAGAACGGGCCTTTCCAAACAGAACGTGACACGTCTGATTTCTCCTGAACGTTGGCGCCTCAGCGGCCCTTGCGGGCGTGCCGGGAACGCAAAATGTATTTGTCGGTCAACTTGTTCGACCGTGTCCGCTTGCCTTTGGTCGGCACGCCCCAGGGCGTCACCGGATGGCGGCCGCCCGATGAGCGGCCCTCACCGCCGCCATGGGGATGGTCGACCGGGTTCATGGCAACGCCGCGCACGCTCGGCCGCTTGCCCATCCAGCGCGACCGGCCGGCCTTGCCAAGGCTGATATTGGAATGGTCGGGATTGGACACCGCCCCGACCGTTGCCATGCATCTGCCCGAAACAACCCGCTGCTCACCCGAATTCAGCCGCAGGATCGCATTGATCTGGTCTCGGCCGACGAGCTGGGCATAGGTGCCGGCGGCGCGGGCGATCTGGCCGCCCTTACCGGGCTTCATTTCCACATTATGGATAATCGTGCCGACCGGAACCGAACGCAGCGGCATGGCATTGCCCGGCTTCACATCGGTCGTCTCGCCGGCAATGACCGTATCGCCTTCGACAAGCCGCTGCGGCGCCAGGATATAAGACTGCTCGCCGTCCGCATACTTGATCAGTGCGATGAAGGCTGTTCGGTTGGGATCATATTCCAGCCGCTCGACAGTCGCCGGAATATCGAACTTGCGCCGCTTGAAATCGATAATCCTGTATGACCGCTTGTGACCACCGCCGCGCCGGCGTGCCGTCATCCGGCCGGCATTGTTGCGGCCACCCGATTTTGTCAGCCCCTCCGTCAGCGTCTTGACCGGCTTGCCCTTGTAAAGGCCGGACCGGTCGACGAGGACAAGCTGGCGCTGGCCCGGGGTCGTCGGATTGAAGGTTTTTAACGCCATGGATCCGGCCTCACAGTCCCGTCGTCACGTCTATCGAATGACCTTCTTGCAAGGTCACGACGGCTTTCTTGATATCGTTCTGGCGGCCGGCAATACCGCGGAACCGCTTTTTCTTGCCCTTGCGGTTGAGCGTGTTGACGCTCTTCACCTTGACGTCGAACAGCGCTTCGATCGCTTCCTTGATCTCCGGCTTCGTTGCGGTCTTGGCGACCCTGAAAATCACCTGATTGTTTTCCGACGCCATCGTCGCCTTTTCGGTGATCACCGGCGCGACGATCGTGTCGTAGTGCTTCAGCTCGGTCATTTGAAACGCTCCTCCAGCGCCGCAATCGCAGCTTTTGTCAGGACCAGCGTGTCACGGCGCAATATGTCGTAGACATTGATGCCCTGCACCGGCAGCACATCGATCATCGGAATATTGCTCGCCGCCTTGGAAAAATTGGCGTCGATCTCCTGGCCACCGATGATCAGCGCGTTGGAAAGGCCGAGGCCGGCGAACTTGGCCAAAAGCGCCTTGGTTTTGGGCGCATCAGCCGCAGCATCGTCCAAAACCATTATAGCATTGGATTTAGCCTTGGCCGAAAGGGCATGTTTGAGCGCCAGCGCACGAACCTTTTTCGGCAAATCAACCGCGTGGCTGCGCGCGATCGGTCCGAATGCCTTGGCTCCGCCCTTGAAGATGCCGGGCTTGCGGCTGCCGTGGCGGGCGCCGCCGGTGCCCTTCTGGCGGTAGATCTTCGCGGTGGTGCCGGTGATCTCGGAACGCTTCTTGGCATTGTGCGTGCCTTGCTGCCGCTTCAGGAGTTGGTAGCGGACCATGCGTTGCAGGATGTCGGCGCGCGGTTCAAGCCCGAAAACCTCCTCGGATACGGCAACCTTGCCGGCCGACTTGCCCTCCAGGGTGGTGACTTTGAGGTCCATCACTTGTCTCCCTCGCCGTCGTCCGCCCCGGCCCTATCGGCAGCCGCGCTATCTGAATCAGCGGCTGCCTTGGCAGTGTCGTCCTGACCGGCATCTTCCGGCGCTGCGTCCAACGCTACATCGGCGTCAACGACTTCGGCGGCCTTGCCGTCCTGTTCGATCCCGCCCGCTTCGCCCTCAGCATCATCAGCCGCGCCGTTCAAAAGGCGGAAAGCGGCCGGCTGCGGCGCATCGTCCGGAAGCGATTTCTTGACCGCGTCACGGACCATGATCCAGCCGCCCTTGGCGCCCGGCACCGCGCCCTTGACCAGGATCAGGCCCTGATCGGGATCGGTGCGGATGACTTGCAGATTCTGCGTCGTTACCCGGTCATCGCCCAAATGGCCGGCCATCTTCTTTCCCTTGAAGACCTTGCCGGGGTCCTGGTTCTGACCGGTCGAACCATGTGCCCGGTGCGAGATCGAAACACCATGCGAAGCGCGCATGCCGCCGAAGTGGTGCCGCTTCATGGCGCCGGCAAAACCCTTGCCGATCGACGTGCCGGTCACATCGACATACTGACCCGGAACGAAATGATCGGCGGTGATCTCCGCGCCCACGGCGATCATATTATCGGCACTGACACGGAACTCGGCGAGCTTGCGCTTGGGCTCCACCGAGCCCTTGGCGAAATGGCCGCGCATGGCGCGCGTCGTGTTCTTGGCCTTCGCCTTGCCGGCGCCAAGCTGTACGGCGCTATAGCCGTCCTTGTCCTCGGTCCGCTGGGCGACGACCTGGCACCCGTCCATCTGCAGGACCGTGACGGGAATGTTCTCGCCACTTTCCGTATAGATGCGGGTCATTCCCAGCTTTTTTGCGATCACGCCTGAACGCATTGTTTTATCCTCGTAAAAATCCGTCGTCCCTAAAGCTTGATCTCGACATCGACGCCGGCCGCAAGGTCGAGCTTCATTAAAGCGTCGACGGTCTGCGGGGTCGGGTCGATAATGTCGAGAAGCCGCTTATGGGTGCGGATCTCAAACTGCTCGCGGCTTTTCTTGTCGATGTGCGGCGAGCGATTGACGGTGAACTTCTCAATCCGGGTCGGAAGCGGAATAGGCCCGCGAACCTGTGCACCGGTGCGCTTGGCCGTCGAGACGATTTCCGCCGTCGAGGAGTCCAGCACGCGATGATCAAAGGCCTTGA
>Ga0224512_10003022_pt1 | contig 15010 bp, 11 predicted proteins | sample SF_May12_sed_USG_4_FD_169103 | JGI IMG/M metagenome (GOLD analysis project Ga0224512, IMG submission 169103) | Sediment microbial communities from San Francisco Bay, California, United States - SF_May12_sed_USGS_13 | ecosystem: Environmental > Aquatic > Marine > Sediment | place: USA...
ACCGCTGTCGCCGAGATCGAAGCTCTGACGGGAGGCGTGGGCGCGGACTGTGTCATCGTCGCCGTCGCTGCGGATACGCCGGGCCCGGTGCAGGAAGCGGCAAAGATGTGCCGTGAAAGAGGCAGAATCGTGGTCGTCGGCGCGTGCCCCTTGGAATTAAATCGCGACGTCATGTACGTCAAAGACCTTTCGCTTCATATGGCTCGTGCCTACGGACCGGGCAGCTACGATCCGGACTATGAGAAGCTGGGAATAGACTACCCCTACGCCTATGTCCGTTGGACCGAGAATCGAAACATGGAGGAGTGCCTGCGTCTCATTTCAACGGGAAAAATTAATGTAAAACCATTGGTCAGCCACGAGTTTGGACTGGAAGACGCTGCCGAGGGATATAAAACGATCATGGATCCGCGGTCAGACAGCCTGGCTGTATTGCTGCGCTACCCTTCCAACGATGTCGACGACGTTTTAAACTCCTACAAACCGGTCAGAAAGCTGGTGACTTCAGGTGCAAAGCCATTTGACAGAGAAAAGGTCAACATCGGCCTTATCGGTGCGGGAAACCTTGCCAAGTGGGCTCATCTGCCGGCTCTCAAGAAAATTGGCGAGGCGTCGATCCATGCGGTCTATTCTTCCAGCGGCGCGCGCGGGAAAAGTTATGCGCTTCGCTTCGGCGCCAATTATTCATGTTCAGATTATCGGGAGATGCTCGAGGATGAAGAAATCGACGCGATCCTGATCTCGTCGGCCTCGCATCATCACGCTAAAGAAACGATTGAAGCGCTAAACGCGGGAAAACACGTGTTTGTCGAAAAACCTATGGCTGTTTCAATAGAAGAATGCAGGGAAATCTACGCGGCCGCAAAGAACAGCGAAAAGCAGGTATGCGTCGGTTTCAACCGAAGGTTTGCGCCATATTATGTGGAGCTCAAAAATGCGCTCCGCGGGCGCACCAAACCGATGATCGTAACCACCAGGATGAACTCGGGTCTTGGCGGAAAACACTGGGGCGGGGACCCCAAATACGGCGGCGCGACCGTCGGCGAAGGCTCATTGCCTTCCCGTCGGCAAGGAAGAACCGCTGGGGATTAATAATATTGCGGCGAGTATACGCTTCGCCGACGGTTCGATCGGAAATTTTTTGTACAGCACCGTCGGCAGTGAAGCTTCCCAGGGAGAACGAGTGGAGATATACGCTAACGGGGTCGGAGCTTCGACCGAAGACTTCAAGAGTGTTTCGATCAAGAAATCCTCCGCCAAACGGAAATCGAGAAGATTTGCGGCGAAAGGATATGAAGCTCAAATGCAGGCGTTTGTCGACGACATAAAGGCTGGACGCGAAACGGCGGTTTCCGTCATCGACGGTGCGAGGGCCACGGTCGTCTCCCTTAAGATGATTGAATCCGCTACAAAAGGGGCACCGGTCGATATCGATTTGCCAGCTATCCTTGAAGACTGATCCCGTCGCCGCCCCGCGAGGCGTTCGTCTTTCGAATCGATGAAGAAACTTCGCGTCCTTCAACTTGGTCCCTATCCACCGCCGAGAGGCGGTGTGCAGACAAATGTGCTTTCAATTCAGGAAGAACTGATACGAAGGGGCCACTCATCGGAGATTCTGGCGATAACTAGGTCGGAAGACAGAGGGAGTGAGAAGAATGTTCATCATCCGGAGAATCCATTCGATTTCGTCAGAATGCTGAAAAAAATCGGGCACGATGTCTTGCACCTGCACATCGGCGGAAGCTTGCCGTTTCGCGTAAAACTGATGATGCTGGCTTGTGCGATATTTTCCAAAGGAAAAAAGATCATCACTTTTCATTCGGGCGGTTTTGCCTGGTCGGGCGAGGGCCAGAACGCAAAAAGCACTAGCCTGCTGGGCTTCATCTTCCGGCGTTTCGACCAATTAATCGCAGTAAATTCACTCATCCTCGAGATGTTTGAAAAATATGGCGTCGATGCTGAAAAGACGAGGTTAATCTACCCTTTTTCACTCAAACGAGCGGATCCGGGCACTAAATTACCCGCGACGCTCGAGCACTTCATCGACAAGCAACATAAGCTCCTGATCAGCGTCGGACTTCTCGAAACGGATTATGACCTCCCGCTGCAGATTGAGGCGATGGAGGAGGTTTTGAAAGCGCAACCAGCCACCGGGCTTATTATCGTGGGTTCCGGTTCGCTCCGGGATAGTCTCGAAGACCTAATTGAATCAAAGTCTTACGCTGAAAATATAATACTCGCAGGTGACACCGACCGCGACGTCGTTCTCCGTCTGATAGAACGTGCAGAAATCCTGCTTCGCACGACCGTTTTCGACGGAGACGCGATATCGATCCACGAGGCGCTATTCCTGGGTACCCCCGTCATCGCGACCGACAATGGAATGAGACCGGAAGGCGTCACGCTGATACCGGTCGGCGGGATGGAGGAACTCGTAATTGCGATTCTGGATCTCTTGTCTGACCGGCGCCCAGTGCCGGAACCGAAGACCGATGGGGCCGAAAACATAAACGCGGTGGTTGATCTTTACGAAATGTTGTGCGCCGTCTGAATTGCGAAAGGGTCCGTTTAAGAACAGCCAGATGATTCAAAATAGTCGCCCGCACCTAGTAAGAAGGGTATCGGTTGGATACCGGCGACGTCACCGTACAGGACTAATTGTCCTAAATAGCGATTTCGAGAGGTTTGGCCTGGGTTGGCTGAGTTTTCTCCATGAAATGCTTAGGAAGCTCCCATCGCCATTGGCGAAACCGATGGCGGAATCGCTTGGTCTGACGGCGGGAGGAACCGTGAACCGGCAAGCGCAGGACACATTGGCCCGAAAGCGCTGCCGGATCGCGACCCATAATGAGAAGCCGGAGCTTATTCGACGTTTAAACAATACGATGAAGCGTAGAGTACGGACCGAGAACCATTGAGCCATGGTAGTCTGTGAGGGTATTAATGAAAAAAAATACTCAAAACCAAATCAGTCGGGAGAATCAATCCGTTGGGTTTTATCAATACCGGTGAGGTTGAAGTCTTGAGGTGCCATCGTTACTTAGAGCGTGCGGATCAACTTAAGTTCTCTGGTCGTCAGTTCTTGCAACACCTTACGAATCTCACCGACCGAAATAGTTTTGTCTCGCCTGACCAGATTGCCGAATGCCAACGGGAAGGGCAGCCTCTGCCCCGCGATCCGGTCGTCGCGAATTTTGCGCAAAGCGTCGGCGGGTTAGAGAGAATCAGGGATAAGATCGGAATCTAGATGTGTGGAATTAACGGGATAGCATATTCGCCCGCCAGCGGACGCCGGATCGACGAATCGGTGCTTTGCGCGATGCGAGACGTCATTTCGCACCGCGGCCCGGATGCGAAAGGGGCGTATATCAATGAAAACATTGGACTTGGACACCGCCGGCTGTCGATAGTGGATGTCGAACACGGTGCCCAGCCAATGGCCTCAAGGGGCGGTCAAGTTCAGCTTGTCTATAACGGCGAGATATATAACCATGCTGAGTTGCGCCCCGATCTCGAATCGAAGGGCCACAGATATCGAACTACATCGGATACTGAAACAATCCTCTATCTCTATCAGGAATTCGGGTTTGAATGCGTTGAAAAACTTCGAGGGATGTTTGCCTTTGCGATCTGGGATGACGGCGGCAGGCAGCTCTTTTTAGCCCGCGACAGGGTCGGAATAAAACCGCTTTACTATGTGCTGGATGGTCAGGGGAGCCTTTTTTTTGCTTCAGAGATAAAGGCGCTCATTGCGGCAGGCGCGGTCCGGCCGGAAATCAATTTCGATGTCCTGCCCGACCAGATGGCAAACCACGGAACGTCGCACGAGCAAACGCTCTTCTGCAACGTGAAACGGCTCATGCCGGGGCATTTTCTGGTCTGGCGCGACGGGAATGTGAGGATAAAGAAATACTGGGATATTTCTTTCGAACCAAAGACCGAGCGAGCGAATGATGCGGCTTTTGTCGCGGAATGGCTTGCGGAGTTCAAACGGTCGGTGGAAATGCGGCTTATGGCGGATGTCCCGCTCGGAATGTTTCTGTCGGGCGGCATAGATTCTTCGGCAATTTGCGCGCTCATGTCCAGGATGGTGGACGAACCGATCAAGACCTTTTCGGTCGGGTTTAAAGACCGCGAAGCCAATGAATTCAAATACGCAAGGACGGTTTCAAAAGCCTTCGAGACGGAGCACCATGAGGTTTCCCTAACTCCGAGGGAGTTTATTCAGGAACTGCCCAAGTTGATATGGCATGAGGACAAACCGCTCGGATTTACGGCAAGCGTGCCGCTCTATTTCGTTTCGAAGCTCGCGGCAGATCATGTAAAGGTGGTCTTGACCGGAGAGGGAAGCGACGAATTGATGGCCGGATACGGGCGCTACAGAAAAGCCCTCCAATTGTTGGAGTACGGAGCGAAGTATGAGGAGCTCTTGCCCGCATCCCTGCGGAAGGTAGTGAAAACGGGTGTCGAGGCATTGCCCAGACAGTTTGGCGGAAAGTTGAACCGGACATTCCTATCGCGTACCGCGAATATCGAGGGACTCTTTTTTGATAACTTCTCGGTTTTTCCGAAGAGCCTTCAGGAGGAGATCCTGTCACACGATACAAAAGCGAAGATCGCCGACCGGGATCCCTACCGCGATTTGAAAATGTGGTTTGGGAACAGCGATGCCAAAGAACTTCTCGACAAGATCCTTTACACAGACTCGAAGACTTACCTGCAGGAACTATTGATGAAGCAGGATAAGATGTCGATGGCGGCTTCGATCGAATCGAGAGTGCCTTTTCTGGACCATAAACTGGTTGAGCTTACTTCACGAATGCCGGTTTCGATGAAACTTCGGGGTCGCACCACGAAATGGATTCTCCGTGAAGCAATGAAAGGACTTTTGCCCGCCGTTATTCTCGACCGGCCCAAAATGGGTTTTCCTGTTCCGATCGATAAATGGTTGAGGACCGACCACAGACATCTGGTCGATGAATTCGTGCTTGGAGAACGAACACTGAAACGGGGTATTTTTGAGAAAGAAGCCCTCCAAAAACTCTCCGAACGCCATATGAACGGGGAGAATAACGCGGACAAATTGTTCTTTCTAATCAATTTCGAGATATGGCAGAGACAAACGTTAGAGAACGAAACGGTTGAGCTTTCGTGAAACGGGGCAGTGACCATGGATTGAATATGTACTTTGAAAAACTGCTAAATGTTTGAAACACAGATAATTACCGCTTATCCAGAGGAAAAGCTGGAAAAGGAGTGGCTGGAGTTCCTTGGTCGCGCGAATTATCCAAGCCATTACACGTCACCCGGATTTTTCCTGATGCCTCACTGGGATGACCGGCGTCCGTTTGCGGTTATCGTCAGGGAAGAGAATAAAATCGCCGCGGTTGCCTGCGGGATTTTTCCCGGCCAGAAGATCGAAATCGGGCTGGCGGTTCGCCCACAAGTCGCGTTTGATCCGTCCTGCGAAGATGCGCAACTGGCAGCGAGCCTGTTTGAAGGAGTCACTTCTCAAGCAGGCAGCTCACCCGAATTGATCACACTCTATTCGATGGAACGGATTCCGGGCCTTGTCGAACTGGGCTTTGCCGAACGAAAATCCACCGCCGGCGACCGCGTTGTGGTGATCGACCTTTTAGCGGGTATCGATTCGGTGTTTAAAGGTCTGTCGTCATCGCGCCGCGCCAATATCCGGAAGGCAAAAAAGCGTCGTCTGGTCGATGTGTTCGAACTTCAGGAAAGGGAAGACCTCGAAGAACTCCATCCGGTACATAAGGAATGGTGCAGGAACAAGGGTATCGCCCCCGATTCTCCGGATCGATTTCGCAGGTCCTGGGAAAACAAAGAAAATGTAAAAATATTCGCGGCGCGTCATGAGGGAAAAATCGTAGCCGGGAGTACCTTCAGGTTCGTAAAGGGAGGAATCGTGGAATACTCGGGGAATGTTTCGACACCCGAATCGCGCAGTCTTCGGCCGAACGATCTCTTAATGTGGACCGCGCTGGAATGGGCCGCCGGATCGGGATTCAAAAAATTCTCGATGGGCGCCTCGCATCCCTTTCTCCAGAGGTTTGGCGGAACTATAGAATCCAGTTGGAGATACAGGATGGATAGGAGCATCTTTCGCCGCCACGATATTGCCGAGGGTTTAAGAGAGGCCGTTCGCAAGGCCTATATGTCAATGCCCGAGGGCGCGCGTTCTAAGTTAAAGAGCATGTTGGGAAGATAGATGCCGTTCGCAGAGCCAGACAATTCGAAAAGACAAGAAATTGGTGCCGGCGAAAACCTTCGCGGAGAGGACATATTGTGTTTTAGTCACGACTGGACCGGGGACCCCCTTTCGAAGACTCACCTGATGCGCGTGTTGTCGAAGGAAAACCGCGTTCTCTGGGTCAATGCAATCGCCAACCGCATGCCGACGGTCGCGAAGACAGATGTGAGACGCATTTTTTCAAAGCTAAAGCGATTCACCGAGCCTGTGAACGAGGTCGAACCAAATATCTTTGTGTTGAATCCGCTGGCGGTTCCCTCGTATGGGAACGCCGCCGTACGCGCTTTCAACCGTTGGATTCTGCTAGCCCAGGTCAAAATGGCCATGCGTAAGCTCGGTTTTTCGTTGCCCGTCAATATGGTGTTTAACCCCGCCGCAGGGCTCCTCGCCAGGCGTCTCGGCGAATCCAAGCTGATCTATTATTGCGTTGACGAATACACCGCTTTTACCGGAGCGGCGAGCGGGCTGCGCGAAATCGAAAACAGTTTGTTTCGGGAAGCGGACCTGGTGATCGTCTCGGCGAAAAAACTGCTCGAGGACAAGAAACGGTTTAATGAAAGGACCCATCTGATTCGTCACGGCACTGACTGGGTTCACTTCCGAAAGGCCCTTGCGCCCGAAATCGAAATACCCACCGAAATCAGAGATTTACCGCGACCGGTCATTGGCTTTCACGGGCTGCTCGCCGACTGGGTCGACTACGAGGCTATTTGCGAAATAGCCCGTCATTTTAGCGGAGGTTCCGTCGTGCTGGTCGGAAAAGTAGCGGTGGACGCCGAACGGAAGATAAAGATCCTTGATGATTGCCCGAACGTCCATCTAATCGGGAGGCGCCCGTACGAGGAATTGCCCGGCTTTTGTAAGGGATTCGATGTCGGTATTAACCCCTTTATTATCAACGAGCTTACACTCGCTGCGAATCCTCTCAAGGTAAGGGAGTACCTGGCCGCAGGTTTGCCGGTCGTTTCGAGCGATCTTCCCGAAGTACGGATTCTCGATCATTGCTTTGTCTACGGCTCGCGCGATGAACTGATTAGCAAGATCGAAAAAGCACTCGCCCAAAGAAGCTCTCGTGAAGAAATCAGCGAATCGATACGCAACGAAAGTTGGGAATCAAAGGTCGATCAATTACGCGATCTGGTTGCTGCGGGGGATTAAGCGAAATGAGCCGGGGCCTGAAAATTTTCGTGATATCGTCCGCCATGATCCTGTTCTGGGTGATTACGGCGCCGTTTCTGGCCAATAGGCTTATCGTGGAAAAGCGGATCGACAAAGCGGACGTGATCTTGGTGCTGAGTGGTTCTGCGGCATATTCGGAAAGAACCCGTATGGCCGCAGAGGTTTATCGTGCCGGCGTCTCGGACATGATCCTGCTTTCCGATGACGGAACGAAGGCCGGCTGGTCGGTCGCCGAGGAACGCAATCCCCGATTTGTCGAACTCGCGTCGCGTTCCCTCGTCGAGCAGGGCGTCGATCCCGATTCGATCGGTATCATGGATGAACAGGTTTCCGGAACCATTGACGAGGCCGTAGGCTTTGCCGGCATTGCCGGAAAGAAGGGTTGGAAATCCGTATTGATCGTCACTTCCGCGTACCATTCGCGGCGCGCGCTGAATACTTTCGAAGGACAATTGGCGGATACCGGCATCGATGTCGGTATTGTTTCACCGCGCCCCGGTGAAGATACGCCACCGGCGTTTATCTGGTGGCTTTCACCCAAGGGCTGGAGACTGGTCGCCGGAGAATATCTGAAGAGTGCTTATTACTGGTTCTTCTATTGATTGGGAATCAGACCCTAAGGTTTCGTACTAGGGAATTCCATGCTGGACACGGTCCTTGAGCCGGGCAAGGAGTTCATCAAACCGTTCATCACCACGGACCGACGCCAGGCTCTTGTCGTTCTCATAAATCTGCCGGTTTTCGTTTCCAAGGTCGATCGCCCGATTGAGCCATTCGAAGGCAAGATCCGTGTCACCAAGCAAGGCAAAAGCCGCCCCCGCCCAATACGCCATGTCGTGATCAGCAGTCGAGAGATCGAGTGCCTTCTCAGTAAGTTGAGACCGCGCTCCCGCCTCGTCACCGCTTCCCGCGAGCATCAGAGCGTAAAGAGGGCGCATACCGTCCATCTTCTCGTTTTCCTCAAGAACGGCCGCCATCGTGCTGAGTGCCTCTTCATTCCTTTTCATGTAATAAAGCGTCGCGGCACGAAAGATCCTGATCATCGGGTGGTTCGGTTCGAGTTTCGCGCCTTTATCGAGTTCGGCAAGCGCCTTCTCGTACTCGCCCAGGTAATTAAAGATCCTTGCGCGGTTATAACTCGATACTACAACCGCCGCCGGATCGAGCCGGCTGAGTTTTGCAAAACTGTTGAGCGCTTCCGTATATTCGCCATCCAGACGGTGCATCGTTCCTTTGACAAAATATAGCGGTGCCTCATTCGGGAAAAGCGCTTCAAGTTTTCTCAACTCATCACGGGCCGTTGCCTTCTCACCCCGTGCGAGATAGACCAAAACCATCAAAACACGGGCTTCGGTGACATTCGGATCGTATTCGATGGCTTTTTCAAACGCTTTTTCGGCGAGTTCGTAATCCGTTGATTCACCCATGCCTTTAAAGATCCGGTTCGCATAACACGCCCCCAGGCCGCTGTGCGCCAGCGCAAAGGTCGGGTCGACCTCTATTGCGGTCTTGAAATCGGCGATTGCCTCGTCGCAGTCTTTGCTCGAGACGGTTCGAAAGATAAAACGACCGAAGTTGTCCCGGCCTCGCAGATACTGTTCGTAAGCTTCCGCGTTATCCGTCGGCCGCCGGTTGAGCACTTCCTGTTCCTGATCGGTTAGTTCGAGTCGAAGACCGTCGAGTATCTGATATGCGATTACATCCTGAAGCGCGAGAATGTCTTCTCCTTCTGCGTCTATCCGGTCGCTCCATAAAATCTCGCCAGTGATCACATCGAGAAGCTGAGCAGTTACGCGCATCCTGCCTTCACCTTTCATAAAGCCAGCGGTGAGCACGGCATGGACCTTCAGTTCGCGGCCGACCTCTCGTTCGTCGATTTCTTTGCCATGGTATTTCGCTATTACAGAACTTGGCCTGACGATAAGCGACTGGAGGCGCGCTAGTTCTGTGATCACCGCATCTGCGAGGGCGAATTCGTAAAAATCGGACGCGGGGTCTCTGCTCAAATTCTTAAACGGGAGTATCGCAACGCTCTTCTTCTCTTTGCCGCCAGCGGTGTAGGTGGTATCTGGCGAATATGTTGGTGTGACTTGCGTCGAGTTGACGCCGGCGCCAGGCACAACGGAACTGTCGGACCCCGTTTTTCCAGTAAGCCAGTTCCACGCTTTCTTGACCGGACTGGCGGATTCCAGATGCATGGGTTTGAACGCGTCGCTTTGGACGGTTGGCACGCCGGTTACTTCCTGAAGAACGAGCCGCAGTTCGTCCCGCATGGTATCGATTTTTTGATAACGGTCATTCGGGCTCTTTTGTAATGCCTTGTCGATAATCTCCTGAAGCTTCGGTGGTATCGGGTCCGGCCTCATTTCGGCGACCGGGGTCGGAGTTCCGTGCAAGACCTGATGACGAACATCCACTACGGTCTTTCCCTGAAATGCCCAGATACCGGCCAGCAATTCGTACAACAAAACGCCCGTTGAAAATATGTCGGCACGATGATCCGTCTTCTCGCCCATTGCTTGTTCGGGCGCGGCATAGGTTGCCGTGCCGTATGGAATGCCGAGTTCGGTAAGGTCGGTCCGGTCGATGCCTTTTGCGTCTACAGGAGTATCGTCGTGCATCAGTTTCGCGAGTCCAAAGTCCAGGATTTTTACCTTTCCCTCGCTATTGACCATTATATTCCCGGCCTTGATGTCTCGATGGATGATATTACGGGTGTGGGCGTAGGCGAGTGCATCACAAACTTGAATCGCGATATTCAAGGCACTCTTCAATTCGAGCGGTCTTCCGTCAACAAGCTGCCGGACGTTTTTGCCGTGAACATACTGCATCGCGATATAAAACGTTCCGTCGTCTTCGTGATAATCGTAAATTGTGCAGATGTTCGGGTGATCCAGTTGTGAACAAAGCTTGGCTTCGCGTTCGAATCTCTTAAAATTGGCGGTCCTGGCCGTGAGTTCGGGAGGTAGGACTTTGATTACCACTTCCCGGTCGAGTTTCGTGTCGCGGGCTTTATAAACCGTGCCCTGACCGCCCGCACCGAGTTTCTTGAGGATTTCGTAATGATGAATTTTTGAACCAATCATAACGATCGATTCGTTTATCTGAGAGTCGAAAAAACGAATCCGTTGATCATTCGGTCAAAACTTGTATTTAAAAAGAAAATTAGTCGGCAAACTGCCGACTTAACCAATTGTGATCGTTCAGCCCCGTGGGGGATCGCCCCATCCTGACTGCACGTATTCTCCATTCTCAACGATCACAGGAACCACAGGGTCTCCGCCCGTGATTCCAAGCATTTCCTTTTGCCTGTCAAGATCATTTTGCGCGTCATAGTCAGTAAACTCAATATTGTTCTCGACATAGTGGGCGCGCGCCTGATCGCAGTACGGACAATTCGGCTTCGTATAAATTACCAATGACATAAAAACGTTCTCCCCGTATTTCAATTAGTTTAGCAACTAAAGACCGATAATCAAATGCTTTCGGGGAAAAAATCGGGAGCAGCAAGGAACGCTTCATTTCAGTTCCAGATCGAAACTTGAATTGAGTCTGTTGCCAGGCGGCGGGATGGCAATCGACTGAGATCAGGCGTTGTTTTTACGAATACTGGAGCTGCGGATAGCGGGATGGAAACACAAAGCCCCCCTTTTTCTCAGCGCCGGAGCCTGGCCTCTTTACAGCAAGGCGCAATCGTGTAAATCGACATTTAAGGCCGGAGAAAAACCGTCCAATTGAACCTGAACTGGCAGCCACATCGGAAATCCAGACCCTTGAGCGCATTAGTCAAGTACATTCCTGAAAACGACGTTTCCCGGGGTGGAGCTTTCATAGGCAATTAATCATTGATTGTTTGTGTAGAGAGGAAGAGAATTTACTGGCTTCGACCCGTCGCGCGTATTTTGATTTCAAATTGGTCGATAAGATTTTACCCCGGAGACAGGGTGTGTAGAAGACGCCTCCGAGGCTACGCCCCGCATCACAAACTCGCTCCCACAAGCGGTGCAAGATCGAAACTCATTCCGGCCAGCGGTCGTTCACTTTTCCGATCCATCCAAACCAACTATACAAGGGTTTGTAGCGTTCTCCAACCTTGAACGATTTTAGTTTTTGATGAATACCATAAATGGAATCTGTAGTATCAAAACCGTTCTCGCGCCAGTCACCGCAGATCGCAGGCATTCAATCCTTATTCTCTTTCTGTCCGGAATTGTCTCAGTACTGAAACAAATCTGGGGCTTCGTCTTCCAGTACAAATGCTTTGGAAATTTGACTCTAAGATTCGGGCGTTCAATCATAGCCCTAGAACCGTGGGTTACCGGCTCGCTTCTCGTTATGAATCTTGATGACTATAAAGACATTTTCGAACCCTTCGACAGACTGGTCGAGATTGAGATACTTGGCCGAAGATGCAAGGTTCCCGAAAACAACACGTTGTTGAGGTGTTTCCAGTACCTTAGCCTGGACTCGATTTCACACGGTGATTTTTGCTGGAACAGGGACTGTATGAATTGCCAGATCTGGATTGATAACAAAGGGAAAGAAAAGGCGTTGATAGCGTGCCGCGCAAAGGTCAAGGCGGGGATGAAGATCGTACGGCTTCATGAGGAGATCGAGCTCGAAATTTGAATGAGTCAGGCGACAGGATTCGGGAGTCAGGAAGCGACGCATGTTTTGGTCCTGCGACACATTATCAGTAACCGGCGACAGGTAACTTGTAACCAGTCCTGAACTTTCGACCCGGGAGTTTTCGTTTTGAGCCACATTTCGCACGGTACTTCGGGCAAGCCCCGACCCTATACGATGTAATGATGTTTTCTGAACCCTGAACTTTGTTAATGATAAATCGGGACGCTCGGGTCAATTTCACGGGACCATGCCGTTATGCCGCCGACGAGGTTTGCCATATCTCCTTCGAATCCGGCCCTTTGAAGTGCTTCGATTGCACGCGCGCTGCGTCCACCCATCTTGCAGTGGACAATGATCTCCCTTGAAGGGTCCAATTCGTCCATTCGCCGGATGATTTGAGGGAGCGGTATCAACTCGGCACCTTCGATCTTCGCGACCGCCCACTCATCCGGCATACGCACGTCAATCAGCTGTATGTTCTCGTCGGCGTCCATTTTCGCCTTCAATTCCGACACGGTAATTTCCTTCATTTAGCGCTCCTATATTCGAAAGAACAGATTAAGTTATTTGTTTTCGCATCTCAATCCGCGCAAGGCCCTATTTTTGCGAACCAATAGAAAAGGCGGGCCGCAGCCCGCCATTGAACCCTGAGAATAGTGTTGGTTCAAATTTTCTTTCCTGCTCTCTGGAGCAGGGTTTCAAAATGGTCCTTATCGATTGCTTTGATATAGGCGTCTTTTGGTTCGACCAGCCCTTTTTCGACCAGGTCCATCAATGAATCATTGAGCATCTGCATCCCGAGATTTTTCCCGGTCTGCATTTGCGAGGCGATCTGAAAAGTCTTTCCTTCCCTGATTAAATTCGCGATTGCGGGTGTAACGATCAAGACCTCGAGTGCTGCAATTCTGCCTCCACCGACTTTTGGAAGCAGAGTTTGCGCGATGACTCCCTTAAGAGATTCTGAAAGCATCACACGGATTTGCTGTTGGCGGTCGGCGGGGAACTGATCGATAATACGATCCACCGTCGAAGCAGCGGTTGTCGTATGAAGGGTTCCAAACACGAGGTGACCGGTCTCGGCGGTTTCGATCGCGATCGAGATCGTTTCGAGATCACGCATCTCGCCGACCAGCAGTATATCGGGGTCTTCCCGTAAGGCTGCACGCAGGGCGTTCTTGAACGAACGTGTGTGATTATGAACCTCGCGCTGGTTCACGAGGCATTTTATGTTTTCATGGGTGAACTCGATCGGGTCCTCGATCGTGATAATGTGATCCTCACGGTTCTTGTTGATCGAATCGACCATCGCACAAAGCGTTGTCGATTTTCCGGAACCCGTTGGTCCAGTTACGACGACTAGTCCTTTCGAAAGCTCCGTCAGGTTCATGATCGCTTTTGAAAGACCGAGGTCGTCGGCCGTCATTATTTCCGAAGGAATGATGCGAAATACGCCGCCCATTCCCTTGCGGTCGCGGAATACGTTTGCGCGAAAGCGAGCGAGCCCGTCGATTTCGTAAGCAAAATCGGTGTCATTTCGCTCCGCAAACTCCTCCTTGTTTTTGTCGGGCATGATCGATTTTAGAAGGTCTTCGATCACACCGTTAGTAAGTTTTGCAAAGCCGGGCGCAAGTTCCATCATCTTTCCGTCTTTACGGACAAGTGGAGGCATCGAAACGCTGAGATGGAGATCAGAAGCGCCGGCTTCGGCCATTTTGACAAAGAGTGCGTCCATTTCTGTCCGGTCCTCTTGGTCTGCTGGGGTGAAAATCGTTTGTTCAATTGCCGCAGGTATAGCGCTGGTCTCGGCGGGACGCGTGGGAGCAAAATTGGTTGCATTCGTTTCGGTGTCGTACTGAACAGCGGGCGCGCCTACTGTTTCGGCCTCGGACTGATACTCGCCCTGCGCGTCCGTATAGCCTTCGTACACACTGGAATCTCCGGCTTCGACTTCAATCTCCACGGCACCGCTTTCGTCGCCGGATTGATTTCCCGTCGAGGCAAATTCGTCTGATCCGCCTTCAGGTGAGAATTCCTCTGACTGAAGTACGGTCGGTTCGGCATCATTTTCGAGAGTGTATTCCGGGGCCATTTCCATCGGCCCTGAAGTTTCGACGATTTCGGGCGTCGATTCCTGGCCGGACTGATCCGGTTCGCTCGATTCGTCGCTTGGTGTTTCCACTGCCTCGTTTTGAGGAGGCTCGGCTTGCGTTGAACCGGCAGTTGCGTCCATTTCGACGTCATTTGGCTGTTCTGCCTGCTGGTCGTTTAACGCTTCTTCCGGCAACGCATCTGTTGCCGCTCCGGGCATAATCGTGACATTGAATCCAGACGGCGATTTGCGGACACAGAAATTGAAGTTTCCGAGCGCATGCGGATGCACGAACGCGACTTCGGGCTGATTCGGCAATTGCTGCTTAATATCGTTCGGTATAAGCGAAAAGATCATCGAATTGATCTGCGCGCCGGGCAAAGGGGTCGCCGCCGCTTCGACCTGTCCGCTCGCCGTCATGATATATGGGTTTTTATTCGGCTCGAGATGGAGCTCTAAACCACACGTATTCAACAATTGTTGGAGATAACTATTTAGCTTTTCCATTTTTCCGGAGGTAAGTCGAGAATAGATTGGGATGGTCGGGTATGGGATGGAGGGAGGTTCAGGGAAGACCCAGAACACAAACAAAGTTTAACATAGGCAAACTTTATTGCCAAGACATAATGTGCCGTCGTTGAAAAACACATTTTGCCGCCTAAACAGTCACGGCCTCGCGATATTCGCCCCATACCGCTCGAAGGGCCTGGCTGATTTCGCCGACGGTTACGTTTGACTCAACCGCGCGGAGGATATGCGGCAATAGGTTGGAATCGGCCGATGCCGCGGTCGTAATACTTTCGAGCGCCGAGTTTGCCCTCTCGGTATCGCGGGTCGAACGA
>Ga0224512_10003024_pt1 | contig 15005 bp, 16 predicted proteins | sample SF_May12_sed_USG_4_FD_169103 | JGI IMG/M metagenome (GOLD analysis project Ga0224512, IMG submission 169103) | Sediment microbial communities from San Francisco Bay, California, United States - SF_May12_sed_USGS_13 | ecosystem: Environmental > Aquatic > Marine > Sediment | place: USA...
TGTTTTGCTTTCCTCGACCCAGTTCGCAAACTGGCGGCGCAATCCCTCCAGCTGGGTATCGGTGACCGCGTTTGCGACCAGCAGGTATCCCTGTTCGTCGAAAAAAGCCTTCTGCTGATCGTTTAAAACCACCATTGCCGCCACCTTGGAAAACGTGAATATAACGAAAATCGCGATTCGAATAAATTAGCAGTCTACGAGTAGCCGGTTGCGGGTTATTGATTGAGGTCGCGATTGACAAAGCGCGGCATCGGCCTTACTAATGTCGATTTGGCAGCGGAGATATCCGATGGCGCTCAAATCGACCGACGACAAGGGAATACAGACGCTCGCGATCCACGCCGGTGAATCTCCCGATCCCAACACCGGCGCATCGACGCCGGGCCTGGTCATGTCGAGCACCTTCGTCGTCGACGAGGAAATCAGCTTCTCCGCCAATAACCTGAGCGCCGAAACCCCGTTTGTCTACACCCGCTGGGACAATCCTACCACGCAGCAACTCGAACGGAAACTGGCCGTTCTCGATCAGGCCGAGGCCGCTATCGCGTTTGCTTCCGGCATGGCCGCGAGCGCCGCGGTTCTGCTGGCCAACCTGAGCCAGGGCGATCACCTCGTAATCAGCAACACCAACTACCCGGGCACGGCCGAGTTCGCGCGCAACACGCTGACCCGCCTCGGTATCGAAGTAACCCCGGTAGATACGTCGGATAGCGCCAGTATCGAAAGCGTGATGCGTGAAAACACCCGCATGCTGTGGCTCGAAACGCCGTCCAACCCGCTGCTGCGCATATCCGATATCGCCGCCGCGGCCGCGATCGCGCATACCAACGGCGCGTTGCTGGTGGTCGATTCGACCTTCGCGACGCCAATCGCGACGCGGCCGATCAGCCTCGGCGCCGATCTCGTGGTCCATTCGCTGACCAAGTATATCGGCGGTCATGGCGACGCCATGGGCGGTTCGGTGTGCGGCAGCCGCGCGCTCATCGGACCGCTCAGGGGCGAAGCGCTGGTGCATTATGGCGGCGTCATCAGCCCGTTCAACGCCTGGCTGATCATGCGCGGCATGGCCACCCTGCCGCTGCGCATGCGTTGCCACGAGCACAACGCGATCGCGGTAGCGAATCATCTCGAGCAGCATGACAAGGTCGAAATGCTGCTTTATCCCGGTCTCGAATCGCACCCCCAGCACCAGCTTGCCAAAGCGCAGATGGATAACTTTTGCGGCATGATCTGCTTTCGCACCGCCGATCCGCGACGCGTGGCACAGCGCATGATGCAGCAGCTCGAGGTCATCCACTACGCGGTTTCACTCGGGCATCACCGCAGCCTGATCTACCTGATGCAAACCGACGACCTGATCGGATCGTCCTATCGCCTCGACGGCGACGAACTCGACCGGTACCGCGCCGTGGCCGGAGACGGCCTGTTCCGCCTGTCGATCGGCCTCGAGGACGCCGCCGACCTGATCGACGATCTTGACCGGGTGCTGGGATAGTGTCACGCAAGGCGGTTATCAGCGCCGAGGCTGCAGCCTTGCTGGCCGACATGGAGGCCACGGGACTGGCGTTGCCCGAACCGGACAAGCTGGAACGGTACCGTGACGACACGCGCGCCGCCTATACCCCTTATGTCGCAAGGGCGCTCGAGGATTTTGCCGGCGAAATCAGCGATATCGAGATTGCCGGGGTACCCTGCAAGCAGCTGACGCCGCCGGCGTGGTCGCAGAGCCAGGGGCCCTGCATCCAGTATGCCTACGGTGGCGGCTACGTCGGCGGCAGCACCTACGAAGACCTGATCATCGCGATCCCGCTTGCCCTGCACTGCGCGGCGCGGGTGGTCATGGTCGACTATCGACTGTCGCCGGAACACCCCTACCCCGAACCGCAGCGGGACATGCAACAGGTATACCCGGTGTTGCTCGATGCCTATACCCCGCCGCGCATGGCCGTTTGCGGCGAATCGGCCGGCGGCAACCAGGTGCTGGCGCTGCTGCAGCAAATCCGTCGCGACGGGCTGCCGATGCCGGCCTGCGCCGCGCTGTTATCGCCGTGGTGCGATCTCGCCAACCAGGGCGACAGTCATGGTTTCAACGACCACCGCGATCCGACCCTCAGCAACGCCTGGGTCGACCTCGCGGCCAGCCTGCACGCCAACGGTCATGCGCTCGACGAGCCCGGGATATCGCCGCTCCACGGTGACATGGACGGATTGCCGCCGACCCTGATCACCACCGGCAGCCGTGACCTGTTGCTGAGCCAGTGCCTGCGCCTCGCGCAGCGCATGAGAGCCGCCGGCGTCGACTGCGACCTGCGCGTCTGGGAAGGCATGTGGCACGTGTTCGAATTTTACCCCACCCCCGAAGCGGCGCGATCGTTGATGGAGATCGCGGCCTTTATAAAAGCCCGCGTCTAGCCCGCAATTTCGCGGTTTACCTGGAAGTACCCGTCGCCCTTGTGCTTGACCCTTTGGCCGGTATAGGCGTGCAGCGCGGGCAGCGCGTGGAACGGCACCGACGCGAGATAATGGTGCTCGGCATGGTAAGGCATGTTCCAGGCCAGGAAATTCAACAGCGGCGTGGTGTAGGTGGTGCGCGAATTCTCGAGCATGTTATCGTTCAAATCGCAGCCGCTGTGCTCGGGCAGCAGGTACAGGCGCAACAGAGGTTGCGCAAGCAACGCGGGCAGCACCCAGTACCACCACAGCGCGGCGCTCGACGTCACGATGCCAAACAGCAGCAGTAGCGCGTACCCGGCCAGGTGAACGCGGGCCTCGTTGACGATCGTGGCGTGGTGTCGCGCCTCGATATAGCTTTCGTCGACCTGGCCCTGCGCGTGTCGCCAGATCGAGACCAGGCTTTGCCACCAGGTCGGCAGCCCGGTCAGGTACCACCAGTAGCGCTTGTCGATCAGGGGCTTCATATCGATCAGTTCGGGGTCCAGTGCCGGGTTCTGCGTATGCCGGTGGTGCAGGTAGTGAAAGGCGCGGAAATACTGGAACGGGGTCAGCAGCAGAAACCCGACCGGCGCCGCAACCAGGTTATTGAGCCAGCCTGTCTTGAACGCGGTGTAATGAATCGTCTCGTGCAGGGCCGCGAACAGAAAGATCAGCACGGCGCCGTAAGCCGGCAGCGTCAACAGCAGCCACAGGCTGTCGCGGCTCGAATGCACCCCGATACCGGCGAGCAGTAGCGCCGCCAGGTGCGCCGTCAGCTGGATCAGCCCGCGGGTGTCCGAACGCCGCGTCAGGCGCTGCAGTACCTCGGGGGGCAGCTTGAAAGAATCGTTATCGCTCATGCTATCGGGTAGGTTTCGACGACCTCGTATTTTACGCCATTTTCGAATGCGCGCGACTCGATCAGCTCAAAACTGTCCACTTGCCACGAAATCGGTGCGATCGTTTCCACGAGAGGAAAGCGGATCATGTTACGCGCGACCGTGACATGTGGATTGAATCTCCTCGTATCGGGTTGGTAACCGCAGGGCTCGAGGCAGCCACCCAGACGATCGTGCAGCCGCTGCAGCGCGGGCGGAATCTCGCTGCAGCCCAACCACGCAACCCGGGATCTGGCGAAGTGGCCGGCACCATCGATTAGCAGTTCGAAGGCCTCGCCGGGGGCCCGCCTTGCCCGTTGCCGCAAACAGGTCAGCTCGTCGCTACCTACGTTGCCGACAAAGTGCAGCGTCAGGTGCAGGTTGTAATCGGGGACGCGCCGGGCCGGTCGTTCGACCGGCAGTTGCCGCGCGCTTTGCGACAGCCGCTGGCGCGTCGCCGGGTCCGGCCACAGCGCAAAAAAGATCCGGGCATCCTCCTTCTCTCTCATCGGTGAGTTCCCTGGCCGGTTTTCGCAGAGACGTGGAGACGCCTAGATCGCGGCGAAGGGGCTATATGGTTATTACCAAAATTGGGATAGCCTGCCAAATCCCTGCGCCCTCTGCGCTCTCCGCGATTCTGCGAGAAATTGTTCAAGAATTTAAATCGATAATCGAAGGGACTAGAGAGAGTTTAGACGGGGACGTCGGGGACCCAGACATAGCCGTCGTCATCGACGATATGGGCCTCGCGCAAACCGTGGCCGGGCTGGTCGCGCGGACCATCCAGCACGCTGAAACCATGCTGTCGCGCGCGCTCGGCCGCGCCATCGGGATCGCAGCCATGCAGGCGCAGTTCGACCCCGGCACCACGCCGGGGCTGGTCCCGGGTGTCGGCGAGCAACGGGTGCTTGTCGTAGCTGTGGTCGGCGTGCACCATCCAGTTGCTGCCGTAGCCGCGCAGAACCAACAGGTCGTCGTCCTCGTGCAAAACCATGGCCTGCAGCACGTCGCGCTGAAACACCAGCGCGCGCGCTAAATCGGCGCTCAGCACGTTGACGGTAAAACCGGCCAGCGAGTGACCGTAATCCGGCGCCGCCATGAACGGCGTTTTGCTGCTCTTTTTCATTGGTAGTTAAGCGTCCCGGCAGGATCCTTGAAGTAGAAGTCGAGCGCAATATCCTCGATCTGGACCGTGATTTGCAGCCTGTCCGACAGGTGCAGATGGTAGTAGCGCCCGAGCGAGTCGAGGCACTCGCGCCCGAGCGCCTGCCTGACCTCGTCGCTGCGCCCCCTGACGAATTCGATACCGAGATGGATAAACGCATTGTCGGGGTCGCCATCACCGATATAAAAGGGCTCGGCGACGCGCGCCCGACTCTTGCAATTGTCCAGGCTGATGCCGCCGATGCGGTTGAACCCCTGGTGGATACCGTCGAACAGGGCGCGGATATCCGGCAGCTCGGGCAGGCTGGACGAGTATTCGAGAATAATATGCGGCATCGTTGTCGTTCGGTAGTTACGGATTCAATGGTAAGCGCTACGCGCCGCAAGAACAATTACGGTTTACGCGGGGGATTCCCCCGGCTTGCCGGGTTGTCGAACCGGATGATACTCCAGGCGCATACCACGAGGATTAACATGAAAAGCAGGATCATGCCCCGCCAGGCCAGCGCCTCGTACAGGTATCCGGGTAGCCAGGAACCGAGCGCGCCGCTGAAGTAGTAAATCGACACGTAAAGCCCGTTGACGACTCCCCGGTGTTCGCTGGCGATATGGTTGGCCAGCCCGGACAGCAGGGCATGCATCAGGAAAAATCCCGCCGCCAGCAAAAACATCATCAGGATCAGCCCGTGGAAGGCCACGAACAGCAGCATCACCAGCCCACAGGCATGGATGCCCAGTCCCAGCAGCAGGCCGGTACGTTCGTCGCGCAGTTTACCGCTGATCCTGTCGCTGCAAAATGACACCGGGGCGCCGATCAGGTAACCGAGATACAGCATCGAGATCACCAGTGGCGTGCTGCCCGGCTCGAGGTCCCGCAAATGAAACGGGATAATATTCAGAATCCCCGAAAAGACGAAAAACACCGACGCCAGCGCGATGAACATGAGGCGGTAATTGCGCTCGCCGAGCACCCGGTAAACGCTCTTTCGATCCAGGCGCGCAAAGTTGATGTCGGCATCCGACTCGGCTTTCAGTAACAGTATCAGCGGTAGCAGTTGCATCAGGCCCATGACGACGAATGCCGTGTGCCAGTCGAACCAGCTGGCAAAAATTCCACCCACCAGGCGACCGCAGAATCCACCGAGTATCGTCGCACCGATGTAAAACCCGAGCGCACGCCGCACCATCGTCACCGGTACCGTGCTGGCGCAATAGGTCATCAACGCGGTGAAGATCGCCGGTAGCAGCAAACCCTGCAGAAAACGCAATAACAGCATCTGCCAGAATTCCTCGACGAGGTAGAAACAAACCTGGTTCAGCGCGAGCAGCCCGAGCGCGACGATCAGCATCAGCCGCGCCGGAATCGCCTGCAGAAAATAGCCGTAAACCACCGGAGCGACCGCCAGCGGCAACATCGCCAGGGTCATCAACAAACCGGCCTCGCCGACGGACACCCCGAAGCTATCGGCCAGCAACGGTAGCATCGGCTGCGGAATATAGAGCGTGCTGAAAGATATGATCGTCGCGATCAGCGCGATGACGAGGTTACGGGTAAGTATCATCCGACGGATTACTCGGGATCGAACACTTGCCTGAAGGTAAATGCGCGCGCGCTGGCGCCGTCGTTGCGCAGGCTCTCGAGACGCTCGCCCGCCTCCTCGAGCGACGGTATCCTGCCCGCCGGAATCCACCACAATACCGCGTAGGCATCTTCCATGCGTTCGAACCATTCCTTGCGGCGCGCCAGCACGTTCTTGTGAGCGGAGCGCAAAACATAGTTACGCAGCGACTCGATATCCTGCCAGACGCTCATGTTGACCAGGTAGCCGGGGCCAAAAAAATCGACCGCAGTCGCGTCCCCCTCTTCGGTTTGCAGTCGCCAGACAAAACCGGGAGCGGCATCGGCGAGCGCGTTGACCTCGTCGAGCAACATAACGAATTCCTGCATTTGCGGATCAGCGAACGCGAATTTCATTTTCGCGATATTCAGTTGAGCGAGATAATATTCAGCCATCCCATGCCTCCAGGTTAACTATCGGCATCATAACAACTGCCGCCACTATCCCGAAGCCTGGACGGCATCGATCGGTCCGGCAGGTTTCGGTTTTTCTCGCAGAGGCGCCGAGTTCGCAGGGCCGCCGAGGCGGGATAACGTGGAGGCCCCTATCATCCATTCCCCTCCGCGACCACCGCGAGCTCCGCGCCTCTGCGAGAAATTTTCCAGTCTTCTGATCGGTTTACGAGAAAGATTCGGAAGGAAAGGTTTTCCGATACACTGCGGACCATGGAGTTATGGATCCCGCTTACCATTGCCGCGGCGTTTTTTCAGAACATACGTTCGGCACTGCAGAAACACCTCAAGGGCAAGTTGTCGACCATGGGCGCCGCCTACGTGCGTTTCCTCTATGCCTGGCCGGTGGCGATGGTATATTTTTTAGCCGTGATCTACTTCGAGGATCAGTCCCTGCCCGAGGTTAGTGCCGGCTTCCTGTTATACGCATTTGCTGGCGGCATATGCCAGATCATGTTCACCGTGTTCCTGCTGTGGCTGTTCTCGTTTCATAATTTCGCCGTCGGGACCACCTTTTCGAAGCTGGAAACTATCATGGTTGCGATCTTCGGCCTGTTGCTGCTCGGCGATACGCTCACCCCTGCGGTTATCATGGCAATCGCGATGAGTGCGGCGGGTCTGATCATCCTCAGCGCCGGCCAGTCTGGCATCCGCCTCGGCAGTATGCTGCGTAACCTGTGGAGCCTGCCCACCGCTATCGGGCTGACCTGCGCAGCCTGGCTCGGCATGAGCGTGGTCCTGTTTCGCGCGGCGTCGCTGTCGCTGCAACTCGACAGTTTCCTGGTGTCGGCGTCGTTCACACTGCTGGTCGTGCTGATCCTGCAGATCGCGGTCATGGGCGTGCTGATCGGCATACGCGAACCGGCGCAGCTAAAGCGGGTGATCGAGCACTGGCGGCCGGCCGCGCTGGTCGGAATCAGCGGCGGATTGGCATCGATCGGATGGTTCAGCGCGTTCACGCTGCAAAACGCCACCTACGTGCGCGCGCTCGGCCAGATCGAACTGATTTTCACCTTCATCGCAACCGTGCTGTTTTTCCGTGAAAAGGTCAAACCCGCCGAGATTGCCGGGATCGCCCTGATTACCGCGGCCATCGCGATTATTCTGCTCGCGAACTAATAGTTTTTGGTCAGATCAATAACATTTCAATCTGGCGTGGAAGTGCCGGGAAAAGAGAGTTTTTGATCTGACCAAAAACTATTGGGCGAGGCGCGCGGCGATGGCGCTGCCGCAGTCGGTGCAGCTGGCGCTGCCGCCCATATCGCGGGTCAGGTTTTCGGCGTCGCGAATCACGTCTTCGATCGCCGTGACGATGGCATCGTGGGCATCGCGATGCCCGAGGTGATCGAGCATCATCGCTGCCGACCAGATCTGTCCGATCGGATTGGCGATGCCCTGCCCGGCAATGTCGGGCGCCGATCCGTGTACCGGCTCGAACATCGACGGAAAGTCGCGCTCGGGATTGATGTTGGCGGAAGGCGCGATACCGATGGTACCGGTAACACCGGGACCCAGGTCGGAGAGGATATCGCCGAACAGGTTGGAGCCGACCACGACATCGAAAATCTCGGGCTTGTTGACGAAATGCGATACCAGGATGTCGATATGGTACTTGTCGACATTAATCTCCGGGTATTTCTCCGCCATCGCGGCGGCGCGTTCGTCCCAGAACGGCATGGTATGAATAATGCCGTTCGACTTGGTCGCCGAGGTCAGGCGCTTGCGCGGGCGCGACATCGCCAGCTCGAACGCATACCTGAGCACCCGGTCGGTGCCCTTGCGGGTAAAGATCGACTGCTGCATCGCCATTTCGTCGTCGGTGCCCGCGAACAGGCGCCCGCCGATGTTCGAGTATTCTCCCTCGTTGTTTTCGCGCACCACGTAGAAGTCGATATCGCCGGGTTTCTTGCCGACCAGCGGGCAGCGCATGCCTTCGAACAGGCGCACCGGTCGCAAGTTGATGTACTGCCGGAATTCTCGCCGAATCGGAATCAGCAGACCCCATAGCGAGACGTGATCGAGCACCGTCGGAAAGCCGACCGCACCGAGGAAGATCGCATCGAATCCGGAAAGCCGGGCGATACCGTCGTCGGGCATCATGGCGCCGGTTTCGAGGTAACGCTCGCAACTCCAGTCGAAATGCTCGAACTCGAATGCGAGATTGAAACGCGGGGCCAGGGCCTCCAGAACCCTGAGGCCCTCGGGCACCACTTCGTTACCGATCCCGTCTCCGGGGATTACGGCAATCCGGTAATTTGAGCCGGGCATTTCATCTCCTCTGCAGCAATGCCCGCGCAAACGGGCATCTCGGCGGACAGGTTTAACGGACTGGTCAGGTTTCCCGCTTGCGCGGAAATGACTTCAGGCGGATTTGCCGCGCCATCTTAGCCGCCAAGAAAAAGTTCCCCGACCTTCGGGTTCTTCAACAGGTCGTCGCCCTTACCCGCAATGGCGAGCTGACCCGACACCAGTACGTAACCGATGTTGGCAAACTCGAGTCCCTTCTTGGCGTTTTGCTCGACCATGATGATGGTCTTGCCCTCGTGATTCTGCAGGTCATCGAGAATCTCGAACACCATGTCGATGAAACGCGGCTCGAGGCCGATCGAGGGTTCGTCCACCAGCAGTATCTCGGGATTCATGACCAGGGCGCGCGAGATTTCCAGCAGGCGTCGCTCACCCCCGGACAACACGCCGGCCTTGTGCTTGCGCCGGTCGGCCAGCCTGGGATACTTGTCGAAAACCTGTTCGGCAGCGGCCTTGGCTTCCTGTGGCTTGTCCTTGAGGAATCCCCCCATCCACAGGTTTTCTTCCACCGTCATCGCCGGGAATATCGACTTGTCCTGCAGGATGTAAGCGATGCCGGCCTTGGCGAGTTTCTGATTCGGCGTCATGCGGGTAACGTCCATCTTGTCACTGCCGGTGCCAATCTCGATGGTGCCGGAGAAAATCCGGTTAAAGCCGAATATCGCATGCAGGATGGTGGATTTGCCGGCACCGTTCGGACCGATCAGGCAGAGCGATTGCCCCTTGCCCACGCGCAGATCGAGGTTGTGCAGGATTTCCATCTGCCCGTAGCCCGCGACCAGGTTCCTGATAGACACAAAAGACTCGTTGCCGGCGAGTTCGTCCAGCTGTTCGAGAGTGATATCTTCGGCGATCGCCGCAGCCTGGCGGGTAACCTCCTCGACCGAAATGACGGCGTCGACGCCGCCACCGTGGTAGCCGCGGGTTTTCTTGCCGTCGCTCATTTAATGAGCCCCCAGGTAGGCATCGATGACGCGTTGATCGCTCTGTATTTCATCGGGAGTGCCCTGGGCCAGCAGTTCTCCATGCGCCAGGCAGTAGATCGTCTCGGCCATGTTCATGATCACGCGCATGTTGTGCTCGATGATGAACAGGGTAATGCCGAACTCGGTATTGGCGCGTTTCAGGCGTTCGATCAGGCCATTGATCAGGGTCGGGTTAATCCCCGCCGTGGGTTCGTCGAGCAGCAGGCAGGTCGGCTCATTCATCAACGCCATCGCAAATTCGAGCAGCTTTTGCTGGCCGAACGACAGGTCGCCGCTTAGCAGCAGCCGCTTTTCGTAAAGCCCGACGAACTCGAGCAAATGATCGGCGCGCTCGTAATCTTCAATGGTAAAGGATTTCAACGCATCCCAGATACTCATCTTGCGGTGCGGTAGCGAGATAAGCATGTTTTCAACGCAATTCATCTTGCCGTAAATCCGGGTCTGCTGGAAGGTACGCAACAACCCGCGGCGCGCAATTTTCTGCACCGAGAACCGCGAAATCTCCTCGCCCTCGAACTTGATCGAACCCTCGTCGATCGGGTGGTAGCCGACGATGGAATTGAACAACGTGGTCTTGCCCGAACCGTTGGGGCCGATCAATCCGGTGATGCCTCCTTTCACGACCTGCATCGACACCTGGGTATTGGCCTTGACGCCGCCAAAGGATTTGGAAACCTTGTCGACGTCGATAATAACCTCGCTCACGCCGCCTCCTCCGTCGACTTGCGCTCCACCCTGATGCCGAACAGTTCGGGGTAGCGCTGCTGCAGGTACCCCATGACGCCGTCCTGGAAATACACCACGGTAACGACGATCAAAGCGCCGAGCGCAACCCATTGCCAGCCCAGCAGGTAATTCCAGGTAATTTCCTTGAACAGATGAAACAGGATGGCGCCGATGACCGGCCCCCACAGGGTTCCCTTGCCGCCCAGCAACACGCAGACCACCATGAAAATCCCCAGGTTGATAGTCTGGTAAGCCGATTCCACCGGTTCGAAATGGATCAGTTGAAAGCCGGAAATACCGCCTGCCATGCCGACGAAAAAGGCAGCCATCGACCAGGTGTAAAGCTTGTAACGCAGCGTATGGACCCCCATCGCATCGGCCTTCTCCTCGTCATCGCGAATCGCGTTAATCGCTGCGCCGAAACGCGTCCCGTAGAGCCATTTGACGAAAATGAAAACGCCTATCCCTAGCCCCGCAAACAGAAAATAGAAAAAGATCTTGCCGATATCCAGGTCACCCGGATAAACCGGCAGCGCGATGCCCTGTCCCCCGCCGGCCCAGTCCCAGTTGGAGACCAGTTCACCGGCCGCGATAGCGACGCCCAGCGTGCCGATCGCGAAGTAGGGTCCCCTCAGGCCGAAGGTAAGGTAGCCGATGACCACCGCACTGGCCGAACAGAACAGGCCCGCGCCGAGCACGCCGATAAACATGCCCCCAAAATACTGTAAGTCGCTAAATTCGAATATGCCGCCGCCCGATGCAACCGTATAGTCGCCGATATTGTAGGTCATGCCGATAGCAATGAGCGCGGCGACATACATCCCGGTGCCGTAGAAGAAAATATTGCCGAGCGAGTTATAGCCCATTTGCCCGCCAGTCATGTCCCAGGTCAGGGCGACGATGATCATCAACCACAGGGTGGCGAGCTGCGTGCCGAAATCCGGGAAGGCGAACGGGGCAATGAAACTGAAAGCGAGGATCAGTGCATACAGAATGGTTTTTCTTTTCAGCTTCGTCATCGCCTACTTTAATACCTGGCGATTACGTCGCTGCTGGATCAGGCGGAAAAGTAAAACGAGTAGTAACAGTATTACCGCGATGGCCTGCTGATAGCTGATACCGAATATGTGGGCACCGTACTGTTCCAGGGCCCCTATGCCGAGCCCGGCCGCAATAACGCCCGGTAAATTGCCGAGGCCTGCCGCGGTGACGATCACGAAGGCCCGGATCGAGTAGGCGATGCCGTAGAAAGGCTGCACCAGCCAGACCATGACGATAATCGCCCCGGCTGCACCGCAGATACCCGAATTCAAGGAAAAGGTAAAGGCATAAACCTTCTCGGTGTCGATGCCCATCACACGCGCGGCGCGCGCATCCTGCGCGGTTGCCCTGATAGCCTGGCCCATGCGGCTCGACTTCATGAAGACGATAACCGCGGCTGCGAGCCCCGCGGCCATCAGCACTCCGATCAACTTCGCAATCGGTACGTCGATCAATCCATCCGCGAAATAAAGGGTGTCAAAACCGAGATCGATGCTGCGCGTATCCGACGAAAACATCAGGTTGAGCAGCTGGGCCATCATAATCGCGAGGCCGAAGGTGGCGAGCAGCGAGGTAAATAAATCGCGTTCGATAACACGCCGGATGACAAGTTTATAAGCGACCCAGCCGACGCCCCACATGACGGCGAAAGCGATCGGTACGCCCAGCAGGGCTGGCATCCCGTGCTGAGCCAGCCACCAGGAAACATAGCCCCCGGAAATGACGAAGTCGCCCTGGGCCAGGTTTTTGACATTCATGACTCCCCACACCAGGGCCAGGCCGTAAGCGGCGAGCGCAAACAAAGAACCGATCATGAGCCCGTCGAGAATGATTTTCAGATTTACGATCGGGAATTCGATCAACAGCGAAATATTGGACAGTACTTGATCCATGGAAACGCAACAAATTGGTCAGGTTTGAAAAAAAACAGGATGCTGAAGCAGCATCCTGTTGATTATCAAAACGCCGCAGTTACTGGCGCGGCCAGTTCAGCTTGTGCGAGGCAAACGCCGAGGGCGCGACCACGTTATATTTACCGTCCTGGATCTGCCGCAATACCATCGGTTTGGCGATGTTATTACCCGCTTCCGAAAACTTGATCGGCCCATAAAAACTCATCAAGTCGGTCGCAGCCAGCGCGTCACGCAGTTTCTCCTTGTCCAGCGATTCAGCCCTTTCAAACGCATCCTTGAATACGTATACGGCTGCAGAAGCCTGTGCAGTCTGGTAGGGTACCTCTTTATCCTTGTAGGCCGGGTAGGCCAGCTTGAATTCCTGGTCGTAGTTTGCCGCGCTGCCGAAGATGGGATCCTTGTAGCTCAGGGTTTCGGCCCACTGAGTTGAGCACAGGATATCATTAGCCGTGGCTCCGAACTTGCCCGTGACATCGGCCGATTCGCAGTGTGTCATTGCGATCATCGGCACCTTGATGTTCTTTTCGCCTATTTGCCGCACCCCGGTGACCGCGCCTTTGGTGTGACCACTAATGATCAGCAAATCGGGTTTGAGCAATTGTACCTTGGTCAGGATGGCGCTCATATCCGACAGGTCGCGCGGCAGCTTTTCGTCCAGCACGATATTCATGTTGAAGCGTTTCGCGTCTTCGACCACGCCGTCGCGCACGTCGAGCGAAAAGGGATCGTTTTCAACCGCAACGGCAACCTTTACCGATGAGGCCTGCTTGCCTTTCTTTTCAGCCATTTCAGCTGCCAGGGTTATCGCCGAAGCAAGATACTGCTCGGAGGTTGACAGTACCGCAAACAGGTACTTGTAGCCCTTGTTAAACAGCGAACGCGAGGCGCCTTCCGCCTCTACCATCGGAATCTGGTATTTTTCGGTTACCGGCGCAATCGCCTTGGTCATCCCGGATGAGTATGGCCCGAGCATGTACTGCACCTTGTCCTGGCTGATGAGTCGCTCGGCCAGGGTAGCACCGCGATCGCCCTTGGATTCGTCGTCATAGTAAATTATCTTGAAGTTATAGCATTTGCCGCCAATCTTGATGCCGCCATTCTGTCTGATTTTTTCCACCGCAAAATCGTAACCGTTTTGCGAATTGAGTCCCTCGGTCGAATACTTTCCGGTCAGCGAAATTGCCGACCCGAGCACGATTTCGCCGCAGGCCGCGAGGCTCGCCTGGGAAAACAACAGCGTGGTTGCCGCTACCAGTATTGATAGCACCGATAATTTCTTCATTTTTGCTCCTCCGAATGTCGAGCTGCAGCTATGCGCTGCGTTTTTTAATTTTGAATCGCAGATTCTATGCTGGTTTTGAAAGCATCGCAACCAGTTCAATCTACCTGAATCTTAAAGGTTAAAGCTTACCGCCTGCTGAACGAGTCAGATCAGCTCGTCCTTGCGATCGTCGGTTTCGCCGTAACGGCCAAGCGCCGGCGCCTTCAAATTCTCGTACAATTTATCGAGGTTAGCGTTAATCAGTTTCCCCTGCTGCTCGAACAGGCTGTTGCCGGCAAGGTCGCTCTCGACGATGAAGGGCCCGAAGTTTTCCACCTCGAACACCCACATCGCCTGCGCGTTGCCGAGTTCCTCGAGCCAGTGCACGGCCCTGACCCCCCTGATGCCGCGGCCGAGCAGCGCCCCGGTGCCATAACCGACCGTGGTCAGGTAAATCGCGCCTGCCGGCACCAGGATGTCACGATAATCTTCGACCGACATGCCGCCCTTGCCGATAATGATTCTCGCATTCGAGCGCCGCAGCCATTCCGCCATGTACCTGGAGAAACGGAAACTGGCCGTCGCGGTGACGCCGCCGACCGAGTAACTGCCGTCGTCGTTTACCGCCGCCGCGGGAGAACAATGAAAATTGGCGTTGCTGAGCTGCGCCACGCCCGCCGGCAGGTCGGCACCTTCCTCGACCACCTTGCGGTAAACCCCCTCGCGGCCCGTATAGACCAGGCCGTCGAGGTAAACGACCATGCCGATCTCGAGTTTTTCGAGATCTTCCTGCACCACCGGGATTTTTATACGGATGCTGTCGCGTCCGTGTTTTCGATCGGCCATTCGACTGTCTCTCTGCGCATGTAAGGGGTGAACCACTCGGGATCGTGGCGGTATTCGCAACGGCCGTCGGCATGAATTCGCACCGTCGCGCGGCGCGACGACAGGCAAAACGCGTGCACGCTGACCGGCATGCCGCCAGTATGCGTGAAACCGACCTCGATGTGACAATCGGCTACCATCGCGTTGCCGACGAAACCCATCGCGCCCATGCCGATGCTGTTACCGAGCTGCTTCAGTTCGAGCTCGAGCGCGGCGATTTTCGGGTCCGGATTGCGGTCGCCGACGACGCGCAGGCACGCGGCCTGCTTGCCGAGCACCATGGTCGTATCCTTGGAGCCGCCGATGCCGATACCCATGATCGCGGGCTGGCAGGCCAGC
>Ga0224512_10003025_pt1 | contig 15001 bp, 15 predicted proteins | sample SF_May12_sed_USG_4_FD_169103 | JGI IMG/M metagenome (GOLD analysis project Ga0224512, IMG submission 169103) | Sediment microbial communities from San Francisco Bay, California, United States - SF_May12_sed_USGS_13 | ecosystem: Environmental > Aquatic > Marine > Sediment | place: USA...
TTTTACGACGAATTACCGTAACTTGTTTATTCGGCTCTGCCGCCGTTAACTTGACCCCTATGGGTAGGCTTCCGTCTACACACGGCGCACATCCTTCCGTCACCCTGATCTTTTTGACAAACGCGGCCATTTAACGGAGCAGTGGCGGGTCCGCGTAATCTAGGGTATCCGGACCGATTCTCGGTTACTTGACAGTGCCCACCGGTTGGTTCACTGTGGATTTTCTGCTACCTGCAGAGGGAACCGCAATGATCTGCCCCAACATAGAAAGGATCCCAACCTTTCCCGTAGCGATGTTGCTATCGCTATTTCTGCTCACGCCGGTGTCTGATGCGCAAACGGCCATAGGCGATGACGGCGTCACGGTTATCGGTCCAGTCGAGCCCGTTGTGATTAACAAGACCTTGCTCGACGTGCCAGCGTTACCGGTCGGACAATCCAGAATCGCTCCCAGTGAACGTATTCCGCCGCGGCAGATCACCAATCCGGATGCCCTGCTGCGTCCACGGCCACCCACTATACCCAAACTCGATCCATTGCTGGAGCTCCAATCGGGTGCAACCCGCGAGCAAAGAAACTTCACGACGCCGAACCTAAACCTTCCCGGTCACTTCGGCGTGTGCTGCCCGCCAGATACGGTGGGTGAGATCGGGCCTACCCATTTCGTTCTGATGACCAATGGGATCGGTGCGGCGGGTACTTCCTATTCAATATTCGACAAAACTGGCTCCCTGGTTGCAGGATTCCCTAAAGCGCTGGAGGCCCTGGCGCCTGCAATGTCGGGTTGTGAAAACGCCGACGGCGATCCGATCCCGCTTTACGATCAGCTGGCCAACCGGTGGGTGCTGACCCAATTCGAGATCGACGGTGGCGCTGGCGTGCATGGACTATGTCTCTACATATCCAGCGGCCACAACCCGGTGACCAGCACCTGGCAGGTGTATAAATTTCCCACACCGGGCACTAGTTTTCCCGACTATCCTAAATACGCGGTATGGCCAAATGCCTACTATATAGGAACCAACGAGAGCGCCCGCCCCGGCGCTCCGGCGGGTTCGCATCCGGTGTATGCGGTTGACCGCGCGAAAATGCTCGCTGGCCAGCCAGCGACCATGATTGTTCTGGACATCCCAACCTCGCTGGCCGGCTTCGGTTTCGAGATCACGCCGCCGGTGGACGTGGCCGGCCAGATGCCGCCCCCGGCAGGAGCACCCGGAATGTTTATCCGCCACAGGGATGACGAGGCACATGATGGTGCGTCCAACGCGACCGATACGCTTGAGATCTTCGAGTTTCAGCCCGATTTTACGACCCCGGGCAACTCGACCTTAACCGGCCCAACGAGCATCTCGATAGCCGACTTCGATTCGGATCTTTGTGGGTTGAACGCGTTTGATTGCTTTCCACAACCAGGCACGGCCCAATTGCTTGACCCGGTACAGCAACCGGTGATGCAGCGCCCAGTATACCGCAATTTTGGCACTCATCAATCGCTCATCGGTAGCCTGACCACCGATGTCAGCGGCACCGACCGAGGCGGTATCCGCTGGTTTGAACTGCGGCGCAACGCCGGCGTCACGACGGGTGGATGGAGTAAGTTCCAGGAAGGCACGTACTCGCCCGATGCGGTGAACCGCTGGATGAGCAGTCTCGCGATGGATAAGCAGGGCAACATGGCGTTGGGGTACAGCGTCAGCGATGCCACGACAACCTTTCCAGGCATCCGCTATACCGGCCGGACCGTAGACGCCGCGGCCGGCACCATGAATCAGGGCGAGACCACCATCGCCGACGGAGGGGTCGCTCAGGAAGGGTTGTTCGTCGGAAACCGTTGGGGGGATTACTCAGGGATGACCGTCGATCCCGTCGATGACTGCACATTCTGGTTTACCACCGAATACATGCCGGCCGGTGCCGGCGCACTCGATCCCCGCACCCGATTCGCGACCTTCGACTTCGACGCCTGTCAGAATTCGTGCACCGACCCGGATAGCGAGAATCTGGCTTTGAGCGCGGAAACTGTCACCACCACCCAAGCGTACGAAGTCTGTAATACGATCACTGTTGGTCCTGCCTACGACATCGCCGGAGGGGATGTGACGATGCAGGCCGGCAGAGCCGTGGTTTTTCTTCCGGGTTTCCGTGTCAGCGCCGGTGGAAAGTTGACCGTGCGAATTCAATAGCGGTGCAGGTTTAACGGGGTCAGAGCCGAAATACGAATGTTTCGGCGTGGAGGATACGAAACACTTCGGACAGGGCCTTGTTACGATGTCCGCAGGTATCGTGAATCCTCGCGAAGAAAGGAGCAAAGTTTACTCCGGCAATTGCCCTTTGCTACGTCTATTACGAGCTTAGTGACAATTCTCCATCAGCAACTTGCGCTCCTGTTCATTCACAATCAATGAACTCCACACGTCGTACGGCTGCTCTTCATAAGTATGGGCATAATTCACCACGATATCCCCGACCGGCTTTCGACAAACCAACTTGAAATTGACAGCGACCTTCTGCAATACACCACGCTGACGATCAGCATCGATTAACGGCACGGGAACGCGACACCGGGTATCAATATGCACCAAAAGTCCTTGGGAGACATTGCATGGAGCACGGTGGAAGAATGCAACTTTCTTGTCAATAACGCGCTCCAGTTCAATCATCGATGTGGAGTCACTGTACCTAATGGAGGGAATGAAAGGCGAAGCACTCAGCAGAATAACGATACGCGACATTAACTTTACTCGGCCATACGCAAGAAAAAACTGAAGTTTGCATCCTTCCCGGTTAGTGTGACCGCCTTAGCGTGACAACCGAGGCAGGCGCCAGCATAGCTATGCTGGTCGTAGGTCTCAATCGTAACATTTGTCAGAAAACGCGGAACCTCTCCGTGAGGAAACGCTCCGCGTTTTAGTCCGCCACGCCATTGTGTAGTCACGAGTTGATAGTCTCTCCATACAGTATCTTTGAGTTTTTGACGCCATGCTCTGTTTCCATGTGCTGCACCTTCAAAGATCGTCCAACAGCATATGACTTGACCGCCAAATTTGTCATTGACTATATTCGCGCGAGCATTGTCCGTTAGCACAATCGGCGCGCATGTCAGAGACAGAAACAACACCCCAATAAAGCGACCTCGTGTCACGGGCTGAGTAATATGAGTCGTCCCTACCGTATCTCGGGAAACGGTACCACAAAATCGATATTTAGCGTACTACAGCATGCTTAGCGGTGCGGCGCACAATCGATGGCAATAGTCCATTTACTGCGCCACGTTGTGGTCGTCGGGAGCTTCCGTACGTAATGAACATAAAGGTAGCAATGCCGAGCCAGCCCATGACGTGGCGACCTCGGTAAAAATTGCGCGATTCTTTAATTGTTCCTATATCGTTGTGCTTCGATGCCTAGACAAGTATTGTGAAACTTTGAGCACGAAGGACAAATACGTCAATTCCGGGACTTGCTGTTTTTCCTAACGCGGGCCGCTGATAATCTCCGACGGGACTAGTGCAATGAAAATAGACGAGTTTCAGTTATTGCTTCGACCTGTGACCGACCTTGTCTCAGCTAGGGCTGTGGACGCGGCGCTCGCGGAAGAACTCAACCGTCGCTTTCCTCCCGGCGGCGACGTATTCGACATGATCGAGAATGCGTGTCACGACGCAATCGCGGAGGGGTGGATGTGTGCACAGGGCGCGGACGGGCGGCGTTTTGGGCGCGTCATCGAGCCGTCTCGGCAGACCGGCAGACTCAGCGTGGATGTTGTCGACTTGATCGATATTGTCGGCCCGCACCATCGCCATCCTACAGGCGAGGTATGTATGATTATGCCCGTCACGGAAAATGCGCGGTTTGACGGCGCCACCCGCGGCTGGTGCGTGAATGAGCCCGGCTCCGCTCACCGTCCCACCGCGACAAACGGCGAAGTACTCGTACTGTACATGCTACCGGAGGGCAACATTGAGTTTACGGGCGAGTGAACAATTAGGGGACGTAGCACAGTTTCCAATTCGGCTTACGGCCTAGCGCGCAACATTTTAGTCACTAGTTTGTCCGTGGATCAGCCGTGTAGCAACATCCTCTTCAAGAACTGCGCCGCATTCCTTAATTGTCCTCCGTCGTCGATCCGCACCCTTAGCCGTTCCGAAACCAACGTTAAGTTACCACCTAGTTGTCTACGCCCTCGATAGGAGAATCCGGTGCCTACATTCAATGAACGTTAGTTCGCCATAGTTCACGCCGACAACAACTTCGTCCTCAGCAACGGTGCCACATCTCCATTGAACCGAGCGACGTTAATACTAAGGTTAAGCTTGGTTTCACCAACTGGGCCAAGATATGAATGAATAATTCATGAAAAGAACAAATATAGTTCTTCTGATCTTTTGGAGCCTAGCTACCGTCGGCCTGGTATTTACATCTCCAGAATTGAAATTTACCTTACTGGACAGATATTCTGTCAGCCACCTTGCAATAACAACCGCATTCCTGACAACAAGCATTTTTCTTTTAAACGATAAATTGGCCCGACTGGGCCACCTACACTTTTTGGTGCTATGTATTGTAATCCTACTTTATCCCCATAGTGAATTGCTCGGGAAAAGTGGCACCCCGATAATTTTTGCAGCCTACTTTTTTGCTTTATTACTTAGTACCGATCTACTAAAAACGGAGTACAAATTACTCGCGTCGACGATTCTACTTTGTATTATTGTCCTTGAGGTTATTGCGCCGACAATCGATCGCGTCGGATTTGACCGTAACAATAACCTTAAAGAATGGGGAGACTTTGTAGACGGTCATAACCTCCACGCAGGCGGCTATTTACTACCTGATATTAATCAAACCATAGTTGGAGAGTTTAGCGGTGCTCAATTCATTACCAATAATCACGGATTTCGCAATAAGAATAATGTCGATTTCAAAAAACCGCACAACACTTACCGAATACTATTTCTCGGTGATAGTTTTGTAGTCGGCTATCGATCCGATCAAAATGACATTATTGGGGAAGTATTACAAAAAGAATTGGCTGAACACAGCAGCAAAAGGATTGAAGTTCTTAATGCAGGCGTTCATGACACAGTATGGGCGGCTAAATATTTGCGGAAGTATGGGTTTAAGTTCGATCCAGATTTAATAATTGTCGGAGTCACACTAGGCAACGATATATCTGGAAGCTATGTAACAAGGAACAAACTAAGTTTTCGAACGGGCGCTGTCGCCAATACTTTGCTTCCCGATTCCGCGTTTGATGTAGCGGGGTTCAAGGGACTGGGATTGCGGCTGGACCGGAGCCTTATGGGATGGAGCATCTACAAGCTAGCCAGGAGGTTTATCAGAAAATATTCTATCGCTAGCTGGTATGGAGACTATCCAACCCGGATCCATGCTTTCGACATCGTTCACTCATTGGGCCATTATTATGATGGCGAAAGACTTAATGCGATTGAAGAATCTTTTTCATCAGTGGAAGATGCGTTGAGGACAATAAAAAGCCAAGCGGGCAAATCTCAACTCCTGGTTACACTATTCCCACTTCGTTTTCAGGTATCAGAGACAGAATGGCGTAACACTATCCATGACTACGGCCTAAATAAAGATAGATTTGATGCTGCGCTCCCAAATCAACGGATATTGCGTTACTGCAAAGACCTTAAAATAGACTGTCTCGATCTTACAGACCCACTTGGAAAAGAGGATTCAACCGATATATTTTTTCCATTAGGCGACATGCATTTCAACAAAAACGGGCAACAGGTTGCGGCCAATATTTTGAGCAAACACATACTAGGCACACCAGGATTTCCCTAAAACGACTTATACATTGAGGACGTAACACGATTATCGATACGACTCACGACTTACCGCGTGACGTTGCAGACTCCGTACATCTGATCCGGCGTCAGGACATCCGGAAAGCGGTCACGCATTTGGCTGCGGGCAGCACAACACAAATGACACGCATCGGCATATTTCTGATTGCACGACAAGTCATAGTATCGCACTAGCTCCGCCGGCCCTCCCTTCAACAAGGGACCGATTACGGGAAAGAGATCCGGATCGTATGACTCGGCGATGTCGCGAAGGGGCCGTTGAAACAGGTTTCCCAGAGAAATTCCCTGGCAGATATGCACGTTTCCAAACGGGTCCACATGCACCCGGCCCGGCTCACGCAGGTCTTCGTAAGGACATTCAGTGAACTGCTCCCACGGACGGTGATCGACTCTGGCCGCAAGTTTTTCGGCGGCGCGTCCACGGAACACGACGGCTGATTCCCCCGCCGGAATCTGACCGATAGACGAGGCTGCATCCGCCGCTTCTGGCTGCGCAATGCGGATGTACTCGACAGGAATTCCGAGTTGCTCCGCGGCAGCGACCGCATTCTTGGTCTGCTGTCGAAGCTTCTCGTTCCAATGATAAAGGTCGCTGCTGATCGAGAGATCCTGGATCAACCCAGCGAACGGTCTCAGGCATGTAACAGCAACGTCAACATCGGTGGCCCAGTATCCGTTCGAGACGATGCCGACCTGAAATCCGAGATCGGCCGCACGTTTAACTGCACTTTGCAGGACCGCATAGTGGAGAAACGATTCGCCGCCTTCGAAGTAGATCCATTCGACGGTGCCCAGATCTCTTCCTTGCCGCAGTATGTCCGCAATATTTTGCAGAGTCATCGTCCCGCTTTGCCACGGACTCCCCCAGACAAAGCAATGATCACATTGAAGATTGCACTCGTAAGTCAGGAGAAGATGGAGTCCGTCGATCTTCACATTCGATCTCCGTTTGACGTAGCGCACGTAGCCAATGATTCTCGTAGCACGGCACTGAGGTGATTTTCAGGAACTAATCCTACTCGCCTTCACTCACATCGGCCACACCTATACGATCATCGGCGCGGACACTGCAACGAACAACGCTTTCAACAGAAGTTCCATGTACCAACAGTCGCCGAAACGGCAGCCACGGTGCCAATATTGAGCGTGTTGTCATCAGTCATTACAGTGCGCAGCACAGTTACGCTGGAGTGCTCCACACCCAGCCCGACGTTTTCGTCACTCCGGCTTGCCACGCGTTTGTCTCCGATCAGGCAGGTATTAAATCTGCTCCCTAAACTGTCCTGAACTCAATGCGAAGGCATCGTTTATGATTTTGCGATATCCACCGGACAAGCCAATGGCCTGCTTCATTGGTCAAAGTTTTTCCGCAGGCCAATTGGAGACCAATTTATTCGTCAGAATTCGCGCGACGCTCCCTAATTGTCATTCCCAACTCAGCATGCATCACTTTTCGCGCTGTAATATTTTTGCGGTCACGTCAAGGTCTGAGATTTCACCACAGCCATTAAACAACGCAAATGACTGAATCGAGTGACAAAGGGCATCGGCAAATTCGTCATCAACTTGATGCTCAATTACCACAGATTTAATATCCAGGCGTTTCTCAGATCGATGCGCCTTGCAATCGATGCGGCCGACGAACCGGTCACGATACAAAATCGGTAAACAGAAGTAACCGAACTGCCGTTTAGCTTCCGGTACGTAACACTCGATCTGGTAGTCAAAATCGAAAATATCACGCCCGCGTTCACGCTGGATTACCGCATTATCAAACGGCGATAATATTCGCACGATAGCGCTGCTGCGCGGTGCACGGGATTCGAACAACTCGGCAACTACATATCCCAGGCTGTTATTCTTTAAAGGGACCGTAGTTATGGACCCGGCATCGATGCGAACCTGTAATTGCTCACGAATTGCATCACGCAATAGTCGTCCTTTACGCAAGTAGGAGATGGATTTGAGCGTTGCGAACCCATGTGCGCGCAGGGTGGTATCGACCAGATGACCGGCGTATTCATCCATGCCAGGTTCCCGCGTATCGACCCAATCTGGCAATACACGTTCAGGTAAGTCATACACCTTTTGAAAACCCTCGCGCCCCCTGACCATCAGTTCACCCTGCATAAACAATTGCTCGAGCGCCTGTTTGGCGGGTTTCCAATCCCACCATTGCTTCTTTCCTTTTCGTGTATCTTCAAAATCCCGCGCCCGCAACGGGCCTTCTTCGCGAACTCGCTCTAGAATATGACGATTTAATTTGCTGTCGCGGTTTTTAAACCAATCGCGTTCGCCGTTCATTTTAGCCATGCGCGGCAAAGCAAAGCGAAAGTCACGCATTGGCAGCCACGACGCGGCATGGAACCAGTATTCAAACAGCTTGCGCTCCTTGACTAGCTGGTCGAGAAACTTCGGCTGGTAGTTGGAAACTCGCGACCATAAGACATGATGGTGGGCGCGTTCGACGACCGAGATTGTATCGATTTGCACGTACCCAATATGTTCAATCGCACGCAGTGTCGCCTGTTTACCGCGGCCAAACTTATCGGTTTTTAGCAGACCCTGTTGGTTGAGAGCAATGCGGCGCAGTTTGCCGATTGTAGACATCGTTGAAGTTAATTGGCGCGAGTGCTCAGATAATTATTTCGTTTCGCACTTTACCTATTGTTATTTCTGCGAGGAGAGTCAATTGATAAGGTCGTTGGCGAGAAAGGACCTCACTTCCTCCGTGAATCGATCCCATGCCGGTTCGTTTTCTAATATGAGGTGATTGTGACCTTCCAATGTTGCGAAACGGGCATGTGGGATCATTGAAGCCATCCGGCGCCCCTCTTTGAAAGGCTGCACCGCGTCGTCTCTACAGTGCAGGACAAGAGTCGGTACACTGACCTTGGCGAGTAAGTCCGTGATATCGATGTCATCCACTGCCGCCCGAATTCGCGCTGCGTTCTCGCCGGAGGTGGTGACTCGCTGAAGATCATTGAACCAATCCATTTGCTCTCTGGTCCCGTTCGGTATGAACAAGGAAGTAAAGAACTGACGAAAAGCCGGGTTATCCTGTCCCCAACCTTGTCGGATCAACGTTAGGAGCGCATCCACTTGTTCCGTTTCATCGCTTGAACCGCGTTTGCGGCGACCTCGCGCGAATCCCCCGTAGAGTATCAAGCCCGTGACTCGCTCCGGATGCCGAACTGAATAGGCGATGGCAACGGCGCACCCCTGGGATACGCCAAATAGCGGAAAACGTTCCAGACAGGTTTCGTTAACAACGGTCTCCAGGTCGCGAACGAATCCTTCGAACGAAATGTCTTCTACATCCCAGTCGGAGAGGCCGTTGCCCCGAGCGTCATAGCGCACCAATTCGTGGTCTTTTGAGAACTCCAGAAGCAGATGGCGCCAAATCGGGCTCTCCCAGTCGTATTCCAGGTGGTTCAACCAATTGGCCGTTTTGACTAGCGGCGGCCCGGTTCCGACAACGGAATAGGCAATCCCCACGCCATCGGCCGAGGTACAGAATCGGATGTCCTGGTGTGCCGCCGGCCCATCTCTGATTGGTGCATTATCCTTTGGCATGGGAGGGTCTACCGTGGCTGTTGCGGCAAGTTCCGGCGGCGGCAATTGTTCGCCCCTCTTTAGCCGCACGGCGAATGCGGCGATTGCGTGGTCGAAACCCTTCAACACGACCTCACCAAGGCTCTCGTAGATAAATGGAAGGCGTGCCGGCACGGTTTCAGATACCGTTCCCTGGACGACCACCCCAGATGCTTCGGCCAACTGCTCCAGGCGCTGTGCTAGCACTACGCCTGCGCCCGTAATAGTTCTGTCCGCAATCACGACTTCACCCAAACTAATTCCTATTCGAATTTCGGGTCGAATGTCACCTCCAAGGCTTACGTTGTGGATTGCATTGGCGGATTGGAAAGCAAGTGCCGCGCACACTGCGTCTGAGGCTCGCGAAAATTCAACTACGAGCGCGTCGCCGCGAAGTTCGTGCGCAATTCCACCGTAAGATTCAATCGTCGCAGAGAAACGTCGAAACGCATCCTGTATCCGATCATGTGCCACCAACTCGTTCCTTTGCACGAGCGCCGTGGAACCGACCACGTCGGCGTGCACGATCACAGCAAGCTTTCGGGATGGCGTGTCTGACACTTGAATGCTCTGTATTTCGGCCGCTGGGATGAATAGACCAAAATACTATCGTTAGAACCGAAGGGTGTCGAGCCAACGGCACAGGGATTTAGAGAAAGGTGACAGAGAGATTATTCCTAAACCCTTCCGTCACCATTTCGTGAGTTGAATGTCACCCCTCGGAATTCCTGTTGGTTTCAGTTGACGCCATAAATGGTGACAAAAGAATTATCCTAGTTCCATTCGTCATCATTTCTTCCTACACAATGACAACGAAGATTCCGTAAATAAATCTGTCCTGTTTTCGCGCGTTTTCGCGAAAAATGACACTTCTGTAACAAAACCGTGATTCTTGTGTGATGTTTGTATGGCAACCTACATCCCGCGCTGGATCTCGAGGATGATGCGGCAAGAAAGTCACTCGCCTCGAGAAGCCGGCCCAAGTTACCTAATTTCTATTACTTATTTGTCTTTGGAGGCATTAAAAATGACTAGAGCGACAATAATTACTTCAGCTGTGTTTACTACGTGTCTGCTCGCTACCAGTGCGTATGCCGCACCGGTCTCGCTAAGCGACGCTCAGATGGATTCGGTGGCGGCCGGCGGCGTTGACACGGTGGACGGCTTCGTGTGTCCGGTCATCGGGACAGATGCAGTACTCAATAGCCCTAAAGGCATCGGACCACTCGCCGAAGGCGACTACTCTATTGCTGGCCCGGAAGTTACGGTTCCTGTAACCGCGACCAACGGCGACGGCACAGGCAATCCCGGGGTGTCGTACTCGCAACCGGGCGAATCGGACTATACGGCAATCTGGGGTGTGAGACCGTAGTTAAGCCCCGCACACAACGGCCGCGGCGAGGACCGGCTTTTGTGTGACAAAGCTCCACGGGCGTGCCGTCTCCTCGACAGATTGGCGGCACGCGCCCGCGGTAACCGCATGTCTTTCCCGGGATGATCGGTGCGCTACTTAATCGGTGTGATGATGGTCGCGTTATTGACGCTAACCACCGGCGTCGGTGGCGGCGCGGCCGTATTGGCCGCCGACTCGGCACCTCCGGTCCGGTCGTTGCTAGAAATGCGGCACCAAAACGTGGTGCTCCAGCAGTGGGAGCTGAGCTGTGCCGCGGCGTCTCTAGCGACCATACTGCGCTACCAGCACGGAGTTCCGGTTACTGAGCGCTCGGTCGCGCTCGGACTGATAGATCGCGAGGAGTACATTGCGAACCCCGAGCTGGTGCGCCTGCGCCAGGGGTTTTCCCTTCTCGATCTGAAGCGCTTCGTGGACACCCTTGGCTATGAGGGAATCGGGCTGGGACAACTTGCCTTTCCCGATCTTCTCGAGCGTGCGCCGATCATTGTGCCGGTGAACCTGCAGGGCTATCCGCATTTCGTGATTTTCCGTGGAGCCACGTCGAATGCCGTGCTGCTCGCAGACCCGGCCTTCGGCAATGTCTCGATGTCAATTACTAAGTTCATAAACGGATGGATCGAATACCAGGATATCGGCCGCGTCGGTTTCGTCGTGACGAAGGCGGGAATGCTTGCACCCCCGGGCCGATTGTCGGCTCGGGCATCGGACTTCGTTGTACTGAAGTGATTGCGGCGAGCATCGATTGGATACTCGAATGAAAACAAATTGGTTACGACTTGGTCTGACTGCGTTCGTGTTTACCCTGTTCACGGCAGCCGCTCAAGCACAGGACACGCGCGTGCAGGAGCTTGAGCGCAACTTGCACGAACGCGACAAGGTCATTACCGAACTTCTGGAGCGCGTCGAAGCCCTGGAACGACGGGTCGGCGTTCAGCGCGCCGCATCGGACTTCACGGCCGCGCCAGAGCAGAATGCCGTACCGACCGCCGAAACAGACCCTACACCGGGCTCTGACCAGGCTCCGGGTGTGGTCTTCGTCGAAGAGGGAGACGCGGAACGCGCGCTCGAGCGCTCGCTGACGCGGGCAGGCGCGTTGCTGCTACCGTCGGGCGTGCTGGATATCGAGCCCAGATTCAGCTACACGCGGCAAGAAGCTACGGCCCCGAGCCTCGTCACGGCGGGCAGCGACTTGTTTGCCGGCGAGACCGAACTCAACGCCGACAACCTAACAGCCGGCCTTGCGCTGCGCCTGGGGTTGCCTTGGGATTCGCAGTTGGAAATCGGCTTGCCCTACCGTTGGCGGGAGGTCGAGTCGGTAACCACCGTCGGTTTTGCGCCGATGGACACCTCGACACAGTCGGGCGCCGGCTCAGGCGACGTGCGCGTAGGGCTGGCGAAGACACTGCTTCGCGAGGGCCTGAGGCGTCCCGACCTTATTGGACGTGTAACCTGGGATTCCGATAGCGGCAAAACTCGCGACGCCGGGGTGTCGCTGGGCGGCGGCTTCCACGAACTCCAAGGATCGTTGACCGCGATTAAGAGACAGGACCCGATTGCATTTGTCGGTGGGCTGGCCTACCAACACACCTTCGAGGAAGATCAGATTCAGCCGGGGTCGACCTTCTCTGCAAACTTTGGCAGCTTCATCGCGCTGAGCCCGGAGACCTCCTTGCGCCTCCAGCTCTCTGCTGCGTTTCAGGACGAGACCGAGCTGTCCGGAAACAAAATCGACGGCAGCGACCGGACTATAGGCGCCTTCGTGGTGGGCGGGTCCGCTCTGCTGGCACCGCGTACGTTGTTGAACCTTTCGGTCGGGATCGGTTTAACGGATGATGCCGACGATTTTTCAATATCGATGTCGCTCCCGATCCGTACCGATAAACGGCTATTCTGACGGCTCCCGATTGGGGCACTGACGCATCCCTGGGATTCACAAACGCGCGCACCATCAAGACATTCCACGTAGATGCGGTGGGGTCTTGCGTTTGACATTATAACTAGCGGACTACCGCCAACTCGATTACGCGTTGGTCGAGCACCTCGCAAAATAAATCTGTTCCGTTTTCTCGATTCCGTTTTCTCGTAAACACACGACCTGATCCCGATCCTGCACGTCGGTTGCGCTTCCGTTTTATCCTTCCTATAATCCTTTGACTCTACACCACCGATAAAGAGGAAATAAATCATGACACATAAATACTCTGGAGGATGCGATCACATTCATACTCATTCGGATAACGAACCGGTAGACAACCACACTTGCCATTGCTCTGTTTGCAAAAGCGTTACTGGGCAAGATACGACGCATGTTGTTTTCTTTAATCACAGCGATGTGGAAGTAGACAACCTGGGCGGCCTGAATCGTCAACCGTTCAACGCTAATAATCCTGATGGACCCCTTGAGCTGTGTACCTGCGCAGAGTGCGGTACCCCCATTATGCTCGACGACAAAGAACGGCGTATTCGGGTGATAGTCCCAAATCTAATGGGTTATGATGCAGAGAGTCTGCCCGCGACGTACCATGCGTTTTATGATCCGTCTACTGGTGTACCGAGACCTGATGACGGCCGTCCGGTCCACGAAGGCCTTCGCCCCGAATTCGTTTGGCCAACGCCAGCTTAAGCTTAAACACAGGGGACAGAATTATCTCTTACCGAAAATAAATCTGTCCCCTACTCCTCAGTTTTCTACAGCCACACCAATCACGAACAGAACCGCGTAGTTTTGCTTGTCGCAGCCCTCGACCGGTGGCATTGTGGCTCCTGGAGTCACTGGAAATGCCGTCCGTTGCGCCTTGGCCGGCGAACATAAATTATCACTCGCCGCCGGCGTGTATCGCTCGGAGCGGCATGCCAAATGTGTCACATCGTAGAGTGTCACGCCGTCATCGAGTTCCCAACGCCTATCACCCTCTTCGTCCGCGGGATGAACGGTCAACACGGTCATCACTTCACGATTACCTGTGACTATATATTCACAAGGAGGGACCGGGAAGTCCGGCTGCTCCGTAATCAAGCCGTATTCCTCTAGCCACCAGTCTGTGCTGTCGAATTGCCACTGCGCCGGGGCGACTCCACCGGCGGCCTTCAATCGCTCATAGCCACCCAGCCTCACTCCGCGCGGACCCGGATCCAGACGCCACAAACCCCACCCCTGTGCACCGCTCCCGGAGGTCGCTCCCGGATCGCCCAGCGCCGCGATGAACTGCGTTGAAATACGCTTGAATTTCGCCTGATCTTCGCTTTTAGCGTGAGCCCACTGCCCCAACGCGGCCAGCAGCAAGAGCAATCCCATCGCCACGAGTGCGCTGCTCGACACTCGCTGCGAAACGGTTTTTTCTCTGAATATTCTGAACTCTGACATTATGTACACGTTAGAAATTCGGCTCTGTTATTCAAGTTCGCTTATACTAGCAACAATTGTTCTCTGGCCCGGGTTCTTCTGTTTGGTTGTAATAGATGCATCCATTCTCGCTCAAAGAGAACAATTTGGGGTTGGTTTGGTCTATATTTGATTCGTCCCCGGAAAATAGTTTAGAAACAGGAGTCTCATTGCTATGATTCGAAAATGCACATATGTTTTGTTTTGGCTGGTTATGATTGGTCTGGGCTTCAGCGTTGCTAATGCCGATGAAGTACTTGCCCATGAAACTATGGATGAGCAACACGACCAGAACATGATGCAGCAAGGTCACGGGGAGGGGCAAATGCATGGCCACTCGGACGATCAAGCCCATCATCGGCACGATAATTGGATTGACCCGCCTCAAGAGTATGCCAATAAGGAATCACATCAGTGGACCAATGTTGATGCGATTAAACGTGGCGAGGCTATTTACAAGGTGCACTGTAAATCATGTCATGGCGCAGGCGGACAAGGCACCGGCCCGCTCGCAAGGTCGCTATCGCATCAACCAGCGGATTTAACCAACAATTTTCACACATCGCCTGGCACTGGTGATGCCTACTTGTTCTGGCGGGTGACTGAGGGCGGAGCGGTCGAGCCATTCAAATCACAAGAATCGACCATGCCTGCATTTAAATCCATTCTTAATGCGTCCGAGCGTTGGGATGTACTCGCTTATGTCCACACGTTTTTTCATCAGGGACTGGCTAAATGGAGCAACGACAACGAACAGCAGGAGTAAATTGTAATAGT
>Ga0224512_10003026_pt1 | contig 14997 bp, 9 predicted proteins | sample SF_May12_sed_USG_4_FD_169103 | JGI IMG/M metagenome (GOLD analysis project Ga0224512, IMG submission 169103) | Sediment microbial communities from San Francisco Bay, California, United States - SF_May12_sed_USGS_13 | ecosystem: Environmental > Aquatic > Marine > Sediment | place: USA: California...
CCGGATTCTTAGTTGGTGCTCAGAGGAGATGACGCGCAGAAACCTTCCGCTGGAGTGGTTGGAACCGCATGGAGCGCGTGAGAAGGAACCCGATCACCACAGAGCCGGGCCGGACCTCCCGCAGTCGGCGGACCCTGGGGTATCTTAGTGGGCCCGCTCATCCACCCCTGACTAGCCACATTCCGCAACCTCTATGGCACAAAGCAGCTCCAGCCGTGGCACCAAAATGTCCGCTTCCTCCAAGCTCGACAAGGCGGACTTGTTGGACATCTATCGTCTGATGCTTCTGTCGCGTCGGATCGACGACAAGGAGATCCAACTCAAGCGACAGAACAAGATCTTCTTCCAGATCTCGGGCGCCGGCCATGAAGCTGTCTTAGTGGCGGCCGCGAAGGTGTTCCGTTCCGGCTATGACTGGTTCTACACGTACTATCGCGATCGTGCGCTGTGTCTCGGCCTCGGTATGACAGCCACGGAGCAGTTGCTTTCGGCGGTCGCCTCGGCCGATGACCCGAACTCCGGCGGCCGGCAGATGCCGTCGCACTGGGGCCACCAGGACTTCAACATCGTCAGCGCGTCGAGTCCCACGGGGACCCAGTTCCTCCAGGCGGTAGGGACGGCCGAAGCGTGGCTTCGGTTCAGTCAGAATCCCGACATTCCCGACCGCGAGTCGCTGTTTCACGGTGACGAGGTCGTGTTTTGCTCCGCGGGCGATGGCACGACCAGTGAGGGGGAGTTCTGGGAGTCGCTGAACACCGCCTGCAATCTCAAGCTGCCGATCGTCTACTTGATCGAGGACAATGAGTACGCCATTTCGGTGCCCGTCGAAGTGAATACGGCTGGCGGGTCCATTTCGAAGCTGGTCGCCGGGTTCCCGGACCTCTATCTCGAAGAAGTCGATGGCTGCGATCCGTTGGCGTCCTACGATGCCCTGGGACGAGCCGTGGAGTATGCCCGGCAGCGCAAGGGGCCGGCGCTGGTTCACGCCCATGTGATCCGCCCCTACAGTCACTCTCTTTCTGACGACGAAGTGCAGTACCGATCCGCTTCAGAGCGGGAAGCCGAAACAAGCCGCGACCCCCTTATTCATTTCCCACGGTACCTTCAGAATGAGGGGATTGCGACTGAGGCGGAGCTGGCAAGGATTGCCGCGGAGGTCGACGAAGAAGTTCAAGTGGCAGCGGACATCGCGCTCGCGTCGCCGCAGCCCGAACCCGACACGGTGTACCACTACGTCTACTCTCCGAATGTCGATCCGACGTCGGAGCAATTCGACACCGAAGACGACCCGCAATTCACCGGTAATCCCACGACGATGGTCGATTTGTTGAATGCCTGTCTCCGCGATGAAATGGCGCGTGATCCTTCGATCCTCGTGTTCGGAGAAGACGTCGCTGATGTGAGTCGCGAAGCCCACCTCGATGAGGTCAAGGGAAAGGGCGGCGTTTTCAAGGTCACGTGGGGCCTTCAACGTGAATTCGGCGGCCACCGGGTGTACAACTCACCGCTGGCCGAAGCCAATATCGTTGGCCGAGCGATCGGCTTGGCCATTCGCGGACTCAAGCCAGTGGTCGAAATCCAGTTCTTCGATTACATCTGGCCGGCCTACATGCAGATCCGCAACGAATTGGCGCTCATGCGATATCGCTCCAATGACCACTTCTCAGCGCCCGTCGTGGTCCGCGTGACCTACGGTGGCTATCTGAAGGGAGGGGCGATCTATCACTCGCAAACCGGGGCCGCGGTCTTCACGGGCGTACCCGGCCTGCGGGTGGTGTGTCCGTCCACGGCGCTCGATGCCAATGGCCTCCTCCGAACCGCCATTCGCTGCGAAGACCCGGTGCTGTTCTTCGAGCACAAGCACCTGTACCGACAGACCTACAACAAGGCGCCCTATCCCGGCCCGAACTTCATGATCCCGCTGGGCAAGGCAAAGGTGGTTCGGGAAGGCAGCGACTTGTCGGTGGTGACGTATGGGGCAGTGGTGCAGCGCGCGATCACCGCGGCAAAGGCAATGGAGGAAGAGCACGGAGCGCGTGTGGAGGTCATCGACCTGCGATCGCTTTCGCCGGTGGACTGGGATACCATCTACGCGTCGGTTCGCAAGACCAATCGGGCCTTGGTGGCGTATGAAGACTCGCTGTCCTGGGGCTACGGCGCCGAGATTGCGAGCCGACTCGCCGACGAAGCGTTCCCATTCCTCGATGCGCCGGTCCGCCGTGTGGCAGCGACCGATACGTTCGTGGCCTATGCGCCCCAGCTCGAAGACGTCATCCTGCCCCAAGTTGCCGACTTGAAGCGAGCCATGGAAGAGCAGTTGGCCTTTTGACCTGACGAGTTGACCAGCACGCGGCAATTCGCCGCGGCCGATTACTTGATCACGTCGCGGATCTCCTCCACGGCACTGATCGCGTGGTCGACGTCGCGGGAGAGCGCCCGTGCTTGCTGCGTGACCTGCGTCAACTCACCCAGGACCTCATTGATGTTTGAGGACTTGAGGCGGAGCAGGTCGAACCGGAGATTCTGCATCGCCAGATAACACGACTCCAGGTTCCGCTGGGCGTCCTGACGCTGTCCCCTGAGTGCCTGAATATTTCGCTGTTGGCGCTCCAAGAGCTGAATGTGGCGGCGACGCTCTTCATCGTCAGGGCCGCTCCGAGCCTCGGCGAGACGTCGTTCGAGGTCGGCCGCTTCGACGGCGCTCACATCGGCGATGTCCATGTCCTTGAGTAAGCGGCCGAGCTTTTGGCCGCGCTCGAACAAGCGATCGACCGTTTCCACGATCTCCGGCAACATGTCCCGCTCCGTCTGGGGCAGGCCTTGCCATTGCTTGAGGATCGCCGTCCGGTCGCGCTGCATGTGCTCGATCCGGTCAACGTAGGCTCCAAAGTCGCGGACGGACGGCGGCGGCAGCTGTCGCGGCAGTTTTCCACCGCCCTTCTTGAGGGTTCGCTCGACGGAGTCAGGAGCCGGCGGGCGACTCAAGACGTCGCGCCAACTGTACCCTGCCTGCCACAGCCGCGCATAGCGCGGCACCAACCCGAAGCCGGCCCAGATTCCCGCGATGACCAGCGACCAATCGGGGAAGCCGCTGGTGACCACGTCGAGCAGAAACAACCCACCGGAAACCGAAGCCCAGCGTGCGAACTCACTCCGGGCCCGCTGCACGATCTTGGGCTCGCCTGTATCCGCGGTGGGTGACGGTGAGCCGGCTCCCTGGCGCGCCTGCGGGAGCCGTTCGCGACGGTAGCGTGCGCGGTCGACACTGCCGGCCTGGCGACCCGATGCCGGTACTCGCGCCAAGTCTCGGCCCGGACGACGAGAGGGAATTTCTCGGGCGGAGCGCCCGGTGCGCGCCGGAGGGACAGTCTGCGCCCCACGCTGAGCCCGCCAGCCGAGGCCGGTGGGACGGTAGCCCGACACGGTCCGGGACTCGAGCGCCCGCCTGAGCGAATCGGCAGACGGCCACCGATTTTCGGGATCCTTCTCGAGACATCGGCTCACCGCGAGGGCCAAGTCTTCGGGGATGTCGGGACGGCTGTCCGTGACCAGAGGCGCCGGCTCGGTAATCTGCTTCATCAGAATGCCTGCGACCGTCGGGGCATTGAACGGCAAATTGCCGGTCAGCATCTGATACGACACGATGCCGAGGCTGTAGAGATCCGAACGCCCGTCGATCTCCCGCTCGCCGGCGGCCTGCTCCGGACTCATGTACGACGGTGTGCCGATGGCGACGCCCGCGCCGGTCAGCGTGGCGCCGGACGAGGATGACAGCGCCTTGGCGATCCCGAAGTCGGTGACCATGACGCGCCCGCGCTTACCCTCGAGCAGGATATTGTCCGGCTTGATGTCGCGGTGGATGATCGAGACGGCGTGCGCGGCGCTCAATGCGTCTGCCGTTTCTTTGATGATGCGGCGCGCTTCTTCGGTTGCGAGCGGGCCACGGCGTTTGAGACGCTGATTCAGCGACTCGCCGTCGACATACCCCATGATAAAGAAGACCAGACCCTCACCTTCGCCAACGGTATGGATCGGCACGATGTGAGGATGGGACAGGCGGGCGGCGGTCTGAGCCTCGCGGGTGAATCGCTGTCGGATATCCTTTTGGAAGGCCAGCTCCGGGGGGAGCACTTTGATGGCGACACGACGCTGGAGTCGCTCATCCCGGGCGCGGTAGACTACTCCCATCCCGCCGCGACCGATCTCACCCTCGATGGTGTAGTGGTCGCCGAGGGCCTTGCCCAGTCGAGCTGGAAGCGGGGTCTCTCGGGATTCGGTCATCGAGCCATCCGTCTCTCGCCGAAGGGATTAGCGACTCACAGGCTAACCGGACAATCTGTCCATTTATTAGATACGGGGCAACGCTGGCGCTCGATTCGAGCCTGCCATCGATCCCCTGTCGATGCCTTTCCTGTCAGTTTCGCCAGCCATTGTGGCAGAAACAGTCTACCGAATGACCCGAACCGTCCTTCATGACGCATGGACAATGCCGGACAGCTTGAGTCATAAGATATTGCACGGCAACGGGATGTGCAGTATCCATTCGTGGCGGGGTTCGCCTGGCACACTGGGTGCGCTTGGTACCTACGCACGAATCCCACGTGAGGCACCACGTCCGTGCCTCTGGAGGTATATGTCACCCATGGCTGAACGTCTCACGCTTCCCGTTCTCCCGCTCCGCGAAGTGGTGCTGTTTCCGTCGGTGACGGCACCGATCGGCGCCGGGCGGCCTGCCACTTTGCGCGCCATCGAAGCGGCGCTTGCGTCGCCTGACAGGCTCATCTTCGCCGTGTCACAGCGGCAGAATGTCGAGAACGTCACAACCGACGTGCTCTACACGATCGGTACCATCGCGCGCATCGGTCAGGTCCAACGCGGACTCGCCGGGATGCAGCTGTTGCTCCAGGGCGAGCGACGCGGCATTGCCATGCAATACACTGACCGGGAAGGATATCTCGAAACGATCGTGCGCGAGGCTGAGGAGATGCCTCCGCTCAATGCGGAAGATCCCAGTTTCGTCGCGCTGTACCGTGAAGTCCGCAGCCGCGCCGCGGAACTCGGCCAAAAGTCCGGCCTCGCCGAGGAAGTCGTGCAGCAGGTCCTCGCGGGCGTGAACGATCCGGGTCAGTTCGCCGACTTGGTGGCCGGCTACATCGACATCGAACCAGCCCAGCGGCAAATGTTGCTCGAGACCCTGTCGGTCGAGGAGCGGCTGCGTCGGGTACTGGTGCACATCCAGCGACAGATCACGGTCTATGATGCGCAGGAGGACATCAAGTCGCGGGTCCAGGAGGAACTGGGCGAGCGTCAACGCGAGATGTTTCTCCGTGAACAACTCAAGACGATCAAACGCGAGTTGGGAGAAGATGACGAGCTCGACGAACTCGAGGATCTCCGGCAAAAGCTCGACGCCCTCGAGCTTCCCCCAACGGCACGGAAGGAAGTCGATCGGGAGATCAGCCGGCTCTCGCGCATCGGGCGCGAGTCCATGGAATCCCAGGTCATTCGCACCTATCTCGAGAACATCGTTGAGCTGCCCTGGAACGTGCGGAGCGAGGAGCACCTCGACCTTGCCCGGGCGGCGGAGATTCTGGAAGAGGATCACTACGGCTTGGGGGACGTGAAGGACCGAATCCTCGAATTCCTCGCGGTGCGTCAGTTGCGTCAAGACGCAGAAGCCATGCGCCGGGAGGCCGACGCAACAGAGGAACTTGGAGCGCCGCAGCCGGCGAGCGACTCCACCGAAAGCGCCGAACCACGGGTGGCGCATGCCGAGCCCGACACTGCCGAGCCGAACGAGGAGCCTCCGGCCCTCCCTGGTCTGGATGACCAGGCGGCGAAGGGACCGATTCTGCTCTTCGTCGGTCCGCCGGGCGTGGGGAAGACTTCGGTGGCCAAGTCGATCGCGCGTGCCATGGAGCGCAACTACGTGCGCATCTCGCTCGGTGGCGCCCGAGACGAGGCCGACATTCGCGGGCATCGGCGGACGTATGTTGGGGCGATGCCGGGGCGGATCATCCAAGGGATGAAGCAAGCCGAAAGCAAGAATCCCGTCTTTCTGCTCGACGAGGTGGACAAGCTGGGCGTGTCGTTCCAGGGAGACCCGGCGAGCGCACTGCTCGAAGTCCTGGATCCGGCACAAAACGACAGCTTCACCGATCATTACCTTGGCGTGCCGTTCGATCTGAGTGAGGTCATGTTTATTGCCACCGCCAATTTCATCGAGAGCATCCCGGGCCCGCTGCTCGATCGAATGGAAGTGGTGGAATTCTCGGGCTACACCGAGCAAGAGAAGTTGATGATCGCGCGCAAGTACCTGTTGCCGCGGCAACTCTTTGAGAATGGACTTCGAGCAGACCAGCTCGAACTCACCGATGCGGCGGTGTGCGGAGTCATCGAAGGCTATACTCACGAAGCCGGCGTTCGCCAGCTCGAGCGGGAGTTGGGCAAGCTTGCACGGAAGGTCGCCCGACGGATTGCGGCCAAAGAGTTCGACTGTCTGAAGGTCGATCGCGACCAGGTGGCCGACGTGCTGGGCCGCGCGCGCGTACACCCAGAGCGGGCTGCACATGAGGACCAGGTCGGTGTCGCCACCGGGATGTACTATACGCCGTCAGGCGGCGACATCATGTTCGTCGAAGTGTCAACCATGCGTGGCAAGGGAGAGCTCGTGCTCACCGGACAACTCGGCGATGTCATGAAGGAATCGGCGCGTGCTGCGCTCACCTATGCCAAGTCGCATGCTGCCGCCCTACACATCGACGAAGAGATGTTCGACCGGGACGTGCACATCCACGTGCCGGCAGGAGCGGTACCGAAAGAGGGTCCGTCGGCCGGCGTTGCCATGGCTACCGCCCTTGTCTCCGCCTTGTCGGGCCGACCGGCCCGACACGACATCGCGATGACGGGCGAAATCTCATTGCTCGGACGCATTCTCCCGATCGGAGGTGTGAAGGAGAAAGTGCTCGGCGCAGTCCGCGCCGGCATTCACAACGTGGTGCTCCCAAAGCAGAACGAGGGCGACCTGGAGGATCTGCCGGAGGATGTGCGGAAACAGCTCAAGATCGAGCTGGTCGAGGAGTTGGGTGAGGTGCTCGCGCTTACGCTTCGCGGGGCCACGTTCCGAGAGGGCCAGCTGCTCTTCGTCGATGACGCTCCACGGGACGCGGGTCACCTGAGACCGGGCTTCGCGCACTAACCGGGAAGGCCGATCAACCTCAGGTCGCGCTGGGAGCGGTTTCCACGCCGCCGGCGGGCGCACGCGCACGCGCGTGCTCTGCCGCCGCCACAATGGCCGGCCCACTGTCAGCGGTTCCCGGAAAGCACGCGATGCCAATACTGGCGCTGATCCTGATCGACTCTGCGCCGGGACGGTCGAGCGGGTGCGCCTCGAAGGCAGCCTGAATCTGTCGTGCGAGAACACCGGCATTGTCACCGCGCTCCGACAGTGCAATGACGCCCAATGTGGTGCCCGATAGGCGACCGAGCAGGTGAGCCCCGCGGGTCGCGGCCCGAAGAACCTTGGCGGCATGCCCCAGCACCTGATCCCCGATCAGATGACCATGCCGAGCGTTCACCTCCTCGAGGTCGTGGATGCCGATGGTGAGCAGGGCAGTATCGCTGCCTCGGCGCCGTGCCTGTGCGATAGCGTGTTCCAGCGCCACCATCAGTGTCGTGTGGTTGAGCAATCCCGTCAGGCTGTCGCGATAGACAGTCTGGCGAAGCTGACGGCCGCGGTCTGCGCGGGTAATCACCCAATTCAGAAACGGGCCCTGCTTGTCAGCGATGGGTTTCGTGAGAAACGTATACCCGGTTGCACGCAGGGCTTCGAGATGTTGGGCAATGTCCGCCTGCCCGGCGAGCAGGAGAACCGGGAGGTGCGCCCGCGGTTGATGCTGTTCGGCCTCGCGGGCAAAGGCGAGGCCATCGGCCAGCGTCACGTCGAGGACGACCATATCCAGCGATGCCCCGCGCAAAAGGGGACGAGCCAAGGCCGGGGCCCGGGCGTGAACGACTTGGATGCCTACGGTCTCGAGCCATCCTGTCATGAGCTGGGCTTGATCGAGGTCGTCCTCGATCAAGAGGACCCGAATGGGCGGGGAGCCGGTGCGCATCGCCGTCGTGATGTAGACCGGCAGTTCAGAACGAGCCTGTTCGGGCGAAAAGATGGCATCGACGCCCGGAACGGTCCCACTCGGTCCGGCTCGCTCGGAGCTTCCTTGGATGAGCACCAACACTTGCGGGCGGACGGCGCGCGCGGCAGACCATGCGGCAGCGATGAGCACGGGGTCGATGTCCCCGTCGTCGCCGTGGTCGATAATGACCATCACCTCGGGCCACTGTGACGGCGGGAGATCCCTGGCCTGTGACAGGTCCTCGACCGAACCGGCATCGGTGGTGAGATGCAATCCCGCGTTTGCCAGGATGTCCGCGATGGCATCCCGCAGTTCTCCGGGGCGCCCAACGACGTGGCCGCGGAATCCGAGATCTCTTGCGAGCGCGGTCGACGGCTCCTCTGATGAGCCGGTCGCTTGGGCGACCACCGCTGCCAGCCGCTCGAGCGCCTCGTCCAGGCGTTTGATGTTGTCCGCGTTCCAAGGCGGATTCCGCCGAATGAATTGTTCCGCCTCCCGGGCAACGAGGCTGATTTCGGGGAAGCCGTAGGACCCTCCCGAGCCTGCCAGCTGGTGAAATTTCCTGGCGAGTGCATCCGGAGCCTCCAGATCTCCGGCGCCGATCGCAACGAGATCTTCACCCAACTCGGTCAGGCGTTTTGGCACTTCGGCCAAGTACTCGGCCTGGAGTTCCCGGAAGCCTTCGTCGAGGTCGCTCATCGTGCCTGGCGCAGCCGTTCGATGATCAGCCTGGCCCCGGCGACGAATGTGGTGGAGGTGCTCCAATGTCCGAACACCGAGGCCTCCTGGCGCGCTGCAATCACTGCGGAGCGATCGTCGATCACCGACACCAACGGGCTCCCCGGCCAGGACGGACTCTCCGGTATCTGCACCACCGGTGCAAAGGCGAGGTCGACCGGCTCGGTGGAACAGAGTGTCAGCACCACGCGCGCCGTCGAGGTCCTCCTGAGGGCGGGTACCAAGAGCGGGTAGGCGTCGGACGGCGCCACCAGCTGCACCTCGGTCTGCGCCCGTCCGATGTCATGGGTGAGCAGCCGAAGCACACTGCGGACGGACGTGATTTCCACCAGAGTAGGGGAGCTGGCCGATGTGACCTCGGAAAGCCCTGCGCTGAGTTCCTCGAGTGCCTTTCCTTGTTGGTTCGAGATCTTGGCCACGAGGGTCGATGGAGGCTCCGGCCGATATCGCTTGGGCCGCTCGTCCCCTACCCGTGCCGCCCCCTTCGCCACCAATCCCTCCAGCGCACTGTAGGCGTTGGCTCTTGCCAGACACGCCGCGCGGGCAATGGCGTAGCCCGTTCCGGGCCCAGTCCTGAGAAGTACCTCGTAGACCAAGCTCTCGGTGGGGGTGTATCCGAACGGCGTGAGATCAAGCCTGGGCATGGTGGTAGTATGTGCTACTAGCATCGCCATTCACAAGCCCGGCGGCCCGCCGCGGCCCGGGCTATCGGTAAGTGAGGTCCCAGCCCAAGAGCTTGGCGATCAAGGCGAGGCGAAAGGAGACGTCGACCTGCCTGGATTCGAGCGTCTTCGCGTCGGGGCACAGGGGAAACGCGTGGTAAGCCATGAGGCTGGTCGACCGTGGACGCGAGCGCAGGTTCTTGGGGTGCCACACGCCGTTCTCGTCACAGTCCCTGACCATTCGCGCGAGCACTTTCGACGCATTCGGTGCAGTATCTAGTGCTCCGATTCTCGCCAAGAGTTCGATGTAGTGCAGCGCGAGGGGGACGTCCGTCGGATTCCCATGGCGATCGGCGTGAATGGGGTCTCCCATCAAGAGCGCCTTGGGTTTCAGAATGCGCCTGCCAACCCGCATGGCGAAATCCTTCTTGGGGGCCGGCTTCGCCAGATACGCCCCCAGTCGTTCGGTGAACCCGGCGCGCTCTCGGCGCAGGCTCGGCATCGCGGCCAGCATCGCAACCGAATACCAGGTCGGTGGGCGGGCATCCGGATGAAGCAAGATCTTCTGCCCGGCCTTCACCAGGGGCTTGTCGGCCAGGGGGCTCCGCAAGAACTGAGAGATGCTGCTGGCGATCTTATGGGCGGAGCCCCGGATACGAGGGTCGTCGCCGTGGCCTCCTTCCGCGAGCGCGGCTGTGGCGGCCTCACGAATTCGTTCTCGGGCCCAGCCTTCGATCGTGGGGTCGGCCTTGGCGATCATGCGGAACTCGAACAGCAATTGCGGGTCGGGATCGCGTGACAAGAGGCGGAAGAGAACGCGGTCCGCGAGCTTGAATGCCCTGGCAGAGTTGGTCAACCCGAGCTCGATCAGCCTGCGGTACTCGGCGATCGCGCCCATGTCCTTTTCGCCCCTGCCGCCCGGGGCCGCCGGGCCGAGTAGGGTCTTTCCCCACAACCCCGTGGCTTTCTGCTTCTTGATGATGGCGGAGACCAGCTTCGCAGCAGCTGCCGCATCGGAGGCTTCCTGGACCGTGGCAGCGGAAGCAAAGCCGGATGGGGCGAGGTCGCGGTATGTGCGCAGGCGCACAGACTCGCAGCCATGCTCGACGAGCCAAGTGAGGGGTACTCGGTGCTCGTTGGGCAGTTCCAGGGTGTCTCTCCCGGCTATGAAAGCGACGCGACCAAAAAGCGCGCAAAGATACCCCCGAGCGCCCCTTGCGACCAGTAGGAACGTCGGCATTCAGATCTGTTGGATTCTATCCCCTTGCTCTACTTGCACTTACACTGAGCACTCGAGGGCGGGACGACACTGGCTCGGTGTTTCCATATGGAACACCAAAACAGCTGAGCGACTTAATCTCGATCAGGGGTTCTGGGCCGCAGGGCACACTGGGGGGTGAGCCAGAAAGCCGACTATCGACCGGAACACGCTATCCGGCTCGGTCTGGTGCGGGCGGTGGAGTGTTCGATCGAAGCCCACGAACCGATTGCAGGGCACCAGCCCCGCAATCGACTGGCCGGTACTGAACGGAATGGTGGGATCGAGGCGGCCCCAGATGAGCAGCGTGGGCTGCCTGAGTTCGCGAAAGCGACTACCCAAGGCAGCGAAGTCGAATTCCCGGAGCACCTTGGTGGCCGAGGCGCGAAATGCGGGGTCAACCAGCGGGTCATAGTCCCGCCATTCTTCGGGTTCACCGAGCCAGTCCGGTGCGTGGATTGGCAACAAATACGCGATTGGCACGTTGGCCCAGCCGAAGAAACGGCCCGGTCTGCCCGTGAGGGCGGAATGCCAGGAGCTCAGACCGTAGCCGGCCGGAGCGATGAGCACCAGGGCAACGACGCGGTCGGGATGATTGATTGCGAGGTCCACCGCCAGCTGTCCGCCCAGGGAATGGCCCACGACCACAACGTCCCCACGGATGTGTTGATCGAGGAAGGTCCAGAGTGTGGCGGCCATGGTCTCGTGATCGTAGGGGCCCTCGGGTTTGTCGCTCACCCCGAACCCCGGGAGGTCTACTGCTACTACTCGATACTTCGTTGCCAATTGGTCGAACAGAGCCCGAAACGCCAGGAGTGACTCCCCGTAGCCGTGCAGCAGGAACAAGGTCGTGTCGCCCTGGCCTGCCCGAACGGTCCGGAGCTCGAGCGAGCCGGCGCTGAGCCACTCCGCCTGGTGAGGCGGTGCTGGGTCAGGGCGGTCCTGGAGCACGAGGAGCGCACTGAGGAGCAGCACAACCAACCACCGAACCTTGGCCATCGGACCGACGCGTCAGAGATGGGGGCAGCGGAGAATAGTGACGGTTCCAGGGCCGAGATTCCCCTCCTCACTGGTGAGGACGAACCGCGTTTCATCGAGCCATGCTATGCCTTCGCCCTGGGACTCGATGCCGGCGATGTCGCAGACAGTGACGGGGTCCGGAGAACCGATGGTGCCGTCGTGTGCCAGCCGGAACAGATAGACCCTGCGATAGGTGCGGAGCACCATCAGGTCGTTCCTGGGGCTGATGTCGGCACCGGTCACCATATCGAATAGAGTTCCATGCGGATCGAGCGGGAGACTTCCCATCGGTTCGGCTACGACTGCGCCGCTGCCCCACGCGTCGTGCTTGACCCGAAAGAGGAGCACACCGTGCGAGCGACCCTTGGTCACGAGATAGAGATCGCCCCGTGCATCGACATACATGGCCTCCGCGTCGTGCGGCCCATCGGGGTAGCGGAGCTCGAGTTTCTCAGCCATGGCCGTCCTGGTCGCGTCCAGATCGGGTTCCGGCACCCGATAGACCACAACCGACGACCGGACCTCGCGATTATCGCCGGTGTCTCCGATGTAGAGGCATGTCGTTCGGTGGCACGGACCGATTGCGAGGTCTTCCCAGTCCAGGTTCTGCGCCCCAGTGACGGTGACGGTGCCGAGATCGCGGCCCAAGGTGTCGGTTGCAAAGAGGAGGGGGTCATTCCCGGAGTCGTTGTGGGTCCAGAGGATGCCTGGAACACGGGCGCTGGGGACCACACCGGAGCTTTCGGTGAGCTTCGGGTTTGTGAATGGCGTCGGGCGGCGAACGACCTCTGCGGGAGGTGCTGGGGCTGACGTAGCCGCGGCGCAGGCACCCAGTACACACGCCATGGTGGGAAGGAGGCTCAGACGCATGGCCGGGATCTTATCGCTCCCAGCCCCGTTTTCCAATCCTTGCTTGGGTGGCCGGGGAGCGGTGATCTTTCCGGTTCAGGTAATTCGGCGACTCGGCCTTTCGGATAGGGATGATGTTGGACAGTCTCAAGCAACGACCCACGACTCGTGTTCCCGATCCAGTGCGATTCGACGGTAGGATCCTCTTCCTGTGCGAGGATCCTGCTCTCGTCACCCGCCAACTGGCGGGCGACGACCTCGACTGGACTCCCTCGTTGAAGTTGCGGGACAACATTTCCACTGACGAGATCACCCCGGCCTACGTCTGCTACTACTACGATGAGACCCTGGGGGAATTTCCGTATGTCGGCTTGAAATGCGGCGACGAATTCCCCATCACGCGCGGCGCCGTGAAGCGGGGTGGCTTTGCCGTTTCGGTGAGTGGAAAGCGACGCGGAAAAGGCTCGAGCCGAGAGGCGTCGCCGTATGCCGAGATGTGTGCCGGCATCAGTCTCGTGATTGCCGAGAACATCGAGCGCATCTACCGAGAAAACTGCCAAAATCTCGGCGTGCTGACGAGCACGGACTTCTCCCTCATCGATCGGATCAGGCGCGGCGAGCCCATCCCGCTCAGCGTGTTTACCGAGGGTGAAGGAGACATCACCCGGGGCATCATCGAAGCCGGCGGTCTCTTTCAATACAATGTGGCCCGAATACAGGGGACGGTGTCGGTCCCGGCTGTCCACACGGTGCCGCGGCCGATGACCCTGGCCGAGAAGATACTCGCCCGGCATTGGGTCACGGACCTCGAAGCGGACCGAGTCGGTGTCCCCGCCGTTCAGCCGGGTGACGAAGGATTTGTCCGGACCGACATCCGATTCAGCCACGAGTATGTGACCCCGATGGCAGCGATCTTCTGGCGAGGCTCCGTCGGTGTCGGCGAGAAAGTCGTCGATCCTCAGTCGATCTTCTTCTTCCGGGACCACCTGACCTTTCTCGAAATGGCCATGACGGACGAGCGGAAAGCCGAAGGATTGCTCGATCTTGCGCTGGAATTGAAGAGTCGGCAGGAGGAATTCGCAGCCGAGCAGGGAATCAAACTCTACGGGGAACTGCCGCGGCTCGGGCGCAATATGGTGGTGCGTGGATCGGAAGCGATCTGCCACTCGAAGATGCTGGAGCAACACGCGCTTCCGGGACAGGTGATTATCGGAAGCGATTCTCACACGCCGCACAGCGGGGCGATCGGGTGTGTCGCGTTCGGAGTCGGTACGACGGCCATCTTCAATTCGTGGCTCACCAAGGACGTGCGAATCAAAGTCCCGCCGTCGGTGTTGATCCGGGTACACGGCGCAAAGCCCGCCAACGTAACGGCCAAGGACTTCATGCTGCAGATCCTGCGGCAGCCCTACGTCAAGAACGGGCAGGCCATTGGGAAAATCGTCGAATATGCCGGTCCGGCAGTGGCCGCGCTGTCCATCGACGAGCGCGCGACCATGACCAACATGGCGGCCGAGATCGGGGCCTTCACTGGGATCGTGCAGCCGGATGACAAAGCGATCGAGTACCTCGTAGGCGAGCGGGGCATGACCCGCGCGGCCGTTGAACCACTCCTCGAGGGGCTTGCCTCGGATGCCGGGGCCCGTTACGAGGAGGTCATCGAGATCGATGCCACGAATCTTCGGCCCATGATTGCACTCCCCGGAGATCCAGGCAACGGGCTGTTCATCGAGGAGCTGGGGGAGCCCATCAAGATCGACATCGCGTACGCGGGCAGTTGCACGGCGGGGAAGAAGGAGGACATGGACATGTACGCCCGAGTCCTGCGCGAGGCGGCTGAAGCTGGTCGGCGCGTACATCCCGCGGTACGGTTTTACATCCAGTTTGGAAGTCAGGATGTGAAGCGGCACGCCGAGGAGCGGGGGTACATCGAGATCTTCGAAGCCGTAGGCGCCGAAATCATCGAGCCCTCCTGTGGCGCCTGTATCAATGCGGGTCCCGGTGTCTCCTATGACATCGAGACCGTCACCATCAGTGCCATCAACCGCAATTTTCCCGGCCGCTCCGGGCCGGGTCAACTTTATCTCGCCAGTCCGTATACGACGGCGGCGAGCGCGCTAGCGGGGTACATTAGCGAGTGGACGGCGCACGTGCCCGCCGGAGCGTGAACGCGGCAAGCTATTTCAGTCCCATTCCCGCTTTGGTGATGGACGAGTCCGCGGCCGGTTCCGCCGCGACCTGGGGCGTGCGTTTCGGCAGAAAGAAGTCTCGGTGATATACCGCACGCGGGTTCCATAGCACCCACGATTTGAGTCCGAGTTCTTCGGCGGCCCGA
>Ga0224512_10003027_pt1 | contig 14991 bp, 15 predicted proteins | sample SF_May12_sed_USG_4_FD_169103 | JGI IMG/M metagenome (GOLD analysis project Ga0224512, IMG submission 169103) | Sediment microbial communities from San Francisco Bay, California, United States - SF_May12_sed_USGS_13 | ecosystem: Environmental > Aquatic > Marine > Sediment | place: USA...
CCGTGAGGTCGGGGAAGAAGGTACCGAGTTCGGTTTCGGTCAGTTGATCGAGGAATAGCCGGTGATTCTCATCGGTGGCGTCGGTGAGAACCGCCTCGAGCACCCCCAACTGCAGATCGCGTGGCAGGTGGAAGAACGACTCGAGGAACGACCGGAACTCCCGCCACGGATCATTGTCGCCTTCCCGCATGTATGTGCCGGACGGCACATGGTCCTCTGCCAGTGGGCCTGCCTGCTCGTGGAGCCCCCAAAGTCCTGCAAAGTACGCCTCCGGAGTGAACTCAGGGCCGTCCTCTGCCACAAGAAGCGCCGCGATCTCATCGGGCTCGGCACCATGGGATGCGGCCGCCGCCGCGGGCGACATGTGCTCGGTAAGCAGCACGGCGGCTCGCTCGGAACCGTCATCAGTGAGAACCAACAGTCCCCGCTGGAGCAACTGAATGCCAGTTGCCGGCACCTCACGCAGGACCGCCCTGATGCCGCCGATCTCACGCACGTGCGAATCGGATAGGGCGACTGCCCGAAAGAAGCCGAGAAGCCCCTCGAGGGTGGCTCCACCGACAAGCTTGAGATACTCGGCGTCGTGCAGGAATAGCTCTCGAGCGAGTCGCTCGGCACCTTCACGCCGCAGCGGCAGCGCCTCTTCTCCGAGCATGAAACGCCCCGGCCCGACTCCGATGACCAGCGGTGGTGTCAACGGATCGGCGAGAGCAACCACGGCTCGAGTGAATGCAGGCTGCTGGGAGGGATCCGGATACAGCGTGAACGTAGTCCACGCCGTCCCGATGGCCTCGACGAGACCAAGGGCACGTTCGGTGGCTGGGTCGGATGCGCCGTCGCGGCCCATCGCGTCAGCCGATCGAGATCAGGTTTTCGCGAACGGCGTAAAGCACCGCTTCGTTTCGAGAGTGGAGGCCGAGCTTGTCGAGAATATTGCGGATGTGGTTCTTCACGGTGTTCTCGGAGATGAAGAGATCCTCACCAATCGACTTGCTCGTCATGCCGCGAGCGACGAGCTGGAGAACCTCGATCTCGCGGCCTGTCAGGGTCGGTTTGCGAGCCGCCAGCAGCTCCTGATGGCGCAGCAGCTGGCGAGTTACGTCGAACAGTTTGCCGGCCATCTGGCTGGAGACAACGGCGCCACCCTTGGTGATGGCGCCGATGGACTCGACCAACTGCGGGAAAGGCATGTCCTTGACGATGTAGCCGCGGGCTCCCGACTTGATGGCGGATAGCAAGTCCTCCTCGGACTCGCTTCCCGTGAGCAGGATGACCTTGGACGTCGGCGAGACCGCAGTGAGCTTCTCGACCACCTCGAGGCCCGACAGCCCGGGCATCAAGACATCGAGCAAAACCAGATCTGGCAGGAGATTCTCGGCCTCGGCAACCGCTCCCTCAGCGGTCTCAGCCTCGCCTACCACATCGAAGCCCGCGTCTCGGAGAGCCGAGGTCAAGCCGGCCCGAAACAGGGGAACGTCATCAACTACAAGAAGTCGTGTCATTGGGGTTCTATGAGTCCTAGTGAGCCATCGTCGCGGTGATAGAGCACACAGTGCTTGCCTGTGTCGGCATCGAGAAAGAAGAAGAACGAATGTCCAATCATCTCCATCTGCAGTGCCGCCTCCTCCGGGGTCATCGGCCGCATTTCAAAACGTTTGGTTCGAACAATCTCGAACTCATCGCTTGGCAATTCATCGGAGGTATCTAGACCCTCATTGAGCGGTTTGTTGGAGCGAGGCCGGGACCGATGAACGAGGCGGTCCTTGAGGCGACGCAACTGGTTCTCGAACTTGTCCAGAGCCCGGTCCAGAGCAGTCCGGTCATCGGGCCCCTCACCTTGCACCCGCACGGTATGGCCAGCGGTATGACTCGTAATCTCCACGCGGTACCTGGCATCGCCTTGGCGGGGATTGCGGCGTTCAGAGAACTCCACGTCTGCCACCACCCCATCGTCGAGAATTCGCCCGGCGTGGCGCACTCGATCATCCGCCAGCTCCTGTAACTGAGCGGGGACCTGCATATTGCGACCGTGCACTCGAACGTCCACTACCGACTCCTTCCGAATCGAAAAAGCGGATCCGCCTGAATGCGAACCCGCGACAAAGCGCCAACTGGCTCCGGGGCGGTCACACGGCGACCACGATCGAATCTGGACCGATCAGTGCCATGCGGCCGTGCTGTCACGCAGCCTCCCCGAGGCGGTTGACGCCTTCGATATCACCATCATACCCGGAGATGTCGCCGTCACAACGGTCACGTCGACAGCGCCGAGCGCGGCCAGAGCGCCACGTACCGTTGCCCCTGAGGTCACAACGTCGTCAATGAGTGCCACAGGTCCGAGCAGCGGGCGGCGCAGCCGAAAACGCGGCGCCGACCTGCGCTGCGGGCTCCCGCCGGCATGACGGGGCCACCACACCGGGGCCGCCAGTGCCCGAGCGACCGGGACTCCCGTTCGCGCTCCGATTCGGCGCGCCAGCTCCCAGGCCGGATCGATTCCGTAGACCACCCTGCGCACGGCCGCCCGCGGCACCGGCACGATGGCCGTAACCCCGGAAGGGACAAGCGGTGCCATGACGGCCGCGAGCACATCGGCCGCCCCGGCGAGGCCGTGATACTTGAGACGGTGCACGAGCACGCGCCCGGTCCCGGAATGGTGCAGCGCATAGTTGACGGCAACTCCGGACACGACGCCGGCCCGACCCGGCCGCAACCGCCGACGGCACGCCAGGCAAAGCGGCCCCAGGCCCCATTCCCCACATGCAACGCAGACCGGCACCTTCGTAATGTATGCGACCATCCGGACCGGAACTAGTCCCCCCGCTATCCCCCAAAGTGGGCCTTCATTGCTACTCACAGTGGTTTATGGTGGGACACACGGGCGAAGATCGAGTTGGAGGAAGACTATGACGGTGGATGTCGCCGCGGCACGTGAGCGCGACCGTCGCAGAAGGCTACGGCGGGTGCTGCTGGCTCTGGCGCCCCTCGCCCTCTGGCTGTGGTGGCGGATCATTTCCGGCAACCCGGTTTCGCCGGGCTTCCCAGACCTCCCGCCAGACGCCGTCTTCTGGTTGCCGGGCATAGCCCTGGTTGCCATCCTGGCGTTGGTCTTCATAGCCCCGATGCTCGGCTCGGCAAGGTCACCTCACACGATCTACCTTCCGGAGCAGATCGAGGTTGGCTTCGATGACGTCAAAGGACTCGGCTCCGTCGTCACGGAGGTCCGCAACACGCTCGATGTTTTCCTCAACCATGCTCGATTCCGCAACGAAATGGGCGGATCGCCGCGTCGCGGGGTCCTGTTCGAGGGCCCTCCGGGTACCGGCAAGACCCATATCGCCAAGGCCATGGCGAAAGAAGCCGGAGTGCCCTTTCTCTACGTCTCATCTACTGCGTTTCAATCGATGTGGTACGGCGCCACCGCCCGGAAGATTCGCTCGTATTTCCGCAACCTGCGCAAGGTAGCCCGCCGTGAGGGCGGCGCCATCGGCTTCATCGAAGAAATCGACGCCATCGGAATCGCCCGCGGCGGGCTGTCGATGGCGCCTAAGGGTGCTGCCGTCGCCAACTCGGCAATCTCGCAAGGCACCGGCGGCGTGGTCAACGAGCTCCTCATCCAGATGCAGAGCTTCGATGAGCCAACCCGCAAGGATCGTATCCGCAACGCGGCCATTCGCGGCGCCAACCGATTCCTGCCGGCTCACAGACAACTGAAGACCGCCGCATCACCGTACGCCAACATCCTTCTGATTGGCGCAACCAACCGGGCCGACAGCCTCGATCCGGCACTGATGCGTCCCGGCCGCTTCGACCGGATTCTCCACTTCGGGCTGCCCGGCCGCCAGGACCGCCGGCAACTCGTCGAATACTTCTTGCAGCAAAAAGCCCACGCACCGGAACTCGACTCGCCGGCCGCTGCCGACGATGTGGCGGCAGCGACGATCGGCTACACACCCGCTGCGTTGGAGCGCCTCTTCGACGAGGCTCTGCTGCAGGCCCTTCGTGACCAGCGACGTCAGCTGAATCGCGAGGACGTGCGCAATGCCCAGCTCGAGGTCGAAATCGGGCTTCCAAACCCGGTTGACTACTCCGAAGAAGAGCGACTCACCATCGCCACCCATGAGGCCGGCCACGCCGTGATCGCCTATCTGGTGGGCAGCAGCCGCAAGCTCGAGTTGCTATCGATCATCAAACGGCGCGAATCGCTTGGCCTCCTCGCCCACAGTGATATCGAAGAGCGCTTCACGCAGCGAGCCAGCGAGATGAAGGCAATGCTCAAGATCTCGCTCGGTGGCATGGTCGCCGAGGAAGTCTTCTTCGGCGAGTCAGGCAGTGGCCCGGCATCGGACTTGGCAGCCGCCACCAAGCTGGCCGCCGAGATGGTCGGAGCCTACGGAATGGGCGATTCCCCGGTCTCGTTCAGAGCAGCCAACGGCGGAGCCTTCGGAGGAGACTTCGTCGCCCAGGTCCTGGGTGACCCCAAAGCGCGCAAGGCTGTCGATCGAATCCTCACCGATGCCAAACACGACACCAGCTGCATCCTGGCTGACCACCGCTATCTGGTGGATGCGCTGCGCCTCGCGCTGCTCGAGAACGAGGAGCTGGTGGGTGAAAAGATCGTCGACATCCTGCATGAAGCTGAGGCCAAGACGCTCGTCGGCAGTCGGACCCTGGTGGATCTGCGGTCTTTTGAGCCCCGCATCATCGAGGTCGCCAAGCACGACGAAGACTCCGACCGCACCACATAGGACGAGCCGCCGCTCAAATTCACAGAGCGGCGCGGTCTACGTTCCCTGATCCCAGCTGGCGAGATAATTCTCCTGTTCGGCGGTCAGCTCTTCGAGACCGCCCCCCATGGCCTCCAGCTTGAGCCGAGCCACCTCGTTATCGAGCTCGTCGGGCATCACGTATACCTGGTTGTCGAGACCATCGGCCGTCTGCAGAAGCCATTCTGCAGACAGGGCCTGGGCGGAAAACGACATATCCATGACGTCCGCTGGGTGCCCCTCTGCCGCCCCCAGGTTCACCAGCCGACCCTCGGCAACGACCATCAGCCGGCGTCCATCGTCCATCAAATACTCCCGGAGGTTGGGCCGCAACTCCCGATTCGCCTCTGCCATCTCTTCGAGCTTCGTTAGGTCGAGCTCAACATCAAAATGGCCTGCGTTGGCCATGATGGCGCCATCCTTCATGACGGCGAAGTGCTCTTCGCGAAACACGTGAATGTTGCCTGTCGCAGTGATGAATATGTCACCTTCACGAGCGGCATCGAGCGAGGTCCTTACGCGGTGGCCGTTCATGGCGGCGGACACCGCGCGCACCGGGTCGATCTCGGTGACGATCACATGGGCTCCCAGACCTTTGGCGCGCTCGGCGATACCCCAGCCGCAGTCGCCGTAGCCGGCCACCACCACGGTCCGCCCGGCAAAGAGAACGTTGGCGGCCCGCATTATCCCGTCGAGCGACGACTGCCCTGTGCCGTGGCGGTTGTCGAAGAGGTGCTTGGTAGCTGAATCGTTAACGGCCACCATCGGGAACCGCAGTACCCCATCTGCCGCCATCGCCTTGAGCCGGATGACTCCTGTGGTGGTCTCCTCCAATGCGCCGATTATGGGCTGGTCGGTTCGTTGCTGATGGAGCACCGTTGTGGCGTCGGCACCATCGTCGAAGACCAGGTGAGGGTTCGTGTCAAGTATGGCGTTGATGTGCTCGTAGAACGTGTCGGAGTCCTCGCCACGCACCGCATACACCGACATGCCTTGTTCAACCAAGGCTGCCGCAACGTCGTCCTGGGTCGAAAGCGGGTTCGAAGCGCACAGCGCCACCTCGGCTCCACCGGCACGCAGCGCCAGCATGAGGTTGGCGGTTTCCGAAGTCACGTGCATGCAGGCGGCGATCCTGATGCCGGCGAACGGTTGCTCCTTCTCGAAACGCTGCCGGATCGCGGTAAGCACAGACATGCGCCGGGCGGCCCACTCGATTCGGCGATGGCCCAGCTCGGCCAACGAAGGGTCTGCGATGTCATTCGATACGGATTCCACGGCTGGCTTCCTCTCAGACGGCTAGATGATTGGTTATGAGTTTGCGGAGCCCGACCCGGCAGTCAGAGCACGCACAACTGCGTCCGCGATCGCTACGAGCGACAGGTAGCGCGCCGCTGCCGACTCCCCCTGAGCAACCACCTCACCGACGAGGTCCCAGGGTCCATCGTGAAGAACGTCGGCGCCAGGATATCCAGATCCCACTGCGACCTCGCCGTGCAGGTGAATCCGCGCCGGCGACGGTGACGCGCTCGTGTGGCCACCGACGTTGGCGCCAGCTGAGTTGAGCGCACTCATCCAGTACGCGGCCGCCAGCACGGCGATCTCGTCTGTCGCGGTCACGGTGACGGGGCGCCCGGCGACCCCATCGACGAGATCGTGCGCCAGTGCCGCTACAACCGAGCCGTTGGGCCCGGCGATCCGGGCCACGACGGCCGCGGCCTCCTCGCGGTCGTCCGGGGCCGCAACCAGCTCCGCTGGGAGCTCAATCATCGAACGGCACCGCCGCTTCATCGAGCATCACCGGGATCCCACCGTCGGCGATGGGATAGGCAATCCTGCAGGCATCGCAGACAAGCGACGGCGGCTCGGCGCGCTCGGTGAGTGACCCACCGCAACGGGGGCATTGCATCATCTCCAGCAGACCTTCCGGCAGCAATCCAGACATCTGGTACGCCTCCAAGATCGCGGACACGGATTCGACTATTGCTGCGACATCGCCCGCAGTCGGGGCCTCGACATTGAGACGCAGGACGGGCTCGGTGTTAGACGCTCGAAGGTTGAACCACCGGTCTCCAAGGTCGATCGTCAACCCGTCCAAAGCGTCGGCGGCGCCGTGAGCGAATGCGACCTCGACTGCCCCGGTCGCCTCGTCCTTGCGCTCCACCTCAAAATTGATTTCGCCCGACTGTTCATATGGCTCATAGGGACGCCGGATCTCGGACAGCGGACGGCCTGCTTCGGAAATGATCTGCATCAACACCAGCGAGGCCAAGATCCCGGAATCAGCGCGGAAGTTGTCGCGGAAGTAGAAATGCGCCGAATGTTCTCCGCCAAAAATGGCACCCGTCTCCTTCATCACCTGCTTGATATATGAGTGGCCTACTCGGGTCCGGACGGGCACTCCCCCGGCTGCCGTGACCGTCTCCGGCACCGCCTTGGAGCAGATGAGGTTGTGGACGATGCTCGCTCCGGGCTCACGACGTAAGAACCACTCGGCGATGATCGCCGTCGTGGTGCTTCCGGAAAGGGGTACACACTCATCGTCGACGAAGAAGGCCCGATCCGCGTCTCCATCGAACGCGATGCCCAGATCCGGCTTCTGTTCGGCCATCAGACTCAGCAGGTCGACGAGGTTCTCTGGTCGGAGGGGGTCGGCCGGGTGGTTCGGAAAAGTCCCGTCGGGCTCGAGGTAGAGACCGATCAGTTCGGCTGGAGTCCGATCGAATACCGTCGGGACGGCGATCCCCGCCATGCCGTTCCCGCCGTCGGCGACTACTCGCATAGAGCTGAATCGATCAACATCGACGATCGAGAACAAATGATCGACGTATCCGGCCAGAGCGGCGTCATCGCGCACCTCGCCTCTGACCGGGTTGGCACTGGGCGGATCGGTGGCGAAAGCTTTGATGTCGGTGAGGCCGCTATCGACTCCCACCGGAGCGGCCCCGGCCAGGCAGAGCTTCATGCCGTTGTACTCGGGGGGATTGTGCGACGCCGTGATCACCAGCCCCGGCATCTCTTCCGCGCCTGAGTAGTAGTACAACATGTCGGTAGTGATCTCACCGAGATACACGACATCCGTGCCGCCGCTGGTGATGCCATCGATGACGGCGGCCGCGAGATCTGGTGAGGTCAGCCGACAATCGTGACCGACGGCGATCGCTGGAGCAGACGCGAATTCGGCAAACCCGCGGCCAATTGCTCTCGCCTCGTCCGGCCCGAGCTGCTCTGGGGATAGGCCGCGGATGTCGTAAGCCTTGAAGATGGCGTCGAATGTCATGAGATCAATTCTAAGGGTGGGCTCGCAACCCTCGGTCGGCAGTACAATCGCCGCCCCATGGTCCCAGCAGAACTCACAATGTCGGTCGTTATCCCCGTCTACAACGAAGCCAAGTTCCTGCGCGGAGCACTCGAGAGGCTCTACGCCGAGCTGGAACAGGTCGACGCCGTCGTCGATGTCATCCTGGCCGAAAACGGCTCAACAGACGGCACCGCCGAGCTTGGCAGAGAGTTGAGTCAGACCTTTCCCCGGCTCCAGGTGCTGGAGCTGCCGGAGCCGGATTACGGAGGCGCTATGCGCGCCGGATTCCTGGCTGCAGGCGGCGACTGGGTGTTCAACTCGGATATCGACTATTTCTCGGGCCCATTCATGGCACGAGTGGTAGCACTCGCAGATGAGGCAGACGTCGTGCTGGCCTCCAAGCGCGATCCGGAATCGGTCGATCGTCGCAGCCTGGTCCGCCGCCTGGCCACGTGGACCTTCAACCAGATACTGCGCATCATGCTCGGCTCGAAGATGTCCGACACGCACGGCATCAAGGCCCTGCGCCGCGAAGTCATCGCCGACGTAGCAGCTGCGGTGATCTCCCGCCAAGACCTGTTCGACACCGAACTAGTGATCCGCGCCGAGAAGAGGGGCTGGCGGATCAGGGAGCTTCCCATCGTCGTTGAAGAGCAGCGGGAGACCAAATCAAGTCTCCTCAAGCGGATACCCCGAACGCTCCAGGGCGTTTGGAAGATCCGGCAGGCCCTGCGGGCAGCGCCTTGAACCGGGCTACGACCTACTGACCGACGCGTCTGAGGACTCGCTACTCATTGCCTTCTTGAACACCACGTCGCGGTACCCGGCGAACTTGGGAAGAATGATCACGACGGCCGCGGCGACGTAAGCGACCTGAAGACCCAGGTCCGACAGCGGACCCCACACTGCGTTGGCTCCGGTCACGAACAGATTGGTCACGACCAAGGCGATGCCGTTGATCGCAAAGAAGCGGGCGGTCTCACTGCCCCCGCCGGTCGCCTGATCCAGCTGGAAGGTCCACCGTCGATTCAACATGTAAGACATGAGAGTGGTGAGGGCGAAGGCGATGGTCGTCGGCAGGATGACCGCCGGGTCAAACCCGGCCGAGCGCCCCTCCTCGCCCCCGAATGCGATCAGCAGCAGCTTGAACAGTGCCAGCGACACCACGGTGTTGACGACACCGATGATGCCGACCTTGATCACCTGAACGAGCGATTCGCTCGTGGCGAAGCTCTTGAGATAATTCTTCACGGCCCCGCCACTGCGTCGAAGTGAGGAACGGACGCGCCCGAGCGGCGGCGCCGTTTCCGGACCGTCCAAAGGATGAGGGCACCACCGACGCCGAATGTCGCGACCATCCCCACATTCTCGGCCCAGGTGCGGGCGAACTCAAGGACGACGTCTTCTTGGGTTGGGATAACGACCATCAGCGACGGCGCCGCCCGGAATGGCCCGTCGGCGCCGTCTGCCTGCCAGTTGGGGAAGTAGGACACCTTGACGAGGTGAGGAACCCCCACCGCACTCGTCTTGAATGAGATGCGGTGATCCTCGATGACCACGTCTGACACCGTCCCGGATTCCGCGATCGGGGCGCCTCCCGGAAACGGGCCATCGGGAGAGGAACTGCGCGGCCACGCGGCCGGTCCATCATCGACGAGCCATCGGTCGAGATTGTCCACGTCGTCATACCAGGACAGCGCCGCTTCGAAGAATCCCTCCCCGTCGTACACCGTCGGAACCGCAGTCGCTACGTCGATGGGATCGGCGTCGGGAAGCAGGTACACCTCGAACGGATCGGTCCGCGACACCATGTTGAGACCGAATTCGGTGGCGGCCGCCTTGGCCTCATCAGTCCAGGCAACGTAGTAGCTGACGTCGTAGAGAGCCAGATGCTCGACCGCTCGCTCGAAGTTGAGCGGCCTGTAGTCGAGGCCCCGGACCGGGTTGGATGGCGCTTTGCTCACCTCTGAGGCATTCAAGAAGTGGAACGGGGTCGTCAGTGATGACTCGAACAGCAGACCCTCCATCGACGGGTGCCCGTCGCTCCAATACGGCAACAGCATCAGCGCCATCGGCGTGCCGTATCTGCCGAGATCGCCGTTCGCTTCCCACATGACGCGCCCATCAGGGAGAGCGTCCACCTCAGTCAGCAGCGAGGCATATTCGTTGAAGACTTCCTTGCCCTCGTATCCGCTGTAATTCCACCGCACCCAGCCTGGGACGTCATGGATGCCGGCAACGGTGATGCTCATGAGAATCACCAACGCCAGGCCGACCCCGGTGATCAAGTTCTGAGATCGCATCGGCACCCACCTGGCCAGCGTCGAGATGCCGAGTCCCAGCGCGATACCGGCAAGCACGAAGCAGCCCAGGTACCAGTAGGGAAGCAACCTGGCGTTGTAGACGATCGTGAAGTCGATGTTGTCGAGCTGAATGAGCCAGTAGCCCACGAAGGGCAGGCCGGTCATCGTCAGCAACACGGCGACGCGGTCGCGTCGGAGCAGGCTCCAGCCTGCTCCGATGATCGCTAGGGCAAAGATCGGAATGAACTCGTTGGGTAACGGCGTGGCCGTCGTGCCGGCGAACGGAGTGCCACCGACGAGACCGGTGACAGGGTTCCATCCCATGTCGGTGGTTGTGTCCTGCGCCCAGGCCACCAAGAACGGGAGCGCCCAGATAGCGGCGAGGCCGAAGCCGAGCATCCAGGAACCGCCAAGCACGCGCCAGCCGCGACGACGCAGAATGAGCGGCAGTGAGACGACCGTCACAACGATGGTGGTGACGATATGGCTGAGCGCCGTCATGGCCAGCAAAACACCGGCCATCGGGCTGATCTTGCCTCCATTGCGGGTATCCCGGATCACCACACCGAGGTACATCAGGGACAGGCTGAGGGACCAGGCAAACGAGAACTCGCCCGCCATCGTCGACTTGATGTTGCCACCGAAGATGCTGAAGCTCTCCATGAATACGTACATCGAGCCGGTCGCCGCCGTGATGCTGGCCACGAAGCGTGAGTAGCCGATCCCGCGGGCCAGGACATAGACGCCGAGAGGGAGCGCCATTACTCCGAGTGACGCAGTGATCTTGAAGGCCACGCCGTATGGGAGGAACAGGTCCAACAGGATCGTGAACAGAGCCGGCAGCGGAAAGTAGAAATAAAGCGCAGGGAAACCTGCGTACCAGTCGTTGCTCCACCCAATGAGCCGCAGCGAGGGCAACAGGTCGTCGCGCAACACGGCCGGGACCAGCACGTGAGCCCCCATGTCGCCGCCCGTCGGGGTATTCGCCGTAAACAGGGCGGGCCAGCCGAGATCGATGTTGAAGTACGGGAAACTGGCGGTTTGCTGAACTTGCCCGATGAAGCCCGCCATGATCAAGGCGATCAAGAACGTCGGCACCCCCACCCCGATGAGCGCGATCACCTTGGGGTCACGAAATCTCCCTCGTCGCGTGCGACGGGTTGGCGGCGGCGCGAGATCGAGGGGCGTCGACATCAGCGTGAGGCTAGCTGGGCCGGGGAATTGACCGGCCTATGTTTCAGGAGCGCGGTTTCAGGAGCGCGGTTTCAGGAGCACGGTTCGAGGAGCGCGGTTTCAGCCGCGCGGCTTGCGCGCCAGATCGAGCACAACCTCGAGCTCGAGTTTCTTGCCATCCTGGTTCCACCACCGAGCTTCACATTGGTGGCACGAATTGAATGTCACTTCGGTGCCATCGGGAAGCGTCAGCTCGATTTCAATGATCGCATTGGAGCCACAGCTCTTGCACTGGAGCTCAGTCGCGGTTTGATTGTTTTCGGCCATCAGCAGATCGTAATACGCGAAAAGCTAACTTGGAACCAACTATCCATTTGCGGCCTCTGGAAGGTCTTCTAGTTTGCCGAGGTACCTGGACCGGCGCTTTCCCTCTTCCCACCAGTAGGCGTACCAATACGGACCATGGGGACAGCGGGTACACGTTGCCTTGCCGCACTTCACATTCTGCCGTCGCAGCTTGACCTCGGGAGAGGCTCCGGGAAAGGCCACTCCCCTTCCCTCGAGGCGAGCCTTGGCGAGAATCAGCAGGCGGCGTAGCTCATGCTCGTCCATCTCGCGGACGGCTTCGAGCACATCCCGGTCGATTGGCACTATGCGACGTCGCTGTCTGCAACAGCTTCGATTGCTTCAGGAACGGCGGTGACGCTCGTCAGCGGAAAGAGCGTCAATGCGGTCGTGCGCGAGTCCTGGAGGCTCCAACCGACAGGAGCGGTCAGCGAACCGGCATGCCGATCACACATGGCATAGCCGCCGTATCCGTCACCGTCACGCGGCAACTCGAAGAGCTCGATCCGGCCGGCGGCGTACTCAAACACCATCCAGGCGCTGGCGGTTTGGGAGCAGCGACAACATTTCATGGGCGCCGAACGCTAGGCGCTGCGCCCGAGGCTACCAAGGACTCTCCGCTCAAGTGCGGCCGAGCACACGCAGCGCCCGCCTGGTGGGCACGCCGGCAGCCAGGTAGGTCTGGGCTCCAGATTCATCGAGATGCGCCAGGAGCGGCACTCCCTGGACGCCATATCGCTCGAACCGGCCGGCCTCGAGCTCCCATGTGACCTCTCGATACGCTATCTCGGCCCTCTTGAGAGCGGTCCGTGCCAACACGCACTGGTCGCAGTCAGGCGACGTGAATAGAACAACCCCAGCCGGCAGCTCGCCCGGAGGAATCTGCAGCGGCGGGTGGGCAGAGTCCTGCCATGGACGTGACAGCCTCGACAAGCCGAGCGCCCCGGCCACGACGAGACCAACGACAAGCAAACGAACGACAACATCACCCACAGAATCACTCCCCGATCGCCACGCCCGCGAACAGGGCAACGGCGTCGCTGGTCTGCAGGCTCCATGAAGCGCTGATCGGTGCCGCCGAGTCCACCCGATAGCCGCCGACGTTGGGGTTCGTCGTGAGCCGCACCCGGATGAACGTCTCCGGTTCGAGCCGCACCTTTTCGACAGCAAGCTCCCCAGAGCCAAGCGGTTGGATCGTCACGGTGACAGCTGCTCCACTTGTGTTGAGCAGCCAGATCGAGCTCTCACCACCCACCGGAGCTCCGGCTCCTGCGAGCAGCCAGCTCTGCGAGGTTGCAGCAGCGCCAACGGTGCCGGCGATTCGAGTCGGGTCGTCCGGAGATTCCGCAGTGTCTTCACCCGCGGTGATCACCGGAACATCCTCAGCAACGACCGCAGCCGCAACTGCGCCCGAGGCCCGAACCCGCACTCCAACGGCCCCAGGCACCTGATCGGCGAGGAAAAACTGTATTGGGCGCCCGGCCTCGATCGTTGCGGTGAATGCGGCCGGCACACTCGAGGTGCGGGTGTAGAGGTCCACCTCGACGTCGATCGGGACCTCGTTCGGGTTCCACACCGCGAGCCGCGGAGTAAGCCCTGCCAATGACGCGGTCGGGAATTCCCACACCGTCGATAGCCCGATTCCCGGCCAACTCGCCTCGTCGTCGGCGCGGCGCTGGATCACAGTCGGGATTATCGTGCCCTCCTCAGCACTGACCGTGATGGCGAGGTTGTCGAGAAACGGAATCGCCTCGACGAGGTCGACATCCACCCACGTCTTTCCCACTACGTCGATGGACTGCAAGTCCGGCAGAGCCTCACTGCCGAGTTCACTCGAGGCGCGGACCGCGACCTTGGCGTTGTCAGGAATCGGGTTGAACAGCCGCAGCACTAGGTCGTATCCATCACGGGTCGTCAAACCGGCCAAGTGCCACAGCTTGGGGGCAGAACCGATGCACCGATCGCCGCTCAAAGCCGTGTCACGACCTCTGACGATGGCGGACGCCGTCGCCGGCCCGTCAGAGAACTCGACGAAGCCGGGAGCGTCCCCCCGGTTGATGATTTCAGCAATGTCCTGGATCACTGCACCAGGGCCCTCCATCTCGAGCGTGCCGATGTCTTCCGGCTCGCCAATTCGCGGATCCGGATGGGTGAACCCGATCTCTACCCGCGGCAACGACGCCGCCGCAACATATGTCTCCCGGGTGTCCCCAGAGTGGATCCATGGGCAATACCACAAGCTCGGCTGGGCCGCAGCCTCGACCACAGGATCCAGGCGCTCGGCGAATTGAGGCCCGGGCTCGGCCGGAGGCCGCGGCATGCTGACGGCGATCAGCAGCACCACGGCCAAGACCCCCGTGCCCACCACTCGCATCCATGTCGGCATGTTCACCAGCGCCTCCTCAGAATCGCAGAAGCCAGGGCCAGGCCGACGCCGCCCAGCAAGGCCAGTCGACCCGCTTGGCGCTCTGACCGTTCCGGATATGCAATAGAGCCGGACGAGCCGTCCAAGGTCATCGCCCAATCCCCTCCGTCGGCGTCTTTGCCCCAGCCAGGATCTGCACTCTCGCGAACCAGAACAGCGGGCGCCGGCTCACCTTCGTAGGACGTGCCGGCACGCGTCCAGGCCACGCCATCGGATGTCACGGCGCGTACCGCAAGCTCAGAATCGACGAGAAATGCGGGTCGACGCAGACCGTCAAGGGGGATCAGATCCAGCTGGCCGTCAAAACTGGCAGTGAGAGGGCTGTCGCCGAGCTCGACGATCCAGCGGATTCCGAAATCGGCCAGCTGATTCCCGGCGCGAAAAGCCTCACCGTCTATCACGCCTTCGAGCACGGCCTGCAGAGCGGCATCCGCCGGACCGGGCTCGGGGAGGTCCACTTCCCACAGGGCCGGCATTGGGGCCGAGACAACTCGGTAGGCGGCGCCCCGGACCCGGCGCGAAGTGCCCGGAAGGGACTGCGTCGGCCCCACTAACAACACGCGGGCCGCTGAGCTGTCTTCGACGGAGGCTCCGGTAAATCGAAGGGCCGCCGCCAGGTCATCATCTGGGAGCCCGCCGCGCCCAGGCGCCAGCACCAGCAGGCTACTGGCGACTATCACGGCC
>Ga0224512_10003028_pt1 | contig 14990 bp, 12 predicted proteins | sample SF_May12_sed_USG_4_FD_169103 | JGI IMG/M metagenome (GOLD analysis project Ga0224512, IMG submission 169103) | Sediment microbial communities from San Francisco Bay, California, United States - SF_May12_sed_USGS_13 | ecosystem: Environmental > Aquatic > Marine > Sediment | place: USA...
GGTCTTGTTGCCGCCGACGACGGCGGTGGCACGGCCGGGGAGGCCGGAGTGGCACAGGTCGCAGCGATCGGTGGCCCAGGCAATCGTGCCGTTGTGGCACTTGCCGCAGAATTTCCCGGCCATGATATCGGCCATCGTCGTTTCCGTGGTGCCGGCGCGCATCTTGAATTCCAGTTCGCCGTGGCAGACCTTGCATTGAAAACGGATGCGATGAAACCAGTGCGGAAATACCACCGGCCGCACCCCGTTCTTCTCCGATTGCTGGTTCAGGATCACGTCGCCGTATTCGGCCTGTGACGGCGCGTTCGCCAGCATCAGCATCAGGGACAGCCCTGTCGCGAGCGCAATCTTTATCAGCATGGCGCGATGCGCACTCATCAGGGCTTGCCCTTCGGCGCCGCCGCCGCGCCCCACGGCTGGTTGTGGCAGCGCTTGCACTCGGTGAGCGGGAAGGCGACGGCGCCGTGGCAGGTGCCGCACTGCTCGCCCTCCAGGATGCGCAGCATGCTGATGCCGCTGGCGCCCTTCTGCATCTCGAACAACTGCGGATGGCAGTTGCTGCAATCGAGCCATCGCGTGTGATCCGCGTGCGCAAAGCGCACGGGCGGCAGGCTGCCGTTCGGATCGAGCAGCACATCAAGCTCGAGCACCATGGCATCGCTGCCGGATTTGGCGTCGGCGCCCGAGCGCGGGGCGATCAGGCCCTGCTGCAGCGCCGCCCCCCACCGCACCAGGTTGCCGCCGCTTGCCGGCGGCAATTTCGACAACGCCTCGCCCGGCGCCTGCAACTGCGTGACCGCCGGGCTTGCCGGATCGTGGACGTTGTCCGCGGCGAGCGGTTTCCAGCTGCGGTTGTCCTGGGCCGGCGCGCCGGCGGCGAGAACCAGCAACATCACACCGGCGCCCAGCGTGCGCCGCGCGCGCTTGCCATGACCGGAATTTTTCGTCATCGTCCGCCTATCCGGGAATGAAGATGCCCAGGCCGCGGATCGCGCGCACCAGCTCGCGCGTCGAGCGCTCCAGCTGCTCGATCGCGGCGGCGTGATCGCCGCTCGCCGCCGTGCGTTCGGCTTCGCCGCGCAAGCCGACCGCCTTGGCGACAAACCCATTGAGCATCGCGTCCATGCCGGCCATTCTGGGCTTGTCCGCGGTCAGCAATTTGACCAGCATCATATGGGTGTCATTGCGGTCGAGTTCGTAGCGGTATTCCTCCTCCGGCGTCGCGAAATTTAGCGAGCGCACCAGAGTGTCGCCGGCGCGCATCGAGCTCACCGCAGCCTTGGCGAGCAGGTAGGCCCGGTCGAGCACGCTCTCGGCCTGTTGCAGGTCGTTCGCGGCAGCATGCTGGCGCGCCTCGCCAATCAGTTTCTCGATGCCGCGGGTCGTCTCGGCGGCATCCGGCGTGCCGGGCTTTTCCGCGCTGATGCGCTGCTGCGCGGCAAGCAGGGATTGCACGCTTTCCAGGCGCGCGGCGAAATCCGTGCGCCGCCGGTCCTCGCTGCCGCGGTCGCGCCCCGCGAGCCTCGCCGCCTCGAACATCAGCGTGCTCGATGCCGCAGCCAATCGCGCGGCGGTCGCGTAATCCCCTGCGTCGCGGGCCTGCAGCGCCTGCCGGTAGGCGTCGCGCGCTTTTGCGCGTCGCTCCAGCGCCCGCGCGTCGCCGCTCGCCTCGATCTGGCGCGCGGCCGAGGATTTCTCTATCAGCATGCCCACTGAGAGCAGCCGCCGCTCGAGCTGCTCCTTGTCCGGCGGGGTCTGCTGCGCCGCGCTGGCCTGGCCCGCGGGCGTTGCCGGCTGCCCGAGCGGCGCTCCCGGGCACAGCAGCAGAAGGCCGGCGGCGAACGCCAGGCCGGGCCGCAGCCGGGAGCAAAGTGCGGACATCGCCAGGCGCTCATCGCGCGCAGCACTCATCGCCTGGCCTGCCTCCCCACCGCGGCTGCGCCGGTGGCCGCGGCCTTCTTCGCCCGGGAATGGCACAAGCGGCATTCCACAACCGGAAACGCGACCCGCCCGTGGCAGGCACCGCAGCCCTGGCCCAGGAGGATCGCCGCCATGCTCATCTGGTTGGCGCCTTTCTGCATCTCGAAAATCGCCGGATGGCAGACCCCGCAGTCCAGCAACTCGGTATGTTGCTTGTGCGGGAAGACCACGTCAGGCATCGAACCTTTTACTTCGCGCACGATGTTCAAATCGAGCGCCGCGGCGCTCTCCTTGGGGTCGGCGGCGTTCCATCGCGGGCGGATCTTTCCGCTCGCCTGCGCGCCCACCCAGTCGACACGGTTGCCGGAATTGCGTTTCGGCAGCGGGCCGAAGGCCTCGAGCGGCGCCTGCAGCATGCGCGTGCCGGCGTTCGCGGGATCGTGAATACCGTCCTCGGCGGGCGGCGGGTTGCGTTGGGCGGCCGGGTCGAGCAGGCGGTTGAAAGCATTGGCTGGGTCTGCGGCATCCTGCGCCACCGCCGGCATGCCCGCCAGAGCGAATATCAAAGCCGCATACGCCATCAGCATTGTCTTTGCCATGGCTGCCTCCTATTTTTTCGCGCCGCTCGCCGCGGCGGGCGCAAGCGGTTTCTGAATGGCGCTCTGGTGCACCTGGGTGCGCGTACCAGGCTTGCCGCTATGGCACAGGTCGCAGCGCTCCACCGACCAGGCGACGTTTCCGTTGTGGCACGCGCCGCAGTACGCGCCGTCGATGATCTTGAGCATGTCGATTCCGGTGCCCCCGGCCTCCAGCTTGATGCCGAGGTCGCTGTGGCAGACCTTGCAGCTGTAGCGCACGCGATGGAACCAGTGCGGAAACACCACCGGGCGCATTCCCGCGGCCTCCGAACTCTGGTTCATCACTACGTCGCCATACTCCGCCCGGGCTTCGCCGGCATTGCCCGCTGCCAGCAGCAGCGCCGCGACCATCGTGCAAAGCGCGGCCCATCCGTTGATGCCGTCTTTCAACCGCTGTCGCATTTGCGCCTCCCGTCCGAAAGATCTGATCGCGCCAGGTGACCGTTACAACGTCCCGAACCGCCGCAGGATCCTGAAAAGGAGCAAGCCGTGGGTGCGGTCCTCGATTTCCGCGGCCTGCAAGATCAGTTGCGTCTCCAGCCGGCCGATCTGGTATTCAAGACGCTGCTCCAGCGACCAGTTGACGTGTTCGATCGGGGCGTTGATATCGCCCTCGAAACGGGTGCGGGCCTGCTGCTGGTTGAGATTCAGCAGTGCGTAGTAGCTCAGCCGCGGCACGTCGAACGCGCGTGCGTGCCGGTAGCTCAGGTTGCCGCCCGCGCTGCTGCTGGAGTACTGGGTGGGGGGCGCCGTGGCACCGGTGGCGAACGCAGGGTAGGTGGTCTGCCGCGTGGCCTGCAGCGTCATGTTCGCGCTTGCAGACGAATACCTGCTGAACTGCACCTGGCCGCTGGCCTGCAGGTTGACGAGCTGGAAATGCTGCTCCGCGTAGCCCCTGGTGCGCGAATCGGAGGCATTCAGGCTGAGCAGCGTGCTCGCGTCTTGACCCGCTCTACGGCTCCAGGACGCGCCCGCGCTATGGACGAGGGACTGCGACGTGGGCGCCAACGTGTCGCGGATGGCGGAATAGGTCTGGCTGGCGTCGATGGCGAGCGCCGAGCCCTCGTCGAGCGCGATGCTCCGGTGCACGCGCTGCCCGAGCTGCACGCCGAGAGTCTGCCGGCTGCTTTCGCCCCCCGTCTGGTTGCCCAGCGTCGCGCCGGCGTTCCAGCCGTAGGTATATTCGCCGAGCTTGATCGGGTCCGAGTTGTAGTCGGCGCCCACGTTCTGGTCGGTGGACACGCTGCTCGCGCCGGCGCTCGTATTTCGCGTGACGGTGCCGCCTCCGCGCAGGGTGCTATTGCGGTCGAGCGCGTAGGTGGCCGCGGCGTAGGCGCTGATCGTCTGCGCGTCGTAGGTGGTGCCGTTGCTGCCGGTGCGGTTCTCGAACAAACGGCCGCCGCCGCTCACGCGCAGCGGCGAGGTCTCGGCGGGCCGCCACGTGGCAAAGGAATTGAGCTGCAGGTAGCGCGAGCGCAGGTCGATGGGCAGGGCGCCGCTCACCAGGTGGTAGTCGGTGTCGTTGTAATTGGCAAGGCTCTCGACCGCAAAGTTCGGGCCGGACCGGTAACTGTGGGTGGCGTTGGCCGTGTCCACGGACGAGGTGTCGCCGCTGTTGAGCCGGGTATTGGTATAGCTGTTGCCGGTGACGCTCAGCGTATGGAACCCGCCGCTCCAGTTCATGCTCGCGGCCAGCGCTTCCGCCGTATCGGTGCCGAAGGCATCCGAGGTCACGTCGTTGCGGTCGTAACTGAGCCGGTAGTTCGAACGGCCTTCCAGCGGGGCGTAGCTCTGCGTCAGCCCGTAGCTTCGGCTGGTATACGCGTTGTTGGTCAGTTCGCCGCTGACGCGGCTGTCGCTCTGCCGGTAGGAGGCGGTAAACGGAAAGCGGCTCATGGGGAACAGCGCGAGCTGGCCGCCGCCGATCACGTCGGTGGAGGAGGTCCTGCCGCCGGCGGCGCCCGATGCGCCCGCGCCGGCCTCGGCCCCGCGCTCCTGCGCGGCGAACAGAGTCAGATCGCCACTCACCTGCGCGAACCAGGGCTGCCAGAAGTAGCTGCTGCCCCTGAGGTTCAGCGACTCGACCAGCTGCTGGCGCCGCGGCTGGCCCGATGCGCTCACGCTGCGCAGGTCGAGGCCCCAGTATCCGCCCCAGCGAATCGGCGGGATCCGCCATCCCGTGAGTCCGGTCCCCAGCGCGGCCGGCGGTTGCGCCGCCGCGGGCTGCGCGCCTTGCGCCGTGATCGGGGCGCTATCGGGAGCAGGCGCGGCGTCATTTTCCGGTGGTCGCGCGGGCGCCACGCCGATCAACGCCGATTCTCCCCCGCCCGGTCGTGGCGCGGCCGCGGCCGCGACCTCGTTCTTTGCCGAGACTTCCGGCGCCTGCGCCAGGGGCACCGGCTCGGGATCGGCGGCCCCGGCCATCGCGGGCAGAATGCACGCCCACGCGCCGGCCAGCAGTGCGCACAGTTCACGCCGTACCCGTCTTCGCGCATGGCTCACGGGGCTCCTTCGGTGTTGAGCGCGTGCCACCCCCCGGTGGCCGCGCTATCTCGCGTTCCTCATTTGCGGTCCGCTTCGGTGCTCGGGTAGCGTGAGCGATCGAGCACCCGGATCGTCGCGGCGCGGCGCAGCCCCGCCTTGAACTCGCGCCACTGCCGTTCCTCGCGCTCGCGCCGCCACAGCCCGGCGGCGCGCTCCCTGGATTCCTCGAAGCCCCGGGGTTGCGCGGGCAGCCGCTCATCGAAGCGGAAAATCGCGACCCCTTCGAGCAGCGTGATCGGCTCGGACAGCGCGCCGGGGACCATCTTGTCGAGCTGCGCGTGCAAGGCTTCCGGGAGCATGCCGCGGTGCAGGTACCCCATGTCGCCGCCGTTCAGCGCCGACGCGTCGCCCGAACGCTCGCGCGCCAGCGCCGCAAAATCGGCGCCGCCGGCCAGACGCTGCCAGATCGCTCGCGCCTCTTCGCGTGCCTTGTCTCGGTCCGCCTGCGACGCGGCGGGATCCACCTTCAGCAGGATCACCGACAGGCGCAGTCGCTCCGGTTCGGTGAACGTGTCCGGGTGGGCCGCGAAATACGCGCGCAGCTGCTTCTCGCCGGGCTTGGGCGCCGCGCGCACGGCGGCCTCGAGCCGCGCGAGAACGTTCTGCTCCTCCAGACGCTGCGTCACCATGGGGAGCAATTGATCGCGGCGCTGCTGCCAGCGCGGATTGTCGCGGTAGCGCGCCTCGAACGCGACCAGCTCCGTGCGCGTCTTTTCCGCGTCCGGCTCGATGCCGCGCCGCTTGGCTTCGGCGAGCAGCAGCACGCGCTCGATCAGGGTATCGCCGACCTCGCGCCGCAATTGCGCCAGCTGCGCTTCGGGTGGCTTGCCATGGTAGAACTTGCCGCGGTAGGCGAGCTTGAGCTCGGCCTCGTACTGCGCCACGCTGATGGCGCTGCCGTCCACGCGGGCGAAGACCGCTTCGCCCGCGGCCGCCGCCCTGGCCGTGGAATCCTCAGCCGCCGCGGCGGCCGTCAGGCCGGCCAGCGCGGCGAGCGCGAGCCATATCCATGGGTGCTTGCAGTGCATCATCGGCCATCCTTGCTGAGTCCAGGGAACACGGTACCGGGGGTCGCCTGCATGCCCTTGCGGTAGGTCAAATGCCGCCTTGGCCGGAACCGAAAAGAAAAGGGCCGGACCCTGTGGGTGCCCGGCCCTTCTCGCCACCTGTGATCGCTACTTACTGTGGCAGGTCGTGCACAACGCACTCGCCGCATTCGATATGCGCAGGAACGGGGTGCTAGAGGCGCCGCCGTTGTGCGGTTCGTGGCAGCTCGCGCATTCCACCGATGGCAGGTTCTGCGCCGGCGTTACAAAGAGCCGGGTGTACAGAAGCAAATCGGTCTTCTCACGGACGGCGGAGGTGCCGCCGGCGGTGTCGACCCAATACTGGTCCGTCAAAGCCCCGTTGGTGACGGCTGCGCCCGTGCCGGTGGTGACCGTCCCGCCCACGGGCAACCGGTTCAGCGCGGCCAGCTTGAAGTCAGGATCCTTGCAAACGCCGGCGCTCGCGAAGCTGCCGCAATAGGCCGCACCGACTGGGTGGTCGTTTGCCAGGTCGGGGCCGAGATTTGTGATGGTGCCAGCGGCCATGACGTTGGTTCCAACGGTCCAGGTATAACCCGCGCTCGCGCCACCCGCGGTATAGCCCCCGCTGCCGGGTGCATTGATCATGTTGTCCAGACCGCCCACGCCGTCATGGCAGGAGAGGCACGCGGCCGAGATGCTGCCCACCGGCAACAGGACGCTGTCGAGCGTGGCGCTCGAGTAAAGGGTGAAGCCGCTGCCGCCAAGACCCTTGTTCCACAGCGGCGCCGAGGCCGACCCACCGTGGGGCGTATGGCAGAACACGCATATCTCCGCGGTCGACGATGTTCGATAGCTTCCCGTGCCCGTTGCCGAGGTGAGGTCATGCTTGGAGCCCAGTATCTGCGCGACCGCCGGCTGCGCCATGAGGAGCGCCGCCAGGAACAGCGCGACTGCCAATGGCCCCGCCGGCGTATGAATCCGCGATTTATTGAATGTCATCTCGTGCTCTCCTTTGCCTCTGAATTGAAAATAAGCTGATACTACCGCGAGGTGAAAGCATCAATCGTACCAGCAAGGCCGGCCGCTGCGCGCCGCGCATTGGATCCGGCTGCAACCAAGATTCGGCTTGGCGAACAGAGCATTGGGTGCGCTCCGAAAATGACGCGCCGCGGCGTGGGCGGGCTTGATCCGGAGAAATTCCCGGATCAGGGAAAAAACGTTCTCGCATTCGGGAATTGCGGGGCCGAAGTCGAAAACGAATCTTATTTCTTGACCGCCCCGGCTTTTTTCTTCGCCGCGAGGTAGCCCTGGCCGGGTTGGAGCCGAACCGGGCGGAACACATCGATCTTCTTGAACCACTGGTCGACAAAATAAACTCGTCCGTCCTCGTCGACGTCGATGCCGGAGGGCAGCTTGTACTTCGCTGGCCCGTCGCGCTCGTCGTGCCCGCCGATGAACATGAGCAGCTCGCCCTCCGGGTCGAAAATCTGGAAATTGCCGAACGCGGCATCCACCACATACAGGTTGCCTTCGGCGTCCGCCGCGATCTCCTTGGGGCGCGCGAAGTTGCCCGGCTGCTTGCCGGCGCGGCCGAAGCTCTTCAGGTACTTGCCGTCGTGGTCGAACACCTGCACCCGGAAGTTGCCGGTATCCACGACGTAGAGTCGGCCCTCCTTGCCCACCGCAAGGTCATAGGGGAAATTGAATTCGCCCGGACCCGAGCCCCGGCTGCCGAAATCGAACAGGTGCCGGCCGTCCACCGGGTTGAATACGCGCACGCGGTGCTCGGCCGAGCGCACGCCGCCGACGTCCACCACGTACATGCGGTCGCCCTTGGGATCGACCGTCACGCTGGCCGGGCGGTCGAACCACTTGGCGCCGCCGATGCGGCGCAGGAACCTGCCGTTCTTGTCGAACACCACCACCGCCTTCGCCGTGCTGTCGGCGACGTACAGGTTGCCGGCGCCGTCCACGTCCAGCCCGTGCGGCTTGACCAGTTGTCCCGGTCCGTCGTCGCCGATCCGACTGAAGCGCCCGCTGGGAACATCGAACACGCTGACGAAACGCTGCACCGTATCGGAGACGAAGACCCGCCCCTGAAACACGGCGACCGCGTACGGCTTGCCCAGGCCTTCGCCGCTCCTGGGGCCCTCGCCCGTGAGCAGCTGGCGAAGCGTCGAATTCTCATCCTCCGGAACTACATCGCCGCTGCCGCGCAGGCTGCGCTCGTAGACGAAGCGCGGCGTCTCGGGCGGCCCCGGAAACACCAGCGGCGCGGCGTCCACCGGCTTTTGCCGGGTCTCGGGCAGCGGCGCGCAGGCGGCGAGCGCCAGTGCCGAACACGCCGCCGCGAACCGCACCGCCCCGCACGACCATGACTTCATATCGCTCGCCTCATCCTCGCCAGCGTCATTCGACGCCCGGCAGCAGGGCCGCGGGCTGGACCAGGCCGCGCCGCTCCAGCTCCTCGAGCTTGCGGTACAGGGTTGACAGGCCGAGCCCGAGGCGCTGCGCCGCCAGCCGCCGGTCGCCGCCCGCAGCCTCGATTTCGCGCTGAATGATGCCGGCTTCGAGCGTGCGCAGCCGCTCGCGCAGCGCGCCTTCCGCCCCCGGCGCGGCGCCGGCCGGGGCGCGAAACGCCGTCCCGGTGACGATCTCCGAGGTCAGGTCGCTCACGCCAATGTGTCCATTCTCCGCGAGCAGGCAGGCGCGGCGGACGACGTTTTCGAGTTCCCGGACATTGCCCGGCCAGCCGTAGGTCAGCAGGATTTCCTCGGCTACCGGATCGATCTCGCGCGGCGCGGGTGCGTCGCCCGCGCGCTCGCAGACCTGCAGCAGAAACTGGATCAGCCCGCGCAGGTCCGCCGGCCGTTCGCGCAGCGGCGGGATATGAATCTCGAACATGCATAGGCGGAAATACAGGTCTTCGCGGAACCGGCCCTGGCCGATCCTTTCCTTGAGATTGGCGTTGGTGGCGGCGATGATCCGGGTATCGATGCGGCGCACCTGCTCGCTTCCCAGCGGCCGCACCTCCTTGTCCTCGATCGCGTTGAGCAGCTTGGCTTGCAGGGGCGATGGCAGATCGCCGATCTCATCGAGGAACAGGGTGCCCTCGGTCGCCTGCAGAAAAAGCCCCTTGCGCGCCCGCTCGGCGCCGGTGAACGCGCCTTTGGTGTGGCCGAAGAATTCGCTTTCCAGCAGATGCTCGGGGATGGCGTTGCAGTTGACGGACAGAAACTGGCCGTCGCGCCGCTTGCTCTGCTCGTGGATCGCGCGTGCGACCAAGCCCTTGCCGGTGCCGCTTTCGCCCGTGATCAGGACCGTGCCGTCGACCGTGGCGACCCGCCCCACGAGCCGCTCCACTTCCAGCATCGCCGGCGAGGTGCAGCGGTAAAGCCTCGGGGCGCGGTCCTCGATGGCCCGGCGCAACGCCCGGTTCTCGTCGCTCAGCTTGCGCAGCGTGTTGATGCTCGCGAGCCGGTTGAGGAGCTCCTCGTTGCGCACCGGCTTGATGATGTAGTCGGCCGCCCCGGCGCGCAATGCTTCCACCGCAGTCTCCAGCGAGGCGAACGCCGTGATCATGATGAAGACGGTATCGGTGCCCGCGGCGCGGCTGTCGCGCACCAGATCGATGCCGTTGCCGTCCGCGATCTTGATGTCGCACAGCGCGACGTCGAAGTCGCCGCCCTTGAGCTTGGCCGCCGCCTCGGCGACGCTGCCGGCCTGGTCCGCCACGTAGCCCGCCCTGCCCAGCGTCGCGGCAAGCATCTGCCGGATGGCCCGTTCGTCATCGATCACGAGGATGTTCAGGGTCGGCATGCTGCGCTCAGGCGGCGGCCCGCTCGCGCAGCGGCAAGACGATGCGCGCCGTGGTCCCGGCCTGCAGCACCGATTCCAGCTCGATGCGGCCGCCATTCTGCTCGATCAGGATCTTGCACAGGAACAGGCCGAGGCCCCGGCCCTTGTCGAGCGGCTTGGTGGTGAACGATTCGTCGAAAACCCGCGACAAGAGCGCGCGGTCCATGCCCTGGCCGTTGTCGCTGACCGTGAGCACTGCGCCGCCGCCGCCGGCGCGCGTCGCCACGCGAATCCTGCGCGCGCCGCCTTGCGTGCTCTCCAGTGCATCGGCCGCGTTGATCATCAGGTTCATCAATACCTGCGTCAGGTGATCCGCGACCGAATGGACCGCGGGCAGATCGTGGTCGAGATCGAGCACTACGTCGATGCCCCTGAAGCGCTTGTCGTAGCCCAGGAAGTTGCTGGTCCTCTCGACCAGGCCGTTCAGGTCGAGCAGGTCCGGCTGCTGCGAGTGCGTCGAAGCCATTTCGGCAAGCTGGCGCGAAATCATCGCGATGCGGCCGGTCTGCTCGAGTATCAGCTCGGGCCGGCAGCCCGCATCCGAGCAGCGGCTGGTCCGCCTGTGATCGCTCATGCTTTGCGCGAATCCGCTGATGGCGGCGATCGGATTGTTGATTTCGTGGGCCACCCCGGCGGCGAGCGACCCGATCGCCGCCATCTTTTCCTGGTAGAAGCGCTGCTGGCGCGCGAGTTCCAGCTGCTTTTCCCGGAGGCGCAGCGCCGACTGGGTGCGGTTGACCGCCCGCATCAGGCCGCCCACTTCATCGCCGCGCGTGACTTCGAGCGGCGCACCGTCGTAGCCGGTCACGATATCCATCGCGCGCGCTTCGAGCTTGCCGATGTCGCGCGCCAGGCGGGTGAAAAACAGCACCGTCACCACGCCAAACAGCGCGACGCCGCCCAGGCTCATGCTGGCGGCGAGGATCGCGATCCAGCCCTGTTGCGCGAAATGATCCGCCGTCAGCGCTGTCTTCGACTCGTGGATCTCGGCCGAAATGACCTCCACTTCGGCGCGCACCGCTTCCAGGTTCGCGCGCAGCGAGCGCAACGTCGCGCCCGCCATGCCGGGATCCAGCCTGGCAAGATCGGTGGCCAGCCGCGCGGCGTGCCGGGACAGTCGCGGGTAGTGCGCTTCGAGCCGCCGCGTGTCCGATAACAGCAGAGCGAGATCCGTGTCCAGGTCCTTCGGGTTGCCGGACTTCAGCGTGTCCTGCAGATTGATGATGGCGTGGGACAGCGAGCCCTGCAGCCGTTCGGCCTTGGTCTCCTGCAGATGCAGATTCTCGATCCTGGCGTTCACGCTCAGCGACCTGTGCCATTGCAGCGCGACGACGCCCAGGACGACGAGAATGTAGACGAACAGAACGCAAAGGACGATCAGGCCCTTCGCGCGCAGCGACAAGCCGGCCGATGCAGCCGCGGAACCGGAATCCGGTGCAGCGCCCGGATCGACAGGAAGGACCGCGCCGTCCGGCGCCTGCAATCCAATTTTCATCGCTGCGGTCATGTTGCCATGGCTGAAAACCCGCGCCACCCCGGCGGTTCCATAGCTGTCATCTTCGTTGCCAAGGAAAAGACGGATATTGATTCAGATCAAGGCTCCACGGCGGCTTTGCGCCCGATCGAGCGAGAAAAGGGGGGGCGCGGCGAGCCTCGCTCGCGGCGTGCGAGCGCGCGCCGACGGCCTGTTTATCGCCTCAGGGTGCGCATATACACGATCACGTCGAGGATTTCCGCATCCTTGAGGATGCCGGCATACGCGGGCATGGCGTTCCTGCCGCCGCGGATGGACGCCAGGATCGCGGCATCGGGCCGCAGCAGCGCGCCGCCGCCGGCGAGATTCGGCGCGTTCGGCATGACGCTGAGGCCGGTAGGACCGTGGCAGCCCGCGCAATGCAGGTTGTAGACCTGCCGGCCGTTGTTGACGTCGGCGGCTCGCACCGACGGCGTTGCGGCCAGCAGCGCCAGCCACAGGGCGATCAGCGCAAAGTCAAATCTTGTCATGCGCGTTCTCCGCGAAAGCAAACCGGGCAGCGCCAGATTCGTGCCGATGTTACACCCGATCATTTCAACACCTGCAGCAGGTTGTTGAAATCGTCGGTCCAGACCCGCCGGTCGGGGCGCGGCCGCGTGGGAACGGTCGCCGCCCGGATCTCGGGCAGGTCGATGAAGGCCGGGTCGGTCGTGAGCAGCACCCAGTCGCTGCTGAACCCCCCGCGGGACTCGGCGTCGTCGAAGACATGGGCGGCTTTCAGTCCGCGCGCCTCGGCGAGCTGCAGCACCACGGCGGGCAGGTCGAGAAAATCGTTGCTGACGTGAAAGGCGATGACGCCGCCCGGCCTGATATGCCTGAGATACACGGCGAGCGCTTCGCGGGTGATCAGATGCATCGGCACGGCGTCGCCGGCAAACGCGTCCACCGCCAGCACATCGAACTGCTGACCGGGCTCGCGCTCGAGCTGCAGGCGCGCATCGCCCAGCACGGTTTCGACGTGCGCAAAGCTGTCCTCGAGATAGCTGAACTCGCGCCGGGCGATTTGCACCACTGCCGGGTCGATCTCGTAGAACCGGTACAGGTCGCCCGGCCTGCCGTAGGCCGCGAGGGTTCCCACCCCCAGGCCGATGACGCCGACGCGCGCGCCGGGTCGCCGCAGGGCAATCAGGGTCCGCCCGATGCCCGACGTGGTCTGGTAATAGGTGCCCAGGGCGCGCCGATAGCGCGGGTGGGGAAGCTGGTCGCCGTGCGTGACCGTGCCGTGCAGCAACAGCCGCCGGTCGCGTTCGGGATTCGCCGGGTCGCGCTGTTCCCTGACGCGCAGCACGCCGTAGAAATTGCGCGTCATCAGCACCGTGTCCTCGGCGAATGCGCTGAACCTGTGCAGCGCGCTGCCGAGGGTGAACAGGAGCACGCCGGCGCCGATGCAGCGGATGGCGAGCGCGCGCTCGCGTACCGCGTACAGACCCAGCGCGGCGAGCGCGGCGAGGCCGATGTCCAGTTCGCAATATCCCGGGAATACGAGCGGCGCGGCGAGGCCGACCAGCAGCGCGCCGAGCGCGCCGCCCAGCGCGATCATCAGATAGAAGCGCGTGAGATGCCGCGGCGCGGGGCGCAGGCGGTACAGCTCGCCGTGGCAGAACATGCAGGCGATGAACAGTCCCGCCGAGAACAGGCCGATCTGGAACAGCGCCTTGGAAATGAGCGCGCCATCGGCCGGCCGCCAGGCGAGCGCGCACAAGGCGACGGCGAGCAGGCCGAGAAACAGGTTGCGCCGATACCACGGCCGGCGGTCGAAGCAAAGGATGAAGGTGAGAAGGTAAATGCTCAGCGGCAGCACCCACAGCAGCGGGGCCGCAGCGATGTTCTGCGTCAGGTGGTTGGTCACCGCGAGCAGCAGGAACGCGCCCGTCGCCGCGAGCGCGGCCCACCGAAGCTGCATGCCCGGCGCGACGGCCTCGTGCCGCGGCGCGTCCGCCGAAGGGATTCCGCCAGGCGGGATCGAACGCAGGCTGTGCCATGCGGCGGCAGCGCACAGGGCAACGAAAGCAGCATAGGCGAGCGACCAGGCTTGCGCCTGCGCGCTCGTGCTGAACCAGGGTTCGATGGCCGACGGATAGCCGAGCAACGCGAGCATCGAGGCGAGGTTGGACAGTGCGAACAGCCGGTAGGGGTTCGCGGCCGCATAAGTACGCACGAACCAGGACTGGAGCAACGGGGTGGTGGTCGAGAGCAGGAAGTACGGCAGGCCGATCGTGGCGGCGAGCAACGCCAGGATGCGCCAAACCGGATCCGCCGCGGCTTGCGGTTGCCAGCTCGCATCGGGCGTGATCGGCAGCAGGGCGAGGCTCAACGCCAGCAGCAATCCATGAAGCACGGCCTGCTGTTTCGGCGTCAGCCGCCGGCTGCTCCAGTCGGCGTAGGCGTAACCGAGCAGCAGCACGGCCTGGAAGAACACCAGGCAAGTGATCCAGACCGCGGCGGCACCGCCGAACCAGGGCAGGATCTGCTTGGCGGTGATGAGCTGCAGCAGAAACAGCAGGAAGGCGCTGGCGGAAATGCTGAGGGCGTACAAGGGCACGGCGATGGAAAAGCGCCTCGATCGGGATGGGGCACTCTACATCGACGGCAAGTGCGCCGCGCGGGACAATCGCGTCCGCGCGCTGGCTGCCGTTTGATCTGCCTCAACCCCGGTTTGCCGCCGGTCTGTTATTGATCGTCGGCATGCCGTCTTCGTCGCCGCCGCCCGCTCGCCGCCACGCGCTGCTCTGGGCCGCTCTTGCCGTGGGCGCGGCCGTCGCCCTGGTTGCCGTGTCGTACTCCCTCTGGGTCGGCAACTCCAAGTCGCCCGATCCACCGGCGCGCGTCGAGCCCGCGCTCGCGCACGCGGTGACGCCGGCCCAGATGGGCACCTTGGCCGAGCGGCTCGAAGAGCGGCTCAGGCAGAAGCCCGATGATGCGGCGGGATGGACGATGCTTGCGCGCTCGTACGCGACGCTCGGGCGCTTCGAACCGGCGGCGCGGGCCTACGCGCAAGCCGCGAAGCGGACGCCGAACAATGCGGACCTGCTCGCCGATTACGCCGACGCGCTGGCGATGGCCCGCGGCCGCAAGATGGAGGGCGAACCCCTGGCGATCGTCAGGCGCGCGCTGGCGATCGACCCCGGCCACGTCAAGTCGCTGGCGCTGGCGGGGAGTGCCGAATTCGAACGCCAGCGTTATTCGGCCGCGGTCGCGTACTGGGAGCGCCTCGTGCCGCTGACGGACGCGCATTCCGAGATCGGGCGTTCGATCCGGCGCAGCATCGGCCAGGCGCGCGAACTCGGCAAGCTGCCACCGGGCGGCGCGGCAAGTGTGCCCGCCTTGCCCCATCCACCGATTGCCGCCGCGGCCGCGCCGGCGGCGGCCGCCGGCGTCGCCGGCACGGTCAAGCTCGCGCCTGCACTGGTTTCACGGGTCGCGCCCGGCGACGCGCTGTACATTTTTGCGCACGCTGCGCAAGGCGAG
>Ga0224512_10003029_pt1 | contig 14989 bp, 9 predicted proteins | sample SF_May12_sed_USG_4_FD_169103 | JGI IMG/M metagenome (GOLD analysis project Ga0224512, IMG submission 169103) | Sediment microbial communities from San Francisco Bay, California, United States - SF_May12_sed_USGS_13 | ecosystem: Environmental > Aquatic > Marine > Sediment | place: USA: California...
ATAATCTTACCCCAATCTTCCTTGAAGTATTCCACTGGCTCTGTTTCTTTGGCTAATATTTCAGGTATAATTATCTGTCCTGCACCTGATAGTTTCATCCAGTATCCATATCCAGGTTCCAGTGTCGTTGCAATCTCGTATCCAGCCCCATATTTATATACTGGACTATTCTGTAATCCAGGTGGAACCGTAGTTATTCCCGCTGTTCCCACAAACAATTCATATCCTCCGAAAAGGTTCCAGCCTGATATCCCTGTTATAGGTTCGTGAGATACTATTTGTATTCCACCTGCTGGCCACTCATCTCCGGTTTCATAAATATTGGCTCCAAGATGCTTCATCCAGTAGCCTTCTCCAGGTGTTGTTGTGGTAACTTGTTGATAACCTGTTCCATATTTAAATACATTGGCTGCCGGGTCTTTGCCTGACCACCAGGTATCTACTCCCATTCCATCTGGATTTATTCCTGGTACCGATACCATATTCCATCCGTTGGTAACAGTAACACTAAGTTGAAAATTAGCTGAACCTCCAACTGCAATACCAGTTGGGTAATTTTGAGCAGTTAGACTTGGAGATAGTGTATAACTGTTCAAATCTACTACTGCAACATCATTATTTATTAAGCCATTGGTTGGATTACCAACATAAGCCCAGTTGCCATCAGCAGAAACATCTATCACGTCGACACCAAACAAACCAAAACCTGCTGATGCATCAGAGATGAGACTGACACGAAGACCCGTATCAATAACTAGTCCAGGTGCTGAGACTGATAGTACTGCTAACTCATCAGGGGTGGGTCCTGTTTGTACTACAAAGGCGCGGGAACCATTATTTTCGAAAGCGATTGACTGGACATTCAGAATATTGGGCACTGATCCAGTCAAGGTAACTGATCCCGGTCCTGTAATTTGAAGAACGTCAACAGAAGTTGAATTGATGTTCGCTACAAGTGCTGTTTGTCCATCCGGACTTATGGCAACATTTACTGGCCCTAAACCTACTGGAATTGCAGTTGCGAGGTCAGTCAACAATCCTGTTGATAGATTTAATAAAAGAACGTGTATTTGACTGTTAGTGTAATCAGCTAATAAAACTGTTCCATCCGGTGCAATAGCGACAGCCTGGGCTTCTCTAGGAGTAATGTCAAGTGTCTGTATCACGGACATAGCTGCAACATCAATAACAGCAATTAAAGTAGTGGCGTTCCCATCCGTAACAAGCGCAAAGGCTCCATCAGGTGTTAAATCAATATCTTCAGGGAAGAATCCTATATTTACCGAGCCCGGAACACTTGGGCTATACGGGTTCGTCACATCAACAAAGAATATTGTCTGATCTCCAAAATTCGAAATCAATGCTGTTTGTCCGTCAGGAGTAATCACTGGATCTAGTAAAAGACCGCTTCCCAGACTGCCAGAAAGAAATGGCCCTACTATTATATTCGAAGCCACATCAATTATGTGGAAATTATTATCATCTATATTAGTAACTATAGCAAAATTTTCTGGTGGCGGACCACTTGTTACAATTAGCGTAACAGGCACAACCACAGGGTTTTCATCAGGATCATTACTATAAATAATTAAATTACAAGTATAACTACCTCCCGTCAAACCTGTTGCATCAACAGTTATGTCAACATTTTGGCTACTTCCGGCGGGAACAGTTCCATTTATTGGATTTTCGGTAAGCCATGGGCAATCTGTTTCACCTGCAACAAAATTTACCGCATTGGCAAGCAGCAATGGAACATCACCAGTCCAAAAACCAGGTTCTGCAACGAAAACATTTATTGCTGCTACATTACCTTTTGTTGCTACACATTCTAATCCATTATCCCAAGATGCAATTAAACTAGCACCAATTTCAAGTGAAGGATCTACTAAAAGATTCCCAAACATTGTTGTTACGCCAGCCATAATCGGATGAGTCGGATCATAAGCGCCTAGGTTTGCTGATCCTAGGGGCCCCGGACCTGCAATAAATGGAGAGTAGCCATCTGTAATAAATCGGCCTTGTAGATCAAATCCTATGGCGAAGGAAGCTTCCGTAGTTACTACCCCACCTCCTACGTCGATGTAATCAGCTAGTACATTACCTAATGCTATAGGATCAAAAAAAGCATTATTGTTCATTACAATCACTGCATCATAAGCACTCAACTGACCCAAAGTAGGTGTCCCAACAAGAGCATCAAAGATATCGACTACTGGTATATATGAGAGTAAATAACTTTGTATATCTGAAGGAATACCACCACTGGCGATTAGAAGAACATTGTTTACCGTTAGGGTAGATTGCTCTCCATCTCTCAAGAATTCTTTGGTTTTTCTATGATCGATTATTGAGGGTTCGTGACCTGCTGAATATTCATCTTTAGATGAATAATTATAAACTTGTGAATTTGTATTGCGAGATATATCAATCTGGCGCTGTTGATTACTATTAGTACTCATATTCAAGTTAACAGAAATTTCAGTTCCGTTATCAAGCACTAAGGTCGATTGTTCAAATATATTCCAATCAAGATTCGAAGATCCGCCTGGTGCAGTGTTCTCAATTGTAAGTATTTGAGTATCGCCTCCATTTTCGGGAACTACAAAAGTCATTGATGTTGGAACGACGTTTATATCAGGGGGTGGCGCTAATACGTTTAGGGTAACAGGTACTGTAACTTGTGGAGTAGTTGGATCGTTGCTTGTTATAATCAAGTTGCAATTATATGTACCCACTGTCAATCCTGTTGCATCAACAAATATGTCGACGTTTTGACTACCTCCTGGGGATACTGATCCTGATACAGGACTTTCGGCAAGCCAAGTACAGTCAAAAAATTCGCCTGGTAATCCAACCCAAGTAACATCAACTAGTGAACCAGGGGTTGTACTTCCTAATACGCCAACCAGAGTTGTGGCTCCGGTGGTTGTATTTCCAGTTCTTAGCTCAGCTTGGAATGTTGAATTATTAAATGCAGATAAATAAAGTGTTCCGGTTATTGGATCGAAGTCCAAACCTTGTGCAAAATTTGCATCAAAACCAATTGGTCCTAGAACAGTTCCTGCACCACTGCTTTTGTCCACAATTAACATAACATCGCTAATAATTTCATATCCATACATCTGGCCGCTATTGTTAATTGCTATAGCAATCATACCTGGTGCGTTTGTTAATACGCCCACCAAAGTGGGTGCACCTGTTGTTGTATTCACGGTATATAACCAAGAGGTTGTAATATCCGTACTAGACAGATAAACAATCCCGCTATTAGGATCGATTGCCATTCCTGAAAATACTTCAGACGGAGGATTTTGAGTTGGGGCACAGGGTCCAACTACAGTTATAACACCAGTTGTTTTACTTATTCTTATCAATTCGTTTGTTGTTGTATTTACGGCATAAGCAAATGTTAAATCTACTCCGAAATCACCTGCAGGTATAAAATCGGTAAAAGAAGAAATCGCATTCAGTACTTCCGGTACACCCAAATCAAATTGAGAATAATTTCCTATCACCCCTTCCGAGCCAAAAGCCTCTGTCCCAAAAAGCAAGGAATTTCTAATTTCCGGATTTTTATATAACGTTTTAACAAATACGTCAGTTGGTGGTTTACCAGTAGAGGGTGTAAGAGGAGTATAATCCTCTCCTTTTACAGGTTGGTTCCAGTCAAATTTAGGTTGAATTGTTACTGGTAGTTCTCTTCCGTCATCGAGTTTTAATTTTATCGCGGCTAAAGGAGGGACTTCCTCTTCAAAAACATTCCATACCAGATTTTGTTGACCAAGGTTATTTATTGTTAATACATCTGAATCGCTACCACCTTCTGGAACATCAAATGTTAAGGAAGTCGGAGTAACACTTATGTCAGGTGGTAAGGTGGATGGTCCAACTAAGAAATTCAATATTCTTGTCATTAATTCGTTCCTTGTGCTTGGGAAGGAAGCATCCGTAAGGTCTGCCAGGGCATAAGAAAAACAGAAAGTTCTTTGACTAAAACTACCTGAATACTGGACGCCTACATTTCCATAGCTAGATTCATCGAACGCAAGAGTTCCTGTAGTAGGTACATAAATATCTATCCAATTATTACCAACCTGCGAGGAAGATGTAAACAACATACCCTCGGTTAATGAACCCACCTGTCCTTGAAGCCCGTCAATTATGTTTGTTCCGCCATCAGAACCATCACCAAGTCCGAATAAATCATGCAGAGGCACATTCACAGATTGGTTAAATTCTAAAGCATCACCGCCCTCAAGGTACACTCTGCCTCCAGCTACTAAATATGTCTGGACAATTGATGCCATGGTCGCATCAAAAACAACATTATTCGGGAAATTGCCAAAAGATAAGAATACAGCATCATAACCTATTAGGCTTGAAGGAAATGTTGACGTATAATCTACTGTATAGGCCAAACCTGAGAGGAAACTGTTTATATAAGCACCACTATAATCCTGACCTCCCAGAACTCCCTCCCAAACAAGAAATTGGCTCTGAGCAATCGGAATATTTTCGTAGTAAACATTGGGATCTTTACGAGGTGCTCCGCCGGGAAGATCATTACGGTTATCTGACCATACTACATGAAATGCTGTTGGTGATGCCGTAACTGATGCATGGTTATAATCTCCCATATAGACAGGATTAACTACCGCATCGCGACCAAATTCAGGCAAAGAACCAACATCACTTATTGCAAAACTTGGGCTAAAGGTAACGGTTGAACCAGATATAGTCCCTGTTCGACCATAGTACTTAAACAAATTATTACTGCCAGGATCTTCCTGACGACTGTAGTAGAAAATTCCAATATTGTTCCCGTTTGGAGTAACAGCTATGGTAGGTTGCCATTGGTCAGTAGTTGTTGCGTCATCATTCACACGTGTGCTTGCACTCCAGGTAGCTCCACCATCGGTAGACATTGTCATAAATACATCAGCCTTATCGCCACCCGGCGCATCATTATCATAAGTAACGTAAATGTGCCCACTGACCGGATTAACTGCTGCGTGCGGAAATTCATTACTACGGAAACCGGAGAAAGATGCAGTTCCTTGTCTAAGACCAGTCAAACCAAGATCACCATTAGTTCCTCCAACTAAGCCACTAGCTACCGTCACTGCTGAACCAAATGTAACACCTTGATCAGTAGACTTGCGCACTTGCAAAGTCGAACCTGCATACCAAAATGCATATACAGAGTGATCCGGTCCTACCGCAACAAACGCACCCTGATTTCCTCCAACGATGAGAGTACCACCACTGGGACCGAATGTAGCTCCGTTATCGGTTGAACGAAACATGTAAATACCCGGGCTTCCACCGAAGCGACGAGACATTAAATAGACGTTACCATTACCTGTCCCTGCAAAATTATCAACAGCAATCCACTGTTTATCTTCAATAGATCCACTGGGTGTACCATTGACCGGTGCCATCCAGGTAAGGCCGTTATCATCTGAACGGAACACCTGAATAGTGCCTGCGCCGCTGAAACCTAGTGTAGAAAAATAAATTCTACCGGTGGTTTCATTACGTGCTATAACTGGATCACCAGCATCACCGACAGCACTTGTTGGTAAGGTTCCACCATCAGTAAAGGTTGCCCCGCCATCTGTTGAATACGAATAACCGGTGAATTTGTTTGCACCGCCTGTGAAGGAACCTGAATCGTTAAATCCAATTAATACATTGCTACCAAAAGCAATGATGGATGTTTCACTCTGGGTGAAATTTGATGTTCCGGTACTTCCCGTATTGTTATTCACCAAAGCATCTGCAGCAGCCTGTTGATCAACTAGACCACCCTGGAATGGAATTTCACCAAGCTTTTCCCTTAGCAAAAAGTTTTCATAATCGCTTTGAGAATAATTTTCGCGTATTCCTTCATTGATAGAAGGAATCTGTTGCACGTTGTCAGTCTGCGCGAAAACTATGTTAGTCAGGAACAATAAAAAAAATATAGAAATGTTTGAAACTCTTTGATTCATACTGCCTCCTAGTTAGAAATGAATAATAATGTGCTATACTATAATTAAATTTTTGGTAAACTAATTTATAATAGTTAATTATTTTTAATTGTGCAAGTATGGTTAAGAAATCCTGTTGCCAATACTCATCATTGTCTTTTGTTAATTTTAATCTCTCTTGAAAAATACTCATAAACTCATTATTCAATTGGCTGTCGTAACTTAGTATTATACTTTATTAATCTCTTTTCAAAAAAGGTGATAAAATGAAAAAACTAATGCTGCTTTTAACTTATATAATTACACCTTCAATATTCCCACAAACGGATACAATTCTTGTTCAGAAACTAGATTCACTGATAAACTACAACCAAAGCCTTGAACACAGACTTGATGTACTCGAGAAAAACATTGACGATGTTTTGTGGTTTCAAAGAGTTGGAGATGTTGCTTTAATTGATAAAATTTATATGACGGGACCGCCAAAATGGAAGGAGCTTGACACAACAGATCCGGGTGCTGGCAATCCTGTTAAAATCTGGTCGTACGTTTTCATTCCGAAGGACATTGATTACAACAAAAAATATCCGTTGATTGTTTTGCCGCACGGTGGCGTGCACTCAAACTTGTCAACTTACTACACACACATAGTTAAAGAACTGATTTATCAGGAATACATAGTTGTTTCGGCAGAGTACCGCGGCAGCACAGGATATGGTAAATCGCATTATGAAAAAATAGATTACGGTGGTCGTGAAATTGAAGATGTTGACTCAAGCAGAAAATATATGCTGGAGAATTATGAGTTTGTTGACCCAGAAAGAGTTGGTATCGTTGGATGGAGCCACGGTGGATTAATTAGTTTGATGAGCATTTTTAAATATCCGGGAAATTACAAAGTAGCTTTCGCCGGTGTTCCCGTTAGCGATTTGATTTCACGATTGAATTATATGGATGAAGAATACCGTGAACTTTATTCGGCTGATTATCACATCGGGCAAACCGTTGATGAGAACCCTGAAGAGTACAAAAAAAGATCTCCTGCCTGGAATGTGGATAAATTACAAACACCTTTGCTCATCCACACAAATACAAATGATGAAGACGTAAGATTTATTGAGGTTGAAATTTTAATAACTGCACTCAAAGCGGCAAACAAAGATTTTGAATACGAAGTCTTTCAGGATTTACCGGGAGGCCATTCATTCGACAGGCAGGATACAAAACTTGCGCTGTCAATAAGACTGAAGATTTACAAATTCCTGACAAAATATTTAGCTCCACCCAAACCTTTCAATAGCATTGAGGAAATTCGAAAAGCGATTTACTATTAATTAATAAAGAAAAAACTTTCGCATCGCTCTAGCTAATTTGGAGCACATTTTGTGACTATGTCATCAATTGACTTTAAGAATAAATTCGCCTGACATTTTTGTCATATGCCGTCAATTAGGGTAAAAAATTTCTTGCAACTGACTATCATTATTACTCAATTATCTTAAGAAATTTACGTAAAACAACTCTTTTCTTTGTTTTTAGGTAAAAAATCATTTAAAACAAGGGAACAATATTTGTGCATTTCGCAGGTAATTAAAATCATAAAATTGAAAAAAGTGATCAGATTTCTTTCAATATTATTTCTTTTAGCGGCTGTCGGTGGTGGGCTATATTTTCTTCTAACAACAGAAAAAGTAGAAGACATTAAGGTTACAGGCAAACTTCAGATATCCGAACAAATTGGTAACTACGTCAAAGCCTCGCAAGTTGATGATGCATCTTACTTTGCTGTAGTAGAAGGAAAAGTTAAAAATAATCTCGGTAAGCCGATTAAGAATGTATTCATAAAATATGAGATCGCGGGTCAGGAAACCAGCGCTACTGTTTTTGATATTGCACCAGGGCAGGAAATACATTTCAACACAAGAGGTGTTAACACCAACGCTTCCAATCCAGAATATACTTTCGTGGGTTTGTATTACGACTGATACTAAATCTTCCTCCTATTTTAACTAACAACAATCCCAATCCAAAAATCATTTTTAGTTGGAAAACTTTTAATCCCAAAACAGTTTTATTAATAAAGAAATGTTTTATGCGATAATATTATAGTTGAAAAGATGGGGGGGTTAATTGTATTTGTGTTCTCTGATTGCTTCCAGCTCTAACCTAAGCTGCTTTGTATTTTTAACCATCACCGCACCTATTTCATCAAGAACATCTAAGTAACCATTTGCAGCCCTACCACCCACGATCATAGATACCCCTGCTGGTAAAAGCTGATGCAGCTTATTTAACTCGCGTTTCAAATGAGGATCATCATTAGGATAGATTATGCTTAATGCAACCACCCTGCCATTCAGGTGTGAAACAACTGCACTTATTTCTTCAGCCGGCAAACTTGCACCAAGATAAATTACCTTCCAACCAGAAGAAGCAGCTACCACTCCAGCAATTAATGCTCCAAGTTCATGTTCCTGTCCCCGGGGTGTGGCTGATATCATTGTTGGAGCTGAATCGCTTATCGAATACGATTCTAACAAATTAAAAAGAAACGAGCGCACTATTGAAGATGCAAGATGTTCGTTTGCAACCCTTATTTCTCCACTATGCCATAGCTCACCAACTTTATATACCAGCGGGACAACTAGTTCCTCAAGCAGAACCGGTTGGGTAAGTTTTGCTGAGGCATTTAGTAAAACAGATTCTAGTTTTTTTGCATCATAACTTTTTATAGCCTCCATGCATTCACTCATTATCTCATTCAAATTTTTTGCAGAATCTAAGGAGGGAGCTAATTTATCTTCTGTATTTGCAGAATTAATTTTCTCATTAGTTAATAGGTTCTTCAATTCAGTTAATGATAATTTTGCTATACCACCAATATTATGACCCAAGTGAACTGCATCATTTAATAATTTAAGCTTCTCAATATCTTCCTCTGAATATAACCGGCGGTTCGTATCTGATCTTTCCGGATCAACAACATTGTGTCTTTTTTCCCAAGCTCGTATAACATGAACGCTCAGCCCTGTCATCTGGCTTACTACTTTAATAGGGTACTTGTAATTAAAAGCCATATTCAAATTTAATAAATGTCTAGTATCTGTCAAAAATACTAACTAAGTGTAAAAAAATAATTTTAAGTTAAAACCACCATTTTTAACGAAATTTCAACAAAAAGAGTTCCCTTTGAAAATTCTTTTAAAGTTGTCTAAGAAAATGCTTGACAAATGCTGGACAATATATTATGTTTGTCTAGAACATTTAGACAAATTATAAACAAACATTGATAAGAGGCCTAAAATGAACAATTACCATAATAATGAAGATTCTTTAGTAATTGAAAACTCTAAACACGATGAATTCAGAAACGAGGCATTACCGCACGAGGATGCTTTATACAACTATGCATTGAAAATTTCTGGTAATACAGATGATGCGCATGATCTTGTTCAGGAAACTTATTACAAAGCTTACAGGCACTTTGATAAATTCGAGAGTGGTACAAACTGTAAAGCCTGGATGTTTATGATCTTAAAAAACTCATTTATTAATGATTACAGAAAATCAAAACGCGAACCCTACAAACTTGACTATGAGCAGATACAGAACTTTTATGAAAATGTTAAATCAGATCGTGCTCAAACCAATAACCTTGACAAAGATTTTTATAATGATCTTTTGGACGATGATCTAACCGAAGCAATCGACCAGCTTCCATCAAAAATGAGAGAAGTTTTTCTTCTTTGCGATCTGGATGGAAACAGCTACGAAGAAACGGCAGAACTTGTTGGTTGTCCAATTGGTACCGTAAGATCCAGATTGCACAGAGCAAGACACATGCTTCAGGAAACTCTTCTTGATTATGCTAAAGACCGAGGATTTCTTAATTAATTTATTCACAATAATAAACAGAGAAAAAAATGAAAAATCTAAAAACTCTCTTCGCTATCCTTTTATTCTCAGGGATAAACATGTTGTTTGCACAAACAGCAAGATTACAGGTAATTCACAATGCTGCAGATCCTGGTGCAGTTTCAGTTGATATTTATTTAAATGGTGGTCTACTTTTAGACAATTTCGGATTTAGGGATGCAACTCCTTATATAGATGCACCTGCCGGTACACCCATAAACATTGGCGTCGCTGGTCCTAACAGCACATCTGCTGCTGATACAATTAAAAACTTTACAGTGACATTAACTGCAAATGAAACCTATGTTGCAATTGCTAATGGTGTGTTGGATCCAAATTCTTTCGCAGTAAATCCTGATGGAAGAAGCACTTCTTTTACATTATTTGTTAAAGCAATGGCTCGTGAAAATGGAACTTCATCGGATGTTGATTTCTTTGTATTACATGGTTCAACCGACGCACCAACTGTTGATGTGCTTGCCCGCAGAGTTGCTACTTTAGTTGATGATGCAGCTTATGGAGATATCACGCCCTATATTACTGTTCCACCTGCATCTTACATTCTTGATGTTACCCCTGGTAGTGATAATTCAACTATAGTTGCTTCTTTTGAAGCCGACTTAAGTGGATTAGGTGGCGGTGCTGCTGTAGTGTTTGCATCTGGTTTTCTAGATCCTTCTGCTAATCAGAATGGTGAGGCTTTTGGAATTTTTGCTGCTCTTCCAACAGGAGATGTTGTTCCTTTTCCTAGCGTTGAATTAGCACGCTTACAGGTAATACACAATGCGGCTGATATTGCCGCAGATCCTGTTGATGTATATTTAGATGGCGCATTACTTTTAGATGACTTTGGATTTAGAAATGCTACTCCATTTATTTATGCACCTGCTGGAGTTGAGTTAAATATCGGCGTTGCTCCTGGTAACAGCAGTTCTGCAAGTGATACGTTAAAGAACTTTGCAGTTACTCTGCAAAACGGTGAGACTTATGTAGCCATTGCTAATGGTGTTATTGATCCTAATTCATATGCTTCAAACCCTGATGGAAGAAGCACTGCATTTACTTTGTTCATTAAGACAATGGCAAGAGAAACTGGAACTGGTAGTGATGTTGACTTCTTTGTATTACACGGCTCAACCGATGCACCAACTGTTGATGTTATAGCCAGAGGTGTTGCAACTTTAGTTGATGATGCTGCTTATGGTGATATTACTGCTTATATTCCTGTTCCACCTGGAAATTATACACTTGACTTAACCCTGGCTGACGGGACTACTTTAGTACAGTCATATTGGGCAGATCTAAGGACACTTGGTGGTGGTAGTGCTGTTGTATTTGCTTCAGGTTTTCTAACCCCTTCTGCAAATCAGAATGGTGAAGCTTTTGGACTTTTCTTTGCTCTTGCTGATGGAACAGTAGGTCAATTTCCAGAGGGTGTTGCCAGTGTTGAAAATATTTCTGATCTAACTCCGGGCAATTATTCACTTGAACAGAATTATCCGAATCCTTTTAACCCGAGCACAACTATCAATTTTGCAATTCCGAATAGTGAGTTTGTAACTTTGAAAGTATTTAATATTCTCGGAAGTGAAGTTGCAACCTTAGTTAATGAAAATCTTGCGCCTGGTGCGTATAGGTTCAACTTTGACGCGCAGGGTTTAGCATCTGGCATTTATCTCTATGAGTTGAACGCCGGAAGCTTCAGAGAAATAAAGAAGATGAATCTTCTGAAATAAATTATTAGTGTATATAATGAGAAACGCCACTTGTATTCCGAATTGTGATGATCAAATGTTAACTCTGACACGATTTTGTAGTAAAGATATATTTGATTTAAGCAATACAAGTGGTTTTCTCATAAAATATAAATTTAACTGAATCTAATCTTTGTAATGGTTATCTTATTATTCATCCAGCATTCTTAATATTAAACAAATGAAAAAAGCAGTTATCATAGGTTCGGGTCTCGGTGGTTTGTCAACCGCTTTAAGACTTTCAAGCAAGGGTTACGATATAACCATTCTTGAAAAGCATTCAACCCCCGGTGGAAGACTTAACATTGTTGAGCAGGACGGATTCCGTTTTGATATGGGTCCTTCATTTATGAGCATGACTTATGAATTTGATGATTTGTTCAAAAGTGCCGGTGTAGATAATCCTTTAGTAATGAAAGAGCTTGACCCTATTTACCAGGTATTTTTTGAAGGAAATAATAAACCTTTCCAAATTTTTAAGGACTTAAAAAAATTAGAGGATGAGTTTAGTGGAATAGAAGATAATCTTGCTGAAAAACTTGAAAAATACTTAAACAAAGGGGGAGAATTTTTTCACGATACTGAAGAACAGGTTGTCAAATCAAATTATAAAAATAAACTAGATTATCTCTTCAAACTTTCAAAGGTTCCTAAAAAACATCTTCCATATCTCTACAGAAGCATGTGGAATGAACTTGAGAGAACATTTGAATCTGATGAAGTCAAAGTGATTTTCTCTCTTGTTGCTTTCTTTCTTGGGTCTACACCATTTCAAACCCCATCGATCTACTCGTTGCTAAATTATACTGAGATGAAGAATAACGGTTACTGGAGCATTAATAACGGAATGTACAGCATCATCAGAGAAATAGTAAGAATTCTTAAAGAACGAAATGTAAAGTTTGTTTATAACACTGAAATTGTTGCGGTTGGAAACAACAATGGAAAAGTTGCGCAGATGATTGATCAAAATGGAAAAGCATGGGAAGCAGACATTTTTATTTCTAATTCCGATGCAGCTTCTTTTAGAGGAAAAGTACTGGGAAGAAAAAAATACAGCTCAGAAAAGCTTGATGAATTACACTGGACACTTGCGCCACTCACAATTTATTTGGGTGTCAAGGGAAAGATTGACAATCTTCTTCATCACAATTATTTTTTGGGAAGTAACTTTAAGGAGTATGCGGATAACATTTTCACTTCGTCGATCAGTCCACAAAAACCTTACTACTATGTAAATGCTTCTTCAAAATCTGATGAGAACTGTGCGCCAGATGGTTGCGAAAATTTGTTTATTCTCTGCCCAGTTCCTGATCTACGCTATAAAAAATCATGGGAAGATAAAGAGGAACTTGCAAATAATATTATAGAAAATTTATCGAAAAGAGTAGGATACAAAATTCAACCAAACATTTTAACTAAAAAAATATTGGCTCCAGATGATTGGGAAAAAATGTTAAATCTTTACAGGGGTTCAGGCTTGGGGCTTGCACACGATTTAGGCCAGGTTGGAGCATTCAGACCAAAAAACAAAGACGAAAAACTTTCTAACTTGTATTATGTTGGTGCCTCAACAACACCGGGGACGGGGTTGCCAATGGTTGTAATCAGTTCAAAATTAGTAACGGAGAGAATAGAAAATGACTTTGGAACACTACACTAAAACCAGTTACAAGCTGAGCAAAAAGCTTACTGTTGCATATAGCACTTCTTTCAGCCTGGGCATAAAAGTATTCAAACCGGAATACAGAGATCCCATTTTTGCAATTTATGGATTCGTCCGTGTGGCTGATGAAATAGTTGATACATTTCATTCACATGATAAAGAACAACTTCTTGAGAAATTTACTGATGATACGTGGGAAGCTATAAATTTAGGTATTTCAACTAATCCCATTCTTCAAGCGTTTCAGAAAGTTGTAAATGATTATAACATTGATCGCAATCTTATAACCGCTTTCCTTGAAAGTATGGAAATGGATATTACCCGGTCATCTTATAACAGGGAAAACTACGATAAATACATTTACGGATCGGCAGAAGTTGTTGGGTTAATGTGTCTGAAGGTTTTTCTTGATGGGAATCAAAAGAGATACAAAGAGCTTGAACATTCCGCGCGAATGCTTGGCGCCGCATTTCAGAAAGTGAATTTCTTAAGAGATATACAGAGCGATTTGAATGACCGGGGAAGAATTTATCTGCCGGGTGTTCATCATCTTGATTACATTGATGATCACAACAAAGCTATGCTTGAAAAAGAAGTCGAAGCTGAATTCAAAGAAGCGTTCAGAGGAATTGTTCGCCTTCCGATTACGGTTAAGCTTGGTGTTTATTCTGCATACCTTTATTATTTAATGCTCTTCAAAAAAATAAAAAGACTGGATGTTGAACAACTGAAAAGCAGAAGAGTAAGAATTTCCAATTTGTATAAGTTTTACTTGCTGATAAAATCGTATTTTGAGGTAAAGGTTTTAAAGTCCACGTAATTGAACTTCGAGTATTTAATATTTAACGCTATTGTTATTAGCGGTCCAGCGTTTTTCGGTTCGCTAAAATGCTGTTACGTCTGGAATCACTGGAAGCAAATGCTGATTGCAATTGTCATTCCTGCAATTCCATTTTTACTTTGGGACGCACTGGTAACCGGAGCTCATTGGCATTTTAATCCTCTTTATGTTTCCGGAATAAAAATTATAAATCTTCCAATTGAAGAGATGTTATTTTTTATTACGGTTCCGTTTGCCTGTTTGTTCACCTGGGAAATGATAATAAGAAGAGCAAAAGAAAAAAAGCTTAATCTGAATTGGCTGCGAATACTGCTTTACCTCACTCTCCCAGCAGGTATTTATTTTTTTTCAATCGGGAAACAATATACTGGACTAACTTTGTGCTTTCTATTCTTTGCAAATATTGTTGATCACCTCCTGACAACAAATTTACTTTTTGATAGACGGTTCTACTTTTACCTTCTGCTTCTTGTTATTTTTACGTTGATATTTAATGGCTATTTAACCTGGCGTCCGGTTGTTACTTACGGAGTTGAATATCAGCTTGACTTCAGAATTATTACTATTCCTGTTGAAGATTTTTTCTACGGGATATCTTTACTGTGGATGAACACGAGTCTCTATAAATTTTTATTAAGAAAAAACGGTGTTGTAAATGTTAACAAATAAATGGTATTTGGTTTGTCCTTCTGATGAGCTGAAGAACGAAATAAAAAAATATAAAATTCTCGGTGAAGAGATAATTCTCTTTCGTAATCCTGATAAAACAATCACTGCTTTAGAGGACAGATGTTGTCACAGAAACGTAAACCTTTCGCTAGGTTATTTAGATAAAGAA
>Ga0224512_10003030_pt1 | contig 14986 bp, 28 predicted proteins | sample SF_May12_sed_USG_4_FD_169103 | JGI IMG/M metagenome (GOLD analysis project Ga0224512, IMG submission 169103) | Sediment microbial communities from San Francisco Bay, California, United States - SF_May12_sed_USGS_13 | ecosystem: Environmental > Aquatic > Marine > Sediment | place: USA...
GTAGGCGCGAGAGCCTGAGAGGTTAGCGTTAGGCGACGGTCACCGGCGGGTTCGGCGCTCTTGAGGGCTATGTTGAGCGTGACAGCTTCCGGGAACGATGTTTCCGACAGGAAGTAAAGCGCAGCGCAGCGAGCCATGACTGTCGGGAATATCGTTCCCGGAAGCGAATGAGGCAGCACCTCCGCTTGGTGATTGGCCCGAAAACAGGGATACTAGCGGGCCGCCCACGGGCGGCCGGGGAAATAGAATGGCGACGAATCAGAACATCAGAATCAAGCTCAAGGCCTTCGATCACCGGCTGATCGACCGTTCGGCGCGCGAAATCGTCGATACGGCCAAGCGGACCGGGGCGACGGTCAAGGGACCGATCCCGCTGCCGACCAAGACCGAGCGGTACACGGTGCTGATTTCGCCCCACGTGAACAAAGATGCCCGAGATCAGTACGAGTTGCTGACGCACAAGCGAATCATGGATATCGTGGATCCGACGGACAAGACCGTGGATGCGCTGATGCGGCTAGAGCTTCCGGCCGGCGTGGACGTCCAGATCAAGCTGAACTGAGGTCCGGTTCGGGCGTTGAACAAGGGGAAACCGGTGCTATAATGCTCGGCTCTCCACTGGCTCGGTGAGGCTACGACCTGCCGGGCCATTTTGGTGCTTAGGGCCTCCGGGCGATGTATCCGGCCGGGCTCGATCAGTGACGTAATTAGTGGTTTCAGGCGGGGTCGCGCCCGCGGGGACCCATTTGGTGCCAGCGCACGAATGAGGCGTTGGCTGAAGTGCCGGCCGGACGTAGTCGGCGCGGATGCAGAGGGATAGACAAATGCCTATCGGTCTCGTTGGCCGTAAATGCGGTATGACCCGCATATTCACCGATGCTGGTGAATCGATCCCGGTGACGGTGATCGAAGCCCTGCCCAATCGAGTGACACAGCTCAAGACCGTCGACACGGACGGCTATCGAGCTGTGCAGGTCACGTATGGCGCACGCAAGCCGAGTCGCACGGCTCGCCCGGCGATTGGGCATTTCGCCAAGGCCGAGGTCGAGCCTGGCGACGGCCTCTGGGAGTTTCGCCTTGCCGACGGTGAGGGCGACGAGCTGGCCACCGGCGCTGAGCTCAAGGTCGACTTGTTCGCCGACGGTCAGCTCGTCGACGTGATCGGTACTTCTCGCGGTAAGGGATATGCCGGCACGGTCAAGCGCCACAACTTCAGCATGCAGGACGCGACCCACGGCAACTCGATTTCGCATCGTGCGCCAGGATCGATCGGCCAGAATCAATCGCCGGGCCGCGTGTTCAAGGGCAAGAAAATGTCCGGGCAGATGGGTAACGTGCGTCGGACCCAGCCGAGTCTCAAAGTCGTGCGCGTGGACGCTGAGCGCAACCTGATTCTCGTCAAAGGCGGCGTACCGGGTGCACCGGGCGGCCGCGTGATCCTTCGACCGGCGGTCAAGGCCCGCCCGGTTGCGGAGTAGGGTCATGAAGCTGAGTCTGCAGGGTAAGAAATCGTCGATTGAGGTCGCGGACGCCGCGTTCGGGGCTGCCTTCAATGAGCCGCTCGTGCATCAGGTCGTTACGGCCTACCTGGCGGGTGCGCGCGCCGGGACGAAGGCGCAGAAGCGACGTTCGGACGTTCGCGGCGGCGGCGCCAAGCCGTGGCGGCAGAAGGGGACAGGCCGCGCGCGAGCCGGTACGTCACGCAGCCCGATCTGGGTTGGCGGTGGCAGAGCCTTTGCTGCCAGGCCGAGAGACTTTTCGCAGAAGGTCAACCGCAAGATGTACCGTGGCGCGATGTGCGCAATGTTGTCCGAGCTCGTACGCCAGAAGCGGCTGCTCGTCATGGACGAGTTCGGCGTGAGCGCACCGAAAACCAAGGAACTCAGGGTGAAACTCCAGGAGCTTGGAACGGCAAACGCGCTCATCGTGGTCGAGGGCTTCGATGAGAAGCTGTGGCTCGCGGCCCGAAACCTGCCTCACGTCGAAGTGCTCGAAGCCCGTTCAATCAACCCGGCGAGTCTTGCGAAGTACGATCACGTTGTCATGACCGTCGCGGTCGTGAAGATGTTGGAGGAGCGTCTGGGATGAGTCACGCGGCGCATCAGGAGCGGCTCTTGACCGTCATTCTCGGTCCGCACGTGTCCGAGAAGACCACTGCTGCCGCCGACAAGCAGAACCAGGTCGTGTTCCGAGTTCGCCTCGATGCGACGAAGAAAGAGATTCGAGCTGCTGTCGAGCAGCTATTCAACGTCAAGGTAGTCGGCGTGACCGTAGTGCGCACGCTCGGCAAGATCAAGCGACACGGCCAGACACGCGGCCGCCAGTCGACATGGAAGAAGGCTTACGTCCGCCTCTCGCCGGGTGACGACATCGCCTTTATGGGCGCCGAGTAGGCGGATTAGCGGGAAAGTAACGTGCCAGTACGCAAAGCCAAGCCAACCTCGCCGGGACGTCGCTTCGTCGTCAGAGCTGTGCGGGAAGATCTGCACAAGGGTGATCCCCACGAGCCGTTGCTCGAGCCGAAGTCGCGCAGTGGTGGGCGCAACAACCACGGTCGCATCACCGTTCGCCATCGGGGCGGCGGCCATCGCCGCCACTACAGGATCGTCGACTTCAAGCGGAATAAAGATGGCGTGCCGGGTAAAATCGAGCGGATTGAATACGATCCGAATCGCAGCGCGCATCTCGCGCTCGTGCTCTATAAAGACGGCGAACGCCGATACATTCTCGCGCCGCGCCGTGCCAAGGCCGGCGACCCGATCCAGTCGGGATCCGATGCGCCGATTAAACCGGGTAACGCCTTACCTTTGAAGAATATTCCGGTTGGTACGCTCGTGCACTGCATCGAGATGAAGCCGGGCAAGGGTGGGCAGCTCATGCGTAGTGCTGGCAGCTCCGCGCAGATTGTCGCCCGAGAGGGGGCCTATGCGAGCTTACGGCTGCGATCCGGCGAGATGCGCAGAATTCTCATCAACTGCCGCGCGACAGTCGGCGAGGTTGGCAACTACGAGCACAACCTAAGCAAGCTCGGTAAGGCGGGCGCCAAGCGTTGGCGCGGTATTCGCCCGACGGTTCGAGGTGTTGCGATGAATCCGGTCGATCATCCGCATGGTGGCGGTGAAGGCAGAACGTCGGGCGGGCGCCATCCCGTCACGCCTTGGGGCGTGCCGACGAAGGGCCATAAAACCCGCAACAACAAGCGCACGAACAACATGATCGTCCGCCGCAGAAAACAAAAGTAAGCGGCTCAGGGCAGGAAGTACTCGAGGGTAAATCATGGCGCGTTCCATCAAAAAGGGTCCATTCATCGACACGCATCTGGCTAAGAAGGTCGAGCGTGCCCAGAAGGAAAATGATCGCAGGCCGATCAAAACCTGGTCGCGTCGATCCATGATCAATCCGGACATGGTCGGCTTGACCATTGCCGTGCATAACGGCCGTCAGCACGTTCCCGTGCTGATCTCCGAGAGCATGGTTGGGCATAAGCTCGGCGAGTTCGCTGTGACTCGTACGTTTCGCGGGCATTCCGGCGACCGCAGGACGAAGTAGGCGTAGAGGGCAGTTCAGATGGTGACCGCAGCAACACTTCGCTACGCTCGGATTTCTCCGCAGAAATGTCGGCTCGTGGCTGACCAGATTCGGGGTAAGCCCGTCGGTCAGGCCCTAGAAATTCTCCAGTTCAGCCCGAAGAAGGCTGCACATATCGTTCGTAAGATTCTGGAGTCGGCGATTGCAAATGCCGAGCACAATGATGGCGCCGACATCGACGAGTTGCGCGTTGCGACCGTCGTTGTCAGCGAAGCGCCAACATATGCACGTTTTCAGGCGCGCGCCAAGGGTCGGGGCAACCGGATCATAAAGCGCAACAGCCATATCACAATCAAGGTCGCCGACGAGTAGTCAGCCGAGTAGATTTACTATGGGTCAAAAAGTTCATCCAATTGGAATCCGGCTCGGGATCACGAAAGAGTGGTCCTCGAAATGGTATGCGGATTCCAAAACTTATCCGGAATACGTCTATCAGGACCATCGCGTCCGCGAGCTTCTGCGCGCGAAGCTCAAGGAAGCGTCGGTGAGCAGAATCCAGATCGATCGTCCCGCGAAACGCGCCAATATCACGATCCACACGGCGCGGCCCGGTATTGTGATCGGCAAGAAAGGCGAGGATATCGAGAGGCTTCGCGTAGAGGTCGCCAAGTTCCTTGGCATGGCACTGCCCGATGTTCGCTTGAATATCGCCGAGATCCGTAAGCCGGAGCTCGATGCGCAGCTCGTGGCCGAAGGTATCGCTCAGCAGCTCGAGCGCCGCGTGCAGTTCCGCCGTGCAATGCGTCGGGCGGTGACGAACACGATGCGCGTGGGCGCCGAGGGTATCAAGGTCAAGGTCAGCGGCCGCCTCAACGGCGCAGAGATTGCGCGATCGGAATGGTATCGCGAAGGCCGGGTGCCGCTGCACACGTTTCGAGCGGATATCGATTACGGCTTGGCTGAGGCCAAGACGACGTACGGCATCATTGGCGTGAAGGTCTGGGTCTTCCGTGGCGAGGTCTTCGACTCCAACGAGAAGCAGACCGAGTCGACAGAAGCGGCGGCGCGCCAGTAGGGGTCAACTGCGATGTTACAGCCAAAACGCACCAAATTTCGCAAGCAACACAAGGGCCGCAACAGGGGGCTCGCGCAGCGCGGCAATCAGGTCAGCTTCGGTGAATACGGGCTCAAGGCCGCCGACCGCGGCAGATTGACGGCGAGGCAGATTGAGGCTGCACGTCGCGCGATGACTCGGCACGTCAAGCGCGGCGGCAAGATCTGGATCCGGGTATTCCCCGACAAGCCGATCACGAAGAAGCCGCTAGAGGTTCGTCAAGGCAAAGGCAAGGGTAATGTCGAGTACTGGGTAGCGCTCGTGCAGCCTGGTTCCGTGCTCTATGAGATGTCCGGGGTCGACGAGCGCACGGCACGCGAGGCGTTCAAGCGCGCGGCCGCGAAGCTCCCGGTTCGGACGACTTTCGTGTTCCGGCAGGCAGCGTGATGAAAACGACGGAGCTACGCGAGATGGACACGAGCGCGCTCGAGGAGGAGCTTCTGAAGCTTCGGCGTGAGCAGTTCAATCTGCGCATGCAGGCTGCGACGGGACAAGGCGCCCGCGCGGATCAGCCGGGCAAGGTCCGTAAGGACATCGCCCGGATCAAGACCGTTCTGAGGGAACGGCAGGTAACCGAACAGGCAGGACAAGGTAAATGAGCAGCGAGACGGCATCAGACGCCGCGACGAGCACGACAGAGGCTTCGGCGATCACCGCGCGAACGGTCATCGGCCGCGTCGTCAGCAACAAGATGGACAAGGGTGTCTCTGTCGCGATCGAGCGTCTCGTGCGCCACCCGGTATACCGCAAGTACATTCGCCGTACGACGAAGGTCTTGGCTCACGATGAGGACAATGCGTGTAAAGAGGGTGATACGGTCGCGATCGTCGAGTGCCGGCCCATCTCCAAGCGAAAGTCCTGGCGTGTTGTCGAAATTGTCGAATCTGCAGGCGCGTCCTAACTTAGCGTGAGGATAGAGCGGTGATTCAGACACAAACGATCTTAAGTGCGGCGGACAACAGCGGCGCACGGCGTTTAATGTGCATCAAGGTTCTTGGCGGCTCCAAGCGCCGCTACGCGCGCATCGGCGACGTCATCAGAGTGACGGTCAAGGATGCAATACCGCGTGGCCGCGTCAAGAAGGGCGAGATTTACCACGCGGTCGTCGTCAGGACACGCCACGGTGTGCGCCGATCTGACGGCTCGGCAATTCGCTTTGACGGCAATGCGGCTGTGCTCCTGAACCCGCGCTTCGAGCCGATCGGCACGCGTATCTTCGGGCCCGTGACGAGGGAACTGCGAACGAGTCGGTTCATGAAGATCATTTCGCTGGCGCCGGAAGTGCTATAGGGCATCGTAATGAAGAAGATCAAGCAGGGCGATGAAGTTATTGTGACCGCCGGCAAGGACAAGGGTCGCCGGGGTACTGTGCTGCGCATCTATGCGGACGAGCGCATTCTTGTGGAAAGCGTCAACATCGCCAAGAAACATCAGAAGCCGAATCCGAACGCCGGCGTGCCCGGGGGCATCATCGAGAAGGAGATGCCACTGGATATCTCCAACGTCATGGTGTTCAACCCGGCGACGAGCAAAGGCGACCGTATCGGTATCCGTCAACTCGAGGATGGCCGAAAGGTTCGCTATTTCAAGTCGAATGGCGAGGTCTTGGATACTTAAGATGAGCAGGTTACAGGAGTTTTATACGCAGAAGGCCGTCCCGCAGCTGATGGAGCGTCTGCAGATCAAGAACGTAATGGCCGTGCCGCGGATCAGCAAAATCACGCTGAATATGGGTGTCGGCGAGGCGCTCGCAGACCGCAAAGTTCTCGAGCATGCCGTGGACGATATGCGCAGGCTCTCTGGACAGCAGCCGGTCATTTGTGACGCGCGCGTCTCCGTTGCGACGTTCAAGCTGCGCGCCGGTGTTCCGATCGGCTGCAAGGTTACGTTGCGCCGTGAACGTATGTACGAGTTTCTCGATCGCTTGATCAACGTTGCGATCCCGAGGATCCGCGATTTTCGCGGCTTGAGCGCCCGGTCCTTCGACGGCCGCGGCAACTACAGCATGGGTGTCAAAGAGCAGATTATTTTTCCGGAAATCGACTACGACAAAGTGGATTCGATTCGGGGTCTCGACATCGCGATTACGACCACGGCACACAATGACGAGGAGGGGCGTGCGCTCTTGGAAGCTTTCAGCTTCCCGCTACGCGCCTGACGGGGATTTAGAGATGGCAAAGAAATCGATGCTGGCTCGGGAAGTAAAACGCGCGGCGGCCGTTAAGAAATACGCGGCCAAGCGGGCGGAGTACAAGCGGATCATCCGCGACCCGAAATCTTCGGACGAAGATCGTTATAACGCGCAACTCAAGCTGCAGGCACTGCCGCGTAATGCGAGTCCCGGCCGGATGCGCAACCGTTGCGCGATCTCCGGCCGTCCACATGGTTTCTATCGAAAATTCGGCCTCGGCCGGAACAAGCTGCGCGAGGCGACGATGCGCGGCGAAATTCCGGGTGTATCTAAGGCGAGCTGGTGATCGGGGTAGTTCGATATGAGCATGACTGATCCGATTTCCGACATGTTGACCCGTATCCGCAACGGTCAAAAGGCGAAGAAAGTGGTCGTCTCGATGCCCGCGTCGCGCGTTAAGCTGGCGGTCGCTGAGGTTCTGGTGGCGGAAGGCTACATGACCGACGTCAGCGTCGAGGGTGAGGGCGCAGGCCGAACGATGACGGTCACATTGAAGTATCACGAAGGTCAGCCCGTGATCGAGCGCATTGAGCGCGCGAGTCGCCCGGGGCTGCGCTATTACGCGGGCGCGAGCGAGATACCGAAGGTCCAGGGCGGGCTTGGCGTTGCAATCGTCTCGACGTCGAAGGGTGTTATGACGGATCGTCAGGCGCGTGCCGAAGGGCATGGCGGCGAAGTGCTTTGTCTGGTGTCTTAAAGCGAGATCGAGTGACAAGAGATGTCTAGAGTTGCCAAAGTTCCAGTTGCCCTCGTGAAAGGGGTCGAAGTCGACCTCAAGGGCTACGCGTTGACCGTGAAAGGCCCGAAGGGAACGCTGAGTCTCGATTGTAACCGTGAGGTCGAGGTCGTTAACGAGGGCTCGGAGATCTCGGTTAAGCCGCGCTCCGGGAGCCGGTTTTCGAACGCCATCGCCGGAACGACCCGCGCGCTGATCAACAATATGGTCACGGGCGTCAGCACCGGATTCGAGCGTAAGCTCGCGCTCGTCGGCGTGGGCTATCGCGCGAACGCGCAAGGCAACAAGGTCAATCTGACGCTCGGGTTTTCGCATCCGGTCGTCTATGACGTCCCGGAGGGCGTCACCGTCGAGACGCCGAGCCAGACGGAGATTTTCGTCAGGGGCGCCGACAAGCAGCGCGTCGGCCAGGTCGCCGCGGAGCTCAGAGCATTCCGCCCGCCCGAGCCGTATAAAGGTAAGGGTGTTCGCTACTCGGACGAGCGCATCGTCCTCAAGGAAGCGAAGAAGAAGTAACAGGTCGAGCTATGGATAAGAAACAGAAACGTCAACGCAGAGCGAAGCGCACCCGGGCGAAGATTCGTGAGCTGCGTGTCAATCGGCTTTGCGTGCATCGGACGCCACGGCATATCTATGCGCAGATCATGTCCGCTGAGGACGGCAGCGTGGTCGCGGCCGCCTCGACACTGACGAAAGAGCTGCGCGAGTCGCTCAAGGCGACGAGCAACCGTGACGCGGCGGCGGCCGTTGGAAAGCTCATTGCGGAAAAGGCGAAAGCGGCCGGCATCGAAAAGGTCGCCTTCGACCGCTCCGGATTCGTATTTCACGGGCGGGTGAAAGCGCTCGCGGATGCCGCACGCGAAGGCGGCTTGGACTTCTAGTTCGGGACACAGTAAATGGCAAAGACAGAAGAACTCCAGGAAAAGCTCGTCGCGGTCAATCGCGTGGCTAAGGTTGTCAAAGGTGGCCGGCAGTTCGGCTTCACGGCACTGACGGTCGTGGGTGACGGCGACGGCCGGGTCGGTTACGGTTACGGTAAGGCCCGCGAGTTGCCATTGGCCATTCAAAAAGCCATGCAGGCGGCGCGTAAGAATCTTCGTTCCTTAAACCTCAAGAACGAGACGTTGCAGTACCAGATCAACGGGCGTCACGGTGCAACGCGCGTGTTCATGCAACCCGCGTCGGAGGGAACAGGCATTATCGCCGGCGGCGCGATGCGTGCCGTGTTCGAGTGCGCCGGTGTGCGCAATGTGCTCGCGAAGAGCTACGGCTCGCGCAACCCGATCAACGTAGTTCGCGCTACCGTCGAGGCACTCGTCGACATGCGCTCGCCGGAGCAGATCGCGACGAAGCGCGGCAAAACCGTCGAAGAGATACTCGGGTAAGACGGGCCATGGCGACAAAGGACAAGCAACTCACGGTCACGCTTGTGAAAAGCAAGCACGGCCGCAAACCCGGCCATGCGGAATGTGTCGCGGGCCTGGGCCTGCGCCGCATACGGCACACCGTAACGGTGGCCGACACGCCTCAGAACCGCGGCATGATCGATAAAGTTTCTTATCTTCTGCACGTTGAGGAACAGTAGATGCGCTTGAACACGCTTAAGCCCGGTAAGGGCGCGAAAAAGCCAGCCAAGCGCGTCGGCCGCGGTATTGCGGCGGGCCAAGGTAAGACGGCCGGCCGCGGTGTGAAGGGCCAGGCCTCGCGTTCGGGCGGCTACCACAAGGTCGGCTTCGAAGGTGGCCAGATGCCGCTGCAACGGCGCCTGCCGAAGGTCGGATTTCATTCGATGAGCGCGAAGCTCAGTGCCGAGGTGCGGCTACACGAGCTCGGTAAGGTCGACGGCGATACGGTAGATCTTGCGGCATTGAAGGCCGCGCGCCTCGTGCCCAAGCTGGCCAAGCAGGCGAAAGTCATCGCTTCGGGCAAGCTCGAGCGTGCCGTCAAAGTCGTCGGCCTCAAGGTGACGGCCGGCGCACGCAAGGCGATCGAGGCCGCAGGCGGCTCGGTGGAATAACCTCGCGGTTAATTAGACCCTCGGTAAATAGACCCTCGGTAAATAGACAAGTAGATGGCTAAAACAGGCACGGCAAATCCGGCAGCACTACTCGGCGAAGCAACCCGCTTCGCTGAGCTGCGTCAGCGCCTGTTCTTTTTGATCGGCGCACTCGTCGTATACCGCGTCGGTACGTTCATTCCCGTGCCGGGCATCGACCCGGTTGCGCTCGAGCAGTTCTTCGATGCGCAATCCGGCACGATTCTGAGCATGTTCAACATGTTCTCGGGCGGTGCGCTATCCCGCTTGTCGATCTTCGCACTCGGCATCATGCCTTACATCTCCGCGTCGATCATCATGCAGATGGCGACGCATGTCGTCCCGAGTCTTGGCCAGCTGCGCAAGGAAGGCGAGTCCGGTCGGAGAAAGATTACGCAGTACACGCGATATGGCACCGTTGTGTTGTGTACTTTTCAGGCGATGGCCGCAGCCACGGCGCTGCAGAATCAGGGTGTCGTCGTCAATCCTGGCTCGAATTTCGTCCTGATCGCCGCGATCACGCTCGTGACGGGCACAATGTTTCTCATGTGGCTCGGCGAGCAGATCACCGAGCGCGGCGTCGGTAACGGTATTTCGATGATCATCCTCGCGAGCATCATCTCCGGATTGCCTGCGGCGATCGGTGGCACGCTCGAGCTCGTGAGCACGGGCGGCATGAATCAGGCGATGCCGTTTATCCTCGGCATCCTGATTCTCGGCGTGACGTTCTTCGTCGTGTTCATGGAGCGAGCGCAGCGGCGCATCACCGTGAACTACGCCAAACGCCAGCAGGGGCGGCGGCTCTACGCGGGGCAGACTTCTCATCTGCCATTCAAAATCAACATGTCGGGCGTCATTCCGCCGATTTTCGCCTCGAGCTTGATTTTGTTCCCAGCGACAATCGCGAGCTGGTTCGGTACGAGTCAAGCCGTCTCGGGCCTGCAACGGATCGCCGCGAGCCTGTCTCCGGGGCAGCCGATTTATATCCTGCTGTACGCGGCGCTTATCATCTTCTTCTGTTTCTTCTATACGGCGCTCGTGTTCAATTCGCGCGAGACGGCCGACAATCTCAAGCGCTCTGGTGCGTTCATTCCGGGTATTCGTCCCGGGCACCAGACTGCCGATTATATCGACAGCGTGCTCACACGGCTGACGTTCTGGGGCGCGATGTACATCACGGGCGTTTGTCTGTTGCCGGAGTTCATGATCCTGCAGTTCCAAGTGCCGTTCTATTTTGGTGGCACGTCACTGCTGATCATTGTCGTCGTGTCCATGGATTTCATGTCGCAAATGCAGGCGCACATGATGAGTCATCAGTATGACGGGCTGCTCAAGAAAGCGAATCTTCGCGGCTATGGGCGCAGGAACGTCTAGGATTTGAAGAGGATCGATCCATGAAAGTCAGAGCTTCGGTCAGAAAGATTTGCCGCAACTGCAAGATCATCCGCAGGCACCGTGTCCTGCGGGTCATATGCTCGGATCCGCGTCACAAGCAGCGCCAGGGTTGAGGAATAGAGCATGGCACGTATCGCTGGAATTAACGTCCCCGACAACAAGCATGTCGGCATCGCCTTGACGCATATTTACGGTGTCGGCAGGAGCCGGGCAAGGCTAGCCTGCGAGGCCGCAGGTCTCGACCCGGCTGTGCAGGTCAAGGAACTCACGGAGCCTGAGATCGCGAAGCTCAGGGACATCATCGCGAAGTTCACAGTCGAGGGCGACCTGCGCCGGGAGACGGCCATGAACATTAAGCGGCTCATGGATCTTGGTTCTAACCGAGGCATCCGCCACCGCCGCGGCTTGCCCCTTCGTGGCCAGCGAACGAGAACAAACGCCCGCACTCGCAAAGGCCCGCGCCGGCCGATCCGCAAGTAGCTACATGAACGGCGCGACAAACGGGAATCAGTAACGGAGACGAGATGGCTCAACCGACCCGACCGAAGAAGAAAGTGAAACGGCAGATACTCGACGCCGTTGCTCACGTTCATGCTTCTTTTAACAACACGATCATTACGATCACGGATCGCCAAGGCAATGCACTTTCCTGGGCCACGGCCGGCGGATGCGGCTTCAGAGGTTCGCGAAAGAGCACGCCGTTCGCTGCTCAGGTAGCGGCGGAACGTGCCGGCACGGCGGTTAAGGACTACGGCGTCAAGAATATGGAAGTCCGCGTCAAGGGCCCGGGTCCCGGTAGGGAATCGGCAGTCCGGGCGCTCAACGCGGTAGGGTTTAGGATTACTCTAATTGATGACGTGACACCGATTCCGCACAACGGTTGTCGACCGCCGAAGCGGCGTCGCGTCTAAACGGTATCAGCAATGGCAAGATATAGAGGCCCAACGTGCAAGCTCTCGAGAAGAGAGGGCACCGACCTTTTTCTGAAAAGTGGCGTAAAGCCACTCGAGGCGAAGTGTAAGCTCGAGGTTCCGCCGGGCGGACCCGGTCAGCGGCGTACGCGGCTGTCCGACTACGGCTTGCAGCTGCGCGAGAAGCAGAAGCTTCGGCGTATGTACGGCGTGCTCGAGCGACAGTTCCGTAACTACTACAAGAAAGCCGCCAAAGGCCGTGGCTCGACGGGCGAGAATCTCTTGCGGATGCTCGAATCACGTCTCGACAATGTCGTCTACCGAATGGGCTTTGCGTCGACGCGCGCCGAAGCGCGCCAGCTCGTAAGTCACAAGGGCATCAGCGTCAACGAGCATGTCGTCAACGTGCCGTCCTTACAGCTCAAGGCCGGCGACAAGATATCGGTACGTAATAGAGCCAAAGAACAGACTCGTATCAAGTCGGCTTTGGATATTGCGACTCAGGTCGGTTTACCCGACTGGGTCGAGGTCAACGAGAAGACGATGGAGGGTGTGCTAAAGGCACTGCCGGAGCGAGAAGAAATTCTGCCCGATATCAACGAGAACCTGGTCGTCGAGCTCTACTCGAAGTAAAGCGAGGAATCCAAATGCAGGAATCAGCCACAGACTTTTTGAGGCCCCGAAACGTCAAGGTTCAGCCTCTCGGTCCGAGTCACGCGAAGGTCACGGTGGAGCCGTTCGAGCGCGGCTTCGGCCATACTCTGGGCAATGCGTTGCGGCGCGTGCTGTTGTCTTCGATGCCGGGTGCCGCCATTGTCGAGGCAGAGATCGAAGGTGTTTTGCACGAGTACACGAGCATCGAAGGCGTTCAAGAGGACGTCGTCGATATTTTGCTGAATCTCAAGGCTGTCGCGATCAAGATGCACAACCGTGATTCAGCGGAGCTCTCGCTCACCAAAAAAGGACCCGGGCCCGTCTTGGCCGGCGACATCGTTTGCGACCACGACATCGAGATCGTCAATCCCGATCTCGTAATAGCTAACCTCACGCAGGCAGGTGAACTACGCGCTTTCCTGAAGGTCGTACGCGGGCGAGGCTATCAGCCGGCTGTACAGCAAAACGTTTTCGAAGAACAGACTCGCCCGATTGGCCGGCTGCAACTGGATGCGTCGTTCAGCCCGGTGCGTCGCGTGACTTACACGGTCGAGAGCGCGCGTGTTGAGCAACGCACGGACCTCGACAAGCTCATAATCGACATCCAAACCGATGGTACGATCGATTCCGAGGAAGCGATTCGTCGGGCCGGCGCCATTCTCAAGAACCAGCTCGAGGTATTCGTCGATCTGCAGGGCGAGGACGAGGTCGGATTTGGTGCGGCCGAGGCCCACGTCGATCCGATTCTGCTGCGCGCCGTCGACGAGCTCGAGCTCACGGTTCGGTCCGCGAACTGTTTGAAGGCGGAGAATATCAACTATATCGGCGATCTCGTGCAGCGCACCGAAGTGGAGCTGCTGCGCACGCCGAATCTCGGTAAGAAATCGCTGACCGAAATCAAGCAGGTGCTCGAGACGCACGGTTTGGCGCTCGGTATGCGGTTGGACAATTGGCCGCCGGCTGGGTTGTACCCTGAAGTGGAGCCGGCGTCAGTCGCGTTCTGAGGACGAGGAATTTCCAATGCGTCATAGAAGGAGCGGCCGCAAGCTCGGCCGGAACTCGTCACACCGCAAGGCCATGTATCGCAACATGGCCGCGTCGCTGCTGACTCACGAGACGATCAAGACGACTCTGCCGAAGGCCAAGGAGCTCAGGCGAGTCGTCGAGCCGCTCATAACGTTAGCCAAGCAAGACGGTGTTGCGCGGCGGCGCTTGGCTTTTGCGCGGCTCAGGGATGATGCTGCGGTCGGTAAGCTCTTCGCGGAGCTCGGCCCGCGCTACAAGGACCGTCCCGGCGGTTATCTGCGTATCCTCAAGACTGGCTACCGTGCTGGCGACGCTGCGCCGATGGCGCTCGTGCAGCTGCTCGAGCAGCCCGACGCGCCGGAGACCTCCACGGCCAAGTCCTAGCGCCCGCGGTTTCCCGCCGGCTTTCTTCTTGCCTTGCGACGGCCCGGAGCAAAGCCCGGGCGACCGGCTGCCGTCGTCCAGGCCCATCGCTCTCGGCTTTCCGAGCCAGTGCGCCCGCGTGAATGGGTTCGAAATGGGTAGAATGAGGTCCGAAAAACGTATCGGAGCCGCAATGGCAGCCTTACTGGGGCATATCACGCGCTGGATAGACGAAACGAAGCATCGTTTCCCCGATGAGGGTGCGACGGCGGAAAGTCGCTTGTCGCTCGTCGCTGGAATTATCTTGTTCCTAGCGGCGCTGCCGTCGCAGGTTTCCGGCCACCACTCCGTTGCGTTTTACAGCAATGAGATCATCGAGATTTCCGGAGAGCTTACGCGCATAGATTGGCGTAATCCCCATATCCGCCTGACGCTCGAGGTCACGAACGACAGAGGCGCTTCCGAGGCCTGGCGACTGGAGGGCAGCTCGATCTACAACCTCGCACGTAGCGGTATCACGGCGGATACGTTCGAGGTCGGCCAGCGTCTCATCATCACGGGTCAGCCGTCGACGCGCGAGAAACGCATGCTGCTACTCAGAGACATTCTATTGCCCGAGGGCCGCCGGCTTGAAATGTGGATCCAGAATGTCACGCGGCTCGAGAGTGACAGTCGGCTCGTCGATGCCGCTGCCGAGAATCGTGGCATCTTCCGTGTCTGGAGCGTACCGGCGGCGAATCTCGCCGCAGCCCTCGCCCAGTTGCGAGACCAGCCGTTTACCGAGAGCGCCATCGCAGCCCAGGCCGGCTGGAACCCGCTCGATAACTTCGCAACGCGCTGTGAGCCTGAAGGCATGCCGCGCATCATGGTCAATCCACACCCGTTCGAGTTCATCGACGGCGGCGATCTGATTACGCTGCGAACAGAGCTTTACGATATCGAGCGGATGATCCACATGGACCGCGACGCACCGCCGGACGATGCGCCGCGGTCACGCCTCGGCTATTCCGTCGGTTCCTGGGAGGACGGCGAT
>Ga0224512_10003031_pt1 | contig 14984 bp, 15 predicted proteins | sample SF_May12_sed_USG_4_FD_169103 | JGI IMG/M metagenome (GOLD analysis project Ga0224512, IMG submission 169103) | Sediment microbial communities from San Francisco Bay, California, United States - SF_May12_sed_USGS_13 | ecosystem: Environmental > Aquatic > Marine > Sediment | place: USA...
CGCCACGGCGATCACGATGGTGCGCTTGGCGCCGATCCAGTCGTCGATCCATCCGAAGCTCACGGCGCCCAGGCCCGCGGTGATGTTGAGCAGGATGGCGAACAGCAGGATCTCCTCCGTGTCCATGCCGAAGCTGCCGGCGGCGTAGATGCCGCCGAACACGAACAGCGTGTTGAGGCCGTCGGTGTAGAGCATGCGCGCGATCAGGTAGCGGGCGATGTTGCCGTGGCGGCGCAGGTCGCGCAGCGTCTCGGCCAGGCGGCGCAGCCCCTGCACGACGGCGGCGCCCAGCGACAGGCCGCTAGCCGGCCGGTCTGGCGTGTAGAGAAACAGCGGCAGGGCGAAGATCAGGTACCAGACCGCGACCACCACGGCGGTCGCGCGCACCGGCTCGGCGCGCGCCGCGTCCAGGCCGAACAGCGGCGGATCGGGCTGGATCAGCAGCACCAGGCAGATCACCAGGCAGGCCAGGCCGCCGGCGTAGCCGAGCCCCCAGGCCCAGCCCGAGACGCGGCCGATCATGCGCGCCGGCGCGACCTCGGGCAGCATGGCGTTGTAGAACACCTGGCCGAACTCGAAGGCCGCGTTGGCCAGGGCCACCAGGATGAGCGCCCGCAGCGCCAGCGCGGGGCCCGGCAGGATGGTCCAAAGCGCCGCGCCCGCGCCGACGCAGAGCACGGTGAAGAACAGCAGCCAGGGCTTGCGCCGCCCGCCGAGGTCCGCGACCGCGCCCAGCAGGGGGGCCAGCACGGCCACGCCAAGGCCCGAGAGGCTGATCGCGTTGCCCCATTGGCCGGTCGCGGCTTCGGGGCTCTCGGCCACGGCACGCGCGTAGTAGTTGGCGAAGACGAAGGTGATAACCACGGTCGGAAAGGCCGAGTTGGCCCAGTCGTAGACGCACCAGGCGACCGCCGCCCGGCGCCCCGCCCCGTCGTCCGCGCCCCCCTGTGCCGCCAACGCCATGCACGTCTCCCTGCCGTCCGGTCTCCGGCTAGCAGCTTTGGCCCCATGGCTCAAGCGGCGGCTCAAGCGGCCGCTGCGGGCGGATTACAGAGTCCCGATCGCAAATCCGTTCGGTTCAAAACCTTCCGCTTCGATTATAGTCGTTCCCGGGAAAGGTTTCGCGCGGGGGAGACGGGGCCTCGCGCGGATCGAAGTCGAAGACCAGGGGCAGGGCCACGAGATGAACCGCGAAGAAATCGTGATGGTGTGCGCGCCGGATATCTCCGGCCATGTCAGGGGGAAGGCCTTCCCGCGCGCCGACCTGGAGCGGCGTTCCAAGCGCGGCATCGGCTGGGTCCCCACCAACATCCAGATAACGACCTTCAACACCATCGCCGAGTCCCCCTTCGGGTCGCTCGGCGACCTCTTGATGGTTCCCGATCCCGAGGCCGAGGTGCGCGTCGATTTCGGCGACGGCTCGCCGCACGAGCACTTCTTCCTGGGCAACATCCGCTACACCGACGGGTCGCCCTGGGAATGCTGCCTGCGCGGCCGCCTGGCCGAGGCGCTCGACGCCTTGCGCGCGGAAACCGGACTGGACCTGAAGGCCGCGTTCGAGCTCGAGTTCCAGTTCCTGGACGATACGCCCGGCTACGGGCCGGGCTTCAGCCTCATGGGCTTCCGCAAGAAGAAGCTCTTCGGCGAAGCCTATCTCGCCGCGCTCCGGCAAGCCGGCGTCGAGCCCGATTCCTTCCTCAGGGAGTGGGCCGAGCATCAGTACGAAGTCACCATGCATCCCCAGCTCGGCGTCAAGGCCGCCGACCACGCGGTTCTGCTCCGGGAGTTGGCCCGCGCCACCGCGCAGCGCCTGGACGATCCCGTCACCTTCACGCCGATTCGCGATGTGAACGGCGCCGGCAACGGCGTGCACATCCACATGAGCCTGGTCGACGGGGCCGGGGCGCCCGCGACCTACGATGCCGACGGCAAGGGCGGCCTGAGCGAGGTTGCCGGGCGCTTCGTTGCCGGCATTCTTCGCCATCTTCCCGCCATCACCGCCCTCATCGCGCCGAGCGTCATCTCCTATTCCCGCCTGACGCCCCATCGCTGGAGCGCGGCCTTCAACAATCTCGGCCTCCGCGACCGGGAAGCCGCCGTGCGGATCTGCCCCGTCGCCGAGCTTCCCGGACTGGACGTCGCGCGGCAGTTCAATTTCGAGTTCCGCGCCGGAGACTCCGCGGCGAGCCCGCACCTGCAGCTCGCCGCACTGGTGTTCGCCGGCCTCGACGGCATCCGAAACCGGATGGAGCCGCCGGCCCCGACCGAAGAGGATCTCTCCCTCCTGAGCGCCGGCGAGCTGGAGAAGCGCGGCTTCGTCAGGCTGCCGGAAAGCCTGCCCGACGCGCTGGCCCTCATGGAAAGGTCCGACGCGGTGCGCTCGTGGTTCGGCGACCTGTTCCTGGAGGTCTACGTCAAGCACAAGCGCGGCGAGATGGAATATCTCGACGGCAAGACCATCGAGGAAACCTGCCGGCTCTACGAGCAGGTCTATTGACCGGCTCGGCGTTCGGGCGGGGCAGGGCCGGGCAGTGGGTACGGTCGTCCGGTCCAGACATGAGGACGATGGACTTTGTGATGTTGGATCAAGGGCAGCACTGTCAGTCCGATTGCCGGGACAGCGCCACTCGGGCCCCTCTCCCTTCGGGAGAGGGAGGGGCCCGCCGCGAAGCGGTGGGAAGGTGAGGGCGGGTTGTTTCACTGCCCGGATAATCAGGACAAACTTGCGTGCGAAGGGCATCCCCCGTCACAAACCAACGTGCCCTCACCCGGCTCGGCTGCGCCTCGCCGACCTCTCCCGAGGGGAGAGGTTAAGTTGCGGTTCCCCTCTCCCGAAGGGCGAGGGCTCGCGTAGCGAGGGAGCGAAGCTCGATGCCGCAAGCTCCTGTCTCAACCGGACAGCAGTGAAAAATGCACCGACGTGAGGAGGCCGAAATGACGCTCTACCAACGCGACGAACGCGCGCTCTCCAAGCTGCAGAAACTGCGCTTCTTTCCCCTCGCCGTGACCGGCGGCGAGGGCAGCTATCTGACCGGCGACGACGGCCGCCGGCTGCTCGATTTTTCCGCCTCCTGGGGCGCGGTCAGTCTCGGCCACGGCCACGGCGCCGTTCGCGAGGCGGTCGACCGGGCGCTCGCCGACCAGGCCGGGGCCAGCACCCTCTCCGCCGCCAACGAGCCCGCCGTGAAGCTCGCGGAAGCCCTGCTGGACCTTGTGCCCGGCGGCGGCGAGCGGCGGGTCTGGCTCGGCCACTCGGGCTCGGACGCCAACGAGACCGTGGCCCGCGCGGTGGTCGCCGCAACCGGCCGGCCCCGCGTCATCTCCTTCGCCGGCGCCTATCACGGCGGCACCGCGGGCTCGATGGCGATCTCCGCCCACGGCGTCCAGAAACACGCCGAGCGGGCGTCGGGCCTGCACGTGATCCCCTATCCCGATCCCTATCGTCCCTATGGCGACGATCCGACTGGCGGCCGGATCATCGACGAGCTGGAACAGGCCTTCCGGGCCGACTGCCCCCCGGACCAGGTGGCGGCGCTCTTCATCGAGCCGATCATGTCGGACGGCGGCCTCATCGTGCCGCCGAAGGGCTTTATGAAGCGCTTGACCGATCTCTGCAGGTCCCACGGCATCCTCGTCGTCAGCGACGAGGTCAAGGTCGGCATGGGCCGCTCGGGGCGCTTCAACTGCATCGAGCACGAGGAGGTCGAGCCCGACATCTACGTCCTGGGCAAGGGCCTGGGCGGCGGCCTGCCGCTGTCGGCGGCGGTCGGCCCGGCCTCGATCATGGACTTCGCGTCCTCCTTCTCCATGCAGACCCTGCACGGCAACCCGGTCTGCGCCTCGGCGGGCCTGGCCGTGCTCGAGACCGTCGCGGCCGAGGACCTGGTGGCGAACGCGGCGCGGGTCGGCGCGGCCCTGCAGGACGGCCTCAGGACCCTGGCGCACCGCCATCCCATGATCGGCGACGTGCGCGGCCGGGGCCTCGCCATCGGCGTCGAGCTGGTCACCGACCGCGCCTCGCGCACGCCGGACGCCAAGGCGGCCGCCAAGCTGGTCTACCGCGCCTTCGAGCTCGGCCTCGTGCTCTACTATGTCGGCGCGCACTCCAACGTGCTCGAGATGACCCCGCCCCTGACGCTCATCCGCGCCGAGGCCGACGCGGCGGTTTCGATCCTGGACCGCGCCCTCGACGACCTCGCCCAAGGCCGCGTCGCCGACGACATCGCCGCCGGCTTCGAGGGGTGGTAGGTGGAAGGGCTCCGGAACGGTCACGCGGAGAATATACCCGCGCCTGGAACATCGTTCATAAGCGTCCGGCGAAGGCCGCGGATAAGGGGATTGCTCGTGCAAAGCGCGGCGCGCATTTCCGGGGCATTGGCAAGGACCGCGACAAGGTCGTTTTGCGCGTGGGGGGTCTGATACGAGGGAGCCAATGAAAAGACGCACCGCAACACGGCCCTCATACTTCGACAAGCTCAGCATGAGGGCCTCACCCTGAGCCTGTCGAAGGGCGAGGCCCGAGTCTCTTCATTTCCTCGTTGGTATGATACGATGCGCTGAGGAGCAGCGCCTTTCGAGGGCCAGCGCCTTTCGGGTGGGGTGAAGATGGCTGGAGCGGCGCAGAGGATCGTACGGCTCAGGATCGAACTGAGCGGTGTGGACCCGCCGATCTGGCGTCGAGTTGACGTGCCGGCGGATTTCCCGCTCCGGCGTGTACATGACGTGATCCAGGCCGTCTTCGGCTGGCTCGACTACCATCTCCATCAGTTCGAGATCGGCGACCGCCTTTACGGCGCGCCCGAGTACGACGAGGCGGACATCTACGGGAAGCATCTGTACAGCGACCGGAACGTCAGGCTCGGTGCGCTTCTGGACCGTGGGGTCGAACGCTTCGTCTACCGCTACGACTTCGGCGACGATTGGGAGCATGTCGTCACGGTCGAAGGCGTGCTCGACCCGGAAGATGGCGTGGAATATCCGGTGCTGGTGGATGGCGCGCGCCGCGCGCCGCCCGAGGATTGCGGCGGCCCGCCCGGGTTTCATGCCTTCCTCGAAGCCATGCTGGACGAGGGCCACGCAGAGCATGAGGCCTTGATGGAGTGGTACGGGGAGCGCTTGGACCCGGATGACCTGGAGCTGGAGGCCGTCGAGGCCATGCTCGGGCGGATCAGGGCGAGCCGCCGCAAGGGCCCGGCCAAGGGCTGCCGGCCAAGCTCGAACAGGCGGTGGGCGAAGCGCGGGTAACCTCGCTGCCGCAGCTCGCGTCATCGGGCAATGTCGCGATCGGACACCGGCCAGCCACGTCGCTCGTTGAGAAGGTCCACCTCGCGAGTCTCGTGTGACTTCCTGCCGAACATGATAAACTGTTGCATGAGAAGACTACTCGCTGGCTAGTGTCTCGATTTGAAATCTGCCGGCCTTGGCGGGGCATCGAATTGCTGCTCCCCATATCCTTGCCGGAAAGTAAGTGTGATCGCATGGCCGAAAACTGGAGGAGATTGTCAGACGCATTTGCTTATTTCGATGGAGCGAAGGCTCGGAACCCGCGATGGGGATGGAGCGCTCGTTCTCCAGACGGTCAAACTGTGGTGCTCACTCTTTGGGAGGACCGAATCAGCGAGGATGGAAATACCGTTATCTATAACGATCCCGTTGAGACGGGAAAGCACAAGCCCGGTAACAAAGATCGAATTAAGAACCTTATCTGGGCACGTGATCACTGCGAAGGACAGTTCCGGGTGGTTGTAACTGTCGCAAGGGACACCAAAGCCAGGCCCCGCTCAATAGCTAAGCGCTATCCCCATAAGACATTGGTGATGAAGCTCACAGAATTGGACGAAAATACAGGCGCGTTTCGAGCTAAAAGTGTGAGCACGTGAAAATGCCTCATGGGATCGTCCGGCCAGAAATCTGCCAATCGTACAGAAGTTTCAAACTGAGTCACTACCGCTCGCTGTGGGTTCTTGCGCTCTCCAGACGGCTATGTCGGCTCTCCCTGCTATAGTGTTCGCAAGTTAAGAAAGGTTCATCCGGAATTTCTGGGGGGAGAGTTCTATGCGTGTACGGGCGATCTTGATTTCAGCCGCCATCCTGACCGCGCTGGGCGCTTGCTCCATTTCCGTACCTGTTACTCTCTACGCCGTCCAGGGGCCATATTCCGAGCAGAAACAGAAGCCGATCATCAATGCCACCGCACACGATGTTCAGCGAAACACCGGAAAATTCGAGGTCACATTGCCGAACGGTGAAATATGAGAAGGCCGATGGTTTTCCGCAGCCGGTGTGATGCTCACACAAAGTTCCGGCTCCTTGTTCACGCAGTACGGGTCGGTGGTCGGCTTCGACACGTCGGTGTCAAACGTGCCGGGAGTGAACCGTGGGCAAGCGATGAGTTTCTGCGCGTCCGGTCGGACCCTTGAAGCAGAACTCGTCACCGGCAGCGGTACGGCCAATGGTTATGGTGTCGCGAAGGATAGCGACGGGAACGTCTATAAAATGCTGTTTTGACGTCGGACAATGCGCGGGGTATGCGCGGTGCGCGGGGTCAGGCTTGCATTATTGCATTGTCGGGCCCCGGCGACCAGGTTTTGGCCCGCCATCTCGAGGCAATTGGAAATGCAATACTGTAGGCCTGACCCCAATTCCTTCGGTGGGCCGTACTAGCCTCCTGGCCGCCCAGTGGAGTTCCGTGGGCGACGCTTACCCGCAGTTCTGCAGTTTTGGGGACAGTATACTTAACCTCTTCTCCTCAGAGCCGCCCCGCGCCCGGGAAGACACAGGCGAACGTGGGGAGATAAGTATACTGTCCCTCTAACGCCTACTTCTCGAAGCGACCCGTGGCGTCACGATCGCGCTCGTATCGTCTCGTGACCGGGAACGGCGGCAACCAGGACTCGCGACGGATGGTCCAGAGTTCGTAGGTCGGCATCAGTTGGTCGGGGGCATCCAGGGATCCCAGGTTCACTTCGATTTCGTCTGCGCTGCGTGCGAAAATGGACGAGCCGCAGCGGGGACAGAAAAACCGCCCGGCGTAGCCGCGTGTTTCGCCATCGATCGTCACCGCATCCTGAGGGAACACCGCGGAAGCGTGGAAAAGGGCCCCATGATGCTTGCGGCAGTCGAGACAGTGACAAAGGCCGACCCGGTACGGGTGTCCCGACGCCACAATTCTGACGTTGCCGCAAAGGCAACCGCCCGTGAATCGGTCCATTCTGCATCTCCTTCAAAATCAAGCGGCCGGAACGTTTACAACGAGCCCCGTCGGGCGTCCATGAAAGATGCGCCAGCTTTTACAGAGGTTCCGGGGACAGAGAAGTTCCGGGTACAGGAGTTCCTGGGACAGTATACTTATCCTCCTCTCCCCCGCGCCGGCGCCGCGGAAAGGGCAGGGAAAAGCCGGGAGATAAGTATACTGTCCCTTGAACTCACTCGCCAAGCCTGACCCCGGTTCAAGTTCCTTTACTTTGGCTTGTTTAATTTCTCTCTTATCATTTCTTGTACTTCTTCCGGCACTTCCATAATGGCCGGTATCACCGCATCAATTATCTTGGCGTCACGTTTGCGGATCCATATCTTGATAGGTCCATGCCCTTCAATTCTCCTATCCCTATTGTAGCTTCCCTCAATCCGCCATCTGTCGGACTCATCAAGAGCTTCAAAGGGTTTTTGCAACCTGACCTCATTATCGCCATAGACGTTCGCAATCACCAATTCGGCAATATCGATGGCGATCTTCGGGTTATTGACGACACCTCCCTGCATTTCTTGAAAAAGGAGGAAATAGCTATCCTGGTCGTCGGCCACGGCAAGACCTTTAAGCAGTTGCAGGCAAGCCAATCCCGCACGCAGAGCAACAAACAATTCCCCGGTCCGGCAAGGCTCTCATGGGATCAGAAACTCCCCTGGTTTCAGCTCCTCGACGGCAGGTACCATACCAGGGCAGTTCCTCGGACAGTATACTTATCTCCTTCCAGTTCTGTGGACAGCCAGTTCTTCGGACAGTATACTTAATTCCTTCCCTTCGCAGTTCAATTCAGGGGACAGTATACCCAACCTCTTCTCCTCCTCCTCCGGCCGCCCGCTACCTCTCCACAAAAAACCCCAGCGCCTCGTCGAGCTGCACCACGTGGCAGTAGATCATGTTGATGATCTCCAGCTCGTGATGGTGCAGCTCCATGGTCGCGGCCGCGCAGCAGTCTTCGACCACGACCACGCCGAAGCTCTCGTCGACTAGGCTGCGCACCGAGGACGATATGCACTGGTCGGTGAAGATCCCGGCGACCACCACGTCCTTGATCCCCATGTTGTGCAGCAGCATGCGCAGATTCGTGCCGGTGAGCGCGCTGTCCGTGGTCTTGGTGATGACGATCTCGTCGCCCAGGGGCGCCAGCTCCGGGACGATCTGGCTCTTCTTGCTGTCCTTGGGCAGCAGCAGGTAGTTGAAGCCCGGCTTCTTCTGGGCGAGCGAGCGGTCGCGGCCGTCGATCTTGTGGCAGGCGATGCGCGCGAAGACCACCTCGACCCCGCGCGCGCGGCATTCCGCGATCAGGCGCGCGGTGTTGGGAATCACGGTGGTGCGCATGCGGTCGTAGAAGGGGCCCCAGCGGGCGGTCTCTTCCGGCGTTTCCTTGTCCTCGAGATAGGTGGTCTGGACATCGATCACCAAAAGCGCCGTGGCTTCGGGATCGAGCACGATGTCGTCTGGCTCCTCGGCATTGGCGTAGTAGAACGACCGGTAGGCGGTCTTCCAGCCCATTACCCGTCCTCCCTTTTTTTGCGCGCGCGCCGGTTCAGCAGCGCGCCGATTTCGTGCGTCGCGAACAGGCCGCCGGGACGCAGCGCCAGCACCGCGATCATGGCGAGCGCCAGCACGATTTCCGTCAGTCCCACGACCTGTTCGGTGAACATCTCCGCCTGGTTGATCGCCGCCTCCAGGGCGCGCAGGCTCTCGAAGGCGACGGTGACGATCATGGCGCCGACCACCGCGCCGGTGACCGTGTTGGCCCCGCCGATCACCAGCATGCTGAGGATCACGAAGGTCTCCTTCAGGAAGAACGCCTTGGGCGAGAACGAGGTGATGAAATGGCCCCACAGCGCGCCGCCGATCCCGGCGAAGAGCGCGCTGAGGACGAAGGCCTGCCAGCGCAGGCGCGGGATATGGGCGCCCATGGCGCCGGCCGCGACCTCGTCGTCGCGGCTGCTGCGCAGCAGCAGCCCGACCCGCGACTCCTTGAAGGCGAGCGCCGCGACGACCGCCAGCATCGCCGCGCCGGCCGCCAGCGGCAGGTCGGTCGCCTTCGGCAACCCGAACAGGGTCCGCGGCCCGTTCGTCACCGCGCTCCAGTGGGTCATGACGGTGTGGAGCACGACGAGGAGCGCGAAAGACGTGATGACCGCCGCGGCATCCGAGAGCCGCATGAGCGGATAGGACACCACCGCCGCCACCGCCGCCGCCGCGAGCCCGCCGAGCAGGATCCCCAGGTAGGGCGAGACCTCGACGGCCGCCAGGACCGGGTAGAGGTCGGGCAGGGACATGCCCTTCATCTGGGTCGGGATGGTCAGCACCGCCGAGGTGTAGGCGCCGATCCCCATGAAGCCGATGTGCGCGAAGCTGAGGATGCCGGAATTGCCCATGAAGACCTGCAGCCCCAGCACCAGCACCAGGGCGATGCAGAGGTTGGTCGCGAGGCGGTCGAACAGGCGCACGCCGAGCAGGTTGGTGACGACTACCAGGCCCAGGATCAGGCCGACCAGGATCGCGACGGTGGTGAGATTTCTGAGCATCGCGGCCCTAGGTCCTTCGGCCCGAGGCGGGCCCACTGACCAGACCCTGGGGGCGCCAGAGCAGGATCAGGATGACCAGGCTGAAGGTGAAGGCGTCGCGGAACTTGAGCAGGTCCTGGGGCAGGGTGAAGTTGAGCGTGGTATCCATGAAGGCCAGCAGGAAGCCCCCCAGCACCGCGCCTTGCAGGCTGCGCATGCCGCCGATCACCGTGGCGATGAAGGCGATCAGCAGCGGCTCCAGGCCGATGCCCGGCACGACCGCGCCGATCCGCCCGATCCACAGCAGCGAGACCACCCCCGCCAGCAGTCCGCTGATCGCGAAGGCCGAGGAGATGATCAGGTTGGCGGGAACGCCCAGCATGCGCGCCATGGTGAAGTTGGTCGCCGCCGCGCGCATGGCGATGCCGAGGACCGAGCGCCGCATCAGCCAGGAAAACAGCGTCAGCAACACCACCGCCGCGGCGATCGTGATCAGGTTCCGGGCCGGCGTGATGACCCCCGCGATCTCGACGGTTTCGGAGAAGATCTCGGGCAGCGGCACGTTGCGCGGCCGGGGCGAGATGAACAGCAGCGCCGCGTTCTGCAGCAGCGTCGAGAAGGCGAAGGAGGTGATCAGCACCGCCGTCACCGATTTCGCCCGCACCGGGCGGAAGGCGACGTAGTCGGTGGCGATGCCGGCCAGGACCGCCATCAGCACCGCGACCGCCGCCATGGCGAGCCAGGGCAGGCCCGAGGGATTGACCAGGTACATCGAATAGCCCGCCACCATGATCAGCTCGCCGTAGGCGAAGTTCACGAGGCGCAGAATGCCGTAGACAATGACAAGTCCCAGGGCCATCAGGGCGTAGGCGCCGCCGAGGCTGAGCACGTCGATCACGAACTGGAGAAAGGTGGTCATCGGCTCAGCCCGCCAGATAGAGCGCCTTGAGGTCGGTCGCGGCGGCGATCTCGGACGCCGTCCCCTCCGCCTCGATCTTGCCCAGGCGCATGACGTAGGCGCGATCGGCCACGGCAAGCGCCTTCGAGGCGTTCTGCTCGACCAGCAGGATCGTCAGTCCCGAGCGCTTCAGCGTCGCGATCATGTCGAAGATCTGATCGACGATGGTCGGCGCGAGCCCGAGGGAGGGCTCGTCCAGCAACAGGAAGCGCGGCCGCGACATCATCGCCCGGGCGATGACCAGCATCTGCTGCTCGCCGCCCGAAAGCGTGCCCGCCGGCTGGCCGCCGCGCTCGGCGAGGACGGGAAACATCTCGAACATCCGCGCCCGGTCCTCGGCCACGCCGGCGGCGTCCTTGCGCCGGGTATAGGCGCCGAGCTGCAGGTTCTCGCCGACCGTGAGGTCGGGAAAGACGTCGCGGGTTTCCGGGACCGTCGCCACGCCCTTGCGAACCATCGCCTCAGGCCGCGCCGAGGTGACGTCCGCGCCTTCGAGCCGGATGGTCCCGGCGGTCGCGGGCAAGGCGCCGGCGATGCACATCAATGTCGAGGACTTGCCCGCGCCGTTCGCGCCGAGCAGGGTGACGAGCTCGCCTTCAGCCAGGTTCAGCGAGACGTCGTGGACCGCGCGGATCGCCCCGTAGTCGACCTGGAGGCCGGAAACCTCAAGCATGGGCGGCCGCCTCCGCGCCGGTGCCCAGATAGGCCTCGATGACGACCGGATTGGAGCGCACGCTGTCCTTGTCGCCCTCGGCGATGGTGCGGCCCGAGGCGAGCACGTGCAGCCGCTCGCAGAGACGCATGATCAGCCCCATGTCGTGGTCGATGATCAGGAGGCTGAGGCCGCGCGCCCGGGGCAGCTCCTCCAGGATCGCCAGTAGCGCGGACGTCTCCCCCTCGTTCATGCCGGCGGCGGGCTCGTCGAGCAGCAGAAACGCCGGGTCGGCCGCCAGGGCGCGGGCGATCTCCACGCGGCGCTTGTCGCCGTAGCTGAGGCCCACGGCCAGGTCCTCGGCGCGCGCCTCGAGCCCGAACTCGGCGAGGAGCAGGCGGGTCTTCTCCCGCGCCGCACGCCGCCCGTGGCCATGGGCGAGCGCCGCGGCTTCGACATTCTCGGCCACGGTCAGGTTGTTGAACAGCCGGACGACCTGGAACGAGCGCGCGATCCCGCGCAGCGCGACCTGGCGCGGCGAGAACCCGGTGATATCCTCGCCGCCGCACAGGATTCGGCCCGCCGCCAAGGGCACCTGGCCCGTGATCGCATTGACCAGGGTCGTCTTGCCGGACCCGTTGGGCCCGATCAGGCCGAGGATCTCCCCCGGCGCGACGGACAGGGAGACGCCGTCGAGGGCGTGCAGACCCGAGAACTCGACCGATACCTCGATTGTTCGGAGAGAGTCGTCCGCCATGGAAACTCGTACAAGGCAGGGCACCGGGGCGGGGTCGCCCCGGTGCCCGAAGGACCATCAGGGATTGGGTATGGTCGCGGGACGCCGCCACCCGAGGAAAGCCGGCGTGCCGCCCTTCAACTCGACCAGCACGGCCGCCTTGTCGGGCGCGTGCCCCTCGGCCGCGTTCTTGTACGAAAGATCGCCGGTCAGGAGCTTGAAGTCGCCTTCTTCGAGCGCCTTGGCGACCGCCGCGCCGTCGGTCGAGCCCGCCATCTTCACGGCTTCCGCCATGAGCATGACCGTGTCCCAACCGGTGGCGACGAAGGAGGTATCCGGAGCCTCGCCGTGCATCTCCTTGTACAGCTCGATGAACTTGGGCATGTCAGGATGCGCCTCGGGACCCATCCAGGTATGGGTCACGAAATAGATGTCGTTGCCGAGCTTTTCGCCCAGCGCCTCGTGGATGGCCGGGTCGTCGTAGGAGTCGCCGCCCAGAACCGGCGCGTCATAGCCGACTTCGCGCAGGGCCCGGATCATCACCGCGATATCCGTGCCATAGGACGAAATGAAGATAACGTCCGGCTTCTTGCCCAGCGCCTGCAGGCGCGAGAGCTGCGCCGAGAAGTCGTTGTCCCCGTTGGTATAGGTGTCCTCCAGGATGACCTCGCCGCCGATCGCCTTGAAGTGCTCGACGAAGTACTTGGACAGCGACTTGGTGTAGGCGATGAACTGGTCGGTCACCACATAGGCCGTCTTCCAGCCCCGCTCCTCGAAGGCATAGTTCGCCGCCGTCGCGCCCATGGTGGTGTTCCACATCGAGAGCGTGAACTGCTTGTCGCCGAGCGACCACGAGCTGTAGAGCGGGTCGGACGCGCAGGTCGAGATGCCGACCAGGCCCGCCGACTGGGCTTCGCGGCTCGCCGGACCGCCGAAGTCGAAATCGCAGGGCGCGACGATCAGGTCCGCCCCGTCGTCGATCAGCTCGACGGCCACGTTGCCGACCGTGACCGGATCCGACTTGCCGTCGATATTCACGAACCTGACCTTCTTGCCGAGCAGTCCGCCGGCGTCGTTCAGCGCCTTCACCGCGACCTGGGCGCCCTTGAAGCCAGGGGTGTCCAGCGGCGCCTGCACGCCCGTCAGGCTCAGCGCGCCGCCGATCAGGATCTCGTCCTCCGCCGCGGTCGCCGGGGTCGCAAGCAGCAGTGCCGCAAGGCCCGCGCCGACCAGTACATTCGTCCGTATTGTCATTGCCTCCTCCTTCGTTCTTTGGCCGCGCCGCGGCCAATTGCTTAACGCTAGCCCAATCCCGGAAATTTTCATAATTGAAAATTGGCCTCAGGAGTAGGTCAGCCGCCCGGCGGTGCGCGTGGCGGGGCCGCGGGTCGACACCGAAAGGATCCGCGCGGGCCGCGCGCTCGCGCAGACGAAGCAGTGCCGGCGGCCGGATTCGAAACAGGCGCTGTCGCCCTCGTCGAGCCGAACGGGCGCGGCGTTTTCCTGATGCAGGTCGATCCTGCCCGAGAGGACCAGAACGACCTCCTCGCCGTCGTGGACCGACCAGTCGCGCGGATCTGGCGGCTCGCGCGTATGGATCACCATGACATAGGGGTTGAGGGCCCCGGCACGCCGGAACGCCTGAGGGTAGTAGTCGTAAAGTGCCGTCCGGTGTACATCGGCCTTGTCGCGGCGGTGAACCACCTGACACTCCTCGCCGCCGTTGCCTTCGATGATGATCTCGGTGACCAGCACGCCGAGCCCGCGGGCGATCTTGTAGATCGTCTCGAACCCGCCCGATATCTTGCCGTTTTCGATCTTGCTGATGGTCGCGATCGAGACGCCGCTGCGCTCGGCGAGCTCTTTCAGGGTCAAGCCCTCGGCGGTGCGATAGCGCCGGATATTGACGCCGATCGACAAGGCCTTCACGGCGGGGTGCGCGCGTTCACTCATCGCCCCTCGATGGGCCACGCCCTCGCCCTGAACCTCTGCGCGATTGCGCCAACGCAGGCAACCTTGGCCGTCACGCTCCTCTCCCCGGCAATCCGCGCTGCGATTGACAGCGCCCGGAATCGAGACTTTCATAGATTTTCAAATTTGAAAACAGGGGAGCCTCGAGCGCCGCCCCCGAAGTGCCGGCTGCGAACACTACTGTGGAGACCTGAGCGATGGACTTCGACGCGCTTGCCACCCGCGAGGTGCCGCTCGTTCCCGACCGGGCGGCGCTGCTTTTCATCGACGTGCAGAATTTCAGCTGCCGCCGTCAGGGTGGCGAGTTCCAGGGCCTCTCGGACGCGGCGTTTCAGGACCGCTATGGCTGGTTCTTCGAACATATCGAGCGCGAAACCTTGCCGAACATGGCCAGGCTCAAGGCGCGCTGCCGCGCGTCCAAGGTCGAGGTGCTCTACACGGTGATCGAGAACCTCACCCTGGACGGCCGCGACCGCAGCCTCGACTACCGCATCACCGGGTTCAATGTCCCCAAGGGGTCCTGGGACGCCCAGGTGCTGTCCGAAATCGCCCCGCAAGGCGACGAGATCGTTTTGCCCAAGACCTCTTCGAACGTCTTCGTCTCGACCAACATCGACTACGTGCTGCGCAACATGGGCAAGCGCCAGCTCGTGGTCGCCGGCTTCATCACCGATCAGTGCGTCAACTCGGCGGTCCGCGACGCCTGCGACCTCGGCTATCTGGTGACCCTGGTGACCGACGCCTGCGCCTCCTACACCCCCGAGCGGCACGACCAGGCCCTGGCCGAGCTGAAGGGCTACTGCCGCCGCATCACGACCGACGCCCTCTGCGCCGAACTCAAGGCGGCCTGACCGAACCGCTTGCGCTCAACCGAGCCGCTTTTCCATGTAGACCCGGTCGAAGCC
>Ga0224512_10003032_pt1 | contig 14981 bp, 11 predicted proteins | sample SF_May12_sed_USG_4_FD_169103 | JGI IMG/M metagenome (GOLD analysis project Ga0224512, IMG submission 169103) | Sediment microbial communities from San Francisco Bay, California, United States - SF_May12_sed_USGS_13 | ecosystem: Environmental > Aquatic > Marine > Sediment | place: USA...
ATAAGGACTTCAAAAAACCATGTCCAACCGCATGTGGGGCGGCCGTTTCAGCCAAGCGCCCGACGCCATCATGGAGGAAATCAACGCCTCCATCGACTTCGACAAGGCCCTGGCGACCCAGGATATCGCCGGGTCGAAGGCGCATGCCCGCATGCTCGCCGACCAGGGCATTATCAGCGAGGAGGATGCGGCAAAGATCATCGCCGGTCTAGACACGATCGCGTCAGAGATTGCTGCGGGAAATTTCGCCTTTTCGCGCGCCCTTGAAGACATTCACATGAATATCGAGGCGCGGCTCGCCGATCTGATCGGCGAGGCCGCCGGCCGGCTGCACACGGCCCGCTCGCGCAACGATCAGGTGGCCACTGATCTGCGCCTGTGGGTGCGCGAGGCGATCGACGAAATCGACGGCCAATTGCACGCATTGTTGTCGGCCCTGGCGGCAAAGGCCGAGGCCCATCACGACGCGGTCATGCCGGGCTTTACCCATTTGCAGAGCGCCCAGCCGGTCACCTTCGGCCACCACATGCTCGCCTATGTGGAAATGTTCGCCCGCGACCGCGGCCGCTTCGTCGATGCCCGGCGGCGGCTCAACGAATCGCCGCTCGGTGCGGCGGCGCTGGCGGGGACGGCCTTTGCGATCGACCGGAACAAGACGGCGGCCGCGCTGGGCTTCGACCGGCCGGCGGCCAATTCGCTCGACGCCGTCTCCGATCGCGACTTCGCGCTTGAGGCGCTGGCGGCCGCCTCGCTCTGCGCCATGCATCTCTCGCGCCTTGCCGAGGAGATCGTCATCTGGTCCTCGGCGCAGTTCAGATTTGTGGCCTTGTCGGACCGCTTCACCACCGGTTCCTCCATCATGCCGCAAAAGCGCAATCCCGACGCCGCCGAACTGGTCCGCGCCAAGGCCGGGCGGATCATCGGCGCACTCAATGCGCTCTTGATCGTTATGAAGGGCCTGCCGCTGGCCTATTGCAAGGACATGCAGGAAGACAAGGAACAGATATTCGATGCCCTGCCGGCGCTGTCGCTGTGCCTGGCGGCGATGACCGGCATGGTTGCCGACATGCAGCCCGACCGCGAGCGGCTTAAGGCGGCGGCCGGCGCCGGCTATGCCACGGCCACCGATCTCGCCGACTGGCTGGTGCGGAAGGCCGGCGTCGCCTTCCGCGAGGCTCATCAGATAGCCGGCAAGATCGTCGCGGCGGCCGAGCAAAAGGGGCTGGCGCTGGAGGCGTTGCCGCTTGAAGATATGCAGGCCGTCCATCCGGCCATCACGGCGGACATTTTCGATGTTCTTTCCGTTGAGGCGTCTGTTGCAAGCCGCACCAGTTTCGGCGGCGCCGCGCCGGAAAATGTCAGGGCGCAGGCGCGGCAATGGCTGGAGGCGTTGGCAGGCAAGAAAGCGGGTGCGTGAGGGCGGCGCTTCGCTATAGTGCGCCCAGTTTTTTGAGGTGAACCGCCGGACGGGCCATCGGGCAGAGCGGGATGAAAAAATGCGACTTCTAATCGTTTTGCTTTTGACAAGCCTTGCGCTGACCGCCTGCGGGCGGCGTGGGGCGCTTCAGCCGCCGCCGGATGCGACCGCCGTGGAACAACAGACCGGCGCCGCAACCGGCGCCGATGCAGCCGCGGCAACGGCGGAGGAAAAGCCCGACCCGCCGTTCATCCTCGACTCGATTATCTGAAAACGCGACGGTCCGAACCGTGCATCATTTTTCCCACAGGAACGGCATTCTCCATGTCGAGGACGTGGCCGTTGCGGCGATTGCCGAAGCGGTCGGCACGCCGTTTTATTGCTATTCCACGGCAACCCTGACGCGCCATTACCAGGTCTTCGACGCCGCCTTTGCCGGCATCGACCACGCAATCTGCTATTCCTTGAAGGCCAATTCCAATCAGGCGGTGGTGGCGACGCTCGCCCGCCTTGGCGCCGGCGCCGATGTGGTCTCGGAAGGCGAATTGCGGCGTGCCATCGCCGCCGGCATTCCGCCCGACAAAATCGTCTTTTCCGGCGTTGGCAAAACGCAAGCCGAACTCGATTACGGGCTGTCCCTCGGCATCCGCTGTTTCAACGTGGAATCGGAACCGGAACTGGAAGCATTATCGCGCCTTGCCGCCGCGCGCGGCGTCACCGCGCCGGTCAGCCTGCGCGTCAATCCCGATGTCGATGCCCGCACCCATGAAAAGATCGCCACCGGCCGCAAGGAGAACAAGTTCGGCGTGCCCTTTTCGCGCGCCCGGCAGGTCTATGCTTATGCCGCGCGGCTCGACAATATCCGTGTCGCCGGCATCGATATGCATATCGGCAGCCAGATCACCGACTTGCAGCCCTTCGACGACGCCTTCGCGCTGCTTGCCGAACTGGTCGGCACGCTGCGCGCCGATGGACACGAGATCGACCATGTCGACCTTGGCGGCGGTCTGGGCATTCCCTATCGCGACGATATCACCGCTCCGCCTTTGCCCGATGCCTATGCGGCAACCGTCCGCAGACATATGAACGCCATCGCCTGCCAGGTGATTTTCGAGCCGGGGCGGCTGATCGCCGGCAATGCCGGCATTCTGGTGACGCGGGTGATTTATGTGAAGCAGGGCGAGGACCGCGATTTCGTCGTTGTCGATGCGGCGATGAACGACCTTGTCCGGCCGACTCTTTACGGCGCCTATCACCGTGTCGGAACCGTCGTGGAAACCGCCGGCCGCGCGACGATCACCTGCGATGTCGTCGGGCCGGTCTGTGAAACCGGCGATTATCTGGCCCGCGACATCGCGCTGGCAGAACCGCAGCCCGGCGAGCTTCTCGCTGTCTATTCCGCCGGCGCTTACGGTGCCGTCCAGTCGGGCACCTACAATTCCCGGCTGCTTGTGCCGGAAGTGCTGGTCAATGGCGGCGAATTTGCCGTCGTCCGGCCGCGCCCGACCTATGACGACCTGATCGGGCTGGATCGGCTGCCTGAATGGCTGGCCTGACGTTGCGGGCCGCGGCAGCACCGCGCCGCAAATCGGCACAAGCAGAAGTGAAACGTCATCGTCTGGTCAATCTTGTCGGCTGTGCTAGCTTAAGACTCAGCACAACGGTCGTTTGAACAGGACATCCATGGCCGCAACACAGCAAGCTGACAACGCAATCCTTGCCGGCAAACAGGAAATGACGCCCGAAAAACGCCTGAAACAGCTGGATTTGGCGATTTTCCGGGCGCGGCTGGCGCTTGCATGGGAGCGCGCCTGGCCGCGGCTGGCGCCGGTTCTGACGCTTGCCGGGCTGTTCGTCGCGCTCTCCTGGCTCGGCCTTTGGCGAATCGTTTCCGAACCGGTCCGCATCGGTATGCTTGCCGTTTTTGCCATCGCCCTGGCCGCCACGCTCATCCGTCTTGCGCGCCTTGCGCTTCCGGCCGAAGCCGATGCCCTGCGCCGCGTCGAGCAGGTTTCGGCGCTGCAACACCGGCCGGCCAGCGGCCTGCGCGATACCATGTCTCCTGTTGCCGAGGATGCCGGCGCCGCGGCGCTGTGGGCGGCGCATCGCAAACGGCTTTTGGCGCAGATGTCCGGTCTCCGCGCCGGCATGCCGAAACCCGATCTCATCAAAGGCGACAGCAACGGCTTGCGTTTCGCCGTGCCCGTTCTGCTGGCGCTCGCCGCTTTCGTGGCCAGCGGCGAGCACTTTGTGAGGCTCGGCGAGGCCTTCACGACCGTCCCGACACGCCTGACCGCCGCCGCCGGCGCCCGCATCGATGCGTGGATCGACCCGCCGGCCTATACTCGGCAGGCGCCGGTGTTCTTGTCGCGCCGCTCGGAAAGCGGTGAAGCAACCGCCGTCAGCGTTCCCGAAGACAGTGTCCTGACGGTCCGCATCGTCTCCGATGGTCCGGCCGAAATCATCGTTGAGACGGCCGCCGGCCCTCAGACAATCGAGCCCGCCGAGCCGGCGGCCGAAACGCCGGCTTCCGGCCCGTCTGCCGCCCCATCGGGCGGCGCGACGATCCGTACCTACCGTGCCGTGCTGACCTCGGCGGCGACGGTCACCGTGCGCCACGCAGGCACCGAAACGCACTATGGCCTTGATGTTATCGAGGACCGCCCGCCGACCGTTACCCGCGGCGAGGTCACCGTTAACCGCATCGGCTCCTTCAACATGGAATTCGATGTTGCCGACGATTACGGCGTGACCGGCGGATCGGTGACTTTTTCGCCCAAGACACCGACCGCCCCCGGGGCCCGGCCGCTGGTCGAGACGCCAAGCGTCAAGTTGCGGCTGTCGCGGCCCGGACGCGGAACCAAGCAGGATACGGCGCGCGCCTTTGTGCGCCTCGACGACCACCCGTTTGCCGGTCTTGAAGTGACCGCCGACACCCTCGTCACCGATGCCGCCGAACAGGAAGGGCGTCCGGGCGATGACGGCGCCATGACCCTGCCGGCCCGCCGTTTCTTCAATCCGCTCGCCCGCGCCCTTGTCGAACAACGGCAGATCCTGGCGCTTGACGCCAACCGGCAGGACCATGTCGCCCAGGCGCTCGACGCTTTGACCATCGCGCCCGAACAGTTCCTGAAGGACGCCAGCATCTATCTCGGCCTCAGGATCGGCTATCGCCGGCTCATCAAGGCGGGCACGGACGATGAATTGCGCGACATGCTCGATTATCTGTGGGAGATGGCGCGCCAGGTTGAGGACGGCGCGCTGTCGGACGCCGAGGAACGGCTGAACGCCGCCCGCGAAAAGCTGCAGGAAGCGCTTGAAAACGACGCCTCGGAAGAAGAGATCGCCCGGCTGACGCAGGAATTGCGTCAGGCCATGCAGGAATTCCTGCAAGGGCTGGCCGAGCAGATGGCCCGCCAGGGCAACGATTTGCCGCAGATGATGCCGAATCTGGATGGCCGGATGTTGAGCCAGCGCGACCTTGACCGGATGCTGGATCGCATCGAGAATCTGGCAAGGCTCGGCGACCGCGACGCCGCCCGGCAATTGCTCAGCGAACTGCAATCGCTGCTCGACAATCTTCGGATGGCGCAGCGCGGCATGCAAATGCAGAACGGCGATGCCGGCCAGATGATGGAACAGCTGGAAGAACTCGGCCGGCTGATGCGCGAGCAGCAGCAATTAATGGACGACACTTTCCGCGCCGACCAGGGCCAGCGCCCGCAGCAGCGCGGCGGCCAGCAGCAAGGCCAGCAAGGCCCGCTGTCACCGTCCGAACTGGCCGAAATCCTGCGCCAGCTGCAACAGGGCCAGTCGGACCTTCACGGTGGCCTGCAGGAGCTTTTGGAGCAATTGCGGCAAGGCCAGCAGCCCGGTCAGCAACAAGGCCAGCAACAAGGCCAGCAGCCGGGCCCGGGTGACGGTCTGCGGGCGCTCGGCCGCGCCGGCCGCGCCATGGGCGATGCGACGCGCTCGCTGGGTGAGGGCGAGACCCGCGGCGCCTACGGCCAGCAGGGCGAGGCCATGGAAGCCATGCGCGAGGGCCTTGAAGGCATGATGCAGCAGATGTTCGGCCAGCAGGGCGGTGACGGCCAGCAAACCGCCGGACGCGGTCCGAACCGTGACCAGCGCGACCCGCTCGGCCGGCCGCAACGCACGCAAGGGCCGGATCTGGGCAACACTGTGCAGGTGCCCGACGAGATAGACGTGGAACGGGCGCGCCGCATCCTCAACGCCATTCGTGAGCGGCTCGGCGAGCGCTTTCGCCCGCGCTTTGAACTGGATTATCTGGAACGGCTGCTGCAGCCGCAATAGGCGGCCGTTTCAAACCTTGTCGCCCATCCAGCTTTTATATTCCGCCCACGCGCCGCCGCGAGGATGTTTGGCGAGCACGCCGTGAACCCGATGATGCTCGCGGGCCGCACGGTCCAGCAGGTCGTCGAAGCAAGAGCCGCGCACCTTGGTCCAAAAAAAGGCGAGCAGCCCGGCAAAAACCACATAAAGCAGCCAGCCAAGATCGGCCATCGTCTCCCCCCAAGGTCGTTTCAGACGCACATTGGATCTTGCTGAGTGTAGCCGCGCAGGCGGTGATCTCCAATGGTGCACAAGAGCACTGTTGGATATTTGCCCGCCTGATGGCGCTATTCGACGGGGCGGTTATGGAGCTTTTCGTCGCTGCGCCCGCGTTTCAGGTTTGGTATTCGCCGAAAACATAGACATCCCAGATCACGGCTTCCTCGCCGCCGCGCAAAAATCCGTAATGCTGGTGGGCGGATTCAATTGTGATCAATTCGCCTGTCTGCCGGACATCGATGCTCAAGGTTGAACCGAGCTTATAAACCAGCGTGTCGGCAACCTCCTTGCCATTGACCTTGACAACCAGGCGCGAGCGCCGCGTCTTGCCAATATTGTCATGGGCGCTGAGTTGAATGGTGCTGATATGGGCCGGCTTGTCGAATTTGATGGTCAGGCTTTGTGTCGGCTCACAGTCCTGCGTCTTGGTCGCGCAAAAATTGGAGCACAGAACGCCGCCAATACATATTTTTTCGCCATTGGTCTGATGAATGATGCGGCCATTGACCGGCTTCTTCGAATTTGCCGGCGCGGCCATGTCACCAGCCTCGGCTTCGTTTTCTATCGTTGCGGCAGCAACTGTCTTGGACCTTTGTTGGTCGGCCGCCGCCGATACGGCAGCCAGCATACCCGCTATCGCGAGTGGTAGGACGAAACGGTACATCACCTTATGCTCTCCATGAATGATTTTCCGCAGGCGGCCAACGCCGCTTACCCGGATTACCGGCCATTTTTGGCCCGCAACAGGGCGGCAGCAGGACGGCAATGCGGCGCGCGAGGGGTAATAATAGGTCAAAATGGCCGAAGCCCTGGTGTTAGCCGCAATGGCTGTTTGCCGGCGCATGCGCGAAAAGTCCGATGATTGTCTCAGGGGCGTGCAAAGTGTTGCGCAGCGCCTTAAGGTGACCGGCCGTAGACAGAAGTTCAACGAAACGAATGATCGCAAAGCATCAGATTTAGGGAGGAATGCAATGTCGAGAATTGTCCACGGAATTGCCGTTGCCGCCGTGACCGTGCTGTCAGTGACGGTGACCGCGGCATTTGCACAAAACGTAAAAATCACACCTTTGGGCAGTCATGACGGCGAATTCTGCCGGTTCGACCGGGCCATGGTCTTTGAAGACCCGGACGGCACGCGCATCCTCTATGATGCCGGACGCACCGTTGCGGGCGCCGGCGACCCGCGGCTCGGCGACATTGACGCCATTTTGGTCAGTCATGTTCACGGCGACCATGTCGGCGACCGCCGCATCCCGGCCGTCAATGCCGGCGAGTGCGGCAATCCGGACGTCAGCGTCGCGACGACGCCCAATTCCAACAGCGTCGATATCATGCTGGCCAAGAACGCCAAGCTCATCATGGGCAGCGAGATGCCGGGCTTCTTCGCCAACAAGGTCAAGGCGCTCGGCGGCGACGCGAGCTCGGTGCAGCTTGTCCGTTTCGGCGCCTCGCGCAAGATTGGCGGCGTCGCTGTCACCACCGTGCCGGCAGTCCATTCCAACGGCCTCGGCGGCGCCTTCATTGAAGGCGAACTCGGTGAACATTTGAGTACTGCCGGATTAACCGCCTATGTCGGCCCGCCAACCGGCTACGTGCTGAGCTTCACCAACGGGCTGGTAGCCTATCTTTCCGGCGATACCGGTGTCACGGCGGAGCAGGAGACGGTCGTCCGCAGGCAATATGGCGCCCAACTGGTGGTAATGAATATCGGCGATACCTTTACCACGGGACCGACGGAAGCGGCCTTCGTTATCAACGAGTTGATCAAGCCCGGCTCCGTCATTGCCTCTCATGCCAACGAGCTGGCGACAGAGGGCGGCAAGGTGATCGCAGGTACAAAAACTGAAACATTCATGAAAGCCGCCAAGGTACCGGTCCACTTGCCGCTGAGTGGCAAGACGATGGAATTTGACGGCAACGGAAAGTGCGCGGCCGGTTGTTGATCTCTCTCGCAGGCGCGCAGGAAGGCCCGGGGTTATCCCGGGCCTTTTTGCATTCTTTCCCGATAGTACAAGGCGCGCGCGCAGGTGGTCGCGGAGCGATCAGGGGTGGGGGCGTACAACGCCTGAATTATGCCGAAGGGCGGATGGTCCGCGTCAGGGCGCAGAAATGTCAGTTTGACCCATTTGCGCAACCGCAGGCCGGATTTCCGCGGCTTTTGGATGTCGTTGCGATCGGCCTGTGGTACCCGTACCACCGCGCCAATAGCGCCTGGTCAAAACCCGCATAAATGCCGGTCATATGGGTCCATAGTCAGGACCTTTGGCATAAAATTCTATCTGAAGGGAGGATATGGACGGAGATCCGGTTGTCCGTTGGAGGGCAAACTTATCGCTATCGCTGGAGGGGTATCGTTGACCCTTGCGATCCGCATGGCACGTGAGGAGACCGGATCTGTAACAACGGGGCTAACATTGGCTATTGATGGCGCCGGGAACCAATTACCTGGCCATGGCAAAATCGGATTCATGACGCTGGGACAGGAATCCGACAGGTAACTCCACGACGCCGAGCCGCCTGACAACTCGCATTTGGCCAAACGCTGCCGGCCGTGGCAAGCTGGGATGCAGGCAATTTCACCAATTTTGTAACTTACGCCCCCGCTGGTGCAAAGCCGGTTCGCTTCCTGACCGCTTGCTGCAGTCAGGAGAGTGAATAACGCTGCCACGGCTACAGCCGATTTCATCAGCGCCAATTTCGGATTCCCTCCGTCATTTCGGTAACCGATATCAGCAACCGTTGGAATTCATTCGTACCATTTGGCCATTTTGACCTCGGCAGCATCGCCGACGAGTCGGGCAAACTCGGCCGGGTCCTGGGTGCCACCGTCACGGCCACGATAATGATATGGGTAAACATATTTGGGTCGAAATTCGGCGACCGCTGAAGCTGCGGCTTTGGCATCCATTGTGAATGGAAGATTCATGCAGACAAATGCGAGATCTATGTCCTTCAATCCCCGCATTTCGGGAATATCCTCCGTGTCACCGGAAATGTAGACACGGAAGCCATCGAAATTGAGAACATATCCGTTGTCGCGGCCTTGAGGGTGAAAATTCAACCGCTCCTCAGTCATGTTGTAAGCCGGGATCGCATCCATACCGAGATTTCCGAATGTTGTTGATCCACCATTGGCAACCTGGCTTGCTTTGGCTTTCAAATCGGCGGGCAACATGTCGCTCACTGCCGGATTTGTGACGATCTGGGTCTTTTCGCCGGCAAGCGCAGCCAATGTCTCGGGCTTGTAGTGATCGCCATGCTGGTGTGTGATGAGGATAAGGTCAGGGCTTGGGAAATCAGCGTATGAAGCGGGATCTCCGACCGGGTCGCAATAGATTGTTCCGGCGGTTGTCGTCATGACGAATGACGCATGACTGACCGGATGAACCGTGATTTTGCCACCGTCAAATTCATCGCCGGAATGGCCGGCCGCACGAGCGACATAGGGTAAGACGGCAATACCGCCGACCGCAGCTGCGGTTGTCGCCAGAAACTGGCGCCGTGACTGTTTCATGTATTTCCTCCCAATCAGGAAGCGAACTTGCCTCTAGAGTTTGCCGATCGGCGCAATCGCCGAGCGGAAGTCGCAACTGACCGGAGCGGTCAATATCATTTCGGCAGGATCTGTCCGCCCCAGGAGGTGGAATTTTTACAGATCTGCGCGGGAAATTGCACCTGGATATCGTTCACGAAGCGGTGAAATGGAATTGCTCAAAGTTGTAACAACGGCCATCGATGCCCGCAGCGGGTATTGTGGTCAGCCTGCGATTTCCTGATATTGAAGACGTGCCCAGCCACAAAAATTCTGGCCAACGTGGAGGATGACCGCCAATCATGCCATTTTCTTTGCGGAATCTTGCGGGCATCAGTAGTTCATTTCAAATGATTCAATATCAACGCATCTTGCTCCAGCCAACCAGTCCGCAACAGCCCTGAAAGCGGAAATGGCGAGGCGCTTCGCGCAATGATGATCGGCTCAGGCGGAATAGAAATTCTCCCTTCCTTCTCCCGCGATAGCACAAGCGACCTTCGATGCAGATTTTCAATCTGCCGCCATGTGGGTTAGTCAGGCGGTGAAAGGGCACCACCGATGACCGATCATTTCGATGCGCTCGAGACCCGCGACCCGGCCGCTCGCGAGGCGGATTTCTTTACACGCTTCGCGTCGTTTCTCAGCCGGGCGATGGACCAGGCGCCGGGGCTGAAGCGGCATCTGGCCGCCACAGATCCTGCCGCCGTCACCTCGCGCGCCGCGCTGGCCGGCCTGCCTGTGCTGCGCAAGCCGGCGCTGATGGCTATGCAGCAGGCTGATCCGCCGTTTGGCGGTTTCGTGCCGGCCGGCGTTGTCGCCGGCGCGCGGGTGTTCATGTCGCCCGGCCCGGTCTGGGAGCCGCAGGGGCTCGGCCAAGATCCGTGGAACGCGGCGCGGGCGCTGCATGCCGCCGGCTTCAAAAAGGGCGAAGTTGTCGTCAATTGCTTCGGCTACCAGCTCGCCCCGGGCGGTTTCATCCTCGATGAGGGTTTGCGAGCGCTCGGCTGCACGGTGTTTCCGGCCGGGCCGGGCAATACGGAAACGCAGATCGCGGCGATCGCGGCGCTCAAACCCGCTGGTTATGTCGGCACGCCGGATTTTCTGAAAGTCATCCTCGACAAGGCGGCCGAGGCCGGCGCCGATGCTTCGTCCATTACTAAGGCGCTGGTTTCCGGCGGCGCGCTGTTCGCCTCGCTCAGGGACGAATATCGGGCGTGCGGCATCGCCGTGCTTCAGGCATACGCCACCGCCGATATCGGTGTCATCGCCTATGAAAGCGCCGTTGAGGGGACGCCGTGCGAGGGGCTGATCGTCAATGAGGACATTTTGGTGGAGATCGTGCGGCCGGGGACCGGCGAGCCGGTGCCCGACGGCGAGGTCGGCGAAGTGGTCGTGACGACGCTCAATCCGGCCTATCCGCTGGTGCGCTTCGGAACCGGCGATCTTTCCGCCGTTCTTGCCGGCGCCTCACCGTGCGGGCGAACGAATATCCGGCTGAAGGGCTGGATGGGGCGGGCCGATCAGCGCACCAAGGTGAAAGGCATGTTCGTCGACCCGGCGCAGATCGCGGCAATCGTCAAGGCCGTGCCGGGGATCGCCAAAGCGCGGCTCGTCGTTGGCCGCCAGGGCGAGCAGGACGTGTTGACATTGGAGGTCGAGCCGGGTGAGGGCGGTGCCATCGACGAGGCGCGGCTGGTCGCCGCGCTCAAGGCGGAGACCCGGCTGACCGGCACGGCGAAAATCGTCGCCGCCGGCAGCCTGCCCAATTACGGCAAGGTTATCGACGACCGGCGCGATTATGAGTGATGCGGCGCGCCTGATCGTGAAACCAGGCGCGCCGCTTCAGTGTTTGTGGCCGAGCGTGCCTACATCGCCGCCTTGATGCGGCCTTCCACCTTGGGCGCCACTTCGCCCATCTGGCGGATATGGGCCATGACGTCATTGGCCATCAGCTTGGCGTCGAGTTCGCCGAAGACGCGCGGCGCCTCTGAAAACATGCCGTAGCCGTCGCCGCCGCCGGCCATGAAGTCGTTGGTGGCGAGCGTATAGGTTTTGGCAGGATCGAGCGCCGCGTCACCGACCGTCACCGCCTTGACACGGCTGCCGGGCTGTGCGGCCAGATCGGCCTCCACGGTCATGCCGGAAACATGCGGGAACCGGCCGGAGCTTTTTTCCACCTGGCTGAGGCCGTTCTCCAACGCCGCCAGGATGGTCGCGCCGGTCAGTTCCAGCTTCAGCGTCTTGTTGCCGAAGGGCAGCTCGGTGAGGATATCGCGGCGCGTCAGCTCGCTGCCCGGCGCATATTCCTTGTTGCCGCGAATGCCGCCGCCATTGGTCAGGGCGACATCGGCGCCGACGGCGGCGCGCATGGCGTCGGCGATAAGATTGCCGATCGCCGTTTCGCCCGAACGCACCGACGCCTTGCGGCTGTCGAGCGCCGTCGCGGTCTTGCCGATGACGACGTCAAGCTCCTTGGAAAGCTCGCCTTCGTACGATGCGACCTTGGCCTGCGTTTCCGAATCGGGGTCAACGCCCGCGGTATCGATCAGGCGGAAGGCTGGCCACCATTTGACCCGGCGGCCGCGATCGCCCTCCTCAATGTCGATGGAAACATCGATGGCGGTGACGAATTCGCCTTCCTCCTTGGATTCGGCCATCGCCGTGCGGCCATCGAAGAACAGCATCAGGTCGTGGTCGTCGCCGCTCAAAATGATGTCGAAGGCGTGGCTGTTGAACAGGGCCCTGTCCTGGTCGCGACTGGCGTGGGCTACCACGACAACGAGATCGGCGCCGGCCTCTTTCAGGGCCTTGGCCTGGGCGACGCCGGTTTCCACGGTGTCAGCGAATTTCAGGTCGCCGGGCGAGGATTTGACCGGAGAATCGTCCGCCGTCAGCCCGATAATGCCGATTTTGGCGCCGCCGAATTCGACCATCCTGGTGTCCTCGATGCCGGCGATCGGATTGCCGTCGGCACCGCGCAGATTGGCGGCCAGAATTGGAAATTGCGCTTCGCCCATGCGCGCCATGAAGACGTCCTTGCCAAAGTCGAACTCGTGGTTGCCGGGGGCGAAAATGTCCGGCGGCGCGGAATTGATCAGGTCGATAATGTGGGCGCCCTGGTCGAAGCCCGACATCAGCGAGGGCGAAATCGTGTCGCCGGCATGGACGTAAACGACATTGCCGCCCTTGCCGCGCTCGCCTTTGACAACCGCGGACAGGCGGGCGAAACCGCCACGGTCCTTGCCCGACATCTTGTAGATATCATTGACGAGAAGGAACGTTACATCGACCGTTTCGGCCACAGCCGTTCCGGCGCAAAGCCCGGCGGCCAGTGTCACCGCGATAAGACGGCGAATAAGAATTGTCATGGAACCTGTCTCCCGTTGAAACGGCGATACTTCGCCGTTGTACCGGCATTAAAGGCGCTTTGATCTCGATTGTGCAACGGCTCTGCGAACAAAATGCAGCATAATCTGCGGTCGCCGTTGAAGGGGGCCGGAAAAGTATTTCCTTGCTTATTTGCGAATGGTTCTTAATATCATTTTCAGGAAATGAGATCATGACCGAGCTGGCACTACGATCCGGGCGAACGATTATCGCCTTCTGGTCTGCCCGCCTTGCGCCCAATGGCCGCAAGCTGGCGGTGCTCGTCCTCATCGCCCTGCTCGTTTCATCATCGGCTGATCTGGCGGAAGTGGTCATGCAGGCGATGTCCGATGCCTACTTGCAGGTGACGGTCTTTGTTGCGGCGACGCTGGCGCTGTTTTACTCCGCCGAAAAGATGTTCAAAGTCGATCTTGGCGAGGTGATGGCGCGGCGGGTCGGCTGGCAGCCGGCAATCGCCGCCGTTCTGGGGGCGCTGCCGGGCTGTGGCGGTGCGATTGTCGTCGTGACGCAATTCACCCGCGGCTATGCCAGTTTTGGTGCGCTGATATCGGTGCTGGTCGCGACGATGGGCGACGCGGCGTTCCTGCTTATCGCGCGCGAACCAATGTCGGCGCTGCTGGTCATGACGATCAGCCTGTCGGCCGGCACACTGACCGGCTGGATCGTCGACAAGGTCCATGGCGCCGATTATATGCGCGCGGCGGTGATCAGCGATGCCGAACAGCAGGCGCTTGCCGATGCTGCGCCGCGGCCTTGGCTGCCGGACTGGAGCCGTCTCCTGTGGTTGGCGCTTTTGGTGCCCGGCGTTGTCCTTGGCGTCATGATCGCCCTGCAGATGGATAGCGACGCTGTCGTCGGGATTACCGGCGCGACCCGTTGGTTCGGTTTCCTCAGCGCCGCGTTCTGTATTCTGCTCTGGGCCTTGTCGGGCCATGGCAATTCGCATGTGATCTGCCCGATCGACACCGACAATACGGGCGAACGCGTGGTGATCGATACTAATTTCGTCACCGCATGGGTGGTCGCGGCGTTCCTCACATATGAGGTTGCCGTCTTCGCTTTCGGCGCCGATGTCTCGGCCTTGTTCCAAGGCTGGGCGCCGATCCTGCCGATGGTCGGGCTGCTGGTCGGTTTTGTGCCGGGCTGCGGGCCGCAGATCGTCGTGACCTCGCTGTATCTGGCCGGCGCGATCCCGTTTTCCGCGCAACTGGCCAATGCCATTTCCAATGACGGCGATGCGCTGTTTCCGGCGCTGGCCCTGGCGCCGCGCGCCGCCATCCTGGCGACGGCCTATTCGGCGATTCCGGCGCTGCTGGTCGGCTACGGCTGGTTTTTTCTGTTCGAATAGCCATGATCGCGCGGCGATCGCTGGACGTGGCGGCTGACCACGCTAGACTTTCCGCACAAGGGTGTTGTGCGAAAAAGGATGTCGCGTGCTGGAAAAATCACCATCGCCGCAAGATGATGAGGGTCGGCGGGCTGCCATGAAGACCATCGCCCTGCCGGCCGGTCATCCAAAGATCGAGGCCGGCAGGATCGGTGTTCTGCTTGTCAATCTCGGCACGCCGGACGGTACGACCTATTGGCCGATGCGGCGCTATCTGCGCGAATTCCTCAGCGATAAACGCGTCATCGAATGGCCGCGCATCGCCTGGTATCCGATCCTTTACGGCATCGTCCTGAATACGCGGCCGAAAAAGAGCGGCGCCGCCTATGCTGCGATCTGGAATACGGAACGCAACGAATCGCCGCTCAGAACCTTCACCCGCAGCCAGGCGGAAAAGCTGGCGGCCGAATTGGCTGGCGAGGACAATATCATCGTCGACTGGGCGATGCGCTACGGCAAGCCGCCACTCGCCGAACGGCTTGAAGCGCTGTGCGCGCGGGGCTGCGAACGCATCGCGATCTTCCCGCTCTATCCGCAATATGCCGCGGCGACGACGGCGACCGTCAACGACAAGGTCTTCGAGACGCTGCAAGCCATGCGCTGGCAGCCGGCGATCCGCACCGTGCCGCCCTATTTCGACGAGCCGGTCTATATCGATGCGCTGGCGCAATCGATCGAGGCGCATC
>Ga0224512_10003033_pt1 | contig 14978 bp, 13 predicted proteins | sample SF_May12_sed_USG_4_FD_169103 | JGI IMG/M metagenome (GOLD analysis project Ga0224512, IMG submission 169103) | Sediment microbial communities from San Francisco Bay, California, United States - SF_May12_sed_USGS_13 | ecosystem: Environmental > Aquatic > Marine > Sediment | place: USA...
GCAATGGTGGAAACGGGCCGTCGGCCCGGCGGCAGTTCATCGATGACGGACGTGTCGAGGTCGGCGTAAGCGGCCATCGCCAACGTCCTGGGGATCGGCGTCGCCGTCATCACGAGCTGATGTGGATGACCCTCCGCCGACACCCCCTTATCGCGCAAGGCCATGCGTTGATGGACACCAAAACGATGCTGCTCGTCGATAATGACCAGTCCGAGACTGTCGAATTCCACGCCTTCCTGGAACAGCGCATGCGTGCCTACGACGAGTTTTGCACGGCCATCGGCGATCGATTGCAGTGATTCGCGACGCGCGGCTGCGCGCATGCTGCCGCTTAACCAGGCGGGCTCGATGCCGAGCGGGCGAAACCACTCCGAGAAATTTCGCCAATGCTGCTCGGCCAGGATCTCGGTAGGCGCCATAATTGCCGCCTGGACACCGCAGGCGATCACCTTCAGGCAAGCAATCGCGGCAACCACGGTCTTGCCCGAACCGACATCGCCCTGGATCAGGCGCATCATCGGATGCGGTTCGGACAGGTCCGAAAGAATTTCATCGACGACGCGTTTCTGTGCGCCGGTAAGCTCAAACGGCAGATCGCTGACAAAGCGGCCGACCACGGAGTCGCCGCCCGTCAGCGCTGGCGCATCTTCCGTTTCGGCGAGCGCCCGAAGGCGACGCAGGCTCAGGTAATGCGCAAGCAGTTCTTCAAACGCCAGTCGCTGCTGGCACGGATGCCTGCCCTGGAGCATTTGCTGGACGTTCGCATCCGGCGGCGGCCTGTGCAAATAGCGAATTGCTTCGGCCAGTGATGGCATTGCGAGCTTGCTCGTAACGCTTGCCGGTAGCAGTTCGTCGGGAGGAGCCTCCTGCATGATGTGCAGCGCCTGGTCGGTCAGGTTGCGCAAACGCCCTTGTTGTACGCCCTCGGTGGCCGGATAAATCGGCGTCAGTGAATCGTTCGTCGAGGCATCCTGGTTCTTGCGCAAGATGCGATACTCGGGATGAATCATCTCGAGGCCTGCAGAGCCGCGTCGAACCTCACCAAAGCAGGTAATGGAGCAGCCGGAGTGAAACTGCGCCTGTTGCTGCCGCGAAAAATGAAAAAAGCGCAGCGTCAGCTGGCCGCTGCCGTCGCTTATTCGAACCAGAAGGTTGCGTCGCCCACGGTAGACGGTCTCCGAGAGCAACACTTCGCCTGTCACGAGACAGCGGCTACCTGCGACAAGCGCGCCGATCTTTACGAGCTGGGTCCTGTCCTCGTAGCGCAACGGCAGCAGGAACAGTAGATCCTCGACACCAAAAAGGCCGAGCTTCTCCAGCTTTTTTGCAAGCGCCGGTCCGACGCCCTTTAGGCTGGTTAAAGGAGATTCCATATCCAATATTCGTGTTCGTCTCGTGGAGGATCGGCCTGACGGCCGCCGCGATGCTTCGCGGCCAAGGGCCGCTCCTACGAGAGCGAGATTATTGCGTCGGCCTCGACGTCGACCCCCTTCGGCAGCGACGCGACGCCGACTGCGGCGCGCGCCGGGAAGGGTTGTTTGAAGAAATCCTCCATGACTGCGTTGACGGTCGCGAAATTGTCGAGGTTGGTCAGGAATACCGTGATCTTGACCGCATCGTCAAGACTGCCGCCTGCCGCACTCGCGACAGCAGCCAGGTTGGAAAAAACCTGCCGCGCACGTGCCTCGAAATCGCCGTCAACGATTTCCATGGTCTGCGGGACAAGCGGAATCTGTCCCGAAAGGAACACGAGATGGCCCGCACGTATCGCTTGCGAATAAGTGCCGATCGCGGCTGGCGCGCTATCAGTATGTACTGCCTCTTTACCCATGTATGTTCCCTGGAATCGAAAAACAATCGTCTGTGCAATCGGCTACGCGCAATCGCGTGACACCCGCAAGACATTTGGCATCTTGCGTACGTTGCGCATAATCTGTGCGAGATGGCTACGGTCCTTGACGCTTAGCAAGAACGTAAGAACGGAGCAATCATCATGCCGCCCAAGAACTTCAACCTGTTCGATATTTGAACCGCAGTCCGCAATCGTCGCGGCAACCTCTGCCAGAACGCCGGTTCGATTGCGTGTTTCGGTCTGAATCTGGCAGCTGAATTCCCGCTGGATGTCTTTTTCCCAGGTAACGGCAATCCACTTTTCCGGTTGTTTGCGGAAGTTGCTCAGGTTGCCGCAGGTATTCCTGTGGACCACGACGCCACGACCCGCCGTAAGGTAGCCCATCACAACATCGCCCGGAATCGGGTGGCAGCACTTGGCGTAGCTGATCACCATGCCTTCGGTGCCGGCTATAACGAGGCCGGTCACGTTGTCCCCGGCCGAGTCCTCGTCTCCGGTACCAACGAGGATTCGCGCCGTCAGGGGCGCCAGTCGCTTGCCCAGGCCCAGCTGCTCGAACAATTCGGGGGCAGTGCCGAGGCCCAGTTCCTCGAGCGCGCCGGCCATGCGTACCTTGCCGATTTTGCGCAGCGACGAGCCCTCGTCTTTGAGGGACTTGTCGAGCAGGCGCTTGCCGATATCGATTGATTCTGTGGAACGCAGGTTTTTCATGTGATTGCGTATCGCGGTTCGAGCTTTGGCCGAGCGAACGAAGGTCAGCCAGTTCGGGTTGGGTTTGGCGCCGCGCGCCGTGACAATTTCGACGGTCTGACCGTTTTGCAATGGCGTCCTCAGAGGCACCAGCGCGCGATCGATTTTTGCCGCGACACAGCGATCGCCGATGTCGGTATGAACCGCATAAGCGAAGTCGACGGTCGTTGCACCTTTCGGCAACGGCATGATGTCGCCTTTCGGGGTGAACACATAGATCTTGTCCGGGAAAAGGTCGACCTTTACGCTTTCGAGAAATTCTTCGGAGGTGCCGGACTGTTGAATTTCCGCGAGGTTGGACAACCATTCCCGAGCGCGCCGTTGCGGCGTCGCATCGGTCTTTTCATCGGCCTTGTAGATCCAGTGAGACGCGACTCCGGCCTCCGCAACGCGATCCATTTGGCTCGTCCGAATCTGAACTTCCAGTGGCAGGCCTTTGGGCCCGAACAGCGTTGTATGTAAAGACTGGTAGCCGTTGATGCGCGGTATCGCGATGTAGTCCTTAAACCGGCCCGGCATTGGTTTGTAGAGTCCGTGAATCAGGCCCAGCGTCTGGTAACAGGTGTTTACGTCGTCGACGATAATGCGAAAGCCGTAAACGTCGACGATGTCCGACAACGGTCGTCGTTTTTCGGCCATCTTTCTGTAAATGCTGTAAAGATGTTTTTCGCGGCCAATAACTTCGCCGCTGATGCCCTCTTCCTTCATGGCCTTGCTGAAGTCTTCCGAGATGCGCTTGACGATCTGACGCTGTGTTCCCTTGCTCTTCTTGAGCGTTTTCTCCAGCACACGGTAGCGCAAGGGATGCAGATGCTTGAAGCCGAGGTCTTCGAGTTTGATCTTGAGGCTGTTAATTCCGAGCCGGTTTGCGATCGGTGCGTAGATGTCCAGCGTTTCGCGAGCAATGCGTTTTTTCTTGGCGGCAGGCATCGCGCCGAGTGTCTGCATGTTGTGCAGCCGATCAGCAAGCTTGACAAGGATGACGCGAATATCCTCGATCATTGCCAGCATCATCTTGCGGAAGCTCTCCGCCTGCGCCTCGGCGCGGCTACGGAATTGAATCTGGTCGAGTTTGCTGACGGCGTCGACGAGTTGCGCGACCTCGTGGCCGAAGTTTTCCTCGATGTCGTCCAGCGAGGCGGCGGTATCCTCTACGACATCGTGCAATATTGCGGCGGTAATGGCCTGCGCATCGAGGTGCATGTCGGCGAGTTCCTGGGCCACGGCAACCGGGTGCGTGATGTAGGCTTCGCCGGACTTGCGCGTCTGTCCCTCGTGGGCGCTCGCGCCGAATTCATACGCGCGCAGAATCTGATCGATTTGATCCTCGGGCAGGTAGGTTTTAAGCGTCTCAACGAGGCGCCGCAGCCCGTGGTCTCGCCTGGAGGCGCCGGGGAACCTGGACAGAATTGTCGCCGCGTAATCCATGCCCCGATAATAGCGGTAATAGCCGCGGAACAGTCAAGCTGCCGGGGCCGTCAGGGCGGCATTTTGAGGGGATATCAGTCGCCGATCGAGATACCGCGAATCGGCAGGAGATCCTCGGGCTCCTCGGAGTGAAGCAGCTCTTCGGCGGCCGGCTGATCGATTTCTTCGAGAATCGCGGGGGTGACGTGACCCTCTGCTATCTCGCGTAAAGCCAGCACGGTCGGTTTGTCGTTCTCGAGTTCGACCATCGGGTCAGCGCCGTGTGCAATGCGCCGCGCGCGCTTGGCGGCAACGAGCACCATTTCGAAAATGTTTTCGATGTTGTCGAGGCAATCTTCGACCGTGATTCTGGCCATGTGTCAGTTTCCTGTGTGTGCGGACCCGGGTTGGACCCATGAATGAGGCCGACGAGTCTAGTCGAGCTGCTGGTCAGAAAGCGAAGCTATATAACCAATTGTTATAAGGAGCGCCGAAAGCAGGTCTCAGCTGATGATTCTTGAAACCACCCGGCGCAGGGCGACATTGGAACAGGCGCACGAGTCGCCCGACCCGGCCAACACGTATTCCAGGTCGTTGACGGCCTGCTCCAGCTTGTCGTTGATGATGATGTAGTCGAATTCGCTCCAGTGCGACATGTCGCTCAGTGCGTCGCGAAGCCTGCGCTCAATGACCTCGGCGCTATCGGTGCGCCGGTCTCTCAGGCGACGCTCCAGTTCTTCGAGTGACGGCGGCAATATGAAAATCGTGACGCATTCGGGCATCGATGCACGAACCTGTCTTGCGCCCTGCCAGTCAATTTCGAGTATGACATCCTGGCCCTCGGCCAGGTGCTTCTCCACCTGGCTGCGGCTCGTCGCATAAAAATTGTCGAATACTTGCGCAGACTCGAGCAACTCTCCTTTTTCCTTGAGGCGCTCGAACTCTTCGAGGTCGACGAAGAAATAGTCGACGCCATCCACTTCGGTGCGGCGCTTCCGACGTGTCGTATATGAAATTGAAAAACGCAGGCCCGGGTTACGTGCAACGAGCGCTTTGACAATGGTTGTCTTACCAGCGCCCGAAGGTGCTGCAATTACAAACAGCTTCGCATTTTTTTTTGCCACCCGAAACTACTCGACGTTTTGAATCTGTTCGCGCATTTGTTCAATCAGGACTTTCAGATCGACGGCAGCTTTGGTGGTTTCTGCATCGGCAGACTTCGAGCCGAGCGTGTTGGCCTCGCGATTCAGTTCCTGCATGAGAAAGTCCAGGCGCCGACCAACGGGCTTGTCGTCGTTCAACGCATCCCGAATTTCGACGAGGTGGCTTTCGAGTCGATCGAGTTCTTCATCGACATCGATTTTTTGGGCGATCAAAGCGAGCTCTACTTCGAGTCGTGCGGGGTCTGCCTCGACATCGAGTTTTTCGATTCGTTCTTTCTGTTTGCTGCGTGTTGCTGCAAGAACCTCGGGCATACGGCTGCGAACGGAAGCCGCAATGGCCTCGATGTCGCCGCACCGGGTCGCGAGCATCTCGGCAATTCTTTCACCTTCACTCGCGCGCATGGCGTCGATGGCGCCCAATGCCTTCTCGAGTAGCGCCGTAGCTTGCTCGAACAGCGGTTCGGTATCGATCTCGGTCTGCAGCACGACGCCCGGCCAGCGGAGAATCTCGATCGGATTAACCGCGGCGACATTAGGCAGTTTCGAGGTCAGCTCGGAAATTCGATGCCCGATCAACTCGACCAGGCCCTTGTCTACCTGCAGCTCGTTTTCATGATGGACCGCACGACGGAAATAGAGGGAACACTCGACCTTGCCTCGGCCGAGAACAGCGCTCGCTTGCTGCCGGAAAGACTGCTCCTTCGGCCGCAGATTCTCGGGCACCTTGAACTGCACATCGAGGTATCGATGATTGACGGCACGGATTTCCCAGGTCAGGGTACCGATGCCGGTTTCAACTGACTCTCGCGCGAAGCCTGTCATACTGTGTAACATCAGCATCCTTTTCCCAGTGACGAGCTGGTTTGTCGCCTGGGTCACGTTTTTCCGAGGATCGTCATTCTAAGCTGTGCCCACTGTTGAAGGCCAATCAGGGCTACCTTTACGCCATGCAAATCGAATATGCCAAAGTTTCAGCGCTCGGTGACCGCAAGGACAACCAGGATCGTGCTGCAGTCGTCGTTGCAGACCAAGCCGCGATGATGCTTGTTTTTGACGGCATGGGAGGGCATTCCGAAGGGGCTCGTGCGGCGGAGACCGGCCTCAAGGTTGTGCAGGACCTGTTCATGGAGTCCACATTGCCGGTTTTCGACCCGCAGGGCTTTTTATACATGGCGCTGACGCGGGCGCACGATGAGGTTGTCGGTCTTGGCCGGGATCTCGCCGTCGACTTTCGACCACGCGCAACCTGCGCAGTCTGTCTTGTGCAGGAAGGCGGTGCATTCTGGGCGCACATTGGCGACAGCCGTATCTACCAGGTTCGGGACGAGCAGGTGTTAAGACGCTCACGCGACCATAGCCATGTCGAAGTATTGATACAGGAAGGCGCCATCACTGAGGAAGAAGCCAACGACCATCCGATGCGCAATTTTGTCGAGTGTTGTATTGGTGGCGACGCCCCGGTTCCGGACATGAGCATTACGAATCGCATCGAACTCGCTCCAGGGGACGTTTTGCTCGCCTGCTCGGACGGATTGTGGTCAGGACTGAAAGATGAAGATATGGCCGCAATCGGCGCAAGCGGCGACAACGATAGCGAGAACGAACTCGTTGAGAATCTGAAGAGCCTGAGCATAAAGGCGCTGAGCGTTAATTCTCCCTACAGTGACAATACGACAGGGGCCGCGTTAAGGTGGCTCGGTTAGTCCGATCGCCAGCAGGAGAGTAATCATGCGCCCCAGTGGTCGCGAAGTTTCACAAATGCGCGAACTGCGTTTCATTCCGGATTTTACGAAGCACGCGGAGGGCAGCGTTCTCGTTACCTTTGGCGACACCCGGGTGCTTTGCACGGCCAGTATCGAAGATCGCGTTCCCGGTTGGATGCGCAACACCGGCCGCGGATGGGTAACCGGCGAATACGGGATGTTGCCAAGGGCGACTCACACGCGTTCTGGCCGAGAAGCGTTGCGTGGCAAGCAAGGCGGGCGGACCGTCGAGATCCAGCGTCTCATCGGTCGCTCACTGCGTGCGGTGACAGACCTGGAAGGCCTTGGCGAGCGATCGGTAACGCTGGATTGCGATGTTATCCAGGCCGACGGTGGCACACGAACCGCGTCGATAAGCGGCGCATACGTCGCACTCGCCATCGCCATGAACAGGCTCGCGAAGGCGGGCCGAATAAAGAAAACGCCGCTTCACGGGCACGTCGCAGCCATTTCGGTCGGCATCTATCGCGGTACGCCGGTGCTCGATCTCGACTACGCGGAAGACGCGGAGGCCGAAACGGATATGAACATCGTCATGAACGATGCCGGGCGCTTCATCGAGGTGCAGGGCACCGCCGAAGGTCACGCATTCACCGATGATGAGTTCAGCGCGATGATCAGCCTGGCGCGCGCCGGAATCAGCGACATCATCGTGGCTCAAAACGAGGCGATTGCGTCTGTAAGCTAAGTGACCTCGCTACCCGGTAAAGTCGTCATGGCCAGCAGCAACGCCGGCAAAATTCGCGAAATCGCGCGCTTGCTCGAGGATTTCGGTGTCGAGATCGTGGCGCAGTCGGAGCTGGGCGTCAGCGACGCCGACGAAACAGGCGCCACGTTTGCCGAAAATTCACTGATAAAGGCACGGCATGCCTCTGATGTCACGGGGCTTGCGGCTATTGCAGACGACTCCGGGCTCGCGGTGGACGCACTGGACGGGCGACCGGGCGTTTTTTCGGCCCGCTATGCCGGCGTCAATGCGACAGATGATCAGAACATCGACAAACTGCTTCGGGAACTCGCCGAAGTCGACGACGAGGGGCGCGGAGCCGCGTTTCATTGTGCTGCGAGTTTCGTTATGCCGGGAAGCAAACAAGCCATTGTTGCCGAAGGTGTGTGGCGGGGAACCATTCTCAGGGTGCGCAGGGGCGAAGGCGGTTTTGGTTATGATCCGATATTTCGCGACCCGGCGAGCGGTCTGACGGGCGCCGAGCTGACGCATGATGAAAAAAACGCGCGCAGCCATCGGGGACAGGCATTACGTGGGCTGGTGGCGCTGTTACAGCAACAGTTTTCGTGACCGCACCGCCGCTTTCGCTGTATGTGCACCTGCCCTGGTGCGTACAAAAATGTCCTTACTGCGACTTCAATTCGCACACGGCGGGAGAGACGGCGCCACGCCAGAGGTATCTTGATGCACTGCTGGTCGATCTCGAGGACGAGGCATCCCGGGCGGCAGGCAGAAGGCTGGAAAGCATTTTCCTCGGCGGTGGAACACCGAGCCTGTTTTCGCCTGGAGAAATTGGACGGCTGCTGGACGGCATCCGGGCGCGTTTCGATATTGCCGGAAATGCCGAAATCACCATGGAGGCGAACCCGGGTACGGTCGAGTGCGGAGAGCCGGCCGGTTATCGCGATGCCGGTGTCAATCGCCTGTCCTTCGGTGGCCAGAGTTTCAATGACGAGCTTCTGAAGAAAATCGGGCGCATCCATAATAGCGACGACATCGTACGAGCTGTGAACGACGCGCGGGCGGCGGGTGTCGACAACGTGAATATTGACCTGATGCACGGCCTGCCCGGCCAGGATGTCGCGGCCGCACGCGAAGATCTCGAAGCGGCGATTCGCCTGAGGCCCGCACACATTTCCTGGTACCAGCTGACGCTCGAACCCAACACGGTTTTTTATGCGCGGCCGCCGCGCGATCTGCCGGACGAAGAGACCACGCACACCATCCAGGACCATGGGCAGGCATTGCTGGCTGAAAGCGGCTATCGCCAATACGAAGTCTCCGCGTTTGCGCGTGACGACCGGGTCTGCGAACACAACCTGAACTACTGGCTGTTCGGCGACTACCTGGCGGCGGGCGCCGGCGCGCACGGCAAGATCACCGACGCCAGCGGTGTTTTCCGCTATCAGAAGCCCGCAAACCCCCTGCAATACATGAAGACCATTGAGGCCCGGGAGCCGGGTCCCGCAGCGGTCCAGGTGGCCGGGGCAGACCTGGTTTTCGAGTTCATGCTGAATGCGCTGCGATTGAGCGACGGATTCAGTGACGCGATTTTCTGCGAAAGGACCGGGCAGGATGCCGCCGAGCTGGAATCGGTCATGCGAGAGGCCTGCGACAAAGGCCTGGTCGCGCGCGTCGCTGCGTCGCGATGGCAGGCGACGCCGCTGGGCAGGCGTTTCCTTAACGATCTGCAGGCCGAATTTCTGCCCGACAAGGCCTGAAAACGGTCAAGGAGGCAGGGCCAGGGCGCGCGGCTTGACCGGTTTTGGTGCAGCACGGCGACCCTCTGACAACTTTCCGGATCGTTCATTTATGCACAAGGATTGCGGGCGGCCTTTGTTTATTAGCACAAGAGCCGTCTGAATTCACTTTGTAGGTCGCGAAGCGCACATAAGCCCTTGTTTTTCCACAAGAATCAAAAATGTACATAAAATAGTCAAATTGACAAGCTTGCTTGCAAATCCGCACCTTAGGTCATCCACTCAATTTCCGTCCACAGTCTTATCCACAGGTTCTGTGGATAACAGACCGGGGCTTGCGGCCGCAGGCGCTTCGCTATATCCTACGCGACCTTTTTGCAAAGTAGCGCGCTCGGGAGAGCCAAAATGAAAGCCGATATTCACCCCGATTACAATGCCATCAAGGTCACCTGTAGTTGTGGCAACGAATTTACGACGCGCTCGACGCTCGGCGAGGACCTCCTGATCGAGGTGTGCTCATCCTGCCACCCGTTCTACACGGGCAAGCAAAAGATCGTCGATTCGGGCGGACGCGTAGACAAGTTCCGCCGCAAGTACGGCATGGGCAAATAACCACCCGCCGTTCCGGCAGCACCCCTGGTCTCTCATTGCGTCATTCCACGACTTCTCGGGTCGTGATGCTCTGCTATGCTCGTATTGTTTGATTCAAAGACATTGAGGAAGAGATATGAGCCAGGACGCATTCCGCCTGATTAGCCCCGGCGGCACCGAATCGGAGCTGCCCGTGAGGACCGGAACGATCGGTCCCGACGTTATTGATATCGCGAAGCTGTACAAGGAGCAGGGGGTATTTACCTACGACCCCGGGTTCGTCTCGACAGGCAGCTGCGAATCGGACATTACCTACATCGATGGCGAGCAGGGTGTGCTCATGTACCGCGGCTACCCGGTCGAGCAACTTGCCGCCAACTCGAGCTTTATCGAGGTTTCTTACCTGTTGTTACGCGGGGAGCTGCCCACATCGACCGAACTCGAGAAGTTCGAACGGACGATTAGGCGACACACCATGCTCAACGAGGGCATGCTGAACTTCTTCAAGGGTTTTCGCTACGACGCGCATCCGATGGCCATGTTGTCCGCCGTCGTTGGATCCATGTCGGCTTATTATCACAGCGAGATGGATGCATCGAACCCTGATCATCGCGATATATTCGCGCACAGGATTCTCGCCAAACTGCCCACCATTGCCGCGGCCGCGTACAAGCTGAATATCGGTCAGCCGTTTATCTATCCTCGCAATGACCTAAACTACTGCCAGAACCTGCTGCACATGCTGTTCGCAGTTCCGGCAGAGCCTTACGAAATCGATGAAGTCGCTGCCGAAGCGCTCGACCTGCTGTTCATATTGCATGCTGATCACGAACAAAACTGTTCGACCTCGACCGTCAGGATGGCGGGTAGTTCCGGCGCAAATCCGTACTCGGCGATTGCTGCCGGCATCTCCGCATTGTGGGGGCCTGCACACGGCGGCGCCAATGAGGCTGTTCTAACGATGCTCGAGCAAATCGGGGACACCAGCCAGATCAAGAAGTACGTCGAAAAGGCCAAAGACAAGTCGGATCCGTTCCGCCTGATGGGCTTCGGCCACCGCGTGTACAAGAACTTCGATCCACGCGCGACAATTATTCGGGACATGTGCCACAAGGTATTGCAGCGGCTCGACCGCAAGGACACGCCGTTGTTCGACCTGGCGCAGGAGCTCGAGCAAGTCGCTCTCAAGGACGACTACTTCATTGAGAAAAACCTTTACCCGAACGTCGATTTCTACTCAGGGATTATTTACAGAGCCCTCGGTATTCCGACATCGATGTTTACGGTGATGTTTGCTCTTGGGCGGTCTGTCGGATGGGCGTCGCACTGGCGTGAGATGATTGCTGATCCGGCGGCGAAGATTGCGAGACCACGGCAGCTGTACACCGGGGCCCCGGAACGGGATTACACGCCAATAGAAAAGCGGTAACTCCCCACGTCTACCACCGACCATTATCCCCGCGGCGTCGAGTGCGGGGGAATCTCAGTCGCTCGGACAGCTGCTTCGCAAACTCGCTTTGTGAGACACCCCCGCACACACCGCCGCTGTGCAAGCGTGCTGCGTGAGGCAAGTGGACGAGATGTTTGCTGGCGAGACATCAAGCGAGCGTAGCGAGACAGTCCGCCAGCAAAGCATGTCGGCCGGTTGCCTGACCTCAGGGGTTGATGGCCGCTGCTTGTAAGGGGTGGGTGGTGAACTCGAGTCGCGCTCAAACGTGCTCGAGCAGCAGCTGCACGGCATCCGAATCGACCCGCTTCATCGGCCTGCCATCGATCGGGCTCATCGGCGCCTGCCGAATTCCGTCAACCGGAAACACGGTCACCTGGATCGCGTTGTTGCTGTGATGAAATTCAAAACCGGCGAAAGTCTCGACGCGGTTGCGGCGGCTCTTCAGGCGCCGCTCGTAGGGCCGGAAGCTGACGCCGATGTCACTGAGTTCCAGCGCAACCGCTTCGGGACTATCGGCGAAGACGTGCAAATTGACCGCCGAATTTACATCGGCTGTGCCGACGAGCACCGGTCCGACAAGGCGTGGCGTAAACGACTCAAGCAACTTCATGGCCGAGAGCGCCGCAACCCGCATGAGTCGTAATTGATCGGCGTGTGATTCGCGCCCGAAAATCTGCAGGTGCTCTACCACCGCCGCCTCAATTTCCGCATTGCCCGGCAGCGCGCCGCGCCCGGCGATTCCCAGGCGGTCGGCCGCCTTCTGCTTGGCCAGTCGATAATCCCGAATGCCGTGATCGACGATGATGCGAGCGGCCTCCTGTGCTACGACTTGCCGCGCGCGTTCAGTCTCACTGTTTTTTTGTCGGCCCATTGTCTTAGAAGAGCGGCTCGCTTGCCTCGTCATCTTCCTCTTCCGGCGGCGCATCGACACCGGACGCATCATTGAAAATGTCAGGTAATTCTTCGGCAAACTCGCACTCCGGAACGTTACCGGCGCGGAAAACCTCGAACACAACGTTGCGCTGCCCTGAACGCGCTGGACAGCCGGTCTCGCGATCAATCAGGACCGAGACAATGCCTTCAGGCATCGGCATTTGATGCTCTGGCACGCCGGCCAGCGCGATGCGTGAGAATTCAATCCAGATAGGCAATGCCGTCCTCGACCCTTCTTCGCCCGGGCCAAGCGGCCGGTCGTCGTCGTAGCCAACCCAGACTATGCTGGCGAGGTCGGCATTGAAGCCGCCGAACCAGGCGTCGCGCCGGTCATTCGAGGTGCCGGTTTTTCCCGATAAATCGTTACGACCGAGCACCATTGCGCGGCGACCCGTGCCGCGGCGTACGACGTCGCGCATCATGTCCTGAATGAGAAACATATTTTGCGGGCTGACCGTTTGCGGAGCAATGATGACGTCCTTGAAGAGCTCCGGCGCCGTGCGCGCATCCGGTCGGTAGTCGAGCGCTACGTCAGCCATTGCGTCCAATGTCATTTCTGTACCTGGCTTGTTGTCGAATCGACTGACCGTCTCGTCCGCGACACACGCATCGCAGACGACGGCCGGCTCGCTGCGATAAAGCGTCTCACCCGCGGGCCCGTAAATCGCATCGATGACATAGGGCTTAACGGCATGACCGCCGTTGGCAATTATTGCGTAGCCCTGCGCCATGTCGAGCGGCGATGCAGCGCCGCCGCCCAGGGCGAGAGAGCCATTGCGTGGCAGCGCGGCGCCACCGAAGCCGAACTTCTCGATATGGCGAACGGCATTACCAATGCCCGTGTTGAAAAGTAGCAGCCGAACGGACACGAGGTTCATCGAACGGACCAGGGCTTCGCGCATGCGCGTCGGTCCGTAGAATCGTCCACTGTAATTGATGGGCCGCCAGACGGCCTCGAGTTCCGACGAATTAATGACAACCGGTGCGTCCAGAACGACGGTCGCCGGCGTATTGCCATTCTCCAGTGCGGCGGAATAGATGAACGGCTTGAACGACGAACCCGGCTGGCGATAGGCTTGTCGTGCGCGATTGAACTTGCTCATCGTGAAGTCGAAGCCGCCCGTCAGTGCACCGATAGCGCCATCGAATGGGTCGATCGCGACGACTGCGCCCTGTGCCTCCGGCACCTGGGCCAATGCCCAGCTGCCGCTTGAAGTCGGCATCACATAAATAAGGTCACCGATCGAAAGCACATCGGTAACGGCTTCCGGTGCCGGCCCCGTTGTCTCGCGATCGATAAAGGGCTTGGCCCACTTGATACCGTTCCACGGCAAGGTGGCCTTTACGCCGCCGCTGAATACGATGCTCGCCGAGTTATTTTCCGAAACGGCCGTAACGAGCGCGACAGAGAGACCGCCCGGGGCATACTGCTCGAGCATTTCGCGGATTTCTATCGGCCAATCCTCGAACGGTGTCGCCAGGACTTCGTCGCCAGTTTGCAGGTGGGACAACGGACCGCGATAGCCGCGTCGCCGGGTAAACTCGAGCAGCCCGTTTCGCAATGCGTAGTTGGCTGCCGTTTGCAGGCGCGAGTCAAGGGCAGTGACGACCTGGTAACCGGCCGTGTAAGTGTCCTCTCCATAACGCTTCAGCATCTCACTGCGAACCATTTCCGCGACGTAAGGTGCGTTCAGCTCAACAGCGGCTCCATGCAGCTGCGACTCCATCGGGAACGCCATCGAGTCCGCATAGGCGTCGTCGTCAAGATAGCCAAGATCGTGCATTCGCCCGAGCACGTAGCCACGGCGCATTTCTGCGTTGGCCGCGCTGTAGACCGGGTTGTATCGAGAGGGCGCAGGCAAAACGCCCGCGAGGGTCGCGGCTTCCGCCGCGTTGACGTCCCTCAAGTTCTTGTTGAAATACACCTGCGCGGCGGCAGCCACACCATAGGCGCGCTGCCCGAAAAACATCTTGTTAAGGAACAGCGCCATGATCTGCTCCTTGGTGAATTCGTGCTCGATCTTGTAGGCAAGAAAAGCCTCGCGAAGCTTTCTTGTAAACAGTTGCTCACGCGTCAGAAAGTAATCGCGGGCCAGCTGCTGCGTCAGCGTGCTGCCACCGCCGCTGATCTCGCCGCTTTGAAGCATTCGTGCAAACGACCGCATTATTCCCTGGTAGTCGATGCCCGGGTGTTCAAAGAAGCGCCGGTCTTCGGCGGAGACAAATGCATGCACCACATGCGCTGGTAAATCGTCGAAGGTGACAAGAATGCGCCGCCGCTCGCCGATCTCGGATATCAGGTAGCCGTCGCGACTGAAAATGCGAAGCGGGATTTGAAGTGGAATATCCCGGATCGTCTCGGCCCTGGGCAAGCCCGGCTCCACGAAATAATACGCTCCGATCACCGCGGCCACGGCCGCAATAGCGCCGCTGACCCCAAGGCCAAAGAACAGTATCAGGCTCCTGAGGATCCGCCGCCTGCGGATGTGACGTAGATTCTTGTTTGTTTTCGGTGGTTTATGCATAGTTGCTGGCGATTTCCGGAGAATATCCCGGTTTCTCGGGGCGCTGGCTCACTCTATATAGAGGTACGGTGGTGGTCGGCGGATGCAGGAAATGTGGCTTTTTCAGGGCAAGGCATT
>Ga0224512_10003034_pt1 | contig 14972 bp, 11 predicted proteins | sample SF_May12_sed_USG_4_FD_169103 | JGI IMG/M metagenome (GOLD analysis project Ga0224512, IMG submission 169103) | Sediment microbial communities from San Francisco Bay, California, United States - SF_May12_sed_USGS_13 | ecosystem: Environmental > Aquatic > Marine > Sediment | place: USA...
TCGGGGAGGGAACGACTTTTGCGCCGAATACCTCCATCAGCATCCGCCGGTACGGCTTCTGATGGTAGCTGACCTTCACCATGTAGACCTTGGACTCGAGGCCGAAAAAGCTGGCCCCGAGGGCAAGTGCCGACCCCCATTGTCCCGCGCCCGTTTCGGTGGCGATACGCTTCCGTCCGGCCATCTTGTTGTAATAGGCCTGCGGGATGGACGTGTTCGGCTTGTGGCTGCCCGCTGGGCTTACTCCCTCGTATTTGTAATAGATTCGCGACCGGGTCCCGATCGCCTCTTCGAGCCGCTTGGCGCGGTACATGGGCGAGGGCCTCCAGAGCGCGTAGATCTTTCGGATCTCGTCGGGGATCGGGATGAAGCGCTGCGTCGAGACCTCCTGTTCGATGAGTGCCATCGGGAACAGAGGGGCGAGGTCGTCCGGGCCGATCGGTTTGCCGGTTCCCGGATGGAGAACCGCGGCCGGAGGGTTGGGCATGTCGGCCATGATGTTGTACCAGGTCTTCGGAATTTCCGAGTCTTTCAGGATGATCTTCGTTTCCATTTGATACGCTCCTTTTCTGATTCTTTATTGTACACTCCCGCCTTTAGCTTCCGGATCGTCTCCGCCGCATCCGGGGAACGCACGATTGCTTCTCCCACGAGAAACGCCTCCGCCCCCATATCGTAATATCTCTTCACCTCCGCATGGGAGGAAATGCCGCTTTCGACTACCTTGAGCACCCCGGGGGGCGACAGGGGGAGAAGCCGGGCCGCCGTGTCTGGATCGACCCGGAGCGACGCGAGGTCCCGGTTGTTGATCCCTACGATCGTCGCGCCGCTTTCCGCGGCCACCCTCATCTCCTCTTCATCGTGAACTTCCACCAGGGGCTCCAGGCCGTACTCCGCGGCCCGGCGTACCATCTCGATCGTTTTCCTCCCCAGAACCCCGACGATCAGGAGTACGAGGTCGGCGCCGTTCACGCGCGATTCGGCCAACATGTACTCGTCCAGCACGAAATCCTTCCGGAGGACGGGCAGATCGCCGCACGCGGCCCTCGCTTCGGAGAGATCCCGCAACGTTCCGCCGAAGAAGCGGTTTTCCGTCAGAACCGACACCGCACAGGCCCCTCCCGATACATAGGACCTTGCCATTCCCGCCGCATCGAGGTCTTTCCGGATCCATCCCCGGGACGGAGAGGCCCTTTTGATCTCCGCGATGATGCCTGGCCCCTCACCCAGAAAATTCCGGATGTCCCGGCGGCTAAGGTCCGCTCGCGCCTTGTCTGCGATCACCGGGAACGGCACGGCGGCCTTCCTCTCCGCCAGCTCCTCCCGGACGGCGGACACGATCCGGTCGAGGTGTTGCGTCTTCGGGGTCAAACCGCTTCCCCGGTCCCCAGGATGCCAAGGAACTTCCGGAGCCGGTCCATCGCAGCGCCCGAGTCGATCGATCGCTTGGCCAGGGCAATCCCTTCCCGCACATCTTCCGCTTTCCCCCCCGCAACGATGGCGAATCCCGCGTTGAGGAGGACCGCATCCCGGGTAAAGCCGGGCTTCCCGGACAGAACCTCCCTGAGGATCCGGGCATTGGTCGCCGCATCGCCCCCCTTGATTTCCTGGGAGGAGGCGCATTCGAACCCCACCGACCGCGGGTCGAACAGGTACCTTCTCACCGCTCCTTCCCGGACGTCCCACACGATCGTCGGAGCGGATAGGGTCACCTCGTCCATGCCGTCGGTCCCGTGGACGACGAAGGACCGCTGTTGCCCGAGTTCCGCCAGCACCCGGGCGTAGGGCTCGCCGAGGTCCTCGCTGTATACCCCGACGACCTGCCGGTTCGCCCCGGCGGGGTTGCTCAAGGGGCCCAGAATGTTGAAGATCGTCCGGATACCGATATCGCGGCGGGGGCCGATCGCGTACTTCATGGCCGCATGGAACTTCGGGGCGAACAGGAACGTGATGCCGGCCTCGGTGAGCGCCCGCTGGACGTCCGCAAACGATGCCTGGAGGTTCATGCCGAGGCTTTCGAGAACATCGGCACTCCCGGAACGGCTGGTGACCGACCGGTTCCCGTGCTTGGCGACGCGAATTCCCGCGCCCGCAGCCACGAAGGCCACCGTCGTCGAGATGTTGAAGGTGCCGGACCGGTCCCCCCCCGTTCCGCACGTGTCGAGTAGGGGTTCATTCGCAGGGGCCGAGATTTTCGCCGCTTTCTGCCGCATCACCAAGGCTGCCGCCGTGATTTCCTCCGTCGTCTCCCCTTTCATCGCCAGACAGGAAAGGAACGAGGAAATCTGCGCGGGGGTCGCCTCGCCCCCCATGATCATGTTCATTGCGTCCTGCATCTCGTCCGGGGTCAGGTTCTTCCCCGACGCCACATGCGAGATCGCTTCGCGCATGTTGCTGAAGCAAAGGCGAACCGGCTGACGCGGGTCGATGAGCGAGAGGAAATTCTCGAGAATCCTCATGCCGTACCGCGTAAGAATCGATTCGGGGTGGAACTGCACCCCGTATACGGGTCGGGAGACGTGCCGGATTCCCATCACCTCCCCGTCCTCCGCCTCGGCGCACACCTCGAGCACCGATGGCAGAGACTCGCGCTCCAAGGCAAGCGAGTGGTATCGCGTCGCCGTCATCGGGTTTTCGATCATGGAGAAGATCCCCTTCCCGTTGTGCAGGATCTGCGAGGTCTTTCCGTGCATCAGCGTGCTGGCGTGTACGACCTTCCCCCCGAATGCCTTCCCGATGCATTGGTGCCCGAGGCACACGCCCAGAATGGGTATCCGGTCCGAAAACGCGCGAACCGCTCCGAGGGATATGCCCGCGCTCTCGGGACCACCCGGGCCGGGGGATATGACGAGGCCGTCGGGCGAAAGACCGACCAGTTCCTCGACGGAAATGGCGTCGTTCCGGTACACTTTTACCTCTGCCCCGAGTTCGCACAGGTACTGGACGAGGTTGTAGGTAAAGGAATCGTAGTTGTCGATTACTGCGATCACCGGTTCTTCTCCGCCTGGTCGCTCGCCCCCGCCGCCCGGAAGAGGATCCGGGCCTTGCTGTGGATCTCCTCCCACTCCTTGTCCGGGTCCGAATCGGCGACGATTCCGGCCCCCGCCTGGATCAGCGCCTCGTCGCCTCTCATAACGATCGTGCGGATCGTGATGCAGAAATCCATGCTCCCCTGCAGGTCGAAATACCCTACCGACCCCGCATAGATTCCCCGCCGGAACGGTTCGAGCTCCTCGATGATCTCCATCGCGCGGACTTTCGGAGCCCCCGTGACCGTCCCCGCAGGGAAAGCCGCGCGGAGAACGTCGAATGCGGTCATCTCCTTGCGCAGTATTCCGATGACGTTGGAGACGATGTGCATCACGTGCGAATACCTCTCCACCACCATCTGCTCGTCCACCTTGACCGTCCCCCACTCCGACACCCGGCCGACGTCGTTCCTCCCGAGGTCCACGAGCATCACGTGCTCGGCAAGTTCCTTCGGGTCGGAGAGGAGTTCGGCCTCCATTCGGCGGTCTTCCTCGGCTGTCGTTCCCCGGGGGCGCGTGCCGGCGATCGGGCGGAGCTGTACGAGGTCCCCCTCCAGCCGGACCAGGATCTCCGGAGAAGATCCCACCAGTGCGAGGTCGCCGAATTTCAGCAGGAACATGTAGGGGGAAGGGTTCTGGGAACGCAGCACGCGGTACACCTCCGACGGGGAGCGCCTCGTCCGGACCCGCGAACGGTTGGAAAGAACCGCCTGGATGATCTCCCCTTCCCGGATGTACTCTTTCGCTTTCCGGACGGCCGCAAGGAAGACCTCCCGCGGAACCTCGAAGGCTGGCGGTGCCGCGTCGCCCGCCTCCTCGGGAATGTCGGTCCACCGGAGCGGGCCCTGGAGGACCTCCTTCACTTCCCCGATAGCTTGAACGCACCGCCGGTATTCTTCGGATTCGGGCCGGGAACCCCCGCCCTGTCCGTGCACCACGATCCGTATCGTGTGCTTTACGTTGTCGAATATCACGAGTCGCGAGGGGAAGAGGAAGAGTGCGTCGGGAGTTCCTTCGTCGGGATGGGTGTCGGGAATTTTCTCGATGTTCCGGACGTAGTCATATCCGATGAACCCTGCGGCACCCCCCGAGAGCCTCGGGAGCCCCTCCGCCTGGACATACCGTATGCCGGAAAGAATTCCTTCCAGCTCTTTCATCGGGTCCCCGGCCGCCGTGCGGATTTCGGATTTTCCGCCTCTGGTTATCGTCACCGTGTTCCGGTCGATGCGGAACCGGATGTACGGGTCGAAGCCGATGAAAGAATACCGGGCCCATTTCTCCCCCCCCTCGACGCTTTCCAGGAGGAAATGGTCGTCCGGGTACCGGGCCGCGATTTTCAGGTATGCCGAAACCGGCGTTTCCAGATCCGCGTGGAACTCCTGCCAGACGGGGATGACCGACCCGGGACCCGCCTGCGCAAGGAAGACCTCCTGTGAGGGCTGCGTCTTCATCGTTGCTTCATCTCCGGACCAGGAAAGAATTCACCTTCCATTCGGACTTCAGCTTCCGGATCGCGAGGTTTGCCGCCTCCCGGTCCGGATACGGACCGACGACAACCTTGTGGTAGCCTCCCCCCGTTACCATGCCCGCCGGGAATCCGTCTTTTTGCAGTCGCTTCCGGAATGCATCGGCCGCCGCCCTGTCGCGGAACGCGGCCACCTGCACCATCAGGGTTCCTTTGGGTGTGGTCTCCGCCGCCGTGGTACGCTTGTGCTCCTTTTCCACCGGGGTGGGGCGGACAAGGAGGATGGGATCGGGGTTCTTCTTTGCCAGGGTCTCGCGGAAGGTGAGGCTTTTTTCTGTCTCGTTCAGGTGTTCGTCGGCACTGGGCGGGGGTACGGAAGGAACGTTTCCCGCCTCTTCCGAAAACACCCCGAGATCCTTGCGGATCTCCGATTCGGCTTCCTTGGCGATTTCGATCGGCCCCTCCAGCCTGTTCGCCTCCTTTCTGCGCTGCTCTGCATTCTTCTCCACGACCCGGCCGACCTGGAGCCCGATGACGAATGCCGCGGCAAGCAGTACGATCGCCCCGACCACAAAGAAGGCAAACTGGAATCTTTCCCCTTCGGAACTGCGAAATCCCCGTTTCTTGTTGTAGAGATATCTCACATTCGCTCCGGCGCCGAAACACCGATCAGGGAAAGGCCGGTGGCGACAACGTTCCGGACCGCTGTCGCAAGAGCCAGCCTCCCCTGGGTGCGTTCGGCAGTCTCTCCGAGAAATCGATGGTTGTGGTAAAACGCATGGAACTCGCGTGCCAGATCCAGCAGATAGAAGGGGATCCGGTGCGGTTCCCTCGCCCGCGCGGATTCTCCTACGACATCGGGAAATCGCGCCACTTTCTTCATCAGGCTCGTCTCGTCCGGCAAGGAAAGGACGGACAAGGACGGCGCACCCGACAGGACGATTCCCCGCTCGGCAGCCTCCCGGAAGATGCTGCAGATCCTTGCGTGCACGTACTGTATGTAATACACGGGGTTCTCGCTCGACTGCGTCTTGGCCAGGGTGAGGTCGAAATCAAGATGCGAATGGAAACTGCGAAGCAGGAAGAAGAACCGCGCCGCGTCGACACCTACCTCATCAATTACTTCATGTAATGTTGTAAATTCCCCTGTTCTCGTTGACATTTGAACCATTTTCCCGTCCCTGATCAGGGATACGAACTGTACGAGCAGGATCTCGAGCCGGCTGTCGTCTTCTCCGAGCCCCTTAAGCGCCGCGGAGATCCTGGGAGCATACCCGTGGTGGTCGGCGCCCCAAATGTCGATCACCCTCGAGAATTCCTGCCGGAACTTCGCGCGATGGTAGGCGAGGTCGGAGGCGAAATAGGTCGTCCGGCCGTCCGCGCGCACGAGGACGCGGTCCTTCTCGTCCCCGTGCGATTCACTCTTGAAGTACACCGCCCCCCCCGCCTCGTACAGTTGCCCGCGGTCGCGCAAATCGCCGACGACATCGTCGACGGCGCCGCTTTCATGCAGGCTCCTCTCCCGGAACCAGCGATCGAAATGGACGTGAAACGCCTCGAGGTCTTTCCGTATCCCGTCGAGTATCCGGTCGCAGGCAACCCTGCGGAAAACGGGGAACGCCTCCTCCTCCCCGACTGCCAGGTACCGGTCTCCCACCTCTTCGCGAAACTCCCGGGCGAGTTCGACCAGGTACTCCCCGTGGTAGCCGTCCTCCGGCAACGTTGCCTCTTTCCCGAAAAGTTGCAGATACCGGACGTAGAAAGATTTCCCCAGGTTGTCGATCTGGTTCCCGACATCGTTTACGTAATATTCGGTCGTTACCTCGCATCCGGTAAAGGCAAGGATTCTCGCCAGCGCATCCCCCACGACCGCTCCCCGGCCGTGCCCCACATGGAGAGGGCCGGTAGGATTCGCCGAGACGAATTCGAGGAGCACCCTTTCCCCTTTCCCCTGCTCTCCTGCTCCGAATCGTTCCCCCTTTTCCAGGGCAACAGCCAGGACCTCCCGCCATGCGTCATCGGAAAGCACGATATTGATAAACCCGGGCCCGGCCACGGAGAGATCCCGGAACCACCCTTTTCCGTCTTCCCTCCGGATGGAATCGAGGAGCTCCATCGCGACGTCTCTGGGTTTCCTCGAAAGAAGCGCCCCCAGTTGCAGGGCGGCATTCGTGGCGAAATCCCCGTGCCCCTCCTGCTTCGGGATCTCCACCGAAACGGGGAACTCCCCCGGAACCCCCCACTCTTCCAATTTCCGTTTTATTCCTGACTGGATGAGGGATTCGGTAATTCTGCGGACGTCCAACAGACTCCCCGAAATGCAAAAATGACTTTAAAGGTAATACGTTATAGCCAGGAAGGAGGGAAGTCAACGACTAACGCGCTATCGGCAGGGAGAAGGAGAGAGGCGCCCCCCCCCGATCCGCCGGTATCTGTTTGCCGGCCGGTGCCGAAAAAAATCACCCCGCTTAAAGGGCGGGGCTTACGAGTGCCTTTCGGCAGGATTCCCGGGCCCGGGGTCACTGCATGCAGACGACCTCCGCCGCCTGAAGGCCTTTCGGGGTTTCCATAACGGTATACTCGACCGACTGGCCCTCCCGGAGCGTCCTGTACCCGTCCATCCGTATCGCCGAGTAATGGACGAAGACATCTTTGTCTCCCTGTTGCTCGATGAACCCGTACCCCTTCGTCTCGTTGAACCACTTCACCGTCCCGGTGCGCCTCATCGATGAACGCCTCCCCTGTGCTGCGGCTTGCTATTGCCATACCACAGGGGGAAATGCGCTGTCAATAAACAGCATCGAATATACGAATGTCAGGAAGGCTCCCGGTAGAATGTCGTGCGATTCCTCCCCTCCTCTTTCGAACGGTACAGGGCTTCGTCGGCATGTGCCAGGAGTTCCCGGCTTTCTCTGCCATCGGACGGGTAGCAAGCGATCCCCATGGATGCGGTTACCCCGACTTCCTTGCCGCCGAAATCGAACCTCGTCTGTTCGATGACAAGCCGCAGCCGTTCCGCCACCTGGACGGCCTTGGCCCGGTCCGCGTGATGGAGGTACATGACGAACTCCTCTCCTCCGTACCTCGCTGCTATATCCGCCTTCCGTATCGTTTTCTGTATGATTTTCGAGATCTTCCTGAGGACTTCGTCGCCGGCCGGATGTCCGTATGTGTCGTTTACGCGTTTGAAATGATCGATGTCGGCCATGATCACGGCGCATTCGTACCGGGTATCGAGCCTCGACAGGACATTCGTCAGACGCTGCCGGAACGTCCTCTGGTTCAGGAGACCCGTCAGCCCGTCGCTCGTGGCCCGCTCCTCCAACGTCTCGATCTGAAGCGCATGGGATATCCCCATGCGCATGATCGTGAGGACCTCCCTGACCATCTCCGCGTCCCCCTTGTGGTAGCTGCGATCCTCCCGCGAGGCGCAAACGAGAATCCCGCGAAACCCCCCCCCACCATCCACGGGAACGAGCAGGAAGGCATCCTCGTCCTCCCTCTCCCACTTCCCGGGAAGGATAGGGTGTTTCCCGGGCGACGTCCTTATGCCGGAGAAAATCCTGTGCACGTTGTTCTTCAGCACCCACTCGGCATAGGTCCCGGCAAGTTTCACCCATGACCTCCCCCCGACCCCTCCGTAAGTCGCATCCTTTTCCTTCTCCTGCGTTGTCTCCCACGCCACCCGTCCGCGCATCATCCTCTCGTCCGCCTCCACCAGCAAGACCCGGTCGGCCCGGAGCTGTAGCCGGATCTGCTCCGTGGCCGTTTTGTAGACCACGCGGCGCGGCGATGCACTCTCGGTCCCGTCCTCCCCGACCTTCTCCGCCGCCTCCGCGATCGTCCGGGCGAGGTGGTAAAAACCGATCTGTCTTTCGAGAAACCTGTCATGCCGGTATCCACGACGCGTTCCGACGATCTCCCTGGCGATGAAAAACGCTCCCATCTCCAGTGCCGGCACGACCGGTTCCGTCCATCTGCCCACTCCGAACCGGAACGCAAGGATCCCTCCCTCCTCCTTTCCCTCGCAGATGACGGGGACGGCAGCGACCCCGGAAGGCTGCTCCCGTATTCCGTCGTTTGAAAGCCCCCACCGGGAGGATTCCTCCCCCTCCGCGAAAAATACCCGGCGGAAGATCATCGCTTCCCGCAGGGGGACGTAGGTTTCCGGTATTTCCGGATAGAACCGAGGACCCCCCTTCTCCGGCGGCGTAACGTGCCGCACCACAAGCGGGCACCCCTTACGGTGGGATGGTGAGACGTACAGGATCCGGTCAGCCCCGGCGATCGGGAAAATCCCCTCGAGCACCCTCTGGATTCCTTCCTCCAGCTCCCTCTCCCGCATGGCGAGCAGGTCATCCCCCTTTGCCGATCCGTGGTTTTCCGTCCCTCCGTTTTCGTCCGGTTTCTCCGGCGAAACAACGAGGGACGTACCCGGTCCGATCGGCTTCCGAGGGCCGATCCCCTCCGTTCCCGGGTCCAGCCGGGTTCGGATGTAACGTCCCGCCACTGTACCCAAGGCCGCCATCGCGGCAAGAGAGAAGAACGTCTCTCCTCCCGCAAACCCGGCGTAGGGAGACCAAACGAGCCATGCCAGCGAGGCAAGAGTGTATACGCCGGCGGGAAGTGCGGGGAGAAGGAAGGAAAAAGCGGGGAATATAACAGCGGGAACCAGCCGGGAGGAGGATATCCCGGGGGACAGGGCATGAAGCTCAAGAAGGCCCGCGGCACCCCATGCTACCTGGGAGAGCACGTCGGGAACGCGGTTCTCCCTCCGGGAAGTCGCCAGGTCGCGGAAAAGAAGGACCCCCGCCGTGACGAATGCCGAGAGCATCCAGCCCGCCGCCGCGTCCCGCAGGACTCCGACCCGAAGGACGTGGAACAACAAGAGATGAAGGAACCCGAGGGCGGGAAGGAAATATTTACGGGCGGCCCGTTTGGCCGCCGGGGGCGGTAGGGGAAGCTGCATCCTTGTTCCGGTCGAGTGGGATGACGATTTCCTTCTTGCCCATGAGTCCGAGTTCCCTTCGGGCGATCTCTTCGATGTACGAAGGGTTGGAGCGCAGTTTTTCCACCTCCCCCCGCAGCTGCTCGTTCTCCGCGCGTAGCCTGCTGTTCTCGGCGATAAGCCGCTTCTGCTTCGTGCGAAGATCAAGGGTGCTTAGGATGCCCACTTCCCCGAACAAGGAGTACAGGAAGGCCAGCAGGACCATGCCGCCGACAACCAGAAACGGCCATCGCTTCCTCAGCAAAGGGTTGTTTGCGTGATCCATCCCGGCCTCATCCAAACAAAACACTCCTGGACAGTTCGTATAGGGACCGGGGAGCGAATGCCTCTCTCGCGATTTCCCGGTAGGGCGCATCCCCGGCGAAAACCGACCACAGGATATGGGCCTGTGAACCCTTTTCCGCCGCCGCGTTGGTGGTCACACACTTGAGGAAGGCGTCAGAGAGTCGCCCCTTACGGAGAATTCCCTCGTAGATTCCGAAGAGCGCCTTTCCCCAGACGTTATCATAGCGGAATTGCCGGATGCATGGCCGATAGAAATGATCCCTCAATGCCTTTTCCGAAATGCCGAACCGTACGATTCCCTCCGCCAGTATGCGGGAGGTGTCGTAGGAGGACTCGATACCGTTTTTCAGGTATCTCGAGATGAACGCGTCCCCCACGATAGCCATGCGCTCCGCGAAGGGATTCTTGCCGATGCCGACCGGCACTTTCGGGTGACAGTGGCACAGGACTTTCGCGCCGGGAGGGAGCAGCCCGGAAAGGACCGGATTCTCCACCCGTTCCCGTTCGAGATCCGCGATCCGGACGTATTCGCCGATTCCCGTTACTGTGAGGAAATCATCTTTCGGTGTGATCGCGAGAAACCGGATCGCTTTCCCCCATGCGGGGATGATGTGAATACGGTTCCGAAGCCTTTCCATGATGAATTCGTTGTCCGCCGGCACCTCGGCCTGGACGGTATGCCACGTCCGGGGGAGAACGTACCCGGTTGCCAGCTTCCGTGTGATCACGCTGTTCACGCCGAACGCCCCCACGAGGAATTCGAAGTCCCGGGCCTTACCTGCGGCTGTCCCCACGCGGAAACCGGCAGGAATCCGTTCTATGCTTTCCACCCGCTCATGGACGAACTCCGCTCCCCTGGCGATCGTCGCGTCGAGCAGGAACTGGTCGAAGCTTTTCCTGTCCCCCCCGTGCGCAACCGGGCCCCCGCCCCGGAACACGGTATAGATCGTCCCGCGCCCGGGATTCACGATGTTCACCGAAATGTCCCTGCCGTGGATCTCGTACCCGTCCGCGATCCGCCGAATAACCCTTTCCTCCAGGGGCAGCCCGAGACGTTCCATCTTCCTCACCATCTCGCCGCCGATCGCTCCGGCGCACATGTTGCAGCCGGACGGCCCGGAATCAACGAATGTTCTCCGGTCAAACAGGGTAATCCGGGCGGATCGTCCCGATTCCCTGAGGTACCCGAGAAGATGAAGAGCGAAAAACGTGCCGGCCGGGCCAGCGCCGATGACCCCGATCGCTGCTCCGTTTGGTAAAGATGTCATGGACGGCTCAAAGGGAGGTTTTCCCTTCTAGAAATTCACTCCGATGGTTCCCGCAGAGCTTCCCGAACCTCCCCCGCCTCCGCTTCCCCCGATGCCCACCGCGACGCCTGCGGCGGCCACTCCCACCAGCGTCCAGAACCACCATTTATGGTACCACGGAGCCTTTGCCGTATCCGCGCCGGTTTGTGCCGGCCATCCTGCGCTTTTCAGCATTTCCACGGTAGTTGCGGCGACCGGGTCGTATCCTTCGCCGCCTTCGGGCCATGGGACCGTCCCCAGAAAAACCGGCTTCTTTTCCCCTTGCGTAAGAGATAGGACACGCATCACCGGACCCTCCTCCCCCTGCGCAAGCAGAAGGAGGGCCACGCGCATCGCACCCGTTTCGACGATCATCCGGGACAGCAGGGGACCCGCCTCCTTCCCGTCGGGAGACGAGGAAAGCATCTCTGCCAGGGCCGCGTTCCTGTCCCGCACAAGGAGAAACTCCAGCGCGTCGGAATCCCCCGGAAGCATCTGTCCCGCCCACTCGCTTCGCAGGTATCCTTCGGCAAGAACCCGTATCCGTACAGGACCCGGCTCGTAAATCCGGACCCGGCCCGGGGTGGTCCCGACCTCCTCGCCGTTCCGGTAGATTCTCGCTCCCGGGGGGAGAGAGGTAACCAGGAGTTCCGCCTGGGGAGGGGGTCGCTCGCCGGAGCGCTTCCACGCCTCGAGGAACAGGGGGGAAAACATCGCCGGATCCGGATCGAAATCCGGACGCAGAATCCGGGAGCGCGCGAGCATCTCTTCCGCTTTCCCGGCCTCCCCTTCCCACAGGGACAGGATTCCCCACCGGAGGAACACCTCCGCGAGGTATGGGCGCGTGGTGTCGCCGAAACGGAAAGAGCGCGCGAGCCTTTCCGCCCCGGAAAGTCCCTCGGCCGCTTCTTTCGTTTCCATCCTGTCCATGTGACGGATCGCTTTCCCCAGAACGGCCGATATCGCCTCGAGCGCCTTCCCGTCGGCAACGGGAAATGCCTCTTCCGCTTCTTGCCCGGCGTCCTCATCCGGTACGGGCGTCACCCAGCGGATGTGGAGACCCTCCTCCAACAGGACCTCCAATGCTCCCAGTCCGGATTTCACCGTATCGGCGGGAATCGTAACGGCAGACAGTTTCAGCAGGATACAGGGTTCGGGAGGAGTTTCCGCCAGCACGGGAGGAGCCACTCCCGTGCTCCGGAGGAGGATCAAGGACAGAAGCAGGGAGAGGGATTTACGTCCGCTTGACGTAAATCTCATCCGTGATATCCCTGTCGACGGCGACGGTGGTCTCCCCGATTTCCATGACGAAGGAGGGATTTTTCTGAAGGAGCCGAATACAGCTTCCGGGAACGATCCCCAGGGAGCTCAGTTTTTCGAGACGTTTCCTGGACTTCGGAGTGATGAACACGATCCGGACTACCTCGCCGAGTACGGCATCGGACAGGCGGGTCACAAGAGGCTTGATCTCGGTGCGGATCTTGTCGCAGCACTCCCCCCGGGGAATGGGCTTCCCGTGCGGGCAGACCGGAGGATGCCCCAGGAAGGTACAAACGCTTTCCGTCACCGGCTTGGTGAGGATATGCTCGAATTTGCAGGCGGTGCTCTCCACCTGGATGTTGTCGAGATCGAAAAGGTTGTTGAGCAGCACCTCCGCCAGGCGGTGTCTTCGTATGATGACCCGCGCACGCTCTTCCCCCGGCTTGGTGAGCCTGACCTCATCCCCCGATGCTTCCAGCAGCCCCACGGAGGAAAGTTCTTCGATGAGCTTCTCCGGATGTTCCTCTTCCGTCCTCCGGAGGAGCTGAGCCCGGGTGGCACTCCCTTCCTCCCGGAGGGTCCAAACCAGCTCGAGGATTTCGTCCTGTGCGTATTCCGTCATTGCCGTGGTCCTTTCGAAAACAGGGATCGGACGAAATTCACCACCTTTGACTCGGGCACGGGGAAGGAATAATGGCAGCGTGGGCAACACACGAGGGAGCAGTTCTTCCCCAAGGGGCACCCCGTATGACAACCGCGATCATCGGTGTCAATCTCATATTGGCAAAGAGGGCACCGGATTATCAAGACGTCATCTCCGCACTAGGCCCTAGAAATGGACGCCGAGTGCCCGGGAGGCGAAATTGACAACCGCCCCGACGATTACGGCGAAGGGGAAGATGAAGGCCGCCATCCCTGCCGCCACCTTCGCTCCCTGCTCCTTGATGATGACGAGAAAATTCGCGAGGCAGGGGATGAAGAGAGTGATCGTAACGAGGCTCACGACGACCTGGAGGGGGGTCAGAAGCCCCGCGCGTGACATGTCGAACAGCCCCGCGGCGCCGTAATCCCGCCGCAGGAACCCGATCAGAAAGGCCTCGGTGGTCTTGGGGGGCAGGTTCAGCGCCCCGACGACAACCGGCTCCGCCACCTTCTGCATATACAGGAGCCATCCCATTCGATCGGCGACGAAAAGAATAAGGGTACCGATCACGAAGAGGGGAACGGCCTCCCGAAGATACCATTCGATGCGGGCCATCGTCTTGATGCCGAGGTTGGAGAGTTGCGGGACCCGGATAGGCGGAATCTCGAGTATGAAGTCGGATGGATCCCCCGGGATCACCTTGGAGGCAAGATATCCGACCAGAAGGATCACCCCGATGATGATGCCCACCCACACGACCGTCGCGGCGAGGCCGATGTCCGAGAGCATCCCCAGGATGACGCCGAGCTGGGCGGAGCACGGGATTCCGAGGGCGAGAAGCAGGGTTACGATCAGGCGTTCCTTCCGGGTCTCCAGTATACGGGTCGTAAGGGTGGCCATGGTGTCGCAGCCGAGGCCCAATATCATGGGGAGCACCGCTTTCCCGTTGCAGCCGATCTTCTTGAAGATCCGGTCCACCATGACCGCGAGGCGGGGAAGATAACCGGAATCTTCCAGGATCCCGAATCCCAGGAAAAAGGTCCCCACGATCGGCAGCACGATGGCGATCGCGTAGGATAGCGCCATGGAGATGATCCCGTAAGGGCCCACGAGCATGTCCCGGAAAAACGCCCAGGGGATCGTTTTCTCCACGACCCATGCGGCCGCCGGCACGATCCCTTTCCCGAAAACGCTCTCCTCGAGGAGATCCACGAGGAACCCGGCCCCGAATACCCCGACGAACGCGTACGCCAGGAACAGGACGAAGAGAAGGATCGGGATGCCGAAAAGGGGGTCCATGGCGTACTTCCCGAACACCTGCGCCCAATCCTTCCCCCGCGCGGGAGACGGCTCCTCCCCCAGTTCGGAAAGAAGGGCGTCGACCCATGCGAGGCGGGCCTGGTTGACCCGGTAGGATATGTCCGCCCCGTTTTCCTCCAGGACGCGGTGGCGCACGGCGTTCATCTCCCGTATGTTCGCCCCGTCCACATGTTCCGCAATCCAGGGCGTCAGGGAGTCGTCCCCGCACAGCAGCATGAGGGCAAGGGCTCGTTTGCCGATCGGGGTCGTAGCCGGCAACAGTTGTTCCATCCGGGAGATGGCGGACTCGATCGAATTTCCGTAATGGATGCGAACGGGGGAAGAGGTTGCGGAGTCGAGCAGCGGCAGGAGGCGGTCGACCCCCTTCTTCCGGACGGCGACCGTGGCCACGGCGGGAACTCCGAACCTGCTTTCCATACCCTCCAGTTTCGGCATCACTCCGCGGTTCCGCGCCTCGTCCGCCATGTTCACGGCCAGAAGGAGAGGAACCTCCATTTCCGCCAGCTGAATCGTGATGAGGAGAGACCTCCGCATGTTCTTTGCATCGCACACCTGCAGGATGCGCGCCCCCGGCTCCCGCATCAGGATGTCCCGGGTCACCCGTTCGTCCTCGGACATGGGCAGCAGCGAATAGACCCCCGGGGTATCGATGACCTCCACGGATTTCCCGCGATCC
>Ga0224512_10003035_pt1 | contig 14971 bp, 13 predicted proteins | sample SF_May12_sed_USG_4_FD_169103 | JGI IMG/M metagenome (GOLD analysis project Ga0224512, IMG submission 169103) | Sediment microbial communities from San Francisco Bay, California, United States - SF_May12_sed_USGS_13 | ecosystem: Environmental > Aquatic > Marine > Sediment | place: USA...
CCACCGACAGGAGCTCCTCGAGGAACAGCGGATTGCCACCCGCTCGCTGGACGATTGTCTCGATGTCGTGGGGGCGGAGAGGGTGCTCATCGGTGACGGCCACCACGATGGATGAGGCGTCCTCCGGCTCCAGAGGACCGAGGACGATCACCGGTGTCTGGTCGGGTTCAAACCCTCCCTCGCCACTGATCCTGGTTGTCGCAACCAGCCAAGGATGCTCCGCGCTGGCCCGGCACAGCCGCTGGGACAGCTCGGTGGAGGCCTCGTCCATCCACTGGCCCTCTTCGAGGATCAGGGCCAAGGGGCCGGGCCGGGCGAGTTCCAGGAGCCGGATCACGACATCGGCCAGCCGATCCCGGCGGAACTGGGGATTGATGGCGTCAACTTCCGGTGTCGGTTCGACGTCTACGTGGGTGACATCACCGATGAGGGGCAGGAACGGAAGCAGGTCAGGGTCGAGACGACCCACCTCCTCGGCCAGTTGCCGGGCCATGACCCGTTGGTCGTCGCGTTCGAATCCCAGGAGGTTGCGGATGGGATCACGGAACGGCCGGTAGGGAGAGGCGGTGCCGTAGGGCTCGGCCCGGACGGTCATGGCCGGCACATCCGGTTCCAGGGATACCGCTTCCTGGAGCAACCGGGTCTTCCCCAGGCCTCGGTCCCCTACCAGGGCGATGACGGCGCCGGACCCGAGCCGGGCTTCCTCTAGAGCGTCGGTCAACCGGGTGAGTTCTTCGTGCCTTCCCCGGAAAGGTAGTTCTTCTCTGGTACGCGCCGACCGGGTGCCGGTCTCTTCTCCGACGGAGAACGCCTGAACGGGTTCGGCTTTGCCCTTGACCGAGAAAGGCTCCAGCGCGGTGGTAGCGAAGAGCGTCCGGGAGTTCTCGAGCACAACGGGGGTGGCGTAGATCTCGCCCGGCGAGGCAGCCGACATGAGCCGGGCGGCCAGGTTGACGTCGTCGCCCATGATTGTGTAGGTCCGCCGGTAGGCGGGGCCGACATCGCCCGAGAAGACGTGGCCCCGATTGACGCCGATCCTGATCGCCAGTTGGTGGTCGCGTCCAACGATCTCCCGCAAAGCCAGCAGCATCCGCTCCGAGTCGTTGCCGGTGGCGGTCGGGGCACCGGCGGCGAGGATGATCTTCCCACCATCGTCGTAGACGTCGGTGGCGAGGAAGGCGACGCCGCGCGGATCGATAGCCTTTTGTACCTGACCGACCAGCTCCGAAAGTGCCCAGGCCACTGCATCGGGTCCCTTCTTCGAGAGAAGTTCGTCGACTCCCATGAAGTGGAGGAAGGCCACGGTCACCTGGCGGTGCTCGGGTTCGTTGGCCCCGGCCAGGATCGACTCCCGCACGGCTACCGGTATGTACTGCTCGAGGTCGCTGGGTGGGGGGCGAACGTCGACTGTGCCGTCGTCGACTTCCGGGACCGCGGCTCGGACGAGGAAGCCGGGTCCCTTTGGTCGGCCGACTGCCGTCTTGGGAAGCGCGGCAGCCGTTGTCTTCGAGATCACGATCTCGGTTGCTTCCGCGGCGCCTTCCATTTCGACGGTTTCGGTGGCAGCCGGCCCGGTCAGGATCAACTCTCGATGCGAGTCGCCGACGAGGAAGAAATGGAAAGAACCGGAGTGAGCCCCGATGGACATGCGCAGGATAATGTTCCCGGCTGAGGTTTTTACTTTGCCCAGAGTTAGTATGGCCTCTTGCATTCCGACGGCGGCGTTGACGGCCCGGCATTCATGCAGGTCGCCGTCGAACAGCAACAGCAGGGCATCTCCACCGAATTTGATGAGACGCCCGCCCAGCGGGTACGCAACTGCCAAAAGCCCCTTGAAGCACTCACCCAGCACTTCGGTGACCTCTTCGGCACCCACCTTCCCAAACCTGGCCAGGCGCTCGGACATCGCCGTGAAGCCCGAGATATCGACGAACACCATCGTCCCGTCGATCTGACGGTGGGTGGACGAAGGTGCGTCGGCGTTCCAGTGCAGCACCAGACGAGGCAGGTAGTACTGATAAGGGTCGGTGCCCGTTTCGATGTTCTCGTCCACCCCGATAGCCATGGAATCTCCCGGTTCCAGCGGTGACGACAGTCTATTAAGAGTATTGAGGTTGGTGCCGGGTACATGCACGTCTTCCCGACGAGTGGTCGAAACAGTTCAAGATCTGCGACGCGGCGGTCGACATAGACAGGGGGGAGGCTCGACCTCCTCCATGCTTTGAACCGCCGAGGTTTCTATGACCGACAAAAAGCGCAGTGTCCTGGTGGTTGAGGATGCCGAAGCTACCTGGACGGTGGAGGAGCGCAGCCTGATCGGGTCCGGATTCGAACCCGTCATCTGCACCAATGGCGCCGCCGCCCTCGAAGTGATTGCTGCACAGGATTTCGACCTCGTTGTGCTCGATCTCTCCCTCCCCGAAGTGGACGGCTGGGCAGTCCTGGGCCGGCTCCGGGCCGAGCCTCGCACCGCAGCGGTTCCGGTGTTGATCGTCTCGGCTCGCGACGATGCGGGTACGCGGCAGAACGCCAGGCTGGCCGGAGCCAACGGCTATCTCACCAAACCGTTCGACGTGGACAAGTTCCGCAAAGCAGTGAACGATCTCGTCGGCGCCGCCTGAAACAGGCCCAGTGCTCCCTCCGTTCCGCTCGGTTTGAGATAGGCCCCGTGCAAGGGGGAAGGCACCGCCGCCGATAGGCGGGGGTAGGCGGTTGATCGGCCAGCCCTCTTCCTCGAGGATCGTTGGTGCTCCAAGATGGGTCCCACGCCTCGCTACCCACGTCCCACCCACCATCTCGAACGCGCCCGCCAGATGCGTCGCTCTATGACTTCGGCCGAAACCGCCGTCTGGAACATGGTCCGCAAGGAACGCCTGGGTTGGAGGTTCCGTCGACAGGAGCCGATGGGCCCGTACATCGTCGACTTTGTTTGTGTGGCAAGAAAGCTCATCGTTGAGATGGACGGCGACGGTCGCGGGGGACTCTACGACCAGCGGCGGGAGGCGTATCTTGGGTCCCTTGGGTTCCGGGTGTTGCGCTTTGCCAACGATGCTCTAGCCGAACCGGACTGGATCGAGGATCAGATCAGAGCCTGGGCCGACAATCTTGACCGATGGTGAGGCCCCCCTACCCCAGCGGCTGCGCCGCTGCGGTACTTTCCCCCCTCCGGGGGGACTGTCGCGGCCATCTCCCAGATCCACAACGCGACGCCGTCTCACGACATGGGAGGCCCAGACCAGCCGGCGGGTGAGGCAAGGCCTGGTGACGCAAGCGGTACTTTCCCCCCTCCGGGGGGACTATCCCGGCCATCTCTCAGATCCACAATGCGACACCGTTTCAGATAGGGGGCCCCCTACCTCAGCGGGTGCGCCGCGGCGGTACTTTCCCCCCTCCGGGGGGACTGTCCCGGCCATCTCCCAGATCCACAATGCGACACCGTCTCACGACATGGGAGGCCCAGACCAGCCGGCGGGTGAGGCAAGGCCTGGTGACGCAAGCGGTACTTTCCCCCCTCCGGGGGGACTATCCCGAGGACATAGATCTGCCGTCGATTAAACCGCTTCGATCCGGTTAGGTAGCACCACCCGGAAGCAGGCGCCCCCCAGCCGCTCGGACGGCCGATATCCGGTCCGGCCACCGTGGGCGTTGGCGATAGCTGCCACCACGGCGAGCCCGATCCCCGACCCCGGAACCGAAGCGTTGAGGCGGTTCGCTCCTCGCTCGAACCGCTCCCAGATCGCCAGCTCGTATTTCTTGGGCACGCCGGGGCCGTCGTCGTGGACCTCGATGGTGAGGTCATTCCCTTCGCGCCGGACGGTGATCAGGCCTCGTCCGTTGCCGTAGCGGACGGCATTGGACAGCAGATTGATGACGATCTGTTGAACTCGACCCGAATCGATTCTCGCCTGGAGGTCGGGGTCCACTTCGGTGTTGAGCGCCACGCTCCGATAGTCGATCGAGTGGATGGCATTCTCAACTACCCGGGCCATCGGAACGAGGTCCTCTTTCAAGGTCATTTCGTCCGGCGATCCCCGCGCCAACAAGATCAGGTCGGACACGATCCTTGACATGTGCCGGGCCTGTTGGCGGACCACCCCGGTGAGATCCTTCCGTTCTGCCTCGTCGAGTGCCGCCTGGTCGTCGTCGATCACGTCGAGGAAGCCGACGATGGCGGTGAGCGGGGTTCGCAGCTCATGCGAGATCGATGAAACCAGTTCGGCTCGTTGCTTCTCAATCAGGAGGCGGTTCTCTCGTATGGCCATACCCTGACGACCGATGACGAGAGCCCCGACGATATAGGTGGCGGTCAGCAGGACCTGGAGGCTGGGTGAAAGCGAAGCCCTGCGCGACTCAACGATCAGCAGTCCAATCATCGCAACGGCCACCGAGTAGGGAGTCAGTATTGCCCAGATGGGAGTTCGGCGGTCGGCGTACGCTCGAGCTTTTGGTTGGCGATCCGCAATGACGGCCGCCATCAGGTAGAGGGTGGTGGCCAGCAGAAACACGGTGAAGTTCGGCTGCGCCTCGGCGAAGGTCTTGCCGACTCCGGTGGTCAGGAACCGGAGATCCGCGGCAGATTGCAGAATGATGCCCACGGCAAACAGCACCAGGCGAGGGTCGAAACGGAAACTGCTCCGCCGGACGGCGACGATGACCACCACCATGAGGGCGGCAACATCGACGATCGGGTAGGCCGTGCCGGCCCATCGGTCCCAGGCGGATGCCGTTGCGAATTCCTGGAGCAGGTGGTCAAGGGCCAGCACCCACATGATTACACCCAGCGACAACGCTCCGATGAGGCTGTCGAGATACACTCGCACCCGCTGTGACATGCTGATCGGAAAATGGGGGAGCGAGGCGAACCCGGTGAGAATCAGGATGTAGGTCAGGATGAAGAGGATGTCGGTGGGTCCAAAAGCACCCACCGACCCGGAGACTGATTGGATCACCGCGACCAGGGCGATACCGAAGGCCGCAACTAGAAAACCGGCACCAACAAAGGCCCAAGCGCGTTTCTCCCTCCCTCGCATATTCCGGACCTTGCCGACCAACACAAACCCGGTGGCGCCGTAACCGAGCATGACACCAAGGGGTCCTGCCATTTCGGCCTGTTCGGGGAGCACGATCGTCACCGCGATCGCTAGTGCGAGCAGCCCAAAGATGAGGACCTGACCCCAGTGGAGGTGTACCGGGACGATCCTCCGCAACTCGCCGGGAGGCCTTCGAACGGTCGATTGCATGCCACATCGTTATCGGCAAGAAGCAACTCGCAGTGAAGAGGTTGATCGTCCGTTGGATATCCGAACGCTCTACGCGGTAAGGGCGTCCGCTTCGGTCAGGTCGAAGATGATCTCGGGTTCATCGATGATCTCCGGTAGGTGTCGGGCCATCGAATCGATGAGCGCAAGAATCTGGTCGTCTGTCTGGTAGAGGGTGTGGGTGAAGCGGATCCCTCCATATCCGCGCGGGACCGCCGGGAACGCCGCCGGGTTGACGTAGAAACCGTCTTTCATGAGTCGCCGCGTCAGTTCGATCGCATGGTCAAGGCGGCCCGTTCGGATGAACCAGATCGGGGTCGGATCGAATGCCATGGCCGGGAGCCGGTGCCCCGCTAGCAACCCGGAGACCAATTCGATCTGTGAGATAAGACGCGCTTGTCGCTCCACGTGCTCGTCGGAGAGGTGGATGTCGGCGGCGGCGACGGCGGCCCCGAGTTCGGCCGGGTGAATGGGTCCGGAAAAGGTGAGCGTGCCGCCCGCCAGCCAGACTCGCTGTGCAGTGTCGCCGTCCGCGAACAAGAGAGCGGCGCCACCGGTGCCGAACGACTTCGCCAGAGATACGACGATCACCATTCGCTCATGAAGCGGGATCTTGTCGAGCACGTAACCTCGCCCGTGCAGGCCTCTCCATCCGAAACCGTGGGCGTCGTCCAAATAGACATGCAACGACGAGTACAGGTCCAAGAGAGCGGCGATTTCACGCACAGGAGCGACGTCCCCATACATCGAATAGATGCTGTCCGCCAGATACCAGATCCCGCATTGCCTATCGTTCGATGCTTCCTCGAGTGCCCTTTCCAGCGCCGCCATGTCGTTGTGAGGGAGTTCGGTCACGGATATCCCCCGTCCCCGCAAGACATCGGTGGCAAGATGCACCGAGGCGTGGGACTGGGTGTCGACCAGCACCACATCGTCAGGTGACACGAGGACCGGCAGGGCAGCCAGGTGGCCAAGCGTCGTTGTGGTGGGCAGCACGATATGGCCGGTTCCAAACATGCGGGCGAGGCGTGCCTCGAGGGCGCTGTAAATATCGACCGAGGTGTAGGCCGCGGACGATGAGAAGACGGGTCCGAATCTCTCAATGGCGGCGATAGCACCCTGTTTCAGACGCGGATCGACATTCAGACCCAGGTAGGCGCAGGATCCGAAATTCACCAGGCATTGGCCATCCACGGTGACGGTATCGCCTGAGAGCACTTCATCCTCGACGCGAATACGGATCACACCGGCATCCACGCCCTGTTGCATGGACCTTTCGATGTGATCGAGGACGCGCTGGTGGCGCAAACCCTTTCTCGACATTCCCTACCCCCTTCGTCGCCCGCACGAGAGGTTCGAAACACTGTCCGGAACACGGCACAGTAACGGAGCAGATCCGCCTTTCCGCCGGTTCTTCCTAGGTCGAATGGCGGATTTACTGCATAAGGGGTCGCATTCCATGCGGATAGCGCATATATCCCAGAATTCTGGGTGGATACGATTGCCGGCAAGCTCACGCCAGCCCTCTAGTGTGGCCGTGGAAAGGCAGCCGTGGACCGCATCGCCAGATACATCGTTGCGCACTCCAAGCGGGTGCTGGCGCTCACCGGGGTCATCACGCTCGTCTCGTTGGCGATGCTGTTCCGCATGTCCTTCAACGCCGACGTGTCGAAGTTCATCACCGAGGGCAATGAGCGGGGCGAGGCGTGGGTCGCCCTTCAGGAGAAGTACGAGACGGGTGACCCGGTCAACGTGTTGGTCTCTGCCCCGGAAGGCCGCAGCCTGCTGGAGAAGGATCTACTGGTGGCCGTTGCCGAACTTCGCGACAGTCTGGCGAGTATCGAGGGCGTCGGCCAGGTCGGTTCGATCGTCCCGGAGGTCAACCCGCTCACCGGTGCGCCACTGACGGCGGACCAGATCGCCCTGGTTCCCGAGCAGGTCATCACCGATCTCCTGGGCCAGAACCCCCTCGCAGATCTGCTGGTCAGTGCAGACGGCCGCAACACGCTGTTGCTGGTCGTTCCCCTCGGCGACTCGCTGGAAGTTGCTCAGGCGGTGAGCGACGTGATAGCCCCCGACGGGTTGGAGCTGACCCTCTCGGGCAATCCGGTCATCTTCGCCTCGATGCTCGACAAGATGAGTTGGTTTCTCATAGTGATCCCGCCGGTCATCGTCCTCCTGCTACTGGCCGTGTTCTTCGCCAACGTGGGCGATCGCAAGCTCACCATATTTGCAGTCTTCCCGGCTCTGCTCGGCGCAGTGTGGACATTCGGGTTTATCTTCGCCTTGGGCAGAGAAGTCGACATCGTCACCATCCTGGTGCCGATCTTCGTGATCGTGATGGGCTCCGCCGACGGGCTGCATTTTGTTACCCATTACCAGGAGCAGGTCGATCGCACCTCTGATGAGGTCGATCGGGTGACCTCGACGCTCCGCCAGGTCGGCGTCCCGATGATCCTCACCACGATCAGCACCGCGGCCGGGTTCCTGTCGCTGACGTTCACCGATGTGGCGCCGATCGCCCAGCTAGGAGCCTTCACCGCCACCGGTATCGTCTTCGCCGGCATCATCTCGTTCTTCTCGCTGCCCGCTCTGCTCAGCCGGATTCACGTCGAACCGAAGCACCACACGGCGCTGCTGGGTCCCCGCCTCACATCTGCCGTCAAAGAGCTGGCCAGGCGGCAATGGATAGCGGCGGTCTTGGCCGGAGGTCTCATCGCCTTTTCGGCTGTTTTCATTCCACAGCTGGAGGTCGACGGCGACCAGCTGATCTACTTCAAGGATGACGACCCGGTGCGGATCGGATTCGAGAAGACCGCCGAGCTATTCGGTGGGGCTACTCCGTTGATCGGCGAATACGCCTTCGATCGGGCCGCCGGCGTTGCCGGTCTCGCCTCCGTGGCGGAGCTCTCGAGGGAGTTCGAACAACTCCCCGGTATCCGGAGGGTGTTCAGCCTGGCCGACCTGCAGGGAGCGGTCCCTGATGAGCAGCTCTCGGGCGCACTCAGCGGGGAGACACCCTTGCCGCTCGGTCAAATGGCCTCGGATGACGGGCTCCGGTTCATGGTGTTGCCGGGCCCATTCGAGACCGAAGACTTGCAAGGGTGGCTTGATTATGCGGCCGGAAAGGACGAGATCAGGATCCTGACCGGCATGCCGGTCATCTGGGACGAGGTAGCCCGTTTGGTCCTGCGAGCCCAGTTCATATCGCTGGCAGTTGCCTACGGGCTGGTGACCCTCATGCTGGCGCTGGCCTATCGCAAGGTTCGCCAGACCTTCGTGAGTCTGGTTCCGCTCTTGCTGACCAGTGCCACGCTGCTCGGGTTCATCGCGGCCTCAGGGATTCAGCTCAACCTCGTTACCGCCGTGCTTTCGTCCATCGTCATCGGGGTGGGCATCGACTACGCCATTCACTTCGTGGCGGCGATCGATTACGCCCGCACAGAGGGGGACGGGTATGTATTGCGGGCGGTCGACCGGGCCGGTCGGCCGATCATTGCCAACGCCTTGGGGATCGCAGTGGCCTTGACAGCCCTGTGGTTGTCTCCGTTCCGCATCCACCCGCACATCTCGATGATCATGTGGGTGTCGATGACCACTGCCGCCTTGACCGCCCTGGTCATCATCCCTGCCCTGCTCCCCCGGGACGGGGTACGGGAACAGGTCCCGGTCGCCTGATCGGCGACGTTCCGGCTTCACATCTCCGGCAACGTTCGGAGTAGGCCGCTCAAGCGACCCGAATCCCCCCTCTGAAACTACGAGGGTGTAATCTGTAACTCAGGACAATGAGAACCTATACCGTCTCGTATTCCAGGGAGGGGGATCGTCGCACAGCGCGCATCAACTTCCGTTTACCCTCGCCGGAAGCCCGTGAGCAACTCGAAGCAGCTGCCATGTCGCACGGCACGACCATCAACGGCTATGTCCGCGCGCTCGTCCTCGATGCCCTCCGCAAGGAACAAGAACACTCTGCGACCTTCTTTGGCTAGCTAGACCTGACCAGCGAAGGACACCGGGTCGATTTCAACTAGGGGTCAGCCCGGAAGCCGGGTCCGATTCAAGAAGGCAGCGGAGCGGTTGGTGCCCGAGACGCACGACCGTTCGCCGGTATCGCTCTGAGCTGGCGACGGCTCAGTGGTCCCGGTTGGAATCGAACTCACGACCTTGGGATTAGAGACCCGTCGAGGGGCCCAGGCGCCATGGGCCTATTCGCCCACCCGGGAGTCCGAGGACACACCAACCAGCTTTGTATAGACCGGTGGCGCGGGTATTCCGTTGTGCGGGCCTCATGACGCGGCGGTTCTAGGTTGTTGAAGCAGGTGAAACCGTCTCCGTCGTCAGTTACGGAGATGTGGGTAGGTTCCCCCAGTGGATGCGGCCACCACGTGTAGCTGATTCAGTCGGAAGCGTCGATCGGGACGGCTATGACCGGCCGGTCGCTGGAGAGGAGCAGCTCCTGGAGATCGCTACCGAGCAGAAACTTCCCCACCCTTGAGCGGCGGCGCATGCCGATGACCAGTGCATCGACGTCGTTCTCGGCAGCCGCTCTCTGGATCTCGTCCACCGGGTTACCGAACCGGACTATCACCGTGCTGGATGACTGCGCCACGCCGAGTTCCACGAGGCTGTTTTGGAGATCCGATCTGGTTTGCTTCAGCATCACGTCGACGTACTGGCTCTGCTCGACGTCGTTCGAGGCAGCCGCTCGCTGGATTTCGATCATCGGGTTACCCAATGGGAATGTCGCCATGCTGGATGACCCGGGCCCGTGCCGACGATCCTCCTCCTCATCCTCCGAAATGATGTGCACGACGTGCACCTCTCCGCCGGTTTGCTTCGCCAACCCGGCCGCAAACCCGAGCACCTTGTCGGACCCGGGGCTCATATCTACTGCCACCAATACTTTCATGGCTGTCTTCGTCTCCCAGTCGTCTACTCCAAAGTTACACCAGGAGACCCGGACGGGTTCCGCACATACTTCGGGGATAGACGACCCGGCAAAGGTACCCGCACCTCAGGACGGCCACGAACGGGCCATATAGCGAATATCGACACGCCCCGGTAGGTCTGACACACTCAGCAGTAAGAATCCGCGCGAGCGGAGTCCAATCGAGACGTACCAGGCCCGATGATGTTAAACACACTTTACATCTTGGTATGTCTGGTATACATTACATGATGTCAAGCACACCACACATAGAAAGAGTTGCACATGACGTCAGAAGAGAAGAGCACATGGATCGTGGCAGCTGCAACAGCGCTCATCTTCGGCTGGTACACCGTCAAGATCCTTGTTGATGCTGCCACTACCCCCATCAGCGAGATCCAATACCAGGATCTCCTAGTGGTGATGGTCGGAGTGTTCGTCGCGCTGATCATCGTCAGCCACATCGTGCTCGCAGTCCTCACCAGGACAATCGACGGCTCAGACGAACGCGACCAGAAGATCGACAGGTTCGGCGAGTACATCGGCGGATACGTTCTGGGGACCGGCCTCCTTGTGGTGTTGGGTCTCGCCATGGCCGAAACGGAGTACTTCTGGATCGCTCATGCCGCCCTCGGGGTTCTGGTGCTAGCGGAACTCACCACAGCAACGACCAAGATCATCGTCTACCGAAAGGGGTTCTAGCTTGGCACGCAAAACTCGGGTCACGAACACGGTTAGGACCCATCGCTTCAACGCAGACCAGATGACCCAGGCCGAGCTAGCGGCAAGATGCGACGTCACAAGACAGACAATCATCGCCATCGAACAAGGCCGATTCACGCCTTCGCTAGAAACCGCCTTCAAGATCGCCCGAACTTTCAACGTCCCACTCGATAAGGTCTTCGAATACCCCGACGACTGACAAACACCCTCACAACGCCCAATCCCGACACACCGCCCCATTAACAACACTCAATGCCCCGCCCATATCCAGCTGGGAGGGATTGTTGATCATCATGAGCGGCTACATAGGGGTTCAGCTGGCTCATCACGTAAGCTGTCGTCCGTTCGAGTTCCGTGACCTGTCGAGTTCCGCGACCATTCTGTGACCATCTGGGACGGACACGGATGCCAGGACCTTCGCTTGCGGCAAGAACCCTTTTGTTTGTCGGGGTCTTTCTCGGTGGGCCCGGTGAGAATCGAACTAACGACCTTGGGATTAAGAGTCCCCTCAGGGGGTTCAGGCTCCATGGGTCGATCTGGCAAACACCCCTATAAACATTGATGTTTTGGCTTGCAGCAGTTCGCGATATTTCGCGTCGTTTTCGGTTCTCCCGCGGCCCAGTCGCGGCCCAGTGAGTGATGTGTCGGCGTCAATGAGTCGTCCACCTCGGCGACGAAACACCTCGTACGCCTGAACGGGTGATCCTGCCCAAGAACGAATCCCTTTCCATGCCTTTTCGTTCGGTATAGCATGTGTGCTATGTCGTGGGGTGAGGTGGAACTCGAGCCGGAGGTTCGGGATTGGTACCTCTCCCTCGGCGAGGATGACCAAGCCCGTGTGCGGTTTCACATCGATCGGCTGGCCGACCAGGGTCCGCTGCTTGATGAGCCGCACACCCGCCAGCTAGATGGGAAGCTTCGAGAGCTCCGCTTCTACCTGGACGGCCGGGCGACGAGGGTGACGTATTGGATCGCCACCGGTAGGCGGGTCATCCTGCTGACCGTGTTCTCGAAGACCCGGCGGCAAGAGCGGGTTGAGGTTGGACGGGCGAAGCGAGCCATGGAGCGGTGCATGGCGGAACAACACACTGCAGGTGAGGAGTGATCGGATGAGCAAGCGAACCGGCTGGGAGGAACTGAAGGCATCCAAGCCGCTGTCGGAAGCCGGCAGAGCCGCGTACGACGACGAGGCCAGGATTACCGCTTTCCGTGAGTTGGTCTTTCGGCTCCGAACCGAAGCGAAACTCACTCAAGCCGAACTCGCCCAGCGGATGGGCACCACGCAGTCGGCCATCGCCCGCATGGAGGGCGGCGGCACTCGGCCAACCCTCGACACCCTCGAGAAACTGGCCGCCGCTGTCGGTCGGGAGCTAGTGGTCGGGGTCGGGGAGCGGCTGTCGGAGAACCCGACCATCGCCAAGCTGGTCCGGGACGGACACGCTGTCGTTTCGAGCCGAAGCTGATCGAGGGCGAACCCGTCATCGTGGCACGTTGTATCCAAGTCGACAGGCAGCCCACCGCTACCTAACACCGGAGACGGAGCGGCTCCCGACCAGACGATCGGAGCTATGAGTCTCCACTCAACGTGGTCGACAGTCTGAACAGCGCCGAGCGCGGACGTGCCGATACTGGGCACTCGGTGGAATGGGCGTTCTTGCGCGGTATTGGGTGATCGGCGTGCTGCCTGTGGTGCGGCCATGTGGCTCGATCCATCGCGCCACGCCGAAGCACTGGGAGCCCATGATGAGGCCTCGCTGCCTGAGTTGCACGGCGCGCCTGTCTGAGCTCAGAGGTCTCCGCCCGGCGCCTCGGAACCGCGCAGCTCGCCTCCGTTGAGGGTGCCGATCACGGAGTATGCGACATCCGTCCAGAAGACCTCACCGCTGGCGGCCGCGCCCAACAGACCGACGCACGGCCCATCGGGTTCGTAGCCGCATGGTTGGTTCGTTGTCAGCACACCATCGGTGATGCCACCCCCCGGAGGCATCTCACCGAATGGATGGGAGGCGGAGTACGGCTCGCGCCACAGCACCCCGTCGCGCAAGATCAGCGCAGCGCCACCACACCTCGGTGGGAACGACTCGACCAGGGCCTCACACAGCATCACCGGTTGGTCGCGTTCGGCGAGGAGGAAACCGCGGATCCACCCAACCTGGGAAGAGCTGGCGAGGGCCTCCGACACCGTCACGCCACCATCTCGGGGGGGCAGCGAGATCCCTCCTTCCGATTGTTCCTGGCTTCCACACGCGGCCAGGAACAGGGCAGCGATCATCGGGCTCAGCAGTCGGCGGGACATCATGACCTCTCTTTGCGGTGGCTGGAATGGACTTCGGAACGACGCGACATGACCCAGCAGCAATGGTCTCGAAGACGAGTCCCTTGCCTCAGCCACCGGCTGTTGTGAAGGCACTCGCCGCATCGGCAACTCCTACGGCAGGTACTGTTCGGCGACGTGGACGACCGTCCCGTCCTGCAGCGTCAGCCAGTAGGGGAGGGCTCCTCCGCCATACCACTGCCAACCCCCGGGAAGTCCACCTGGCGCCTGTTCGGCCAGCAGACCTGCCCACTGCTCGAGGGTGACCGCCGTTTGGCGCACGCAAGGACCGTCGACGAAGCAGGTCTGTAGAACCACTGGAGCCTTCTCGGAGACCGGCAACTCACGAAGAGTGGGGTTGTCGTTGCGGATGTAGAAGTCGTTGGGGACGGTTTCGTCGACGCCGATCACGCCGTCTTCCCGGGCCGCTGCACTGGCCTCCTCACCCGTCAGGAACGTCGCGTAATCGGCCGTCACAGTGGACCCGTCGAACCCGGTGACATACGCGAAGACGAGCTCTAGGTCCGGATCGACCGTCAACTCAACGACAACCTCCGACCGGTTGCCGGCCCGGTCTTCTGCCGTAACCATTACCTGATGCACTCCGGACTCCCGCTCGAAGTCGGCAGTCCAATCGAACTCTGTCTCCTCAGAAATCGCTGCCCCCGGGATACTCACCCTTCCGGGTTCGTCGAGTGTGCCTGACAAGGAGACAACACCATCCACCGAGTAGACCACCAGGCTCCCCCAGACCGTGATGATCGGCGGCGTAGTGTCCGACGGCTCTACCGTGCTCGTGGTGCTCTGGGGCGCGGTGGTGGTGACTGTCGCCGATGTGGTGGTCGACGATGTGGTGTCGCTCGCGCCTCCGCCGCCGCAAGAAGCAGCCGCGAGTGCGAGAACGATGAGCGCTGAGGTGCGCCGCATGGCTTCCTCCATATCGATGGTGAGAGCCGGTGGTTCCCGCTCTCGTTCCCAATTGGACGTTTCTGGAGTCTCGCCAGTTCCTCTGTCTCACGAAATAACGTCGTGCGTCTGTGGGTCTTGCCCTCATGAAAGCTCGCCACGCCCGGCATCGTGCTTGGCGCTGTTCAGCGTCGGCTTCTTGGTCGCGGACCGTGTCGCGTGTGGCCTCGTCCGGGACGCCGAAAAGCCCCTCGAGGCCTTCAGCGCCGCTCAGGACGTGTAGCTCGCCGAGGAGGACGGACCGCTCATCGATCGCGCGAGATACCGTCGAATGTTGTCGATCGAGGAAGCGGCAACAACGACCTCTGCCCTGACGCGATCTGCAGGGCCTATTCGGTGAACGACCCGCACCCTCTCGGACACTCCCAACGGATATCGCGCCCGCCAGGATTGCTGGCTTCGCTGTCGACTCCCACCCCCGGAGCAAGAAGACGCAGGTCTTCGTATTGCGGACGTGAGTGTGATCTTCCGACTTGTGTCGGTGCATTTGCTGAGATATCTCATGGCTACCCAACGCCGCAGCGCGGGGGTGGTGCAGGGTCCAAGTATGGAGCGATCGGCCCGCGTCTCTCAGTCGCAATCGACGACGACCGAGCCTTCGACGAGGCCCGAGTTTCCGAGGCCATCGACGAAGACGCCTTCCACCGCAAACCCGGATTCCGACGTTTGGAAAATCGGCTGGATCTGCGAGAGCTCAGCAGCGTCGAGGTTGAAGACGGCTTCACCCTCGACGGTCACACCTGCAGAGCCGACCGTGCCCACGTTCGATACTTCGAAGCTGAG